>Ga0307518_10001152_pt1 | contig 19848 bp, 9 predicted proteins | sample 25_EM_MG_FD_203889 | JGI IMG/M metagenome (GOLD analysis project Ga0307518, IMG submission 203889) | Populus trichocarpa ectomycorrhiza microbial communities from riparian zone in the Pacific Northwest, United States - 25_EM | ecosystem: Host-associated > Plants > Roots > Unclassified | place...
AAGACGTTTAATAATTTTGATATTGTTGCTATCATTAAATTAATAAAGATAAAGAAAATTGCACTCTAGCAATCGTCTTTTTTCTATACCATATTGAAAGAGGTGTGTTGCGATCTCATTTTTTTTCTCGACCTTTCGAAAACAGGTAGCTCGCGAGGATTTGTATGAATTAACTAGATCATCAGATGGGGAATTGACCAGCCTATCATGGAGGAAAGCCAAAAAAAAGAAGGGGGGGGGGGGGGTATGGTTTTAGCTAGGAAGGATAAAAGATTAGCTATGCTGATGATCACTTTCAACTATAGGGTTGGTACAATTAGCCTGAACAGATGACCCTCGTAGCTTTTGTTACTCTTAATTCGAGTAATTAGTGATTTAGACATTGTGTTGCCTCTTATAGTAGCTTGAAGTCAATGAGTGATTTCAAGTCCTCGTTACAGAGAAATTAAAGGCAGAAAAATTATATTTTGCTTTAAGTTTCATAACTTCCACTTACATTTTGTAATTTTAAATTTGAAAATTTGTAACATTCATCTACAAATTTTATATTTTTCTCGGCTTCTACGTTTTTTTTTTTTTTTTTTTTTTATAAAAGAATACGACAACAGATGTATGATTTTTTATAATATTTCGAGTGGTCAAGGTTAAAATAAAGTTATAGGCAATGGTTATACATGCATGAATAGGATGCATGTCCTCAGGTCTCACTCGGCTTATGGCATCGATCCTAGTGACACCTCAAGACAAGGGAGATTGCTTAAGGTTAGTGATCACACACTTGGACAAGTGAAAATATTTACTTGATAGCTAATCTTGGATTATACATTAGCTTTGCACCTCTTTTATAGGTGATAGGATGTCGTGAAATCTTCACGCACACTTGCAGATACATCGGTGTTGGATGCATGCATAAATCTTAGGACCTTCTGTTTACATGCATGGCACTATTCATGCATGTGTAACACTTAGCCAGAAGCCTTATCTGATCTTAATTACAACATGGCACAAACATAACAGTGACACGTACATGCATGTGATCTTGTATTCCCTTTTTTAGTTGAATTTTACTAAAGTCATTTGATATAATTCTTTAACTTTTCAATCATTGCACTACAAATTTTCTCTGATTATACCTATAAATTCATACATAATAATATAGATAAAATTATAAAAAAAAGGGTCCCGATTTGATTTGAAGAAGAGCATGACTTAAAAGTCATCATAGATTGTATGAAGGCACCTTCTTCAGGAAATTTCTGTTGATTCTAGCATTTATATGAGCCATGAGTTTATGCACCATGAAATTCTTAAATTTATGATCTCTATACATCTCAATCACTGTTGAATTTTCAAACAAGCTTCTTCTCCACAAAATTCAACTCCGTCAAAGGTTACATGCTCTCTATAGTCCTTACCTGTAGTTCATTGCCGTATTCGTCGTCATATTTTCCCATGTTTTCTGCCTATTTATAAAATTCTAAAATTCGGCCTTCACTTGTATGTAGAATCAACAGAGAGCCGGGGAACCTATGACTTTGTGCCAACTGAATTTGGCATGTTCATTCGGTATCCGAAGGAATTTTAAGGTTAGATTCTCTTTGAGGTATGCTTTCAACATGTTTCATTGATTTCGATTTACTAATTAATATGAAAAGCTCACAAGGATATAGGGACATGGGTCTCAACAACATTTCAACATATTTTCCTATGTTTGCTGCCTATTAATGCATGTTTTCTAGTGGATTGTAGCAAAATGTATAATACATAAGCATGATATTCTGCTCGAAATGAACATAATCTGTTATATTCGGTGGATAATTTTGCAATTTCTTGCTGATTTTACACTGCTGCAATGTATTTTGATCATGTACTGTAGTTGTGTGCATGGTTCTTAGTGAAACCATAATACTATTGTTCTGCCCGAGTACTATTTTGCGATTCGAACCTTCTACATTTATGCTAACTAAGCTTAAAATAAGGTAAAAGGTGATGGCATTTATGTGATGATTGCATTCATTCTTATCATCTTAAGTTTTCTTTGGCTTTCATTCGAGTACGAATATCGGCTGATTTGTCCCTATCATCATCTTAGCAGGCCAACACCATGCTGAAAACGTGGAAAGTTAGGAATTGGTAAATACAAGAGAACCTCTTTGAACTTTCTTTTGGAAAGTTCAAAAACTCTCCTCCGAGTCACTAAGTCCTTTCGTCTCTTTGATTTTCCTTAACCCTATAAAGTGCCTGTGTTAACAAATGGTGAGAGTGACATAAAAAAAAAGGAATTAGCATAATGGAGCCCCATGGCCCATTGGTGATAGGGGTGCCTGTTTCATGATTGAAAAACTTCCCTTGCATCTGGAGGTACTGTGGAGATGATGCTAAAGGTAATATAACCTAGAAATGTACCTGGAAGCTGGAGTCTCTAATTAATTTTCATTAATAACATTTGATTCTCTTCTCTGGTTTACCTAAGAAAACTAAATGTCGAACAGCTTGTAAGCTAAAAGCATGATCATAGATGGATTTGGTTTGCTTCTAATTACCATAAAGCATGCCAGGCAACACTGTAACATGTAACTAGTTGATGGATTTTTTTTTGTTTGTTCTATAGTTTGTGGGTGGGGGATTGTAATCAGCCACTAAACTCCTAAGGCTTCAACCTTAAGCTCTTTCTCTCAAATCTTAATCTATCTCATTCTTACCTGCATTTTCTAGGTCTTAATCTCTAGAGCGATTTTTGTTCTCGCAGATATCAACAACCAATTTATGAAAATTCAAAAATTGAAGACAATCAATGGAATGCTATTACATAAATGGCAATGGCTGTTCATGATGTCTAGTCAATTCTGATTGTATCAAATACTAGCAGTCCCGATTAAGCTATAACCAGATGTACGAGGTAGTGATTGTTGGAGTCAAAGGTTTCCTTGTTTGCAATGTGTTCGTAATCTATGGAATTCAAATTCTATGTTTTGATTAGTCCTAAATTGAATGATTGCGGGATTGTGATGCCCCAGATCAGCATATAATTTGCAGGAGATTTTAATTCTTAGTTGCTGGCAATTTGACTTGAAATATCAAGGTCTGCTGTTGGTTTTTTCATTTTGAACATTTTTCTCTGGGGGGTTGTCAAAAATCTGATGGCTGAAATGAAAGCTCTCTCTCGAAGGCATTTGTTAAGAAAAATAAACACTGTCTCCATCCCTGCTTATATCGAAAAGATTATCTTATGCCTATTTTCTGGTCAAGTTTTCCTGTGAATTACAGAGAAATTTGTCTAGGGTTTCACAACCTCTACCAACAAGATAACCACAGACCAAAAATAACAGGTAGGTGTAAACACTGAAATCATATTGAAATAATAGAAAGCAGCAGTAGCAGACATTTTCTCCCATCAACGAATTTCAAGTACATGTTTATTGTTGTACTACGAAAGAGATGGCAAGCAGATATTGATTGCTTACATGAAACTTGCGCAGATACAAGAAATCAAGGTGTCACCAGTGCCCCGGCAAGCATCGGCTTCAAAAGCCTTCAAAGGTCTTGCATGGAACGGAAGGGGAGATGCATGCAAAAATTACAGCCATTTTTACTAGATCTTGGAGAAAAAAATAACCAGAAATGTGACATTCCTTATGTTTTGTAGTGCCTGAGTTTGTTTTGGTGCATAAACTTGTATGGCGATACGTGGAGAAAAGGTCCTATGGCGGGAAAATACAGGGATGATTCCCAAATCCAAACTGTTTTCTTCTTCCAGTAGGTTGTACCGTTATCTGTACTGTTTGCGGGAAGTACTGTTTTATTGAGAACAGAGCATTACGGTGCTCATGATTTCAAATTTTTTTTTTTTGAAGGGTTTCAACGGACGCACAAATTAGGCTATAAGATATTGTGGGGTCATCATCGGAATAGATAAAATAGATAATTATCATCTCGGGTCGAAAAATAAGGACGACATAAAATGCACGCAACCTCCAAGGATTTTATCAAGTCGTTTTGGTGCAATTTATGAGATTATGACTGGTATATGACTTTATTGATTGTGATGATTAAAAAGAAAAGCTTGATCACATGGATTAGGGCGTACTTGTTGATCCTGTCGAATTCGTTGGCTTTAACTTTTATGATTTGGAATCTCCATATTTTATAGTTTACTCAAGTTATGGATAGACAAATTTAGAAATATATGACGTGACAAGTTGCTACACAGACCAGGCCAGACACGTAGAAAACAAGTTAAGAGCGTGACAGGGCACATAAAGCAAGGAGACTGCTTGGAAAAAATTGGAAAGTGGATGTCGATGAACAGCCTTGCAAATTGCTAAATATACTATGCGCCAAGCTAAAAGAAAAGGAAAAAATTGAGTGTCATAACTCACCAAGATTGTACAGCAATTTTGATTTTATTACAAGTTAAATGTCAAGTGATGATGGCCTTGCAGAGGGAAACTCGCACCACTTCCAGTTGGTCAATTCCTAGTCAGTCACATCAAGCTTTAATAGTGGTCACTGACTTCTAGAGAGGGCTCCAGCAGCGAAAAGGAGATTCCTACGCGAAAACTGTTCCGAGAATATGGTACAAAGGTTATGTACTGAAAGACCAATATCAAAAGGCACAAATAAGGAAGAAAATCAAGTCGAAGAATTTGAGCATTTGGACTAGTTACCCTCAAAGTGCTAACAGGAGTAGACTTCGTTGGCAAAGTTTTTAAAAATCTCAATCTGTGTGTATTTCCACTTTTGCTGATTACAAGAAACACATACTGTAAACGTCAAGAGAAGAGAAACATGTTATGAGCTACTTCCACAGGAAACCTTACCTTTCTTCTGTCTTTGCCGGCTTTGTACTTGTAGTTACATCCCATAATTTTACAGTACAATCAGCCGAACCAGAAGCAAGAAGGGAACTTTCACAACTGACACAAGAGAATAGCAGATTGTGTCAGTAATCTAGCAATCAATAAATAGAACTTTATCAAGTCTAAGAAATGCTTTGGAAATCTCGTGAAGTGTCTAGGATTTGCACCTGAAGGCAAGTGACCATACACATGAATGGTGTCCCATCATAGGCGATATGCAGCGGCCACTTGAGAGGTCCCACATCATGATAGAGCCATCTTCATCACCAGATGCCATGTATCGACCATCAGGTGACATGGCCAATGACAAAATCATACTCCTATGACCAATAAAAATGCGGACACACTCCCCACTCTGTACATCCCACAGTCGAACTGTTTTGTCACTGGAGCCAGTGGCAATGTAATTGCAGTTGGCATGCCATTGCACGCACTGAAATATATGCAATCCAATCAAATATAATTGACATTGCAAAATTAGAAAACAAAAGGAGTAATGCACTTAACTAAATTTGCTGACTTAATATTATACATAAAGCAAGCTCAACATGATAGCTTTGTCCTTGGAGGAAACACCAATTTGTGGAGGGAGGTTAACTTGAAGAAAGAATTTCACCCATTTCTTCCATTTTAATAACAAGAACCATTTTGTTTTATCCAGATTCCAGACAACCAGACAAATAAATAGAATGCAAAAGCTGCTTACATCAACATCAGACAAGTGACCTGCCATTATCCTCAAAGGCTGTATCCTATCCATAGACCAAATCCTTGCTGTGCGATCATGCGAAGCACTGGCAAAATAATGTCCCACGGGACTGAACTGCACCCCAATAGATTAGGAAGAATGTATGAGAAGCATGACCATGAAGTATTATGGAAATCTCCGCCATACTCTTCCTCAATTTCATCATGGTCATTAAAAGACAAGGGAAAGCGTAAAACAACAGAATCAAATCAAGATGATGTGCAGAAGGTCCAGTTTATACCTGGACATCCCAGACAGGGTAATTATGGCCTTTGTAGCAAACAAGATTTGCATTGAGTTCTGTGCTCCATAATCGAACTGTAGTAGAGCAGTGTAGTATCATTCCGAAAAGAAAATATACAGTAAAAAAACCATTAACAAAAGAGCATTTATGCATGCAGAAGAAGATAAAAATGAAATGATAATCCAGGAGAATATACCTGTTGTATCTGCTGAAGAAGACAAAATAAAATCCCCAAGGGGGCTAAAAGTGGCTGAATGAACCGGGCCCGAATGACCCTGAAACAAAGTATAAGATCTTTTGCCACTGTTTGGCCCCAATACATGTTCACTCGGAGCAGTATCATTTTCACCCTGCAAAATAGCTGGCAGAAGAAACGTTTATTGTCATAGGTCCTCTTTGCCCAGAATGTCTTGACATGAAAACTAGCATCTACAATGTACAACCATGTCAGAAGGATAAAGAATCCAGGACTATGACTGGATAACATCTACACTGTTTTCTCATCAAATGTCTCTGTACTTGTTATTTGGGTTGATTACAATTGAAAACTTTTCTGAACACATAATCAGTGTACAAAAAATGAACAGAATACTTCATCAAATTGTGACGCAGGAACTAATATTTTAGTATTCTATCATTTCAGTGTTTATTTTAATAATTATTAGACATGTTCTTATATATGTATAGCTACAATTATAAGTTTTCTTTATAAGTTCAATCTAGAGCTGGGATTAAAGCTTTTATTGTAACCCTACTATAAATAAGCTGTAAAAAAGTATTAATTCAACTAGAGTTTTACCTAAACCCTACATTTTATATAGAGTTCCAATTTCTATCCTACTTGCTTTTATCCTTAGTTCTGCAGATTTACTGCTGTTTTCTTCCTAAACTACACCAAAATGTCAGCATTTTATTCTGTCAAGAACACAGTTTAAATTAGTAGTATCCTGAAAGATGATTTGCATTGTACCCAAAAACAGCTGGTGGAATTGGAAAAATAAGAAATTATCACAGAAACTAATCCCTATTTGGAGAGACTTACAATTGCCAGCTTGCTGTCCAAGCTTTGCCATGTCCCAAACCTGTAAAGGCACAAATCAGAATTAGCAACAGTAGTGGCATCATGGTGGGTGCGGTGCTAAGTATGAGAGAAGAACCTTCAGTGAGGAGTCTGAGAATCCACCAGCAACCAAGGATCCATCATGGGATATTGAAGAACAGTTTAAACTGAGAGAGATCCCAAATAAAATAATGAGCAATTGATCATGTAAGAAAATGGAGAAGCTTAATACAAATATATAAGTAATGAAATTACCCATTATGTGTGTTGATAAAGGTATAAAAGCTAACAGATGGCAGTGTCGTACTACTCAACTGTACACGGTTTCTCAAGTCCTCAAGAATAGACTGTTCCACTTCAGCTGGCCTGAAGGAATCGTTAATTTATTAATTATTAGAAATTTAGAATGCAGCACTAACTTATGCTAGCAGGAGAATCAATTGCTTATTCCAGCAGGACCTAAGTCATGCAAGAACCTTATGGAAGAAACATGGCATAAAATATCATGTATGCAAAGATGCATTCACAGGTACAGGTTATGTACAGTGTGAACCCAGTTTGGATAGAAAGGTCAATGATAAAGCATGATAATATAATAGAGCAATCAAAAGAGGAAGAAGACAAAATAAATGAAAAAAGACCTTGAACAGTCAACAAGTATTAATCTTAGTTAATACAGATGATCGGTAAAGTTATTTTGAATCAATGGACCAATCCCCATAGAACCTAGCTTCTGATCATAGTCACAGCCACAATGAGGACATGTGAAGTAACAACTTAAAGTAGTTAGGTGTTAATAAATATTTGTGCAGCAACCCATGATTTAACGCCTAACTAAAGTGAGTTTTTTACCTTGCATGTCCTCATAACATGTGTAAAGGACACATTCACTTTATTCTAACACACCTGAAGACACATGTGATATGTCATGGCAGTTGTAACATATAGATGTAAAATATCATCTGTGTTCAAGTGTATTGAACATGCTTTGATGAATAAGCATTCCTATGTGTATAACATGCAAGGATTCCCATAGGCTATATAAGGTAGCCATAAGGTTGTGCCAGAATCAAGCTTCCTATGTTCATCTACATTATCTATGCTTTAGCCTTAGCCTTTTATGCAACGCCCTCCTCTTTGTTAGCCTTCACATATTACCACATTCTGACTCAACCTGAGGGTCGACCTGGCCCAAGACCCCAGGGTCACGGGTTGGGCGGGTAGGTCAACCCAAGCTACATTTTTTTTTTAAAAAAAAAAAACAACTGAAAATGACATTGCTTTGATTAAAAAAAAAAAAAAAGACTAGCACGAAGTAAAATCCGCCCTAGACTAGCCTCTAGGTCGGTGGGTCACCAGGTTGAACCGCCAGGCCAGGTTTTATAACTATGGTTCCATATCCCATTTAGATAATATGTATATACACACGTGTGTATATATATATATATACACACACACACACGTGTGTATATATATATCACAAAAAGGTCATTGATGTAATGAATAAAATGACATAAGATTCTAGAAAATACATTACTGGCAAAGGAAGCTCGGGTTTGACTCGTGGTGCTGCAGGTACTGTATTTGCTTCAAGACGAACAGCTTTAGCTGTTGCACTAGCTGCCTTATCCTTTTTTGACTTTTTTATTGGAGCACCTTGCTTTCCACCATCCATTGATCTTTTCTGAACAGGACATGGATGACATCAATGTAAAGAAACAACTCAGTCTTTGATAGAAAAGAAAAACCTATATGACAATGAAATGTAGAAACAGCATATATTACAAAATTAAATTAAAAATAAGCATGAATTATTAACATATGTATATGAAATCCACATAAAGCAAGTATGGAGGAGAAGCGGGCTTTTGATGAGCATTCTACCTTGTTCTCATCCATGTCCCCCTCTTTGGTTTCTCCTTCTGTCTTTTCAGAATCTGAGAGAAAACCCCCCGTCTTCTCCAAGCGTTCTTCTAAAGAATCTTCAAGCAACTATAGAAAATACTAAAAAGTTCAACATTAACACCTAAAAACACAAATGCAATAAAAATAACCGACAACCTCCTCATTCACAACCAAGATGCAGAACACACTTACCCCCCAATGTATTTCTTTTTTATTTATCTGATTAGCTGCATCCTGGCTGCTTCCAATTAATGTAACAGCATCAGGATCATCAGAAATTGAGATGGGCTGTCCAGGAGAAACTGCCAGCAGCAGAAGAGAACATGTCTTATCTACCAATTTCTTCATGAATTAAACATGGATATGCAACTATTTTCAAAGAAAAATTATATACCTTGGAAGTTAATATGCTCATTGACAATCCCAAGTATTATAGTAGATTTTGACTTCCGAAGATACTGCATCATGAGCTCATCGGAGTACTGATAATAGGTTTAAAACCAGCTTTTCAGAAATTTGCACAAATTGATGAATAGTGTTCTTATGTGTTACAAATTAACAGGAGAACCTTTAAACCACCTGACATATCTTAATGATGACTTTGCTCTGCCTAAGAGTATGAGCAAATTCCATCTCCTGGCAAAAATTACAATCATTAGATCTTCTACAGAAGCAATTTAACCACATTGAGGATGGAAAAAGTAACACAAAATCTTAGAATGGCATCAACCTCCAGATGAGAGGGAGAAAGAACTCCTTCCAACTTTTGAAGGTCTCGTGAGTGCATCATTTCATGATCTTCACGGAAGCTATTGAAAAAATTTCTTGCTGGGAACAAAATATGATAATAGAAAAAAAAAAAAAAAAAACAAGACGATTGTCACGCTGACAAGCCACTTTGAAATTTTCAAGTTTAGGATAAGGATAAAATAAGAGCCAGAAATTTCAATATTTACCATCTTGGATATGCCCTTTAGCAACAATATCCATATAACAATGGACAAACACTGGATAAAGCACTCGAAGCAACTCATGCTGCAGAATTCAAAGGAATCCACATTATCAAAGTAAAAATCATATGCCAAAACAAATACGCAAATATCGAACCATGCATCAAAGAAGAAATCATTGACTAGTTTACCTTGTACAAATCAAGCGAACTATAAGCCCAAGTTCTTAGTTTACTATATTCCTCTTGGTAACGTGCTGGACTATCCTCTGGTCTGAATAACAACAATAAAGTTAATTTTCAAATCAATAATGAATAAATAACCAAACTATTAAAAAACTTGAAAAAAAGAAAAGCACATCCCTCATTCCTTCATCCTTCAAATTTAGCATTTCTAATGTTTTCAGGTCCCATTTTTGTTTCCACATTCTTATTCAAAATCTTCACTTTCAACCAATCAATTTTAGGATCATATTTAGAGTTTCTCACACACATAATTGTTTCAAGTCCCTTTTTCTTTTTACAAAGGGCTGTTACAGTGTCATTGAAGTTTCATTAATTGAACATAAAACAACATTTGATTACAAATTTCTACCCTCGACTTGTCTTAAAGGTTATTCCTTTTTGATAATGTTAAACAGGTTATTCCTTTTTGATAAATGTTAAACAGGTACAGGCTCTGTTAAACTGTTTACTTCCTCACTTAAGCTAAAACTCTAAATAGGTTTTCTAAAAACTCAATCTTGATAAAATCCATGAATCCAAACACAAATATTTCCAAACTAAACAACATAAAAGCAGACAAATTCTTCACTACTAATGCTTACTTAAAATCTTCACACTCTCTATTACAAAAATACAAAAAAATTGCCCATTAAAGCCATTTCTTTTCTTTCTTCTCCTACATTAAAATCAGTACAGAATCAGCTAAAACTCCTTGCCTACTTGCTTACTCAAAAAACCCATTATTTTTTTTTACCATTCAAACAGTCTGCACTCCAAAAAATCTATAAAAGCATCAAATTGAGTAAAAATTAAAGAGAGAAAAAAAAAAGTGGGGTTTGAGAGCTACTGAGAGAGGGAGTGAAGGAGGGTGGAGAGATCAGGATCCGAGTGGATATTGATAGCATTTTTGCTGTTGTTTTGTTTTTGCTGTTGTTGTTGGATTTCTTCTTGGAAAGCAAGCTCTGCTTGCTTGAACCCTTTCTTCTTCAAATACGTCTCCACAAACTTCACCACAGCTTCTTCATCCATAATTGCCCCTCTTCTTCTTCTTCAAGTAAGAATAAAACACTGCAAAATCCTTCTTTGTGTTCTTCGAAATGAACCACCTCTCTCTCTCGTTTTGCTCCTTGGTCGAAGCTTTGCTGATTTTTCTCTGTCGGGGCTTGCTGATTTGGGATGGCGATTAGGGCTTTGAAGTATCAATGATGGAGCCCAGCAATATTTGTCTTTTGGGCCTCGTTTTGTTTTGTAATTGAGTTTGGGGCTCAATGCTTCAATCTAGCTGCTGGGATTGTATGATGGACTTGATCTTAGGAAGTATATTTATTTGATTTCGCCTCACATATTGCAAATCTAATCATGAATCTTGAGAAGATCGAAAATTTATTGAATGAAACCGCAGGTTAGACTTTTAAACCTAGTAACATAGTTTTTGGATCCGGTTCAGGAATTGACTCAGAAAAAAAAATTACATTACTATATTACCAAATCAATTTATGAGTTATTAAATCAATATAAGTTAATTATTTTAATAAAAAAAAAAAACTAGTTAGGAAAACTAGTTTAGTTGGGATAAATCAATCAAATCACTAAAAACTTGATGAATCAATCGAGTTTAACGAAGTCAATGATTTTCTTGATTCAATTTAACTGCAAATATGACTAGTTTAATAATTATGGTTAGAAAATATATTTGATTTAAACACAAATCTTAGCTTGCTTTGAGAAACAAGACTAGCAAACAACACTCTTCATGGTGAAATTCCGCATGAAGTTGGGCGTCAGTTTAGGTATGCGAGGTCTGATGCTGACCAACAATTACATACAAGGCAAAATTCCAGCCAACCTGTCAGGCTGCTCCGACCTTGTAGAGCTCCCTGTTGGTGGCAACATGCCTGGAGGTAAAAGTTCCTATGGAATATGGTTTCTTGTTAGAACTCACAATACTCTCTTTTCGTCAGAACAATCTCCGAGGAAAGATACCGCACTTCATTGATAATCTTACCGCTCCTGAAAGATAATCTTTGCGAGCAAATGTTTTTGAGGGAACAATTGATCTGGATACGTTCGAATAATTGAAGAGATCAACTAGTCTTGTGCTTGGTAAAAATGAATTTCATCTCTCCATCTATATACAATCTACCATTGATTGCTACTTTATGTTTCGCTGCCAGTAGATTTCACTGGAGCCTCCTGTCAAATTTAGGCCAATCCTTTCCCCATCTTCAATGGCTTGCATTATGGCAGAACCCATTTTCCAGGCCAATTCCAACCTCATTATCCAATGCTTCTGAGATTGAAGTTGTTTTACATACAACAGTTTAACAAGAAAAATACCTGATACTCTTGGAAAACAACAGCATCTCTGTCGATTGCATTTCGGAAGTAATAACCTTGGAGATGAGGAGATGATGAAATGGAGCTCCTTGCTTCTCTGACAGAACGCAGCATGTTGAAAGTTATAAAAAAATTTAAATATTCATATAACTATTCATTATTTTATTATCATATATTATTTAATAAATAATAAAATAATTTATATATATATATATATATTAAATAATAATATTATAAATATTATAAACATATATGTGTTTTATATTAATATTGAGATATGTATATATTATATTATATTAAAATAAAATTTAAATGTTTTATAAATATATATTCCAGGTTAAGTTCAAGCGGGTTTAACAATATCTATATACTATCTATTATCCAAAAAATATATGGTTATTTTGGTGAGATCATAATGATATTCATCAAGGTCGGATTAAATTGACATCCCTAATAAAATATTTAGTCAGCATTTGATTATTATTTTAAAATATAAAAAATAAAATAATTGAAACATTAAAATTTTTATCTTTGTCTAGAATGTAATTATAAGATTAACAGAATTTTCTAAATTACTACCGACATGTGAATTATTGTTCTTTGGGATTATGTTAGACAAATTCTTCATGAATAGTTTACTTTTGAGTTTTAATCAGATATGATTGATAAAAATATTATTCAATAATGCTTTTGGGTTGTTAATAACTATTATTTCTTGCATACTAATTAAATTATATCTCTTACTTTCTCAAGTCAAAAATCAACAAGGGGAGGAATCTTTAAAGATACATAATTCTTTCTCTTTTTTTATCTAACTCACAAGTTATTATATTTATTTCGTATTCATCTTAATTTAATCTCAGGCCTTGTTATCAACAACTCTAATACCTAAAATGTGTTTGAAAATACGGTCTCGATTTTTAAAATAAAAAATAATAAAAATGATTTGAAAATATAAAAAATTATTAATTTAAAGTAAAGATAAAAATAAAAATATTTAATATTTTTTTAAAATAATTTTAAAATACAAAAACAAACAAACTCTAAAAAAATAATATTTTAAATTAAATAATTAACCTAATAAGTCAGTAATAAGTCACGAACTATCACGATAACCTAATAATTCAAGCTTTAAACCTAATTAGATACAAAATTGAGTTTAACAACTATACCAAGACCACCCTAACACAATTGTCCCGTGATGGAATTATAATAAAATAGGTAAAGAATTCAATATTTAATCCCCATAAGTGTTTGACTGACAATACCATGACCATGAATATATATTATATCCCCACCATCATACTTCCATATAGCTACACCTGTTCCTAACCCCTGCAAGTATTTATTTTTGTATTTTAAAAACATTTTTAAAAAATTAAATATTAATATATTAATATTAATATCAAAATAAAAAATATATTTTTAATATATTTCTAAATAAAAAACTATTTTTAAAAATAATCATTATCCCTCACCTAAATACCGCTGGCAGGTTGAATGGTTTCAGAATTGACAAGAGAATTTGGAAGTAGCATGATGCAAGGGCCACTATTATTGAGGTTGATGTCACCATGTGAGGGCCACGATATTCTCCCCATCTTCAAGGAATATTCTCATCTATGATGGTTACATTCGGGCAAATTCATTTATTACTATCTAAATATAAAAAACCATGTTGAAAAAACTTATTTTCCTGAAAAAAGAAAATATAAATATAATTTTATATTTAAAATCAAATTACTTAACCCTTTTTTATATGAAAAATTGCATAACCCTTAAGTCGTTTCAAAAATCTATTTTTATATGAAAAATAAATAAGTTGCTGTACCCCCACTCTGCCAGAACCCTATCCATAATTTAAAATAAATAATTAAATATTTATAAATCCCCAGACACAATTTTAAATATTAAATTATTTTTATCACATAACTTGGAACGATATTAATGTAATTGGATATTTAAAATCAAATTACTTGACAGTACTGTTTTTTGGATTAAAAATTGCATAACCCTTGAGTTGTTTCGAAAATCTATTTTTTGTTAATGGTTATAAATAAGTTGATTTTAGATTACAATTTCTCACTGTTTAACTATTGATTTTAGATCAAAATGGTTGTATCTATGATAAAAATTGCCGTTGAGATTTGTTTAATTAGGCCTAACATTTGGAAATAAAATAATATAAAGAAATAACTCTTAAGTTAATAATACTATATTTGTTATAATAAATTATTTTTATATTTAGTTCAATTTACTTTCTTTTATCTCATTTATGGAAAAATATTAATGTTGTTGTTTTTTTAATAATAAAAATATTAACCGCTGCAAGAGATTAAATACAAAATCTACCTTAATTTTCTTTTAACAAGGAAAGCATCCATATGGCAGAAAATAAATACAAAACAAACTGTGAAACTACGATGCTATAAAAGAAAATTCTTATAATATAGATATAAACTAGTTACATGTCCACACTAGCTATGATTGAATCAAAAAACAATTTGAACATAAAAAAAGTTGAGGTCACAAAAAAACTATTTAACATTATTATTAAATTCAGTCTAGCTTATAACCTTGAAACTTCTCGTTTGACTTTTTTTCTAGTTCAAATTAATTTAAAATTAAATCATGCGAGATTTTTTTTGACATCACTTAGTCGATTTTACAGGTCTATAAAAATCTGGATGACTAGTAAAAAGTATCACTTAAATTTTGACTGGATCAACAAGATCAATATAATTCTAATTATTTGATTTGATATAAAACTTGATTTAGATTAGAATTTACTTCAATAGATTACTGAGTTAATTATTAAAAAAAATCAAAGTTTAATAACACAATTCGAGAATATGCTAATTAATCAAAGATATTCCTCACAATTGCACAAGCATTTTTCTATGTATCTTCAGGTGTATCGGTTGCTAGCTAAATTAAACACAACCGATATTGTCAATAGCAATGGAGGTGATGAAAATAAGATAATTTAATTTATTGTAGAAGCTAAAATATCTGCAACTAATTAAATGCATATCATAATATGATGGGCCATGGAGATGATAACGTAGCAACAGTATAAGCTAACCGACAATGGATGACATGTTGTTTTAAGCACACAGCATGCCATCTCATGTGTCTTCCATCAATATTAGAAGTTAATTTGGAACACATCTAATTAATTGTTAATATTTTTCGAGAGAACGAATTAATTTTTAATCTTATAAAACACCAACCATCAAGCAATTAATATTATTTACAGATAGCAATAGATTGAGATTTGATGTGCTTGATCTTTTAATTTTTTAAAAATATATTTTTTTTATCAAAGTAATATTATTTTAATCCTTTTTAACTTTTTTTTAGGGTTCAACTCTTAAATGTTTTTTATAACCATCTTCACGTAGCTTCTAATCAAGTTGAAGTAATTTCAAATAAAATTTAAATTGGCATTTTCAAATTTTGGAAACCACTTGTCCCGTTCAAATTCCAATCTCTGTGGTCACCACTGGTGTGGTGGGTCTGAAATCAAAACACCAACTAGCTAGTATAACGTCGTGTGGCAGTGGCAGTACTACTGGCTAGATTCTGGTGGCTGATCATAAACCATTGGCTATCATGCACAGGAGGAGCAGACACTTCGATCCCACATTCCGGGCTACATTAATGGAGTCAAGTCAGGAGAAAATTATACAGTGAGATTATAGTAGCCATGAACCAGATCAGTGTTTAAGATTCTTGTATCAGGTAGCAGTGATCTGCTTTGAAAGTCGTAGAACTTAAACAAACAAGTGTTATACCATCGAGTGTGTGCTTCTTTCAATCCAGGGAAGATTCAGTTTAGGGTGGGAGACACGAGTTGATGAGTCAACTCAAGTTATAGGTTTACAGCTCACCTAATTAACCTTTGGAGATGGATTTTATATATAATTATGAAATAATATATATATACCTTTGCCATATATTTGCCATAGAGTTCATCTCAAAGAAACTTTCTGTGATTGTAACTCAAAATAGTGCGTGATGATATCTAGGCAAGATATATTTATTTATCATACATAAATATTAACCAATAACCATGCCCTACAAGGAATCTCAAAAGGAGAAAATAGTGGTTGGTGCCTGCCTTACTTGCAAAGTTCGAGCTAGTATCAAAAACAGAAATGTTTGGTTTCTGTAATGATGCACCAAGGCGTGTAATTATGCTTGCCTCCACGATAATTATGGGACCCAAAAACCTAATTATTAATCCACTAAAGTGGCAATAAGAAATAGTTTTTTTTATATTTTTAAAAACAATTTGAGAATTTTCTTCTGCTTTAAATTAATTGTTTTTCAAATTATCTTCACGTGTAATGTTAAAAATAAATTTTAAAAATAAAATAAAAATATTATTTTAATTTATTTATAAACAAAAAAATATTTTTAAAAAATTCTATTTTTAGTGAAAGAGATATATGTGAATCAATGTGCCCAGCAATTCTTTGCATTACACATGGATTGTTTCTAAACCATTTAGTTGTAAAGCTACATAGTTCAAAATCCTTCATGCTTATGCTTGTCTCTTCATTCTCAATTATGTGTAGATTTACCAAATCAAAATGAAAAATCTTACATGATTAAAAGGGTATGCTTTTGTGAATATGAAGGTGTTGCTTATTTCTCTTGGTATTAGGGGCCACCATGGCTGCTGGTGGAAGAGGTTGATGGTTAGCCAAGACATTGACCGCTTCCCTACCCCTTTTGAATACGATTTTCAAGAAACAATACAAGAATACAAGGATAGAGAAATAGAAAGTTGAGGGACCGGACACCTTAATTAATAACTATGTGTTTGCTAATTATTCTCTGTCCTAATTACATCTTAAATTTGTTCCACAAGAAAACCGAGAATCATCAATGTTTAGGTGAAATCTTGTTGGTGATTTTATTATTGATGGAATTCTTGATAAAAAAATGTCATTAAAAATATCTTATCGAGGTTTTTGTTTCGTCAGTATTTCATCAGCGATGAAATTTTTCTCAAGAAATAATGATGATGACATATTTATCATTAATAGTTTTTTTTTAATTTTTTTGAATGTGTTCACATGTCACCACTTTGTTTACAAGATCTAAATCAGAGAGGCTTGCTGTAAGTTGTTTGACATAAGCTTGATAATTAGAAACAAGAAAAAGAAACAAATCTATTACTTTCAATTGCAACTAGAAGAAATACAAAATTAAGTTTCATATTGGCCCTAAAAAGGGAAAAAATTGGGTCACTTCATAATTCTTTATATCCTAAGGCAGAGCAGCTGGAATTTTAGCATTTTATAGTGTATATAATTAAATATATTTGAAAGAGAAACTAGAATGAGCTTAAATTTCATGGGATCACGGACCTCCTGGATCAAAATCATACTACAAATTAAATTAAATAGACAATTGTGAGCTTCAAAATTCCAACCTCGATGGGGTCAAGTCAAGATCACAAAGAAAAGCAAAAATAAATAAAAAAAAAAGACTTTAATTTGCTGAAATTTATAGGTCAAATATCGCTTTTGCCTAGATATATCCTAGTTGCTTTATTTGAAAGTTATGCTAATGGTGTAATATTGATGACTAGCATTATACATTAATACCTGCATTGTCAAATGCCAATGATTTTTCCATCTCATAAATTGGCAGGCCTTCAATTTATTTCATTCTAGAATCTCTAGCTTTTAATTTGGACAAGAAACCTCAAAAAAGTCTCCCAACTATGGATAATGTCTTGAGTCTCAATTGAGTCTTTAAAGGATTTTTTTTTAATCTCAATTTGAGTCATTAAAGTATTAAATAACTCTAATTAATTTTTTTTTAATCTAAACTCTTCACAAATCTTTAACATAAAACGTTAAAGTTTCTAGAAATCAATGTTTCTTACGTAAAACAATTTGGATGGAATATTTTCTAGAAATCAATGTTTCTTACGTAAAACAATTTGGATGGAATCCATGAATGATTATGAATGGAGGGCTTAATTGAGAACTTCTTAAAGTTTGGCGTCTAATTGAGATAAAAAAAATGTTTTGAGCACTTATTCAAGGCTACCTATATAGTCAAGGGATTTTTTTTTAAGGCATGCCCTTTTCTTTTTATCTGGGAGGGAGTTGTAAGAATTTGTTTTTCATGAATATAGTAATTTGGATAATTTATTTGAGTAAAAAAAAAATATCTATTCACTGAAACCAACCACAAAATAATATTATTGTTAAATTAAAAAACTATTTTTGCTTCCCCAACCTTGTGGGATTTTGTTGATGCATGTATCTCAAAAAAAAAAGGAAAAATAAAGAATTTTACTCTTAAAAAATAAATGATCAATGATATCATAATTAAACATATTTTATTAAAGGATAAATTATAAATATAAACTTATTGATCTTCAGAAATTATCATGAAACTTAATTAATGACCATCTATTTTTTAAAAAGTGAATTTATTGGTAGTTTTCTGAAAAAAGAATATCTTAATTTCTTCTCAAAAAAACTTTAAATTAATATTTTTAAAACAATGCACTCGATCAACTTGTCTTTCAAGTCTTAATTATAAATCTGCATGAATTATGTTCTTGGTCGCCATCTGATCATTTGAATATTTGAAACCCTAGAGTATCTTCAGGCGCCAGTCAGCCATCATCAACAAATTAAAATTAGCTGAAAGGATGTTATATAAAGGGATTATCAATCTCCCTTCTCACCCTCTTCTTCTTAATGACAGTTAAAGTATATTATAATTAATCAGTGATGGAGCGTGATACTTTTTCCCTTTTATTCTGGCACTAAAAAAAAAATAATTATTCAGAGTAAAAGACTTTAATCCGCGCTGCGGGTTTGTTGCATCTATTTTAAAATAATATATTTTTTTATAAAATAATATTATTTTAAATAACTCGTTTTAATAAATATATATTGTTTTTTTAAAATAAAAAATCTTTGAAGTCAACCCGGTTTGATCTCATTTAAATTTAACCGAATCTACTAAATTTAATTGAGTTAACTTTCTGTTTAACCCAATAAACCTTCAAATTGCTTCAAGATGAAACCCTCCGGGACAAATTATTGTTAGATTAATTGTTAAGTCAAATCAAGTTGAATCAGCATGAACATATATTTAACATAGTTTAAAAAATAAACTTAATCTCAATTATTCTTAAAAATAAATCTGCTATGAACTAAAAATAATTAAGAAAAAAAATCAACTTGACACGGATCTATCATCAATCCCTTGTAGTAACTAAAAAAATTCACCAAGAAAAAATGTGATATTTTTTTTCATTATTTATTTTTAAACTAGGGAAGTTTCATACACCAATAAGAGAGTGACATTTGGGTAGGTAACTTTATACACATTCATGCACTCTATTAAAAGAATAAATATAGTAACCCTAAATCATTGGTTGGACATGCATTTTATTTTCACTCAAAAAATATTATTTCAACTATTTTGATTTATTAAGGTTAAAAATAAAAAAAAAATATTTTAATATATTTTTAATTA
>Ga0307518_10001153_pt1 | contig 19841 bp, 31 predicted proteins | sample 25_EM_MG_FD_203889 | JGI IMG/M metagenome (GOLD analysis project Ga0307518, IMG submission 203889) | Populus trichocarpa ectomycorrhiza microbial communities from riparian zone in the Pacific Northwest, United States - 25_EM | ecosystem: Host-associated > Plants > Roots > Unclassified | place...
ACACCTGGAACACAAGCAAGCAGGAATTGGAACGGGGAAGGCACACAGAAGGGGATGCGCATGTTGGGCCAGACAAGGCCCCCTGAAGCTCCCCCATATGTTCAGCCCAAAAATTGCGGATTTGAGGTCGAGATGTTGACAAAATAGGCCGATGTTCAGCCCTGGATTGCGGATTCCACAGCCAATTTTTGGGCGAGTCAGAGTCTGTCAACTGGTCTCTACAAAAATTGATGGACAGCGAGATTGCAGACAGCATTGCCAATGTGTTGGATCCTTTCTTCTCTGTCAACCATTCACACCCTGCAGGGCAGTGTCTATGTGAACAGCATGGCTTTATGTATTACTAGGCAGTGGCACAGGTAAACATTACATATATTACATGGAGAGGATCTATAGTCTTGTACAAGTATATAGCTAATTAATGATAAAAATTACTCCGTCGTCGTCATCCTGCATGCGTGTCGTTGTCGTTGTCTCGCCTTGACATTTGCCATGGGCGTCTTGACATCGACGTCTTCGTTGTGCTGGTGTGGACGCGTTGCCGTCGTCGTTGTCTCGCCGTGGTATTTGCCATGGGCGTCTCGTCGTCGTCGTCGTCTTCGTTATGTTGGCGTGGACCCGCTGCCGTCGTCGTCGTCTCACCTTGGCATTTGCCACGGGCGTTTCGACGTCAGCGTCTTCGTCGTGCTGACGTGGACGCGTTGCCGTCGTCGTTGTTGTCATCTCTTCGTGATGTTGGTGTGGACCCGCTGCTGTCGTCGTCGTCTCGCCTTGGCATTTGCCATAGGCGTCTCAACGTTGTCGTCTTCGTCGATCTGGCGTGGACACGCTGCCGTGTTGGTCATGGTGGTTGAGGTGGGAGGTGGTGAACGGTGGTGGTGGTCGACGTAGTTCATGGTGGTGATAGTGGTTGATGTGGTGGGGGTGGTGGCCAGGCGTGACCACCGTTCACGGTGGTGGTGGTCTAGGTAGTCGAGGTGGAGACGATGGTGACGGTTGGCGTCACTCGTCGCCTTCACAACACGTCGTCGTTGTCGTCTTCGTCGTTCTGGCGTGGACGTGCTGCCGCTGTCGCTGTCGTCGTCGTCGACATGTCGTGGTTCCATTTGCTATACGCGTCTTGTCGTTGTCGTCTTCGTCGATCTCGATCAGGTGTGGACGCGCTGCTGTCGTTGTTGTCGCCGCCATGCGCGTCGTCGTCTTCGTCGTACTGGCGTGGACGCGTTGCCGTCGTCGTCATCGTTATCGTCGTCTCGCCATGGCATTTGCCATAGACGCCTCGACATCGTCGTGCTGGCGTGCACGCACTCGTCGTCCCGCCTTGGCATTTGCCATGAAAGGGAGGTGGAGAGATTCGGAGTTCGCCACACCCGTTGTCCGCGTCGTGTCACAGTCTAGCAGTTACTAGCTGCGTGCGTATTGTCGTTGTGAGCATCAGTAGCGTGAGGCGTAGCGGTGGTGGTGGTACTCACCAAAGGACACGGGACATAAAATAATGCAATACCCCTATTACATAACCAAATTTGTCACACATTCTTGCTTAGTCATACTGTGACATGTGACATGTTCGGCCTAAATTGCGGATTTGACCCCCAAAATATTGCGGATTTGAGGGTCATCCAGGGGGGTTGGAGGGGCCGAACATATGGGGGAGCTTCAGGGGGCCTGCCAGACACCAGAGGGCAAATGGGTAGTTGGAGATCGAGCGGATCCTGAAGTATGTACGTGCATTTAGTAAGTGATAACGATAGACATTTTCCCCAATGTTAGGTAGTGACCATTACCATTAGTTTCCCAGAGCCACGACCTAGAGGAAGGCCGTACACATCAGTCCTCTGACTTGTACAACTTAGTATCAAAAACTTGGCCCGGGTGACCCTCAAATGGATGTTGGTAAGTGCTTTATATCCACAAATCTGACCTCTAGTCCAGCTCCATCCTCATTGGCACATCCTGATGGCGTTTGTCGCCAAGCGATTGGCGAACTCCGAGGGAGTTGTTACTTAACTGTAACGACGAGTTTTATACTCCATTCAATTCAATAGTAATATCACGGTGTCTTTACTCCGGGGGAGTTTCTTTGGATGTGTGACTGACCCGCACTTACCTTACGCTTTGTGAATGTCTGCAGGGTTCGTATGGGTTGACAACGCAGAGGTAAGGTCAGTCAATTTACCCTACTAGATAACTCGAGACAACATTTCTCTCCCGACGTCCGATGCCTACGACATGGATGCCTAAACTGTAGATGAATAAGGTGTCGATTTCAACTTGACGCTCTCCTGTGTTTGCTTGTCATGAATGAACCTTCCTGGCCAACATGGAATATAGACCAAGTTCGCAATGACAAGGGGAAGTGCATCCAAAAGATAGAAATATGCCTCTGTCGTAGCAAGGAAGCCTTGGTAACCATAGGAAAGCTCCGTGACACGGTATCCCGACCGAACCTGGTGCAGGATATGAACATGCCACAGGATATTGATGAGTAGAGAAAAATAAATACCAGGATACCGATTGAGCTGACAGTGAGAGCACCAGCCAAAGTCCGCCAGTCCCAAAACCAGTGCCTGGTCTGGTCCCGTTTCCATATATCGGGTCTTAGCGTGTATATTTTATACAGGAACCGGACAAAAATGCTGAAAAATACGAGAAAAGAGATTAACTGCAGAATAAGGCCGGCCAAAAAGATCTGATGAAGTGAGTTAACAAGCTGTAGTCCATAGGGAACAGACTCACATGTGATCCACTGGTAGCTACCTTCGCATTCTGTGATATGCTTAAGGTCGCTCCAGTAGCCTTCGGAGGGATCAGATGGTCAATGGGGAGGATTGGTGAGACAAACAATCACCTGCACGAGAAATGTGGAGATATCCGAAAGTACGAAAACAAGGATGATTTTATTGGGGGGTAGGGGAGCATATTCACCGCAAGCTAAAAACTTCGCAATGCGTCCCAGAAGGACGTAATCAGCCGCGATGAATGCACAAGGCTAATTGGTGACTCAGGCCCGCCGTGTACTTGAGGTACACGTACACCTACGGAAAGTACAATGAAGAGGTACTCTGCAATATAGATTCTTTTGGAATCTGGATAGTAATGCAGTGCGAATCGAAAACCGAACCCGATAGCGTAGCCTAGAGACACCTATAAATTTCACAGACAACAACTGATCCAGGAACTCACAATATTCGCCGATCACTAGGGCTAGCATCGATTTAGTTCGGTAACGAAGGCACCAGAACATGTGGATAAGTGCAGTGGTCAGCACGATCGCTGTGTAAGAGCTCATAATTAGAACTGACAATACACTCCAGGAGGAAATAGGGTACATACATATAGCTACAGCAGTCAGGGTATTTGACGCGATGTACTCCAATGGGTTGGAAGGATTATTGTCCTTGGGGCCAAGGTATGAGTCGGTGGAGTTATGTGCCATACAGGACGTCCCGAGGTAAAGTACCGATAGGGTGAAAAGAGCCATTTTAATATCGTTCTGTACCGCAGCCGTGTCAGGAAAGCAACAGTCAGATGATTATGATGGGGAGAGCCTGCGCATATATATCTATCCAGAAAGCGTAAACCTGTGCAGCAAAGTTCCTTGTTCATCGAATATGCACGCGTGGGGAACTAGGGATCTGCACGGGTAAACCCACACCCGCACCCGCACCCGCGCTGACCCGCACCCGCAAACCCCGGGTACGGGTCAACAATACTACTACATAATGTGTCTTGTTACGATCACCGCAAGTGCAGCGTGGCACTGGCCATCTGCGTCCTGCACCGTTGTGCCGCATCGTTGTCGTCTCTGCGTCAGGTTTGCCGTCGCCATCGTGCATCACCACCGTCGTCGTGCATCATCGCTGTCGTCGCTGTCGCCGTTGTCGTTGTACTAGCACTGGCCACGCACGTCACTTCGTCATCGTCGTCGTGGCTGTCGTCACCACCATGCCTCTTCGCTGTCGTCGTCCCCGCACCGTGATGCTGCCGTGGACTGGTCATCGTCGTGCCGCTGTGGCGCTGGCCCGTCTGATCAAGGTCCCCAGCCGAAATAGTCTTTGGACTGAGTGGAGACGAGGCGATGGCGACCACGAGAAAGACGTTGAGAATGAGATGACAAGTATCGGTGTGGGCGCAGAGATTGCGAGACAGTGACTTACCTGTGTCACCCGGGTCACCCACCAGTCCTCCAGAGTGTTCCTACGAAGACTTTGGACATAAACGTCAATGCGGGAGAATAGAAGTCGAAGCTGCAAATATCAGTCAGGCGATACGAGATAGAAGTACTCATCGAAGTGTGACAATAAAAGTTACAGATAGTGTACATAGATTAATGGACCAAAACTAGCCGAGGTTGTTCATAGGCGCTGACCTACCCTGAGGTGTACACGTTGGCAAAAGATGCACAAGGAAATTTCCCGGAGCATTGCAGACTTGCTGTCTGCGGCTTTCAATAATATAAAGGTACAGTATCTGCCCGAGGTTGACCTAGTGGAAGCAATTTACTTGGCAAGAAAAACGATTCGATTTCCATTACCAACAGGGGGTATTATGGACCTAAGAATCACTCCCTACAAGGGGGAATCATTCTAACGAAGTGTAACCATGCGAGAACACATTGATACGCAAGAGTGGTAGCTTACAGGATCACGTCGCAAAAGGGAGACGATTAATTTTTCGGAGCCCACAAATCATAGAGGTACTTGTCAGCTGGATCGAAGCAAGTGACGAGGGCAGGATCGGCACGTATAACCGTTTTGCGGGAGCCAAGGAACCCAGTATTCTGGACATGAAGGAATGCTGGGGCAATTGACTCCTCCACTGGATGAAAGCTGACAGAGTCCGACATGGTCGTTGATGTAGGTGAACTCTGAGCACCCTGTCCACATAATGGATTTGAAACCAAGAGAGCCCCCCTGTAATAATCACTGACCCCTGCAGTGCGCATCTTGAAGGAGGGAGTTGATATCGCAGCACCAGGATTATTGGTATCTGCCATTTGTCGGTCAATGACACTGGAGAAGACAGACAGAAAAGATCAAAGGCTGACTGGAAGAACTCAGATCGGTAGGTGGTCAAGTTTCCGTTTTAGGTACGAGTGACGTTTTTGAATATGTAACGCATCATGTCACTCTGCCTTGCACCATGAACATCTTCAGGAGCTGTGAGTGCTGATAAGACTAATGCCACAACATGTTCGCTCACACATAGAATTTCAGTGCTAGGAAGGGTCTGGCGTATGTCGAATCTTAAGCGGATTCTTTTGCCACGCTGAGCTTTTCTGATAGAGGACCCCAATGCCGCCGAGGTGGTTAAGATCGAGTCCGGCCAGCTATACCTCGTGAGACCCGGAAACATCAGGTCTTCCAGGGAGTGCATGTGCGTACCATGTTTTGTTGTTTGCTATCTCTGTTCATCTTCTTTGTAGCTACAATGAAGCAATTGCCACTATTCGGCGAGTCCCTTCTCTGGAGCACAACTTCCAACTGGTAATCACACGGGTATACGAAGAAGGCGATCAAGAGTTGTTGGAAGACGAGGACGAAAGTACGCGTTATGTTGGTTGTTCTATGGTCAGACCCTCATGTCGATTTAGCCGACGAAGAAAGGGTGTTCTTGATCAGTGAAGAGCTCGAATTTCGGCCGGGCGTCGGAGAGACAGAAAATCAAGCTACCTTCGTCTGGCGCGATCTGGATGGTGATGTAGATGAGCTCTATGAATTCGTCACAACGGAGGAAACCAATGAGCCAACGAGAGCTTTCTTCGAAACTTGCATGTACCGCGCCATGTATGAACGGAAATTCAAGATGAGCGCGGACAGCATTCGTGATCAGGACCTTACTCAGTTCATTTGGAAGTATGTTGGATTTTTGTTTCCGCTGGGATCGCTTTGATCAGAATTTTGTAGACCACCAGCTCCAAAGGTGACAGGTACAAGCAAGAAGGCGCCTCAGCCGGTGTCTGAAAGCAGACCATCGTCGGAATCTCGCGAACCATCTAGTCCTTCACGAAAGAAGGTGGTGAAATCGAGCCCCGCCAAAGCTAAGATCATATCGACGTATGCTGCTACGGTCGTTGAAGGAGATGCTCAATTCTTTGAGTGGGACTTGGAAGTTGACGGGTTCGTGAGTGCGTACGACGGCGTCTTACATGCCAAGGTTGTGGAACGCACATCAAACGACTACAATTACTGGCTCGTGGCTACAAGTGAAGAGGGCGACCTCATTATGCACAAAATTGCATCGGATATGAACCCTCGCTGGTCACCGAAGACGCAGTCTCTTACATGGAATTACTTCAACAACGGGTCATATGAGAGCTGGGCACTGCAGTTCACCTCAAATGAAGCTTATGAAAACTTTAAGACTGCGTTTGCTCGAGCATCATGGGAGACTCTTCACCGTACGCCATTCAATAAAATAAAGGTAAGTGCGAATCTGTCGAATTGTTCATCCATAACTCATGAGTGGATAAGCCCGATGAGCAAGCATATGTAATCAGTGCGACCAATGAAGATGTGGAGATGCGCGATGCACAGGATGAAGAAGAGGACGAAGAGGAAGTCGTATCTGAGCTGGACCCTGATGAGGGTGTGTTGGCTGCTCTGTTTCTTTCTCCTTATATTCATTTACCATAAAAGAGTCGAGCGATGAGGAAGACGAAGATGATGTTGTGTCCCCCCAGCTTCAAGGGGAACGGAACTCACAGTTGACTGTGGGGTACAAAGGCGATCGTTCCTATGTTGTGCGAGGGAATAACATCGGAGTCTTCTCCCACACTGGCCATAATCAAGTCAAGTACCATGCGACCATCAGCAAGATCTCCACTCCAAAAGGGAGAGAGTTCAAGCCGCGTGAGGTACTTGACCCTTTCTTCCATGTCAACGGTCCTGCTGATAATTTTATTTAAGGTGATGCTACACGATCAAGACACGAAGATGATTTTGATGAATACTGCGGAACCTAATTCCCTGTACAGCATGGACATCGAACGCGGAAAGGTTGTGGAGGAATGGAAGGTTCACGAGGATGTGACCGTTGATCATATTGCCCCGGACAACAAGTTCGCACAAATGACACCGGAACAGACGCTCGTGGGTGCTTCGCATAACGCCCTATTCCGGATAGACCCTCGTGTATCCGGTCATAAAATGGTTGATAGTCAGTACAAGCAGTACGTCAGCAAAAACAAGTTCTCGGGAGTGGCGACAACCGAAAGCGGCAAGTTGGCTGTGGCAAGCTCAAAGGGCGATATCAGACTCTTCGACTCCATTGGGAAGAATGCGAAGACGGCACTGCCACCCCTTGGAGACCCAATCATTGGTATAGATGTTACAGCGGATGGACGGTGGATCGTAGCAACTACCAAGACTTACCTGCTCCTGATTGATACCTTGATTGGGGAGGGGCGATATGCCGGATCTCTTGGCTTCGATCGCAGCTTTCCTGCAAACGCCAAACCTATGCCACGGCGTCTGCAACTTCGTGGTGAACACGTTGCATATATGAATCACGGGGTCAACTTCTCGCCAGCGCGGTAGGTGTTCTGCACTGCGCCGAGGTGCTTCCTGACAAAAATATCCTTCACAGGTTTAACCAAGGAGGAGGGCAGGTAGAAAATGCGATTGTCACGTCGACGGGTCAATACGTCATCGCTTGGGACTTTGCCAAAGTGAAGAAAGGCCAACTTGACAAATACGAGATTAAGAAGTATGAGGACAATGTGGTGCAAGACAATTTCAAGTTTGGTGATGATAAGGAGATTGTAAGCGCTGCACCCGTGATGATGGCCTGTAACCCACTGATTTGTTGTCCAGATCGTCGCATTGGAGAACAACGTATTGGCGATAAATAAGAAGAATCTGAAGCGTCCAACAAGAGCGTCGCTCGCCAGCGCTATACACAGTCGATCCAGTATTGTTAATAGCCCGTATTGATTCGATGGATCCTTGGTTTGTTCGCCGTAGGGAAAAGCAATGTAGGAGTGTATACCCGGAGTGTATTGGAATGGTAGGTATCGCCTAGTAAAAAAATGTACACCCAAGAACGAGAAATATATGTCAAGCAGAATAAATCATTTGTTCCAATTCTCTACAATGTCCGGCCACCGTCCTTTTCCCGCACATTAGGGGGGCTTTGTTCCTGTTCCTGTTCCCGTACTAAACTGTCCCTGGAGTCCATATACCTCCATATACCAAGATGCCACATGACCCGGGGAACCATCAACGTTAAACCCAATAAAACGGTGGTCCAGAGCATGGGAGTCCAGCGCGCAAGATCCCACTTTTCATCACCCAAAGCCCAGAGCGTGACATAGAGATGCATTACATCACCAATAAGAAGGGGAATCATCAACGCGCGAACGATTTTCTCCTGAACAGCGACCTGCGACGCTAAATGCCTTCGAACAGCTGTCAATACGAAGAAGTTGACCACCCCCATGAGAGCGCAGACATGGGCAAGTTGGATGACTGTGACGATCGAAGCCTTTGGCAACGTTGCCGGTGGGGGGCTGTGGGCTGGCCACGGCGCTTGGGTGTTGTGGGTCTGAAAGCACATGAGATACATGTGCCATGATATAGCAGAGGGGGAGTCACCGTTTCCGGGTCAGAGAGGGCACCAATGAAGCCGAGGATGGTCAGGGCAGGCTCATAGAACGCGAAGAGCGCGTAGTAAAAGTCGGGAATGGCCGACTGCGGGGGCTGCATCACGGAGGGCAATGTGGTGGAGTCCAAGAGGGAGAGAGGTGTGTGGACCACCTGTGACGAGCTGAAAATACTTCAGGCGCGAGACAGGGTGGCCCAGCTCAGAGCGCCGAGTTCCACTGTTGAGGCAGAGAAGGGGAAGACTGGCGTAATGTTGTCAGGTCCCATGGTGTTATCACAGTCAATCCCGAACTAGACCTGTTTGGATGAGAAAGCTCAAATTAAAAAGCCAAAGCTTATTCGTCATTTTGCCTGCCCTAAGTCTCTGCAAGCCAACATATAAGCCACCACCACCGCGTGTTCTCTCCCCTACAAGGTCCCTTTTACCAAGTGGGGAGTTTTTCTCGTTACGCTCACCCTGCTAAATGGCGCGACCAAGACTGCTTTCCGTTGGAAATGGAGGGTCACAATGCGTGCCTCGTGGGCCCATCTGCTCGAGACGAGGTTGTGCTTCGCGCTCTTCTGACATGTTTGTTCGCTTTGGGTGGGGTTTGGTGGGTTGTAATAGTGTATTACGCAATAGAACGCTTTGGATACCCCCATGCACGAAACCGAGGGTTCTCCGTCGGTGCGAGATCATCCTAGCACGACGGTGGGCTTGCACAAATCCATCATTCGTCGCCATCATGTCGGAAGCACCGAGTCTCTTGCTACGATAGATATTCCGCCGTGCGACACCAATGAAATACCACCTTCCAAAGTATACCGCCCACTCTCTCTTCATGTGCTGGCACTTCTTATGCCTGCCTCTATCTTTGGGGTCCTTGCCAGACTGGGATTGGAAGCCCTGGTAGCCTACAACGGACAAAGCGTCTTCTCAATGGCCTATATCCAGGCTGCTGGCTGCTTCGTGATGGGGATAGCTCTGGGGATAAAGGCCCCTTTGGGAAGATTGTACGCCTCTCCCCTACTTCTCGGTCACATTGCACTCATCGACTTTTGTAGCTATGGGCCCCTTTACACGGCATTGACAACGGGTGAGCTTGCGCCTATGCTCCTCATTGCGGGTGGTTCTTCGATCTATGACGTTGCACAGGGTTCTGTGGATCTTTGACGACGTTTTCCGGTTGGCAAGTAGACATATTTGGCTCATGGGTGAATGCGGAACAGTACCACAGAGGTGGTCTTCAGGATGTGAGATTGCTTTTTGCCATTTCGAAATATCGCGCTGATGTTTTCAGTTCATCGACGGCCTTACTAAGACTTGGGTTACCCTTGCAGTCTCTCTCGCTTCCTTATCATTTGGCATGCACGTATCTGGTTTGATCGCCCCTCGCTTCCCAGCTCTGCGGTCTCCGAGCAGAAACGTCCGATACGCCGTCTCCATAATCTCCGCCCTTGCTTATGCCGCTACAATCCCCCTATACCTTTTATTGCCTGCAAGCTGGCGTCATAAAACCACTTCGGCGCTCCTATTTTCCTACCCAGGGACATTAACGCGCTATCTTCTATCGATATATCTCAATCCGCGCAGTGAGGTCTTTCCTCTCGGAACTTTTACTGCGAACGCAATTGGGACCGCCCTTCTTGGGCTATTTCACGTATTGCAAGGGCTACCTTCGCCTGTGTCGCCCAATGCGTGTTCTCTGCTCCAAGGCCTCGGGGATGGATATTGTGGGTGTCTAACTACGGTGAGCACATTTGCGGCAGAAGTGATCACATTGCGCGGTTGGTTGTCGTGGCTTTATGTCCTCGCCAGCTGGGTTGTTGGACAGCTGTTACTCCTGGTCATCATGGGGCCCTCGTACTGGGTGGGCCATGTGAACCAACGAGCAACGTGCACGTTTCAAAGTTGATATCTACCGTACATACTACATATCCCTGTAAGAGCGGAGCTTCAATGATGGTATTGCCTTTTTGAGACGTGGTGAGCGTGGTGCAGGAAACCCGTCGAGGAGACCGTCCCTCTGCTCATGATGTCACGCGCAACAGAACAAAATGAAGAGGAGGTTGAATTAGACGAGGATGTACTCAGTGGTAATGGAGAGGCAGATGAAGTGATGGAGGAAGTCGATGGAGGGTATAGTGAGTAGCCTCACCACACCCTGGCTCTTGACTCCACTGACTTATCGCGCCCACGCAGCGTCATCGACACCTACATCCACACTCACATGGATCAGCTGGTTCTGCTCTCTGCCTGGACATGAATACTTCTGCGAAGTTGCCGAGGATTTCATCGAAGATGATTTCAACCTTACTGGTCTAAACACGATGGTACCCTTTTGGAAGGAAGCAATGGAAATGGTCTTAGATGTCGAGCCAGGCATGTCCCCTTCACACTGCGTGTGCGGGTCCTTTGTGATGTGCTTCCTCTTCAGACGAGGACTCTTCAAGAATACCAGATGTTTCCATCGTCGAAGCGTCGGCTGAACTGCTCTATGGACTCGTTCATCAGCGTTTTATCCTCACTCGCGCCGGGTTGCAAGCAATGGTACGTCCCTTGTGAGCACGTACGTGGTCCAATCTCACGTGCAGGGCAGGTCGAAAAATATGAAAATGGAGCGTTCGGTATCTGTCCACGAGTTTACTGTTCAGGATGCAATATCGTCCCTTGTGGTCGTTCCGATTTGCCAGGAATAGACACTGTGAAGCTGTATTGTCCAAACTGTAATGACATCTACGGCCCCCCCAGCAGTCGTTTTCAGGGAGTTGATGGTCTGACACATTTTCTACTGTTTCTTTTTTTTGTCGACTGACGAGACTTGGAGGAATGTAGGGGCCTTCTTCGGTACCACGTTCGCACATTTGTTTTTCCAAACGTATCGCGAGCTTGCACCCGCACCATTTTACAAGCCATCTTTGTCCACACACTCCTCCCTGTCACCTGGGCGATCCCCCCACAGCGACTCTGGCAACAGCCCCTCTCGTTCGTCGCCATTCTTGAATCCGAACCCATATGGGGGTCAAAAGCGGCCAGAAGGTCGTGTGTATGAGCCCCGAATATATGGCTTCCGGGTGAATGAGCGTGCCAAGTCTGGCCCGCGAATGCAATGGTTGCGATTGCGACCTCAAAGCCCGGATGAGTTGGATTCGGTAGATTGGCGTGGACGATGGATAGACGATGAGTACGATGATGTAGATGAGGTGATTGAAGAAGACGATAGACAGATGGAGGACTTTGATCCGGTAGGAAGTCTATACTAGGTGGTGTATTGCTACTCATTGAGACAATCCATGGATGTCAGGATGCTGCCGAGGAGGAGGACGATGAGGAGGAGGAAGAGGAAGAAGAAGAGGAAGGAGGGCGTGCACACCGGATTCGAGGTGAGCCATCCTTGGATTTACTTCACCCACCAACGCCTATCAACCTACCCACTTGCGCTCGCACCTCACCAACGTCGGGCTCAACTCGTCATCAAGATGATTTCAGTGGCACGGTGGCCAGGAGTTCAGTACCGTCAGGTCGTGTGAGAGTTGTCAAACAATATTGAACTGTCGTATTATTGAAGCTGTGCTGGTGAAATCTACTACGGTGTTTCTATTACTACCCAGTTCTGGCATACCGCCTGACCTCCGAACGACAGCCTCGTGAACTCCTGGTCTCATACACCTGTTTGACCCTGTATGACTGGTTCGAATTTTGATACTGAAGTCATCGTCCGTAGCTGACCGGGTCGTTGTGGAGCTGTGACATTTCGTAGTGAATTAGTCCGACGGGTGATCCGTGTGAGTGGCAGAGGGACTCGGAAGTCGACGTCAGGGATCCAGGGCACAGATCGCCGTAGTTCACAAGCCCACAGCTGCCCAGGATCGAGGACAGCTGCGCGCTTTCGAATTCACCTTCGTGCTTAGTAATGTCTTCTCACGGGTGAACTGTACAGGTCCAAGCCACAAGCCGAGATGACAAAGCAATTGGGCTGAGTTGCATCCCTTCGCAGAACGTCAAGATGATGGCTCGCAGCAGTACGTCCCTCCGCGCCAACCAGAGGGAGGTATCCAGCTAATGCAGGTAGAACAGACCTCCGATATGGCCTGAACAAGGGCCACCCTACTACCCCCCTTCCCAAAACATCCCGCCCGAGTCAGCGGAAGGGGATCCAATCCACCAGAAACAAGTTTGTCCGTTCAATCATTCGCGAGGTTGCTGGATTCGCCCCGTATGAGAGAAGAGTACTGGAGTTGCTGAGAAACTCCAAGGTGTGATGCTCTTCCTCCCTCCCATTGAGACAGGGTCTGACATCCACTTTTGTAGGATAAAAAGGCACGGAAGTTGACCAAGAAGCGGGTGAGTTACCCTATCCAAGTCAAGGTGCAATTAACACCGTCATCTTCAGCTCGGCACGATGCTCCGCTCGAAGCGCAAGCTAGAGGAGCTTGGAAATGTCATCCAGGAGAGTCGGAGGGCACACTGATTTATCTGTGTCGTGTAAACGTATTAGTGAATATTAGGCTCCGTTTGTCAGCAGCAGTTCCGGCCGACGCCGACGGAAGCGTGTGAGTGGCCGAGATGCCGAGCCGGATCAGAATCAGTTGAACTTGTCTCGTGCACGCATTTCATCGTCGTCCTGCCTGCAGCATCGCTCGAATGTCGCTGGCAGTGCCTCCGCCTAATCGCAGTCGCGCATCCTCTACCAACCTGCGCCCTGCCTTGACCATAAATACGCTGGGCAGAAGGCGTTCCTCGTCGTTGGCCAAGCTTCCCGTCGTTCTGCAAAGTGACGAAACCTCCTCCCCACTCACTCCTCAGCCAGCTGCAGCTGGTAACTCCCCCACTCCTTCCGTCTCCCAGCCCTCTATGTTCGCTCTGATAGCGTCCAAGTGCATCGAACTCCTCCATGTACCCAGAGAGCATCCTATCAACTGGTCGACCCCATCATCTCCTTACGCAAGCAATGATGACGATTTAGTCTTGCCGCTCTCCACCTCGTCACAGAAGACGACGTTTGGTGACATTGCGAATGAAAAACAGAGTTCCAAGTCACACAGTTTGTGGCTGCGCACCCCTGCAGTCAGTTTTTTTCCCCTCGTTCTGATGGGGCCCAGTAAACCTAACCTCTCCTAAGACTCATGCGCCCGTTTTATTCGTCATGCTCCTGTTCCCGTTATCAACAGCGTTGGTCTTTTTGGCCCTCTACTCGCTACCTATCTCTGTCACATGGCCCCGCACCCTATCTGAACTTGCCGAACTCAATTTGGAGCTCCAGCGATATTCACAGAGCGGTCCTGGCCCACTTGCACACGTCATTGGAGTGCTGTCTGTTACAGCTGCCTGGAAGCATGCATGGTCCATTCCAGGGAGTGTCATTTGGGTGTGTATCGCCGCTCCATGCCGTGCTTCTTACTCAGTGTAACCGCTTTCAGAATGTCCTGGCTGGTGCATTATTTCATCCGTTATGGGCGACTTTATTGCTGTCAGCCTTGACCACCGTTGGATCGGTGTTTGCCACTTTGCTGTGCATGCCCTTAGCGCCATCTCTCAGTCGCCTTTGTCCCCGGGCTCTGGAAATGACTCGGCACGCTATTGAGGGTGAATCCAACTTGTCAACCAGTTCCAAGCCAAAGTCATCGGCCTGGGTCCGCCTCTCTATATTACGTCTCGTCGGTATTGTGCCCTGGTCGGGAATTAATATCGCGTGCGGGGTGTGTGGTGTTGCGTTGTCCGACTGCATCCTCGGCGCATTCATTGGGTGTTTACCGTGGACCGCGGTCACGTGTCAGGTTGGTGAAGGATGTCTTGTGATCGTGACGCGTCGCTGATATCTCTCGAAGATTGGCGATATCCTTCAGACGGTAGCCTCAGCGCCGTTGCCTCCGCAAGAGACTGTGTCGTCACTGCTGGCATCGCCTTACATCATCTTCAAGTTAGTTGTCTTGTCTTTCCTCTCTCTTGCGCCCATTCTTGGCCGGGATCGATTGCGTGCCCTCATTTCAAGATCCCCCTCGGCACAGCCAGACGAAACAAGGTTAGATAGGCAGGATCGGCCAAATTGGGTGCACAGGTGGCAGACGAAGATAAGACTTCCATCTCGGCCACGTCCCCGCGCCGAAGACAAGAGGCTAGACCAGCTTGCTCTGGCGAAGCCCACCCTACCCTGAAACTCCCCGGCGTCTTAGTCGGTCCCGGTGGCTCCAACTATTTATTTCACGAAGGCAACCACGGCGATGCACTGTGTCACCTCTCCTGTGACTGGACGGCACTGTCGTCCCATGATGCTCTTCTCGGAGTGCAATGATACCCACTAATATCACGGCTACCCCACTTTATCCTCTTAACAACGCACATCTAACGCCATCTAATGACCCACTTGTACCCACGAATACTTGTCATACTACATCAGTCCCGGCTTTCATACCTTTTTAGAAGTTGGGCTTGACGCCACCGCTACATTGTGCGGGTCCTTCGATGTTTCTATTGTGAATGGATCGATGGATGTAAATACCACCTCGCGACATACACTTGTCCGCTAAACCTTGAACAATGCCATATGCGGAACAGCTGCTGACCCTCTTACCTGAGGTCGAGAACAGGCTCACGATCATGCTCCAGATGCCCCCTGCAAGTTCATTGGCACAACTTGCGTTGATCAGGAACAGCAATAACCGGAATGAACCCCAGTCATTTGACTGCGTAGGAGGTAGGTCAGTTGCTCACCTCCTTGCAGGTCGTCATGGCGTGCCCTAAGGCGATGGCCTTCTTTGCTCTGAGACGATACGCGCTCGTCGTAATGGAGGTCTTCTCCTCGTGGCTCGTCTCCCACCCAACAAGTATGGAAAACATGAGGTGAGCCGCGCTTTTCCGTCCACGACCGTCTTCAACGTGGCTTTTGACCTGAGTGACTGCCACCTGTCCGTACGCTTGAGGCAGTCCCTCTCTTCTGCATGAATGCTACTTATGGCCACCATTCATTTTCCGACCATATAATTTCTCGGTCCTGTACCCAGCTTTCTTCTTTCCAGGCTCTCTGGTCTCAATCCCTCCGGCTCTCAAGTCCGCTCTCCCAGTCCCTCCCTCTCGGCTGGGGCCTCTCAACATGTCTCATTCGGATCGTGGACGGCCCTCGATGAGCCGCAGAAAACCAGTACCAAAGTTCATCCCGTCCCCGCCACCTTCGCCACCATCTTCGCCAGGGGCACCTTTTAGGCAAATATCCACGGATATGCCGCCGGTAAGCAGCCCCAGGGTGCTTGAGAAAAGGAGCCGGCTGAGTCTTCCTCGACAGCTTCCCGAGGATTGGCGTGATGTTATCGATAGAATGGTCTCGAGAGACAGACATTTGACTTTACCCAACGCAGCTGTCGACCGAGAGGGGTCGTCCAACGACAATGACTGCGAGGCCGAAGGCGACCAGCAGTCCCCAGTGAGCACAGTAAGTGTCTCTCCCATGATCGTGTAGTGCGACTGAAAGAAAATTACAGGAGTTTGGGACCGTTAGAAGCTTCGCGTTTGCACCACCCTCCCCTTGCGGGAGTTTCGATGGCGAGCCGGTTTCTCGCCCTGACTCTCCCACACCCTGGGCGAGGCCAGGATGCAAACGGAGGGCCCAGGCAGTAGGGAGCTCCACGAATGTGCGTCGAGTGGTTAATAATAAACTATTTGTAGGAGTACCGTCCTCCGACCCCGCCGCTGCCACGCCAGCGATCGCGTTCCGCGGAATCTGGCTCAAAACCTCCGACTGTTGTTACGCATCTAGTAAGTGACGTGTGAGCATTAGTGTTCTCATACCAAACATCCCTCGATATCAAGGCGCGGAGTCTACCTCACCCTCCAGAGCGCAAGTCGAACGTGTCGCCACCATTGCCTGCACCCAAACCGATACGGCCTTTCCCTGACGTGCGCAAGGTACAACTACCGACCCCGCCGCCATCGTGGTCAACACACGAGCATCCTGCCATTGCCTACTCACCAGGCCACGGATCTCCTCCTTGCGAAAAAACTTCTACTTCGTGTTCCGTGGGCACGCTCACACAGACACCGTCTCCTTCGTCACCCTACTCGGAGAAGAATCTATCGCGCTTGATGCGTGCGGTGAGCGAGCAGCCCGCTCAGAATCCATCTGTGGAACAGGTGCGAACCAAGATCGAGCTACTCCCGATATCAAAGAGCCTTCCCACTAGGCCAGGGGTCTTTCGACAAGCATTGGCACGAGGCATGAATGGGTTGAAACGTATGCGCGCGCTGGTCGCTTCTGCACTCTTGTGCCGATGATGAAAGCTGTTTTGTCTTTATTGTATTTCCTCATTATGTCTCCGCGGGACTATGGAGCACTTACAGGTCTAGTACGAGTATAATTGTATGTAACTACAGCATTCCTGATATGCACCTATGCGCCTCGTTGTTTCGGTGCAGTGTAACGACAAGTCACTAGTACTCATGGGCAATTACATATTCGTAATGCAATTGCAACAAGCAAGCACCTGTAAACATGCTGCCAGCTTAGGCCCCTCCAACTTACCCCAAAAGCAACGAGCCAGCAACGTGCACGCACAATGTCTGTTTGAGACGCTCGCAACTTTACTGACTGTGATCCACTTCATACACTCCTTGGAGGATCATAGCTTCATAGCCCCGGCTCACATCTACAGCGAACCATGGTGAAGGCTTCCTCACGGCCTTTACCAACTAACCGTGACATATTCGAAGCAAGCTTTTCTGGTGCACAGGATCGTCCGTCCATACCCAAGCTGAGGTTCGATCCTCCCTCTTATCATCCCATACCTCATAGCCTCCTCGAGTTCCGCGAACGAGAGGGGGAAGAAAACCGGGAACAGAGACTGCATGGCGTTTGGAAAAGCTTGTCCAATTCAAGTTACCATAACCCAGATACCGTGGTTACTCGCCCATCGCCATCGCCATCGCCATCGCTGCCACCACCACCACCACCCCGCCGCGAAACATCGGTGTCCGACAAGGAGGCCGGAATCACGCGGAAGATCTATGATGATGAACTGTTCGGGCAGTGTTGTGATGTCGGGCACCCTCCGCACAGACGGCCGACCCACATACAATGGGCCGAATTTAGAAAGTACGCAGAGAGTAAGGAAGCCGGTGAGATGCTATGTCTCATGTTGGAGAGCTTCCTTTCGTGACACTACCGAGTGTAGAGCTATGGACTATCTTCCATGACGAACTAGACCTAGATGGCAATGGCCACCTGGACTCGGAGGAGCTACGCATTGCCCTAAGCAAGGCCGGTGCGTTTTTTCTCCGCTCCTGTGCATCATCCTCGTGTTCAATAAGGGGTATGTGTGCGAAGGCATTCAACTCTCGTCAGCCAGCCTCGCCCAATTCATGACGTTCTTGGCATCGTCGCCCGACTCTCATACGATCAGCTTCCGAGAGTTCAGGGACGTTCTGTTATTATTGCCTCGACAAGTATCCCCCACCGAGATCTATCGATTTTACATGGCTAGGCCATCTGTTGGCAATGACGGACGAGGTGTTACAAGGGTGACAATGGAAGGTCCGCCATTTTGTCCTCTCATAAACATGATATGAATTCCCTTGACCCACGTAAGGTGATGTCAGTCTGGGTGCAGAAGACAAACCATCCTCAATGCCGTCATCTGGTACCCACCCAGAAAATACCCCGATCAACAATGACGACAACCTTGATGACGATGTGGAAGAACATCACGACTGGTTACAAGGCAACACAGCAGTCAAATTTCTGCTAGCGGGTGGGATGGCTGGCGCAGGTAAGTACGACCTCACGTATGCGAAACTTCCAACCTCTTTCGTGCCGTTCCAGTCTCTCGCACATGTACGGCACCCTTCGACCGTCTCAAAGTTTTTTTAATCACTCGTCCACCGGAAATGGGTGGGACTGCACTAACGCCCAAACCGAGCGTTGGCGGTTTGAAGGCTATAGGTTCAGCCATAGCACGTATTTACGCTGAAGGGGGCGTGTTGGCCTTCTGGACCGGCAACGGACTCTCCGTGATGAAAATATTTCCGGAGTCTGCCATCAGGTTTCTTGCTTATGAGTCCTCTGTTAGTTTCACATCCATCCACTGACGTTTGTGCCATCATGCTCACCATCCAACCAGAAACGCGCTTTTGCTCAGTATTGGGACCACGTCGAAGAAGTTAAGGACATTAGTGGCACCAGTCGGTTTATGTCTGGCGGCATCGGTGGACTAACAAGTCAACTGAGTGCGCTTCTCATTCATTTTTTTTTCCCTTGCGTTTCTGACAGGAATGGTAGGCATATACCCGATCGAGACATTGAAGGTAGGGGGAACTGGCCATCTCCATTTTCCTTCCCAGTTTATCATCCCTTTTGGTAGACACAAATGATGAGTTCAACGGGTGACCAACGGCGAAGTTTGGGTGAGGCAATGCGACGAGTGTATAATTTGGGAGGAATGCGCGCCTTCTATCGAGGATTACATGTATGTTCTCTTTACTTTCTCCGTGCTTGCACCGTTTTAAAAGAATATAGATTGGGCTTGTAGGAGTGTTCCCGTGCGTAGTCTACCTTACATTCCGTTAACCCTGGCTGACACGACTACCGACTGCAGATACTCGGCCATCGACATGAGCACGTTTGAAGCTCTCAAAATGGCCTATATGAGGTCGACTGGGAAAGATGAACCAGGCGCACTGGCACTACTTGCCTTCGGAAGCATATCAGGGAGCGTTGGCGCCATGAGCGTCTACCCGTTGAATCTTGTCCGCACCCGTTTACAAGCTTCAGGATCATCTGGCCATCCACAGCGGTACACGGGCGTCAAAGATGTTATTATAAAGACCTACCAGCGGGACGGTTGGAGGGGATTTTACAGAGGACTTTTACCAACGCTGGCAAAGGTTTGCGAAACCGTTGACACTTGAAATGTCTTACCCACTAGCGCTTTCACAGGTGGTCCCATCGGTATCGATCTCATATCTAGTCTACGAACAAAGCAAACGGAGGTGCGTGCGATTCACATATTTTTTAACATTTGTTCTAATTACGCCATCTGCCGCAGACTTGGTGTTTAGAGACAATCCTACGTGCATTTAGATCTTTCGCATTGGACCATCATATAGTTTATCATCTGTAAAGTCTTTAGTGCAGTATAGTTTCTAAAAACCTACTCCATGTTGTAAGTCAGGTGTGAGAGATAGCTATGGCCCAAGGCGGGATCGTTTAGCTTCGGGAAAAGGGAAAATGCATTGGCTCGCATGATGCGATCAAGCTTGAGAGATTCGTTGAC
>Ga0307518_10001154_pt1 | contig 19840 bp, 25 predicted proteins | sample 25_EM_MG_FD_203889 | JGI IMG/M metagenome (GOLD analysis project Ga0307518, IMG submission 203889) | Populus trichocarpa ectomycorrhiza microbial communities from riparian zone in the Pacific Northwest, United States - 25_EM | ecosystem: Host-associated > Plants > Roots > Unclassified | place...
CTACATCAAAACTATCTTATTCGCTTCCAGCGTTGCAAATGGTGCATGTAAATTAATCCGTCTTGGCTTTCTCTGGACCGAGGTTCGATCGGTCGGGCAGCGCCGCAGCAACTTGATCTATCTTTTTGAACTGCCAAGGGAATCGGGACGGGTAAAGAAACGGACGGAGGTCGAACCCTGGAGCTACGTTAGAAGACAAGGTCGACCCATCTTCGTAATGTGCTTACGATTATCATCCGGGCTGTACGATTCCTACATGTTTCAGAGGTAATCAATGATCTACCACAATTTAAATTCTATGTAGTTGTTGACGTACCGCATGGTATGATGGGGTCAAAGTGGTCATCTTGTGCCTGTTGCGGGCGTGCTCGAAGAAGAAGTGCTTTACCTTCTCCGCGATCTGGCCACTCGTGTTTGAACATCAATCCCAGATGCAAGACGTAGTGCTTACTTGAACCGGAGACAAAAATGCACCCCACTCATGCACCAACTTGGTAAACATACTGTACGGGCCACATTTCTCGACCTTGCGAAGTCTTCCGAACACGGAAAGTTCGTCGTAGGTCATGCCCATGTCGGCCTGAATGACATTGGCGAAAAACAGGACACCTCGACAAAAATCCTCACCTCGTCAGACTGGACATATGTCTCCGACATTGGCTCTAGCTCTGCAGTTGGAATTGCGTCGAGGAAGCTATAGAAAATGTGGTGGGGTTCTGCACAATCATAGGTGTGTGCTTACCCTCTCAGGATAGGCAAATCAAATGCACCCTCAGCATAGGCAATAAACTTCTTCAGATCAGCCTTACTGATCCCACCGATTGGATTGAGGTCAGCTGAGAAGAAGGGTTCCGTCAAACCCGATGTCCAATACAGCAACCAATTCTCCGTACCAGAGGAACAGTCGTATTTGGTCAAGTAGCCGCGTAGACTACGGGATGGCGTTAGCACGGCACGACACTCAGATAAGGAAGACCAACGATTCATCGACATTGGCGCTGCCAAGAACAAGTAGCCCTCCTTGCCTACCCCGCACCCATGGAAGAAGCTGGGCAAATAAATATGACACCACCATCCGTAGCCGCGCCTAGAGATCCGGTGTAAATGAAAGCTTGCGCTAGTCACGGTAGTTCATACCTGTATGTTCTGCAGGGCCAAATTCTCTGCTGCGCTACCCCCATGCGTCCTGAAGCGCGGTTTGGCACCTGTCACAAATGCAAACAGCTCTCTAACAGCGGTGACGAGAGAATCCATATTCAAATCGACATGATAGCTGCTTCCTTGTCAGTACGAACCACATCACACCGAGCGAGCGCCTTACCTGCCTATCGCATGCGCGAGAGCCTTCGCCCTCTGCCTCGTTTCCGCACTCGAATTTTCGGTTCCCATGTAGCATGTGTGGAATATACGATTGCAGAACTCACGAGCATCAGAGGGGATGTAGCTAGAATCCTCTGGCTCTCCGACGACGCGCCTGGCGTCTGCGATAACCTGTTTGTCTATGGGACGAAAGTTTGATGTCTCTCTATGATAAAGAACGCCAGCTCTTACCTTCTCTTCGACCCGCATCGGCGACTAGGCAACACATAGAGTACACTATCAACGCAGTCGAACAACTGTCAAGACCACCACTTAATGGGATGAAGTATCCCTGGGTCCTGGAACGACGAAGATAATCCCAAAGCCAGCACGCAGGTCCCAGTCTAGAGTACGGGTTCAGTCTTAAATGTGCCTCGTAAATGGAACGAACTAACGCAATTTCCTCTTCTGGTTGGTGAAATTTTGCTTCATGGAGACCCAATCGCAATCCCGGTGCTTGTTCACTGTCCATCTCGCCAAACTTCCCCCCTGACAAGGCGAATGGGACCTCGATGCGATGATATCTTTCACTACTAGCGGCCTGAAGAGCCCTGCTGCGCGATGTTCTGTGAGAGCGTACATCTTCAATATCGATAGTTGCTGTGACAACCTCAACGTCGCTTAACGAGAATTGTGACCCCTGCGCGACGATATGCCCATTCATTACAATCATTGCGCATCCATCGTAATACAATCTATCACCGTCGCATCCTTGTTGATTTGAGTAAAGATACACACCCCCGAGCTGGCGGAATAAATATGTTAGAATGGTGCACATCTATGCGTTGCGGTATGAAATCCATTCACCTTCAAAGTGGCTTCTTTAATGAGCTCAACACGGGTATAGAGCTTTCGGAGCTCGTGATGGCTGCCACTTGAATTTGTGAAAATCTCGACACCGTCGAGACCCATCGAGATATGAGGACTGTTGTCGTTATTGTGGATAAGGATATGAGCTAGGAAATGGACCGACCTTGCTGGGGTAAACAACTCTTCGCAAAGTTCTACGCCTATGCAGGTATCGACTGTGCTGACTACACAATCACCGAATGGTACCTTTTGCTATCCAGACTTGTGTCAATACATACTAGTGTACATGCAAGCGTGGGACGTACTTGCTTAGTGATGGCCTGGATTATCCGTGGGAGGAAGTGGTCCTCCCACTGGTGGTGCTTCATCCACGGTGTGAAGTATCGCATCTCACGGTAGTTTCCATCATTAGCAAGCCACATCTTGGGACGAATGAGGAGAATTTGCTTGTTGTAGACAATGATGCGACAGTTGTATATCACGTTCTTGTGTATGACAGGCCTTGGAAGATACAGTGAAATGATGATGAACGATATGTAATCGAGGAGTCCACGTACATCCCAATGTCACAAAGAATACCCATCGTATCATCGCCCGAAAGAATTTTCGCAAGAACTTCCCAAGAATGCAGGACGGTGTCTCCTGTCATAGAAAGGTTGATTTGCGATCTGCGAACTTACAATAAAGGACAGACCCTCAAGAAAGTGGTCATAGCAGCCGTAACCACTGATGCGGTTCGGGTCAAATATCACGGGCGAATTCCATAGGTCATAAGACAACCTTACGGGATCTCCAATTCAGGGCCCACTCTCAATGTCGCTCCACGCCGTTTTGCTATAGCGATGCTCTCTATGATGCGCTCGTAATTTCCCTACACACCAAAAATCGTAGAAAAAATAGATCATATTGACAAGGAAATCTCTAACCTGGAAATCTAAAGCCCATTGATTCAGGGAGCTGCCGGATTATGAATTTGCCACTATGTTGTTTACTGGATCCTGAAGCTCTTACCATCTGGCAAGATATGAGTCAAGGCTAGGTGATACTGAGAGTTGACACGTACGTTGCTAGTGTAATTAGGTGGCCCATTACAGATGAGCGGACGGGAATACTCAGAGAGAGAAACACCCGAGGCCACACGATTAGTAGTTAAGGAGTAATTCCTTTTATGGTAGCGACTCCGCACAGCCCCTGGGCCGGGATACCAAGTGTTTTGTCATGTTCCAGATAGCTAAGCTAGTAATATATGTAGACACTACGAAATTTGGGGATAAAATCAGGTCTATGATGCCTGCTGCCACCACAATTCCAACCTGGCTTTCAGTTTTGTCAAAGCACCTTCACTGTTTCACATGCGCATGATCAACTGCTTGATGCCAGACATCCAAAGGCCAATGTCGTCTGTTTGCGAGCCACGCGTCAGCAAGTCAACATGAATTGAAAGTGCTGCTTCTCGTTCGTGTGCTTCCATAGCTGGCAAGGGATGTCAGATCCATGCATCCTCTGCATGTAGCGGGATCATCGACCCACCTCTCGTCAATTCAAGCAACTGATCTACCACAGGTTTCGAGAGCGTTTCACAGTTCAATGCATCAAAGAGAGCACCAATACGCCTCTCAAGGTCCTCAACCATGCGTTTTTGCTGGGGCTATAACCAGGCTAAGCAAGCGTAGCTAGCACGTCGGACAATCGGTACATACTGGAGTCGTTTGCTTCATCCGTAGAAGGTGATCAGACAAAATGTTGTAGATTGGAAGCGCGGACTCGGGAATATGGGTCCGGTCGCCTCGTGCTGTGAATAGGGCCTCAGTCAACGTAATGGGTCGGGGGACAGGCTCGATCACTCACGGTACTTGGGTGGAGGGGGACCCCGTGGCGGGGCTGCCCGTGCAGGCGGGGGAGCAGCGCTGGGTGCACCCCCAGGGGGCCCTTGTTGAAGATGGGGCGGCATACCACCTAATTGCTGCTGAGCCGGCGGTGGCCCACGCATTGGCTGTGCTTGGCCCATGGGCGGGATATACAGACTAGGTCCAGAACCGGGTTGCCCTTGCGCAGGGGGAGGTGCATGCTGCGCTTGCATCGACTTAGGCGGTGCATACGGTCCAGGGTGAGGAAGTCCGGTGGGTGCTACCTGGCTGGTCGGCGGGGGTGCATATGGCCCAGACGGGGGTGCTGTGGATGGTGGCATAGCATGACCAGGAGGTGGTGTGGCACGAGCATATGGGCCAGGAGGCGGTGGCACACCCCCGCGAGGGGGACCCGGCGGAGGAGTCGCGCGAGCGTAGGGTCCACTCGACTGACCAAGCTGGATGGGAGCGGCCCGAGGTGATGTATACGGGCTTGTACCAAAAGTTTGTGGCTGATGGGGTGGCGGTCCAGGCGGCTGACGAGCCTGAGGGGGTGGGGGCCCGCGTGCCTGTGGTGGTGGTGGGCGGCTCTGCACACTAGCTGGTCGCGGTGGTGGAGGAAGCGCCGCGTTTTGGCCTGGACCAAAGGGAGAACTAGGGGTAGGCGGCGACTGTGTTGCATTCGGGAAGGGGTTCACAATGGCTGCTGGTTTGGAGATACTAGGAGCGTTGGGCGTACGACGCTCAGGCTTGACAACTGGCGCGTCATTCCAACCGCCATTTTGGAGACGTGGAGGGAGTGCACCAGTAACAGGTGGCCGAGCGGGAGGCGGCGCTACAGGCTGGCTGAGGAGTGCAGGCCTGACGAGTGGTTGTACAGGGGCATACTTGGGTTGTTCTGGCTGATGGGACAATTGCGCTGATTGGTATGGGAGTTGGGGCGGCAGATATTGCCTCTCTTGAAGCGGAGTCTGCGTCCTCGCAGTGGTAGTTGCTGGTGTATACGATGCAGAGATGGATGCTTTGTGGCTTACATGGCCCGTGGTTGCGGCGCTACGCGTCGAAGACTCTCCCGACCCGATCAACAATCTCTCCCTCACAGCTGCGGAGTCGAACGCAGAGCCGGTGTAAGCCTGAGGAATTAGCTTCAGATACTCAACCGCCTCCTTGACCAGACCTTGAGTGGCAAGCATCTCAGCACACTCAAAGTACCTGTCGTACAACAGCGCAAGTTTGTACGTTTTGGAAGGACCCTCCTCGGAAGCAGGTAGCGTGAGATCCGAATCGGTATATTTGACCGCACCACGGAAGACAGTGACTTTTTCGACAAAGGTTTGCAAGGCGTGTGCATGCGCTGCATACCTCGAGTCGCTATGGGAATCTTGCTCGTGGATGCGGCGCGCCTCCTCTTCCATCATTTCTTCGCCCCAGATATTAACCAATCTTTCCAAGCGACCAGCAGCCAGATAGGTCAACGTCGCGGTCTTCCTGAGCTCTAGCGCATTCTCTGCATTTATCGTGTCACCGTCTTCCTCTGCCTGAGCACGCAATACACCAGCCTGGAATTCAAGCCTACTACCCAGCTGCTCCGCAAGCCCATTGAATTCGTCTCCGCTTGCGAAGGTGCACAAGATGACAAATATCTCAGCCCACTCTGCCAAGTCCGCATTTTGCACGACATCGGCGAGATCGTTTGTCACAATGCTTTCAAATAGGCGGACGTATGAGTGCTCCGTGGTTCGACGGCTAAAGTAAGCTTTCTGTGTGCGTTGCAGGAGGTCCTCGCCGCCCTTGATCGCGAGTAAGAGGGCATCTGCGTACCGTTCTGTCGACAAACAGAGCTCCACGGCACTTTCAAAGTCGCCGAGTACCAATGCCTTTGTGACAAGCTTGTCCGTCTCGCTCTCCTCTGCGGGGTAAATTCGGAACGTGTTCCCGCGTGAACTAGGCGCTTCAGATGCACTCGCAACGCTAGACGGGCCTGACCCGACGGTGGCCGCGACGCTCGAGTCCACAGCGTAGCTGGTATGTGGAATACCAAGAGGCCCATCCTGCGAATCATCCTGATGGGAAGTAGTCACCGTACTGAAGAAATCGGCGCCAGTATCCGCCTGGAAGGGCCCGATTGGATCATCACCGAACAAACTAGGTGCAGTCGTCGTGGACTCGCCGTCTGGAGGAAGCACATCTGAGGTGCTCACTTCTGACGATGTCTTCTCCTCTGTTTCTTGCTCGCCGTCTAGCTCCGGCTCCGGCTCTGCAAACGATACGACAGGCCCATGCGCCCGCTGCTCCGAGCTCTCGTCTGCGTCTGCGGGTTGCTCTTGCTGATGCTGCTGCTTCTGCTGTTCTTGTTCTTGTTGCTGGGTTTCCTTCAGCCGTGCAAGAACCTCCCCAACATGCGCCTTTACCTCCTCCTTCGAGTAGCCCAGTAGCGTGACAAGTTCCTCTCGTGAGTTCGCACGGAACAAACTCAACAGAGCCTTCCATGTCTCCACGGCACGCACATCGCCTTGCTGCTGTGCACCGATATCTCCCTCTGCCGTCTTCAGCGCAAACGCCTCCAAGGAGTTGTCCTGCACAGCCTTGCGCAGGCTGGTAACGCGATCTCGGACACTCGGCTCGGTGCACACCACACGCAAGTGCACGACGCTGCTCTGCGTGCGGCCTTGGGCATTTGTCAAGTTGCACACACTTACGAGCTGGCCACCGAATCCGAATGAGGCGGATATCGGGCGGCGAAGCCATTTCGGAGGCTGCTTGAGGCTGAGGCTGGGAGCAGCAGAGGCGGAGTGTATCAGTGCCGGATGATCGAAGAGCGAAGCCCCCGATGCCTTAGGAGTGGGCGGCACGGATGCGGACGTTGCTTCTCTGGATTGAATGGAGTGAACACCGACATTTCCAGAAAAGAAAGCTGCAGCGAAGAGGTCAGGATTACGAGGACACCATTCGACTTGGAAAGCCCAGTTGTCCTCAGAGGGAAGCTGCAGTATCAGTGCAGTAAACCAAGACGCAGAATAGCAGTTGAATAATAATAATAATTTGAATGTAGACGGGAAAAACGATTAACCCAGTGCGAGAGGAAGCATCCATGTAAGGGGCCAAATGAGGTAACGCAGGATGATCATTCGAACCGTAAGAAGTCACTTCCGAGTATATTAATCAAGAACGCACCTCTCCAATAATTTCCGAGGTTTGTGGATTCCAGCAAAGCGCCCGATTATCTTTACCGCAAGAAAGTAACAAATCAGCGTCCTGCTTGCACCACGAAAGCGACAGGACACCCTTTTCATGTCCAGTGAGAATCTACGTGGAAACACATAAATGAAACAGGTGAATCAAAGACAGGCAGAATACAATGTACCTTTTCCGGTGCACGAGCATTGCGCAAATCCCAGACCATGATAACAGGAGAAGTGTCATCTTCTGATGCAGTAACAAGTCGCGTCGCCTGATCCCAAAATTTTGAGCGCTCTTTGTACAGGCTTTTACGAAATAGAAAACCCACATTGTCCGGGTGCCATGCAATCGCACTCATACCTCTCCTTCCACCAACTGCCATCGCGCTGCCAACTGCGCCGCCGAGTGTACCTGCACCACCGCCGTACGCAAGGGCAACTACTTCTCGTTTCCCGCGGAGATCCCATACCACGGTGTACCCGGTACTGCTAGCGCCAGCGAGAACGTACTGTACCTGCTGGTTCCACGATATACAGGTCATTTCGTCGACCTTGTTACTGCGGGACCCTGGGGTAGGCGAGTATGGCTTTGAACTGTTGTTCAGATCCCAGATGTAGACCTACAGCAATGACGTCAAATTGCAGCGGGGAAAGAAAAGATCACGAACTTCTCCATTGACAGCACCCGACGACAAAAGGTTTGTCTGTATAGGGTTAAAATCGAGGCCACGTACGGGGCCTGTATGGTTTGTGTTTCGAAGGATGAGGGCTTCAGAGGCACTGATGGAGAGGGATGGATTAATTGAAACATGGAACATCAAAGTCTTCCTACTCTGAATATTCCACGATCTTTGCTGGATCCCAAAGGACAAGTTCGCCGTTTTCCATACCAGCAGCGATGACGCCAGATGTCCGGTCCTTGTGCACCTGTCCCCATGCAATACGATTGAACCTAAGCGCAAAAGATCAATATAACACCCTAGCCTGAGCAGAAACCGTGCCCAGCACCTCGATGTATCTTTTACGACCCCCTTAGGTTTCGAATCGTCATTACCGTAGCATTCACGTTGGCTCGCGAAGGCGGGTTCCCATATCTCAAGCTGTGATTCGTTTGAGAAGGACTCGTCGAGTGCACCAGCGACAGTGCCAGTGGCAATGAGAGGGAGCGGGGAAGTGGGGGACCAGGCGAATGTCGCGGTCCTGTAGATTTTCATCGTCGTCTTCGGGTGACTTTGTCGCGTTAGTTGGCTTCAATAATTTGGGTGTCGTGTCCCAATGACTGGCTTATGTAATCGTCCCACGAGTATGCACATACACACTCTTTACATAATATGACTACAACACTGGCTATCCTTGTATACGAGCAGCCATGTCGAAGCACCATCCCGGTAGGTTCATTCGCTGTCTGCTTTCAGTGATGCTGATTGTAGTACGAAGATCTGATTATGTGCAGGCGCCAGCCTGGAATAGGTGGGTACCAGCAAGTCATGCCTTGCCCCAGTCCTAACTCATTCGTCCCAGCCATCGGTCGATTATGCGAGAAATGCGACGGAAAATGGTGAGTCTAAGTTTATTTGTGCGCTCGATGAATTGAATCTGATATTCTCAAGTCCTGTATGTGACTCCTATGTGCGTCCCGAAACTCTCGTCCGTATATGTGACGAGTGCAACTTTGGGACTTACGGTGGGAGGTGTATCATCTGTGGTTCCCCTGGTAAGTCACTTCAATTCCCAAGGAATGTCGACCTCTCTGACTAATGGCTAACGTAGGTATATCGGATGCTTATTATTGTGCGGAATGCACGAGATTGGAGAAGGATCGGGATGGATGTCCGAAAATCGTCAACCTTGGGGCGAGCAGGACGGACCTCTTCTATGAGAGACGGAGACTTGGTCAGTTTTCTTTCTTGGTGAGAATACGCGCGTTGATACCAGGCATTCTAGGTTTCAAAAAGGGATAGAACGTTCCACACTGACTCCTCCCGCCTCCTACATCACTCGTCCACGTCAGCCTCAAGCGTTTCGTTCTTTCAAAGTCATTCTCTGCTGTACATTTCGTTGATGTCTAAACACGTGATTAATCACTCCAGTGAACATCAAGAACATGATGCTATTACGGCAATAGGTGAATGCACCTCCTGAGATGTAAGTATGTAGGTTGCTACCTCAGGGCCCGGGAGAGGTGCCGATCGACTTCTCTCCAACCAAAGGCGCTCCTTATCGACAACGAGTTCCCTACCATTTGTTTCTTTTACACTTAAGGAAGAATGGTCTTCATCGAAAAGCGCGATTTGCGTCGGTGGTCATCCTCAGTATGCCTGTCGGGCAACCTTTCGAACTGACAAAGGGCTTTGGGTGATGGGCTCCTATTGGGGTCTTAGGTGAGATTGAATGTCATTGTTATGCTTGAGTCATGCCGCTACTGCTAGAACAACTACCACCCTAGATAAGTAGTAATCGCATCTAGAATGTGTACTGTTGTTCGCTACGCCGTATCGACGACCTCGAGAAAGGATTTGTCAATTGGATGCTGACCTTGCCCGCCCAGCGATCGAGTTCAGAGTTGAAATAAGTATGCAGATAGCAGGCGGGGCGTAGAATAATAACCACATGGCATGGAGCGTTCAGCTCACCGATACGTCTTGTTATCCATCATTTATCTACATAATTTATCTAGTACACCACGGCTGTTTCGCCTTGTATTCCGCAACCATCTCTATACTGATCATCTTCAGACCCCATTGATCTGCAAACGCCCTACAATCATCACGACGCGCCATTGTACCATTCTCATCATCGTTGACGAGCTCGCACAATACGCCGCCCAAAGGTTGTTCTGTCAGCAGGCACAAGTCAACGCTGCATTCCGTGTGACCCCTGCGTTCAAGAACGCCGCCATCACAGGCACGCAACGGAACCATATGGCCCGGCCTTGTAAAGTCGGCGCTTGTAACACTTTTGTCGACCAACTTGCGTGCCGCCAGCGAACGGTCGTGAGCGGAGATCCCGGTGGTTGTGCCTGTGAGAGGTTTTATCGATCCAATTCTGCACTCACTGATGAAAAAAACCAACCATGTTTGTAATCGACAGTAAGAGTATAGGCAGTCTTGTACCGCTCCCGGTTATTCGCGACCATCATCGGAATCTCCAGCTCGGCCAAGCGGTCGGATGGCAGACCGATACACACAAACCCGCTTAACAGCGCATTAGCGAAAATAAAGCGCCATCGCATTGGTCCCCCACCTGGTATGTTTTATGATCCAAGCCATGGCCTCGGTGGAGCACATGCCCGCAGCCATGATTATGTCGCCCTCGTTTTCTCTATCCTCGTCGTCCATCACGACGACCGGTTCACCTCGCGCGAATGCAGCGAGGGCATCTTCGATCGGATCGAAGGCGAAAGCAGTCCTGAGAGAGAGATCCTTTGCGCGAATGGGGCGCCAGTAGTGGGGGGTGGTACCGTTCGAGTTCATGGAGGTTCAGAACGATGCTCGGTTGCGATGAATTTCACGTATAAGTATCAAGTAGGCATCCGAGTAATGGTGTCAAGACTAGAAGCAGTGACTGTTGGTCAGTGTTTCCGTGAACCGAGTCAAATCAAACGATGCCAACTGCTGAACCCAACCAATCGCAGGTCGTCGAATAGCTGATTCGTAGTCATTCGTTGCACCGAACTACTTATGCACTGGAACTTTCAACGAATTTAGTTCGGTTGAGCAGCAACTAGCCGACACTGAGGTGGTAACTCACTATCGGCTGTTTCCGGAGCACAGGCCGATCCTAAATTTTGGGCGGACATTCAGCCACTGCTTTCATCCGTTCCTCTTCCACTACGCTGCCATGTCGCATCTGGCACCCGTGCCCCACGACGCTGCATACTACTCCAAGTGCATGCTCGGAGGTGTCCTGGCGTGTGGTCTCACCCATGCAGGTATCACACCTCTCGATGTCGCCAAGTGCAACATGCAGGTCAGTATTCAACAATAAGGACTTCTGAGCTCTTTCTGAGTGCTGCGCGGACAGGTTAACCCCGCAAAATACACCGGGTTGACGTCCGGTCTGGCTACTCTGCTCCGTGAAGAGGGCCAGACTGGTCTTTGGAAAGGGTTTGGCCCGACGCTCGTTGGCTATTCCCTCCAGGGAATGTTCAAGTATGGTCTGTACGAAGTGTTCAAGGACTACTACTCCAACCTGGCCGGTGAGGAAAACGCCAAAAAATACAAGCCTGCTATCTGGCTTGCCGGCTCCGCTTCGGCGGAAGTCTTTGCCGACATTGCTCTCTGCCCCTTGGAGATGACCAAGGTCAAGATCCAGACAAGCCCTAGTGGCACCTTCCCCACTTCCTTCGGCGCTGCCCTTGCAGAGATGAAGAAAAACAAGGTGGAGACTCGCTACCCCTTCGGTTCTCTCGTTCCACTCTGGTCACGCCAGGTCAGGCTGATTCCTTCCGTTGGCGTTGTCTTGTGCTAATACGCCTTCTACAGATCCCATATACCATGGCCAAATTCTTCTTTTTCGAGAAGATCGTGCAATTGTTTTACACGCACGTCTTCACTGAACCCAAGGAAACCTACTCCAAGACCACTCAGCTTGGTGTTACGTTCGCTTCTGGTTACCTTGCTGGTGTTGTTTGTGCCATCGTTTCACATCCTGCTGATTCCGTCGTATCATTGATGGGCAAGCCTTCCCACAAGGGCAAGAGCATTGGCCAGATTGCATCAGAAACTGGCATGGTTACTCTTGCTACCAAGGGTCTCGGTACCCGTGTTATCATGATCGGTACACTTACTGGTGGGTTCTACTGGTGTTGCTTGGGGACATAGTAGCTGATGACTCGTGGATAGGCTTCCAATGGTGGATCTATGATACCTTTAAGGCGTCTATGGGACTGGGCACTACTGGTGGAAAGTGATACCTCTGCTTAGATCTTGGACCATTTTTGCTTTTCCTTGATAGCATTCAATAGAGATTATTTTGCACTACCTGATGTCACGTGATGGCCCATGATTTCCCGCTGACCTCTGATTCTGAAGAATTGGACCGCGATGTCGCCAGCCCAAGCGCAGAAACGCATCGCAACTCGACGGGGGTCGGTGAGTGCACCAGATCCGTTTGGCAAGCACGTCAGCATCAACAGCGATCCCCATCGATCGACCTCGTCGAGACTCACCATCGTCCGAGTCCTCGAGCCTTCTCCTGCCTCCCCCGGTTTCGCCCCTGCACTAGACCTCCCGTCCCCTTCTGGCCTCCACCATCGACGTTCTTCCCGTCGCCACGGTTCCTCGTCTTCGCTTTCAACGGGCGACAACAGACTCAGCTTTGCCCTTTCGTCTTTTGTTCCTACTTCCCCCACCCAATCTAATCCTAATACACAAAATTCATCTGCTCGAAGTGGATCCAGTCCCTCATCGTCTCCCCGTCTAAGGCCCAGTTCACCCTCGTTCATTCGCCGCCTTTCCGCCTCTGGCCCACCAGCCTACTCACGACCCAACCTATCACCAGAGCAATTAATTGAACTTGCTCGCCAATCATCTAATCCCCGATTCGTTCCACAAGCGACTGCTCCCACCTCTCCCGTTTCTCCGTCTCCTGCCGGACTTACCCCTGCAACATTTACCCCCCTCCCACCAGATATCTATCTTCCCTTCATTGACCGACCTGGTGAAGTCTCTACCTTGTTATCTACCCCTCCCACCACCAAGCTGTTTTCTCTCCTTGCCCAAACGTTTCCCAAGGGCACTTCTGAAGACCAAGATGTCCTTACTGATGACCCCTCTTCATGGAATTTCCAAACATTGCGGTTGTGGCTTACCACAGTGGACCGTTCAGTAGCTAACGATTCGCTTTGGGTTCGCAATGCTCGGAAGTGTGTCCTTACCCGTTCGGAGCTCATATGGGAGCGTCTCAAAGGCGCCCTGGGTGTTCCGCCGGAGCTGGAAGTGGAAGACGATGACGATCTTCAATACATCGATGATGCGGTGCCTGCCAACGATGCAGACCCTTTGCATTCGGGTAAGGCAGCCGAGTCTACAGGGGAGGCGGCCGAATATTACGCTTCCCCAACCGTAGTTTCACCCGCCCCGCGTTCATCATCGGAAGATATAACGATTGAACCCATCATTGCTACGCCGTCATGCAATTCTCTTTCCATGTACGGTTCATCGAATCCCCCACCGCTCAGCCTCACTGCTTCGCTGTCGCAGTCGGCGTCAATGAACCAAGTCGATGGGTTGCAAGATATCGGCGAAGAAGCGGAAGAAGAAGAGAATGCTGACAATAGCCTGCAAGAAGACTCCAGACCGCAAGACGAAGAGACCCAGATACACGGGCTTAGCATTTCTACGTGTCCCACGTCTTCTTCGCTGCCTCATACACCATATGCATTCTCGCATCCTTCGAGTCCTGATGTTCATTCGCCCGTGGGAGATGGGCATGGTGCGGAGACTCACACTAAAGATCTTCCTGCCTCTCTTAACCGCCATCGTTCCCGAGCAAGCTCTCGTAGTTCTGTTTCAAGTTTCATGAGACCCACCGTAGGGTAAGTACCTTTGGTTTACATGTGTACGATGTTACGATTCTGACAACCCGTTCGACACAGCCCATCGACCCATCGCGATGGGGAACATCCCTCGAGCATCTCCGACTTTGGAGACAATGAGAGCGAGCAAGGATACGATCCTGTCGGCGATCGTTCACCTGGAAATCCCCTGTTTCCAAGCAACTTTGCTCGTCTTGCGTTAGGACCAACTTTGCGCGCAAAGTAAGTTTTCCTAGCTGCGGGCCAGCGCCGATTGATTTATCCAGCCCTTGCAGCAACCCGTCGTTACGCTCTTCACGTGTCGCTGCTGCCTGCGCCCGTTTCGCCCGTTGGAAGCCTGGTGGACGGCCTCCAAGTTGGATTGAAGGCTGGGATCCTGTCAAACATGAGTATGCTGCAACGGTTGCCAGCGGCAGTAGTGTTGGTGTTGGTGGGGGCGAATGAGATCGTCTCTTGATTAATGCATTCGCCGCCTGATTGACGTTCTCCTACTTTTTTTTTCTCTGGGGCCTAGCAAAATCCACATACGCGCTTTGTTGGCGATCTGTAAAACACGAAGACTCGCATATCCCATGGTTGTTGTTCTCATATACGCTTTACTGCTTTTCATTGTTTTGTTTTCGTTGCAATGACGTGATGGTTACAGGGTTGTACACATAGATGAGTCAGAAAATCACCGTTCTCTTTCTAGAAATCCTCGGCGCTGCCTCCATAACGTCGTGGCAGTTCATCTTCTGGGATTGTTGGTAGCAACGCAGTACCAATGGTACGAGACCCGTGACCAACGACGGTCATTTTAGCAAGCGTTGCTGCTGAAAGGAACGGCTTAAAGAACCAAAAAATCCACGTCAAGAACGACGGCACGTTGACAAAGAACTTGCGGGCCTAATACATGTTAATATAACGTGCGCTGGACGCAAGTCGCGGCCACACCTACCAAAAATTCTGGGTAATGACTCTGAAAGATGCTCGATGCCTCTGACGCAGCGTTCTTCGAATTCTCTGTACGGCTCGACATACTAACACCTTCATAATCTGTTCAACAATACATAGGACTTCAGCAAGGCAACAAGACCTAAACGGAATTCATACCATGTATCTGTACAACCTGGTCTACAGTCTCGAAGTCTAGCAAGGCAATGTTTTGCTCCATGAAAGCAACACGCCAACTGCGATAAATTAGCATGCAGTCCCTTCCAGGGCATTAAAATTTTTACCGCAAAAATCGCTGGACGTCACCGAAAACAGCATCGAGATTCTTGTTTGCGCCGTAAAGGTTGTACCTAAAAGTGCCTTAGGAGCAGTCATGTGACGGTTGGGTGGAACATACGAAACCGGGTGTCCTTGATTGTCTTTGCCATATATCTTACCTAGCTTGCCAAAGATATCCTCGGGAAACTTCTCCTTCATTGCCCCTTCTACATCGAACGATTGGCGCCATCGAAGGGTAGAGATAAACATGTCTTTCGCTTCGGTTGGATTCAAATACCTTGGAAAAGGTTTCAACTTGAAGGCAAGAAGATGTACAAGCCAAAAGATCGCCACCTTGCCCTCAAGAACTTCATGAGCACGACGCTCACTCGTGCATCCTTGGGATGGGCCGGATCGATAGTGACACCCCACATGGTGTATGAACTAGATCCCGCATCAGGGTTGTCCGGAAAAGCTTCAGAAAAGATCGAAGGTAGCTGTGACTGTGAACAGAGCGCAGATGCGAGTCAGTGCTGGCAATCAACGGGCCGAGGGCACAGCGCTGCAAACCCTGAATGTTCGCAGAGCACCCCATTCAGCAGAGGTGAATTTCGTGGTAAGCTCGTTGTGCGGCTCAGCATCGATATCGTCTGCTGTTGCATTGGGGGCAGGTGTCGTCGTCGCCGGGGGTATACTTGGCGCTATTTGGGAAGGGGTGCCATCGATGTCAGGGGCTACAAGTAGTCATAGATGTCAGTAGTATGTTAGTATGGAACTGAGACTCGAGTTCAATGCATGGGTTCACCTCTAGGAGCCTCGGTGCTGTGAGGTGTGCTCGTCATAACAGTTGCGAGGTTGGATGTGTGGAGACACTTGAAATACCGAAGCACCCAAACCACGAGGATGGAACTCTATTTCTATGTATAGGTTCGCCACGACGGGTGTAGTATGTACATATCATGTCCCCGCAGGATCCATGTCTCGACTGGCAGCTGTAGTGGGTATCAAGTAAGTTAAACATGTCACAGGCTACATGTAGTGGAGTATATGTGTTACGAAATATGTATCTAGTCCCATAGAACCTGGAGGAAGCTGATGCAGCCTATGCGGCAGAAACTTGCTCCACTCGCGAAGATTGCGAGATGAGGTCGGAGAGATAAGGGTTCGCGGTGCTGTATCCAAACGTGTCGACTTGAGATGTTGGCGAGTCTATCGAAAGTGGTGGGGATGGGTACGGTTCTGTGGGTGAGGCAGCTGCGATGCGTTTGGCAAATACAGAGAGCGGATCAGGCGATGAAATTTCGATGCGAAGGTTCCGCGGTTGCGAATGACCGACCGCGTTAAACTGAGTGCCAGCGGCGTACGTGGGAAGCTGTAGTCTTGCACGGCCGGTAGCAACAGTATGGGGATTCATTTCTATTGCAGTCATCCGCGGAGAGGAATGTGCGCTTCCGTTTAGCAGTTTTTCTTCTGCGCGATTGGTTGGTAACACCATGTCCCGCATGGCCTCGACTCTCCTCATGGTCTTTTCTCCCTTTTCTACGTCGCCCTTGGATGAATTGTACATCCACAACCCAAGGAAAGTCAACGCAATGCCGAACCCCTGAATGGGATGGATGGTTTGGTTGAACCAGACGATGGCCATACAAATGACCCAGATTCGCTTGATCAGAGAGGCGATTGAGTATGTGACTGAGGAGGTAGAAGACAAGATGACGAAGGCTATGATATTCTGCGCGAAATTCACCGTTCCATTCGCGATGAAATGGTAAGTGAGAGAAAACGGGTGCGTGTGTCCTTGGGGTTGGCCCACATAGGACTGCTCATATTGTGCAGTCAGAAGCCGTGGAAGGTCGGTGAAACTCCATATTGGGACCATCAGGACAAAGGCCATACTGGACGAGTAGAGCAGTAAGTTAAGTTTGTCAAGCTTCTGTGAGGTCGTCTGCGAGCCGGATGGCATAACTTTCTTGAAGAAGATATTTTGGCTGACGAAGATGAGGGCAGAGCCAAAAGCACAAATCAGGCCGGTAGGACTGGAAGCAGAGACGTCAAATGTGCATGCCACCATGACACCAATGGTGAGCGGGAGGAGAGATATGTATGTCTTTAAGGAGTACTTGACACCAAAGAGAAGTGCATAGGCAGCAACTGTGAATAAAGGCGATAAAGCCTTGGGATCTCTCAGAAACCATAAGTAGCCGTCACCAGAGTTCCCACCTTTATGGTATGAACGGTGCTGACGGGTATCCTTGAGATTGCCACGCTGGAGAACATGTGGCCGCCAACTTGGAATGCGCCCATAGGCAAGGTAGTCATCAAAATACTGCGAGTGGGGGGTCGCATGCGGCTAAACCTTACCGCCGGCGCCATGAGAATGAGACAATAACCAGCGACCATGGCAAACTGGATAATGGTCAGCGTAACAGGATAATTGAATTCGACGAGGATGGTTTTGCCAGTGTTTGAGGAGAGGGCCGACGTCGTATACCATATGATGCAGAGGAAGCTAAAGCGGACTAGCTCGAATGGCGATGACTCTGTAGATGTAGTGAGCGGACGAGTGCGTCGGTTGAACGAAGGGGGAAACTCCAGGCTATGGGACGCGATTTGCCGACGTAGGAGGTGTTTCTTGAGACTCGTGAAAAGGGTGGAGAGGGAAGGAGAAGATGCTAGCCCAGGGGACGGGCTTCGTGAACGCTGACCCAACGGTTTCTCTGAAGGACTGTTCCGCCATGCATTCCCACCATCTAGGTGTGCAGAGCCAACGTAGTATGGTTGATAAACCCCTCGTGGCCCAGCCGATGAGCTATCATTTTGCATCCCTGGGCAATCAAAGGTGCGTTGCGGTGGACGAGCGTCGAAGGCGGTAAGACTTATCGGACTTTGAATGGGACAAGTTTGGTTTCGTGGATGTACATAGTAAAAGGACTTGCTGCACAAACGAGTAATTGGCTAGTGTCCAAGGCAACGTGGCTCTAACGCTTCTATTGATCAATGTCCTTGGGGATATATGAATGCGCCGCATGGTTGCCGGCTGTGCGAATGTAATTGGAATGGAAGATGAGGCAGCAGTGTACTTATTGCGTCTATTCAAATGTTGGGTAGTAATATGACACAGAAGATACGGTAGAAGGCGTTCAAGACACAATGGTGGCACGCCGAAGGAATGATCATGATGCCTCTCGGAACTGGGGTGCTCGATGGAACGCCGACTGGGGGCAGGGCTGGCAGGGTAGGCACAAGAACTGGGGGCAGCGAAAGCGGCGATGGCGGCGATGGTAACGAAGGCGTGGACATAGAGATGGTCTCTGAGACGTGTGTAAGATCCCCGAGCTGGTTGGCAAGGATGCATCGCGGACGTCTCATATGATTCATCACGATCCTCATGCAGAGAATGGAGACGGATTGAATAGTAGGACCATCCGTTTCCAGCGCCCATTGGGAAGGGTGAATAGACGGAGTGCGGCCTGGTTCTGAGAGGCGCCGTCAGGCTGACTGACCATGTCCTAAGCGATTCTCCAGGAAACAATGGTCGGAAGCGTGATGGATGAATCACCAGCAGAGACAATATCTTTCAGTTAAAGCGAGAGGTTCAGGTTCGACTTCACGACTGCTGGCACTAGAAAGCGTTCGGCTGAGTTCAGACGGAGGTAAAGGAACCGCTGCAGGAGATACCGGTAGCTCGATATCAGATTCTGAAACAATAGATGGGATGACCAAGGGAGTTTTAGCGGGAGGAGTAGGAGCTCTCTTGGAGGAAAAATCGGCAGCCAATGGTCGTGGCGTACTTGCTTCAGCCTTCGGATGGAATGGCTTTGAGGCATACCAACGCAGTCTCAAATTGCGTTGAGCGCTCGCGCTCGCACTCGCAGATACTCTGCCGTTACGAACTTCGTTTCTGTCTGTCTTGCACTTCTCTGCTGTGACCAACTCGGTTGAGACCTCAGAGCGACAGATTTCCGCAGTGTAGAACTCGATAAACGCCTCCGTCTTGCATACATCAGGAATAGCTGACGACACGGTGTGGTACACAGTAGTCGGTCTCGGATATATGGGGTGGTGGGAGGTGACTTGAACAAAGCTGTTGATGGGGAACTCGCAGTCTCGTATCTCTCACTCCCAGAGGATCGAGAACCGACACAGTAGCAGTCGATGGAACAGGTGTTGGCATAGCAGGACAGTTCATTGTCCATGTATTCATCTTGGATGGACTTGCCGAAGGCGTGTAACCAGATGTCGTATTTTCCTTGTCTGATGTGTCCTCCAAGCATGTCGAACATCTATTGTAACGCCTTCCGCGAATATTTCAGCACTCCTGAGGTTTTGCGTTCCTTGCCCTATTAACAGCAGTCACAAACTCCACATTCAGTGAGCTAATACGGTGCAATGAGCTGCCACGGCACAATGGTCACCAAGATACATGTATGACTAATTGGGAATAGTTGTATCATCGGTGGGGCGCGAATGATGAGAAGGTGCACGGGAGGGTAATCCAGCACTTACAGTAATGACGCTGCAGGTCTCGCGGTCAACGCACCTGCTTCGAAGCTGCTGCTCGGGTGGCGGATGGTTCCTTTCGCCTTTTCCTTTCCTTTCTTTGCATTGGGCCGATCTTTTTCCTTTTTTGCGTCTTCAGGATTTGATGCATCTCTGGGTTGGGTCAAGCCACCGATACGAGCGAGTGAATGGATAGAGCGCATCGCGCACATGGCGACTGAATCCTTTCCGTTTGCCAGTACGCCAGCTCCTGGCGGCGCAAGTGACTTTGTGGACGATTTGAAATGATCGGGTTTGGAGATGAAGCAGTGGTGGTGGCATACATGGCAGGAAGAAGATCGTTGTCAATGTCTGCATCCGGAAGACAGGGTGAATGCTGACTAGGAAAAGAATGAGTTTCCTGGTGAGGTACTCAC
>Ga0307518_10001155_pt1 | contig 19838 bp, 15 predicted proteins | sample 25_EM_MG_FD_203889 | JGI IMG/M metagenome (GOLD analysis project Ga0307518, IMG submission 203889) | Populus trichocarpa ectomycorrhiza microbial communities from riparian zone in the Pacific Northwest, United States - 25_EM | ecosystem: Host-associated > Plants > Roots > Unclassified | place...
GGAAAGAGTGCGCCTGCCGCACTCCCCATGTCAAGTGAGGAGGCGCTATTGCCCAGCCAATTTTCCACCCTGTCAAGGAGAATGTCTTCCCTAAGGAATTCAAAGTCACAGTCCGTTCATACATTCCTGGAAGAGAGGCCATAGAAATGTGATCTGTTTCGAAAGCCAATTTATCATAAACTTCATCAGTGAAAACTAGTACATCATTCTCAATGCAAAGTGATGCAATAGTACTAAGCTCCTCCCTAGTAAACATCTTTCCAGTTGGATTATGTGGAGTGTTGATGAGAATTGCACGAGTATTCTTTGTGATGGCTGATTTAAGCTCGTCAATGGGAACAGAAAAGGCTGGTGGGCACAATGTGATGCCCTTTATCTTGGCACCAGCCATTGATAATGTGGCTTCATATGAATCATAGAAAGGAGCAAAGACGATAACTTCATCGCCAGGATTTATCAAGCCTAGTATAGTTGCAGCTATCGCTTCAGTGCACCCAGATGTAACAGTAATTTCTTTATCAGGGTCCACCACAAGCCCGGTATCTTTCTTGAATCGCTCAGCAATGGCAGAGTTGAGATCTGGAACCCCGTATCCACGAGCATATTGGTTCTTTCCGTCTTTAATAGCTTGGATGGCAGCTTCTTTGACAAACTCGGGACCATCAAAGTTGGGAAAACCTTGGCCAAGATTTATTGCTCCATATTTGATGGCAAGCGAACTCATCTGTGTGAAGATTGTGGTTTTGAACTTCTCCAAACGCTTTGCAACCTGCAGAAAGGCCAAAATATTAGAAGGAAGAAAGGGACTCCAAAAACAAAGATACTGAGGCGTGTGATTTATTAACTTGATATGGAACTATTCATCAAACCATTGCAGAATGAAATCATTGCTTCATATGATGAATTAACGTAAACTGAAGGAATCCACAGTGCTTGACCAAATATTTACGGGTTCAGAGAAAAATAGGGCAATACATTTCAAGCCATGTATTACCACGATAAAAGTTGTGATTGAGTTTAAAGGAAGCACGGTGAAGGAATAATGTGTTTTCATTAGTTATCACAAAACCAGCTCAATTTTAGCTCCAACCAAAACAATTAACTCCAGCCTACCACCATAACTCGATTTGAGCTCCAACCAAAACATAATAGCCCAACAAAACCAGAGGTTTAAGACTGCTCACCAACTTAGCATTGTGAACCAAAGTCAAGACAAATCTAATAGTTTGAGTTTTCCAACAATAACAACCCCCTGATTGCGCCCTAGCTAAAAAGCTCTCTTTTTTATGCTCCTCAAACCATTAACCATCATTCAAGCAAATCATTTGATTGGAAAACGAAGCTAAAAAGAAGGATAGCGAAAAAATCTACACAAAGATCCAAAATTGGACAAATGATTAAACAGAACCATAAAGTGATCTCGGCCCTAAGACTGAATTATTAAGCAAATTGAAAATTAGAGTTAATCACACAAAAAAATCAAAATAAAAACCCATATCGAAAATAAACTATGGGCGTACAAAATTAGCTAAGAGAGAAAAAAAGGGATTGGGGTACTTGTAATGGCTGTTGGGTCTTCCGCGTTGAGTCGTTTTGAGTGGAAAAGGCATCCTTCTGTGTCGTGGAAACGGAAGGTGAGGAGGCCATGAGAGAAGGGTAAGAAACGATTCCTCTGCTTGTAGAGCTAATAGAGGCAATGCTTTTTTTGTGGAGAAGCAGTTGCTTTGAAAATGAAAAGGTTGAGAATGTCAAGGGTTTAAAGCTCAGTGGCGTGGGCATTTTGCAAGGCGTCCACGAACATTGACTCTGCATCACAACGTCAAAAGCTCCAGTGCCGTCAAAGGGGCTGCTACCTCTATTAAGGATTCTTGAGGCCGGGTTTTGTGTGATAAGAAATAAATAGTTATTTATTTTATTATTTATTAAGGGTACACTAATGTCTTTATAATTTTTTGTTTTAGTTTATATATAGTTTTTTTTTTTTTGTATTTAGGTTAAGTTAAAAAAAAATCTGAATAATTCATTACGTTATATAGTATCAATGAAACTCTAGCCTTTTTTTTTATTTTTTAAAAATTATTTAACATAGTATTAGAGCATGTTTGTATAGAATGAGACTTAATCTCAAATAAAGTTTTCTCAAACATAGGTTTATTTAACATTTTTTTGGAGTGATCATATTATTCCTTCAGTTTCTACAATTTACTATTTCATTTTCCCTTCTTTTGCATTATGTTTTTCTTTATTTGTTGATTATAGCTATTAAAAGATACAATTCACTTCAATCTGTAAATGTGAGGTTGGATAGAAAAAATTATTCTTATTAGAGTTATGTGATGAGAAATTTTCGTAAGGGAAAAAAGATATGGGGATATGTTAGTAGAACACCTGTGAAACCTAAGAATACTGATAAGGGTTATACTGCTTTGATAGATGTTTGGGAAGCAAACCATGCAAAGATCATTACTTGGACTAACAATTCTATTGAGCATTCCATAAGTACACAGCCGGTGAAGTATGACACAACAAATGAGGTTTGGGATCATCTACAAAGGTTCTTTACTCAATCAAATTTTACAAAGCAGTATCAATTGGAAAAAGACATATGAGCTCTTCACTAGAAGAATATTAATATTTAGGAGTTTTATTCTACTATAACAGATCTTTGAGATCAATTGGCTCTTATAGAATCAGCAGAATTAAATGCATATGGTGCCTATATTAATCGTAGAGAGCAGCAATGATTGGTACAGTTTTTAATGACATTTCACAATGATTTTGAAAGACTTAAAGGTTTAATTTTACATTGTTTTCCATTTCCTTCTATTGACTCAGTTGTTTGTGAGGTATTGACTGAAGAAATACATCTTTGATCTTATTCTAAAAAGAGGATTCTTTTTACCTCTAATCCTTTTATGCTAGTAGTATCTTTTAAGTCATTCTCCATTAATAAGAATAAGCTTTACATAAGGTTTGCCTTCGACGAGTGTAATTTCTGTAAGTAGAAAGATCATTGAAAGGCTTACTGTCTTAAACTGAGACAACATAATCAAGCTTAGAAACCTAGCAATCGGTCACAATCTAATGTTTATAGACTATCTCAGAGTTACAAACCACTAAACCATAATACTACAACAACATTCTCTTCAAGTCCTTTCACTGATCCTAGTATAATTTCAAAAGTTTCTCTCCTTATAGTCATAAGCTATGTCTACTTCTTCTCCAGTAGGTTAGTTACCTCATAGTTTTTCAGGTATATCACATCCTAAATGAGTTTTGGATTCTGGTGCTTCACATCATATGTCTCTAGATTCTTCATCTTTTATTTTTGTGTCCCCTTTATCTTTTAATCATATCATGACTGTAAATGGCACTCATATGCCCTTAACATATATTGGTTTTGTTATCACACCTCACTTGTCTCTTCCTAATATCTATCTTATTCTGAACCTCACATTAAATCTTGTTTCTGTTAGTCAAATATATGATTCTAGTGATTATTTAGTTATTTTTTCCTTTTTTTTTGTTGTGTGCAGGATTTGCAGTCTCAAAAGTTAATTGGGACAGGCCGTAAGGAGAAGGGACTCTATATTTTGGATGAGTTAAAAGTGCTAGTTGATGTTACTACTAGTGTTGATTTAACTTCTTTTTGTTGGAGTCCTTCTTCTAATTTTTATTTATGGCATTCTCGTCTTGGTCATGTTTTGTCTTCTCGTTTAAGATTTTTGGTATCCACAGGAGCCTTAAAAAATTTAAAACTTATGATATTTCTAATTATAGTATATGTAAACTAGCAAAATTTTCCGCTTTACCTTTTAATCGAAGTATTTTTATTTCATTTTCTCCATTTGATTTGATTCATTCTGATATGTGGGGACCTTCTCCTGTTTGCATAAAAAAAAGGTCTCGATATTATGTTTCTTTTATTAATGATAATACTCATTATTGTTAGGTTTATTTAATGAAACAACATTATGAATTCTTTGAGATATAAACATCTCTTGTCAGCACGCAATATTTTGCTATTATTAAATGTTTTATGTGTAATTTGGGTGGAGAATACACCTCTAATAAATTTTATAAGTTGCTTGCTTGAGATGGAACTATTCACCAAATCTCGTGTATAGATACTCCTGAGCAAAATGGCGTTGCTGAAAGAAAACATAGGCACATTGTTGAAACTACTCATTCTCTCTTGTTGTTTGCTTCAGTTCCTAGTGTGTTTTGAGGCAAAGTTCTTATTATGGTAGGTTTGATTAATATAATTTTATTTTCTCATATTTTAGATTTATCTCTTTTTGAAAAGCTATATGAGTATGCCCCTGATATTCTTTCTTTAGAGTTTTTTATTGTATTTATTTCGTTCTTCGTCCTTATGTAGAATGCAACAAGTTTTCCTTTCGATCTGTTATTTGTGTATTTCTTAGTTATGGTAAAGGTAAAAAGGGTATCGTTTCTTTTATCTAATTACTTAGAAACTTTATGTGTCTCATCATGTTATTTTTCTTGTGCATATACCTTTCTTTTCCATTCCATCCATTACTCATAACTTGACTACATTTGATCTTATTCGTACAGATCATTTTTCTAAGGATTCTGATAGTTTATCATCTCAAGTTCCTAGTACTTCAAATACCCCTCCTCATGTTCGACCAATTCGTACTAATCATTCTACAAGTATTGACACTTTACTCTCCAGCACATCTAAAGCTACATTCACCTCTATAGTCCCTCCAACTTCATCTAAGATTGTGAATCTACCTCTACGTCAATCCATACGCATTCATAAGTCCACAAAGTTACCAGATTTTTGCTTATTCTTCATCATTTAATTCCTTTTTAACTTTTATTTATTATCTCATTGAGCCCTCTTCCTATAAAGAGGCAATTCTTGATTCTTTTTGGTAACAAGCTATGGATGAGGAACTTTCTGCTTTGCATAACATAGATACTTAGGATTTGGTTCCTCAACCTTTTGATAAGAGTGTTGTTCATTGTCGTTGGGTGTATAAGATCAAGACTAATTCTGATGGATCTATTGAGCAATACAAAAGTAGATTGGTTGTAAAAAGATACTCTCAACAGTATGGTATGGATTATAAGAAGACATTTGCTACTTTTGCAAAAATGACTACTATTCATATTCTTGTTGTAGTAGCTTTGGTTTGTCAGTGGTATTTCGCTCAACTTGATGTTAAAAATATCTTCTTGAATGGAGATCTTTAAGAAGTTTATATAGTGCCCCCTCTTAGTGTTTCATATGATTCTAGGTATGTTTGCAAGCTTAAACAAGCATTATATGGTCTCAAACAAGCATCTCGTGTTTGGTTTGAGAAATTCTCTATTGTGATCTCTTCCCTTGGTTTTGTTTCTTGTAGTCATGATTATGTTATTTTTGTTAATTGCACTGATGCTAGTTATATCATTTTGTCTTTATATATTGATGACATGATTATTATTGGTGACGATATTAATTGTATTTTAGTTTTGAAAACATAGTTAGTTAGACAGTTTGAAATGAAAGATTTGGGTTCTCTACAATACTTCTTGGGTATTGAGGTAGCCTACTCACCTATAGTTTATCTTCTTTCTCAGTAGAAATATGATATAGATATTTTTGAGCAGGCTAGACTTATTGATAATAAGACTATAGATATTCCTATTGAGATTAACGCTGGGTATTTTTCTTCTGATGGTTTACTCTTGCCAAATCCTACTTTATACTGTACTATTGTTGGGAGTTTGGTATATCTCATTATTACTCGTCTAGATATTGTATATGTTGTTCATGTTGTTAGTCAGTTTGATGCTTCCCCTACTTTTATTCATTGGGCAGATGTTCTTCGTATTTTACGATATCTTCGGAGCATAGTCTTTTAGAGTCTTATACTTCCATCCACCTTTTTCTTAGAGCTGTGTGCATACTCTGATGTTGATCATGACAGTGATCCCACAGATAGTAAGTCTGTTACTGGTTTCTATATTTTTTTAAGTGATTATCTTATTTCTTGAAAGAGAAAGAAACAATTTATTGTTTCTCAATCTTCAATCGAATTAAAGTATCGTGCTATGACATCAACTACCAAAGAGATTTTTTTGGTTATGTTGATTACTTACAAATATAAGAGTTTTTTTTTCTCATCTCACTCTTATGTATTGTGACAACCAGAATTCTATTCAGATTGCTCACAACTTGGTTTTTCATGAACGAACTAGGCACATTGAGATCGATTGTCATATTATTTGTCATCATCTTAAACATGACACCATTACTTTACCTTTTGTTTCTTCTTCTTCACAGATTGTAGATTTCTTTACAAAGTTACATTCTATTTCCCACTTTCGTTTTCTACTTAGCAAACTCTCTATACTTGTAGTTGTCGCATCGTAAGTTTGAGGGGAGATATTAAGAAATATAGGGTTATTTTGTTTTATTATTTATTAAGGGTAGAATAGTCTCTTTAGTTTCCTATATTTTAGCCTATATATAGTCTCTTTGTATTTAGGTTAAGTTAAAATCTTTTTTTAGCAATTTATTACATGATACAATATTAATGAAACTCTAGCCTCCTCTCTTTATTTTCTTTGGATTATTTAATATTATGAAACGACAAACTAGATTCTAAAAACCTAGTCAAGACCAAACCAGCTAACCACACATAATTTGACCCTTTTTAAAAAAAGAAAGGAAAAGTTTTACTCCAATTTTCACATGTGATTTTTATTTAATTTGAATTATAAGATGGCTTCACCCATGCCATTATTGCTGCTTTGAAATGGCAAGTAGCAGTCTTTGGTCAAGAAACTTGTCAAATCCAATATATGCTTACTGAGTCCAAGATACTATTGTTGACATTGCAATATCTAGTTTGAAATATTGCAGAATTTTATATGCATTTGTGATGATAAAGGATTTTTTTATAAAAAAAAATCCAACTTCTTAGGCATCCCCCGAATAGCTGGAGGACATGATGTCCAACATCTAGACAATCACCAGTTTGTGAGCATATTTGTTTGTGTGTTTTAAAAACATTTTTAAAAAATAAAAAATATTTTTTTTATTTTAAATTAATATTTTTGTGTTTTCAGATTATTTTGATGTGCTGTTGTCAAAAATAAAATTTTAAAAATGAAAAATATTATTTTGATGTATTTCCAAGCAAAAAACACTTTGAAAAACAACAACTACACAATATCAATCGAGGTTCTGCATGACCAATGCTACATAAACAAAAATTACATCTTCCATGCAAAATAATTCACCTCTCATACATTTTAAGAGGTAGCAAAATAATTCACCTTCAAACTAAGTTAACCTTGGTTTTTTTTATGAAGATCAAAAGTTAAACTCTCTCTCTCTCTCCTCATTTTCTTCTCTCTCTCTCTCTCCTTTCCTTTTTCTTATTACCAAGCCATGTCAAGTTCTTAAAAGGCGTGCACATAAATTTTCCAGGCGCACACATTTTTTTATGCACCCAATATTTTTTATACAGATCAAGCATCATTTTTCTACGTCAATGTTATTTCATGGGATTATCATCTACTAACATCTCCACCAATAACGTGCATGGCATAATAACCAGCCAATGACAACTTTGAAGAAAAATTTTACCACCAAGGTATTTGCAAATGGAAAACATGACACAACACCTAATCATTCAATTTTCTAGAAAACATTTTTTTCTTCTCCATAAGGTAATTCCAAGTTCACTATGTAAGAAAGATATGTTTTGGTCATATAAGTTCTAGGTTTTAAGTCTTAGACTCTATACACAGGCTACACATATAATCTTTTTGTATATATTTTTTTTTCTCTTCATACACTACACTCCTTCCACATTTACTAATTTAACCATCAGAAGGTCTCATGTTCTGACATGAGACTTCTTTTATAGCAAAAACTCATGGATCGTAGCTAAGTCTAGCCATCCACCAACTTGGAACACAACCATGGAAAGCCTAATTTATATCTGAAGTTTTTCTCGACTTTATCAATGGCACCATTTATGGGAAATTGAATAAAATCTAGTTCATTTTTTTTCACTCCTCATAAAAAGTACTTTTCATAGCTAACAAAACTCTGAGACAAGGGAGAATAATTGATCTCCTCACAACTAGTACATTAGTTCCAATATGTCTTCAACAACTCTCTCATCGGGTGTAGATGTTTAATGATTTTGTCACAACTATACAACTGCATCTTTGCACTCTTTCTTACACATAACAAGTTCTCATGTATACATCACTAAGTGCACAGATACAACTCTAATTATATGATGAGATAGGGAAAAATAACATGCAAGCAAGTAGACATGAAGATACTTACACTCATACACTTAGAAGGAGCTACGCTAACCATGAAAAGTGTTCCAACACAGGATGCTCTAAACGAGGATCAAACCATCTTCATCGATCTCTATTTGAATCTAACTCACGCACTCTTTCTACGAAAAGACCTAGATGTGAGACTAGATCCACAACTTTACGAGTTTTTTAGAATAAGTACAGTCTTTATCAAGTAGAAGAATCTCCACTTTATCATAAAATATTGCACACTCATCTATTCAAACAATGCATCTTTACAAAGGCTAGCCTAGACAATTATGATAGACTCACAGACCTCAACAAGCACATAAAAATGTGAGAAGCATTCTAGAGTTTGTTGTACAAGACAATGATACTATATACAAAGTTCTTCCAACAACACTTTATAGATCTACTCTTGTATGGTACCATAACCTAAAATGTACCTTCATCATTGAATTTCATGATCTAAGTACTAAACTTATTTAGCATTTTAGTAGGAACATCCTAGTTAAAAAGAGCACCATTGAGCTCATCACCATCATATAACAAGAAGATGCGAACATTAAGTTACATCTCCAAATGTTCAATGAGAAAATGCTTAATATGGAAAGACTACTTGAACTTATCTTCATAGAAGCCTTGATTAATAAAATATATAACTATTCATTATGGGAAATGTTGTATACTCTCCCTGATAAAACTCTCCTCAGTGTTGAAAAAGTATATCAAAATGGAAGAAGTAATCATAAACAGATAAAGACATCTTTATTTCTAGCCATAAAGAGTAGAAACACCCCAACATCATCATTCTCCTACCGGAGCATCTGAGAAAAGTATCAAGAGACACATTCATGATCGCCTGATATTTTATAATCTCTTAACCACACCTTTGACCACCATACATACTAAGGTACTAATTGTTATCAAAGGAAAATAATTTATGCAATATCTTCCTTCCAAGAAAAACAACACAAACATAAAAAAAATTTAATAAGTTTTGCCATTTTCATGATGTTTATAGACATGACATTGAGGAATGACATGCTTTTAAAAAAGTAGATAGAAAGATTGATTGCTAGAGGTTACCTCTAGTAGTTTATGAAAAGATAAATAAAAACTAAAGTAAGAAAGGAAAGAAATCTACACACTTAATGAGCTACCTAAAATTAGATGATTTTAAGGAATTGTATCTCCACTTACTTGAAAAAATATTTTTCAACTTTTTAGTAAAATTAGTAGTTTTTCTATATAGTCTCCAACAAATATTCTCTATGTTTCCATGAAATGAAAATTCTCCATGTCTCCATGAAAACAAAAACTCTTCATAACTCTCGTTGCACCTCGGTGAACTTCGCAACGACTTTTATAGAAAAAATATTGAAACAAGTTTTCTAGGGTTTTATTCTTCAAGGGGAAAGGTTTTGTTTACATAGTCACCATATAGTATTATGATCACTAGGAACCCTAACTGGTCTTCAGAGGTTTCAAAGTAAGGGATTGGTTATGCTAAAACAAAGATACTATCACCTTAAAATATCCTACCTGAGATAAGTTGTATTATCGGTTATCTTTTATTGCTAAAAGTTTATTGTGCTTAATTAGTGATTTATTTACAAGGTGAAAACAAGAAAATGTGAAAAAAAAACTTTAGGCTGAAGATTAAACTAGTCATTCTATGGTGTGAATTATTTGTCATTTTCAATTACTACCTTTAGATAATACTAATGAATTATAATTTTTTTAGTTACTTCTAATCACAACCTATGATTATTTATCAATCAAATCATGTTAGTAAGCTAACCAATTTGATTACTTTTGATCATCATCTATGACTATTTGTCGCTCAAGTCATGTCAATAAGTTGAACATAATGGCCTATAAAAAAGCAAAATATTATTATTTTTTAGAAAAATATATTTAAATAATGGCCTATAAAAAAACAAAATATTATTATTTTTTCAGAAAGAATATATTTTTATTTTGGATTTTTGGAATGGGTGTTGGACCCGTATGGATGGTGAAAATTTTGGGTGTTGAACCCATGTGCGACGACGAGAAAATTAAGGCGTTGGACCCATGTTGTCATTTTTATTATCTAAGATATTTTACAAAATACAAAAATAAAATACAGATACTAGTAAAAAATTTAAAAAATACCCCAAAAGTCCCTGAATTTACCTAAATGCTACTGACTAGGAAAAATACCAAGATATCTTAAATTTCATTGGAAATTTCAAAATACCCCTAATGGCACGTGTAGCCCATGCGCAGCCACTATTGGAGGGAGATGAAATTTTTGGCCGAGAATTCCGAACATCAATGGCAGAATCTAATAGATATCAATGACATGACTCTAATGGTGGTGGTGGTCCTTGATGGCCGGGGAGAGAGAATCAACGACTTGAAGCTTCGGTTAGTCAAAGATGTCATGGCCTTTTTCCAGCGAGATACGGTGTCAAAGGCAATGAACACCACCTAGGGTTTGCTCGTGATAAGTATAGGAGTCTTTATGTAGTGGTTTCTCCGTGATATATGGCTAGAGTTGGGAGATTTGATGAGAGAGAGAATCACCAATGAGGAAAAGAAAGTATCTAAAAAATGTAACAGTGTGGATGCGAGCATGGTAATATGGTGCCCTTAGAGCTTGTGGATCGCTTGATTAGTTCTGGATTGATCCCTCAGTTGTGGTTGGCTTGATCTGAAACTTAATCAGATAATTTTGACTGATAGATACTTGTTTTGGTGTGATAAGGTGCATTGGATGCTCGATACATAAGATGGCGTGGCAATATAGGATCAAAGGATAAATTTGTTAAGGGCTGAGATGGATTTGGGCTTTAATCCAGTGTAGCAAGCCCTATTAGATTAGATTCAATTAAGGATTCAAATCTAATTATTATTACATCTACCGTTGGCATATTTTTTATATTTTTATTTTTTAAAAAAAATCAATATCCTACTAGGATGAAGAAAAACTAATCGTATTAAATTCCCCTTTTTTTTTAACTTTGCATTAGTTTTTTTTATAGCCAATTCATATGCCAATGAGCAAGAGACACGGAGTATCATAAAGAAAATTTTCACCTGCATCAGTTGCTCCGTTGAAAAAAAAACTTATGCATTATTAATTTTTATTTTATTATATATATATAATATATATATATATATATATATATATATATATGGGCAAAACTAAAACCTCAAATCAATATTAGAAAAGGTTTGTTTCAACTGCTAAGAATTAAATTTGATTACTAAAAAAATAATTTCAAACACTGAAAAATATTTTTCGACCAGTATCAACTAGGTGGACCCGATTTTGACCGAAAATAATGGCTTTGACCCAAAATGGCCTGAAACTCATTTTTACCTTGATCGACATGGTTTGACCTGTATTGATCCGGTGGACCTAGTTTTAACAAAAAATAACGGTTTTGACCTGAAAAGACCTGAAACCTAGTTTTTATGTTGGTCGACACGGTTTGATTTGTATTGACTGGTGGACTTGATTTTGACCAAAAATGATGGTTTTGACTTGAAATGGTTTGAAACTCATTTCTTACTCCAGTCGATGGTTTAACTTGTATTGACATGGTGGACCCGATTTTGATGGAAATATGGCAGTTGACCTGAGAAAAGAAATATTTTGAATTTTGAACTTTTCTTAAATTTTTTTTGGATTTTATCTTTTTTTAATAAAAATAGAAAACAAATAAAACATGAGGAAATTTTGAAGGACTCTCTTTACAATACTTACGACACAAAGTTTGAAAAAGGCTTTACATAGTAAATGTGTAAATAAAGGAAAATGATGGAGATCTCTTGAAATGAAAAGATTCATATTCTTGAAAAATAATGTACTATCGATTCATAGATTTACCTGAATCGAGACAAAATCGTATTATCTCAATGATTTTCTTGATCAAAAGAGAATGAGAAAAGAATAGTATCATCTCAATGATTCTTTTTCATTAGAAAGACTACGATCCACAAAGGGATCCTTTTGTCAAAAAGTGAGTAGAATCAATTCACAAATCTACTTAGATTGAGACAAAATCGTGTCACCTCAGCAATTTACCTCGATCAGAAAAGAAATGAGAAAAGAATCATATCATCTCAACAATTCTTTTTCATTAGAAAGACTATGGTTCATAAAGGGATCTTTTTGTCAGAAAATGAGGTAGAAATTGATTCACGTATCTACTTGGATCAAGACAAGATTGTATCATCTCAACAATTTGCCTCAATCAGAGAATTGTACAATCTTAACGATTCTTTACAAAGTTTTTTCAAGAAGTTTCTCAGCTCTTGAAACATTCATGGTTAACACTGCTATTCAAGTTGGGTTTTTGAAGGCCTCGTGGCATTAATAGATTCATTATCCCTATCTAGATGGCTTTCGATTCATTTAAAGATTTTTCAAGTAGGTCTAATTCTCATGGGTGACCTACTCGTTGTTTGTAAAATCCACCTAATATTGTATACTCATCTCATCTTATAGTTACGTGAATTTATTGGTTTCATTTATAAGGCCATTCAAACATTTTATATGAGGCAACTCACTAGCATTCAGTCTCGAGCAATCCCTCTCAGTCAACTATAATGACTCAAACTCTTATTGAAATTGAACAAGTGTAATCTTTTGTGTGACAACCATCTTATCACCCATGTTAATGATATTACAGGATACATCCTAAGGGAAAGTTTTAGCCATTATGAGTACATAGGTAGGTTTTCTATCTAAATTGGTTTTAAAAAAGCCTTTCGTTTGCTCAGTGATCATCCCCTAAAAGTTGATATGAGGCCTATTAGGTACGAATAACATAGGCCAAGATCGTGTCACGTCGGCATACTAAACATACTCAAATGGACAATAAAAAAAAGTTGGATGGTTTCAGAAGTATTACCCATGCTAAAAAGTCATTGGGATACTGCTACTTCCCCACCTATCCTAAAGTTTAAAGTATGTGTTTCAAAAAGTGATGCAAAAGCAGTAAAGGCATGAAAATAAATAAGCAAGCATAACAAACACAATAGCAATTAAAAGACATACAACAAAGTTTAGTCCAAAATTTTCCTAGTGGAGTCGCCATTCCATCGTGCCTTGGTGGACACCGTAACGACTTCTATAGAAAAAAATATTGAAACAAGGTTTCTAGTGTTTTGTTATTTGAGGGGAAATGTCTTGTTTACAAAGTCATCACCTAATATTATGATCATTAGAAACCTTAACTAGTTTCCAAAGGTTTCAAGGTAAAGGACTAGTTATACTAAAATTAAGATACCATCACCCACCCTAAGGCATCTTAACTAAGGTAAGTTACATTATCGATTGTCTTTCATTGCTAAAAGTTTATTGTGCTTGATCAATGATTTATTTACAAGGTGAAACACATGTAAAATGTGAAAAAAAAAAAAAACTTTAGGCTAAATGTGAAACTATCCATTCTATGTTGTGAATTATACTAATGATTTGACATTTTTTTGTTGCTCTTGATCATAATCTGTGATTATTTATTGATCAAATCATGTTAGTAAGCTAACCAATTTGGTTACTTCTAATCATTACCTGTGACTTTTTTTCAATCAAGTTATGTCAGTAAGTTGAACCATTTGATCACTCATAATCACAATCTGTTACTTATTATCGATTAAGTCATGTCGATGAGTTAAATCGTTAAAACTATAATGGCCTATAAAAAAACAAAATATTATTATTTTTGTAGAAAAAATATATTTTTATTTTGGATTTTTGGAACGGGTGTGGGACCTATATGGGTGGTGAAATATTGGGTGTTGGACCCACGAGTGACGACGGGAAAATTTAGGTGTTGGACTTGTGTTGTCATTTTTATTATTTAGGGTATTTTACAAAACACACAAATAAAATACAAATACTTGTAAAAGAAATTAAAACTAGCTCTAGTGGCGTGTAGCCCACGCGCAGCCACTGTTGGAGAGGACTGAAATTTTCCAATGATAATTCGGGAAAACAAGGGCAAAATCTAGTAGATCTCGTTGATGGCCGAGGAGAGAGAATCATTGGCTTGAAGCTTCGGTTGGTCAAAGATGTAGCGGCCTTTTTTTCAGCGAGATACGACATCAACGACAATTAACACCACCTGGGGTTTGCTCGCGATGAATAAATGAATCTTTATTTGGTGGTTTCTCCGTGAGATGTGGTCAGAGTTGGGAGATCTGACGAGAGAGAATTGTTGACAAGGAAGAGAGAGTCTCTAAAAAATGTATGGTATGGACGCGAGCATGGTAATCTAGTGCCCCTAGAGCTTATGGATCACTTGATTAGTTTTGGATTGATCCCACGGTTGTGGTTGGCTTGTTCTGAAACTTGATCAACAATAATTGACAAATATTTCCTTCGTTGTGATAAAGTGCACTAGATACTTGGTGCACAGGTAACGGTGCAATATAGGATCAAAGTACAGATTTTTGAAGGGATGAGAAGGATTTGATTTTTAATTTAGTATGGTAAACCCTATTAAACGAGATCCAATCAAGGGTTCAAATCTAATTACTATTACATTTATCGATTGTCATATTTTTTATATTGTTTTATTTTAATCAATAAATTACTAGAGTGAAAAAAAACTAAAAAAGAAATGAATATTATCTTGCCCTTCTTAATATTCATATTACAGTACTTCTCTCTCTTTTTTTTTCCAAACTTTACACCGGCTTTTATAGCTAGTGTGCCCAGGAGACACGATATTTATGTCAAGTGAGTAGAGACACAACAAGAAACACTAAGCATCTTAAAGAAAAATTTCACTTGCATCAACTATTCCATTGAAAAATAAAAATTCTGCATTATTAAATTATTTTTTAGAATATATAATAATAAATATATATCTAGGGGTAAAATGAAAAACTCAAATCAATATTAGAAAAAGTTCATTTCAACTGCTAAAAATTAATTTTGATTACCAAAAAATTAACTTCAAACACCGAAAAATATTTTTCGATCAGTATTAACCCGATGGACCCGATTTTGACCTAAAATGATGGTTTTAACCCAAAATGGGCTTAAACTCATTTTGACCCGTATTGATATGGAGGACTCGTTTTTCACCTGAAATGACCTGAAATTCATTTTTTTACCCTAGTCGACATTGTTTGATCTGTGTTGACCTGGTTTTGACCGAAAATGATGACTTTGGCCCGAAACGACTTAAAACTCATGTTTTAACCTAGTGACATAGTTTGACCTGTATTGACTTGATGGACCTAGTTTTGATGGAAACATGGCGATTGAACTGAGAAAAAATATTTTTAATTTTGAATTTTTCTTAATTTTTTGGGTTCTTTTTATTTTTAATAAAAATTAAAAACAAATAAAATAAAACGAAATTTTTTAGGGAACTAGAATTGGATTATTACAACTCTAACGAAAGCCTCCATGAACATCTCCAAGTTACCTAGGGAAAACTCCATCCATGTCTCTATGAAGATTTTCACATCTTTAAAACAATGATTATAAAAATCTCCATGCAATGTTTGCTTACACAAATGTCTCCATATTTATGTACCTTTAGTGAAAATACTCTTTAAGTATATAAGTATTTGAAATTGCCCTATGAAATTAAAAGACTTGGGAGCTGACGGTGCATAGAATTATTTTTTAAAAAATATAGTTATTTTGATTTGACCCAAATGGCTCGACAATGGCCAGTTTAAATGGAAAAAAATTACATGTCCCATGAAAAACAATTCACCTCCCATGCATTTCTAGATATTAAGTCAACCTTCTTTTTTTATATAGATCAAACGGCCAACCCTCTCTCCCCCCCCTCTCCTTTTCTTTACTTCATTACCGAGCCATGTCATGCACACACCTCGGTGCATTTTGTTTAATTTCCAGAGTAATACACAAACTTTTCAGGTGAATATATTTTTTTAATCACATGATTTTTTTTTTTTTATGAAAATACTTTTCTACACCAATGTTATTTCTTCTGTCATTAACCAATATCTTTATCAATATCACATATCACATGTAACACAATAACCAACCAATAAAAACTTTCAAAAAAATTATTACTACTAACATATACATTTAGCAACCAATAACGAGCATGATACAACATTTAATGACTTAGTTTTTAAGAAAAATATTTTCCTTCTTCATAAGATCATAGTTTTTAAACCCGACCCGGTCTCAGGCCTGGATTCCGGGTTTTGACCGGGTCATCGGGTCGGCCGGGTCAATCCCTATTTTAAAAAAAATTCAAAACGACGTCATTTTCATAAAAAAACAAAAGTCAACGGGCTGCAACCGAGTTTTTGTCCTGGTTTTTCCGGGTCATCGGGTCAATCTACCGGGTCGGCCGAGTCACACCGGGTCATTATTTTTTATATTTTTTCTTCAATCCGGCCCGGTTCCAGTCCCGGATCGACCCGCCGGGCCGGACCGAGTTTCAAAACTATGCATGAGATAATTCCAAGAACTGAGTATATAAGTATACCTAGTCACCGTGAAAGAAAGCTAGGTCTAGACCGTACAAGTTCTATGTTCCAAGTCTTAAACACCATGCCCAAGCTACAAATATAATCTCTCTTCACATACATTTGTATAGTATCATAAGGTTTTTTATTCAATATAGGACTTGTTTTTGTAGAAAAAGCCTATGAATAGCAATCATGAGGTTTCTTACAAGTTAAAAAATTATCAAAAGGATATTACATCCATTTGTATAGTAAAAGTGAAAAACCTTAATAATATTAAATAAATAAATAAAAATAGAAAAACTCTTCCATTCAAATACAAAAACTAGAATAATACTGAAAAGAAAAAAAAATATAGAAAAAAGATAAACTAAAAAGAAAAAATAAAAATAATTAAGTAAAATATTTATTTTTCCAAAAGATTTCTACATAAAAAAGAAAACATTTTTATCCATCCACATTGTATTACTTATAAAGATAATTGAGAATATCTTAAAATTCTCAATATTAATATTTTCCTTTTAATAATCTAAATATACAGCATCCTGTATAAACTTACACGTATATTTTGTATATATATAATCAATAAAGAAATGATAATGATAAATATAACTATTTATGTATAATATCATTAAAAAACAATGGTATAGATGTGATTATTTGAAAATATTTGACCATTCTTTTCGTTCTGCCTATCATCACTCAATTTAATATAAGCGGACAAACCTTCTTTTTTTTTTTTTTGAAAATATTACTTCAATAAACAGCTTCGTGGAAGAACAAAAAATCTGAGTGAATCTAAATTTGTCTGGAGCCCGGAAGTTTAGGAACTCGATAGTATGGCCTAAAGCCCAACTAATCTGGGTCTAGCCCACCTAAGAATGGTGTGGGCTTCCATGAAAAGGCCGGCATCGTTTCAGAATAGCGGGTCTTCATTGATGATATTTTGAGTCCCTTACAGGGAAAAAGAGAGTTTATTTCAGTGAACTTGGGCCTGATGGTGCCACTCTTTTGCCTTGTAAAGGCAACATGACGGTATCAGAAGAAAACCAAACCAGGTTACTGTCTAGCGCTACAATTAAATCAAAATATTTTTTTATCAAAAAAAAAAATCAAAGAACAAGAAAACCTAGATAATAAAAAGCATAGATGCGTGGGTTCATTATGCCTAAATCAAAATATTAATAAAATTTTAAGATAATATTGTTTATAAAAAAATATTAAAATAGTAACATATTAAATTAATTTAAATTAATTAGATTAACCTGTTAATCTTATGATGATTGTTTAAAATTGAAATAACTCTATAAAAAATAATTTAAAATAAATTATGAGAGTCAATTTAAAATTAATTAAATATTAAAGGATAAAATAAAAATAAAAAATTCAAGAAAAACCTAACGGTTAAAAGATAAAATAAAAAAAACTAAAAAAAAAAATCTTGCCCGGGCACAAAATCACAATCTATAATCTGAATAAGATATTTTTTTTATTCATGTTTTAGTTTCTCTAACAAGAACAATTAATGTATAAATTATGAGTACCGTCCTTGAACTCGCATTAAAGATGCTTAGAACATATCACTTGTGTAAATAAAAAGGGATGGAAAATAATCTAGTCTTTCTCTATTTAATTTAAAACATTTGTTTTGGGTCTTGTCTACAAAGTTATGCTGTGTACGATAAATTAGTTGCGTGTTTTTTTTTATTTAAAGTGGTTGTTCGGGTCAGCTTGTGTGTACCTCAACTAATCCTACGGGCCCTAAAGTTAATGACTATGTAAGTCTCCAGTGACCATCATATGAGCAACCACAGGGCTCGAACTTGAGACCACAGAAAAAATAAACTTCTTAATCCCAAACTCTTAATACTGGATCACCACCTAAATGATTAGTTACATGTTTTATACTGCAGTGGACTCGACAGGCATTTCATGTCATATCATAGCTACAAAAGGGAATAAACATGTAATAAACCTAAAAGTGCAAACGTTGTTAGCTTGATTCGAACCTTCAGAGGAAGGTCAACAAATTTTAAATCCAATGCATTAACCAATGGGTTTTCAATGTCGCCCAACTTAATTTTAAACAAAAACATTTGCTTTTGTAAAAAAAAAAAAAAAAATAGTTGACATGTCTCAATCTGACAGAAAACTGGGAGGGATAATTTTTTGATATAAGATTCAATTTTTTACTATGAAAAACTTAAACAACACATAAAACTTTTTCTAAACTATATAATAACCCTAAAAAAAACTCAAAAAAAGGTTGGAAAGATGAAATTCAACATGAATTAAAAAAAAAAAAAAAAACTAGTTGACATGTCTCATTCTGACAGAAAACTGGGAGGGATAATTTTTGGATATAAAATTCAATTTTTTACTATGAAACACTTAAACAACACATATAATTTTTTCTAAATTATATAATAACCCTAAAAAAAACTCAAAAAAAGGTTGGATTGATGAAATTCAACATGAATTAAAAAAAGCTTTTCGAGCCAAAATCAACTCTTTGAGGCAGGTGAAGAGGAAAAAAATCACCATTATAAAACTTTATTTTTTAAATGAAACATATTAATACAAAAAATAATGAATTTTTTAATTGAAAAATGGTTAAACCGATGATTTTTCTTTTTTTACTGTTTTCAAACAATTTTCTCTTTCTTTTCTCCAACTCGAGCTGAAACATTATAAAAAATAAACTTCAAGATTAAAATGAATTTTTTTCAAGAAGCTTATATTGGCTATATTTTTTTTCTTGGTTTACACTTTGGTCTCTTATCTTTTAAAATTTTCTATCCTTAAAAAAATTGACAAATTGATCATTGAAGGTTGCAAAAATAAAAATAAAAATTGAGGACGGGAAAAAGAAAGAAAATTGATATGTGGGGCTATAGTGAAATATCTAGGAGTTTAAGCATGTTTTGTAAGAGTAAGAGGCGGTATTATTCCAGTGGGGAAGTATTTAGAGGTAAAATAACTGATATAAAAGCGCAATCATATAATTGAAATTAATACAATGGCTCAGAGGAAGAATCTTGTCATGTGTACTGAACATTAATATATTG
>Ga0307518_10001156_pt1 | contig 19814 bp, 11 predicted proteins | sample 25_EM_MG_FD_203889 | JGI IMG/M metagenome (GOLD analysis project Ga0307518, IMG submission 203889) | Populus trichocarpa ectomycorrhiza microbial communities from riparian zone in the Pacific Northwest, United States - 25_EM | ecosystem: Host-associated > Plants > Roots > Unclassified | place...
CTCCTTAGCTTCACTTGCAACTACATTAAGGTAAGATTTTTCTTTTTTCTTTTTTTTTCATGATTTTTTTCACTATATTTGTTTTTTATTTTATTTTTAATTTTTTTTGTTCTTAATAATTGTATAAATGTTGTTGTGAGATTTTTTTTATATGAGATCAATTTTTAATTGATTTATTTATAGGATTTTTAAATTTTTAGCAATTGCAACTTTATTTTTTTCATATGAATTTTTTTAGTTGAATTTATTTTTTCGTTTTATTTATTTGTTGCAAATTTGTTTGAGTTGATTTTCTTATCCTTTTTTCCAAGCATTTTGAGTATATATTATACAGTGTTAATTTATGCTAATTTAATTATTTTATAATTTTATAAAAAAAAATTTTAAAAAAATTTTTTTAAATAATTACCGACGGAAATTGCATCGGTAATTCCGTCGGTAAATCCGCTGGTAATAAAAAAATATTATTACCGAGGGATATACCGACGAAATGAAGCGGATAAATTTATTTTTTTATTACCAACGGATTTACCAACGGAAAAAAAATTACCGACGAAAGATTCACCGACAGAAATTCTCCGTCGGTGATTCCGTCGATAAATTAATTACCGATGGAATGTGTGTCTTACGCCGATGAAAAAATTCTGTCGGTAAAACTGTTAAATCTTGTAGTGCATATCCATACATTAGATAGATAGGATCAAGCGTGAACGTAATCCATGAAGTAGCCCGTAGGTGTGTTTGATTATGAAGATGGCGAAAACAAACGTTAACAAAATATATATCCGACGATTGAATGGAGTTTAAATTTTTTAAGGATATTTTACAGGTATTTGTTTTATCAATATTCATCGGATTGTTGGATCTTTTAAGATTGAACCTATAAGATTATGTTTTTTCTATTTTATTTATTTATTTAGTTAATTTTAGATTTTAATTAATTTTTTTATTTAGCTTTGAATACTTTAATTAGGTCGTTTTAGAACTTCTATATGATTTAAATGTTTATTTTTATATTATTATTATTTATATTTTTATAAAATTTCACAGCCTGTTCGTGTTGATTGTGGTTACGGTTGCTTTTCAATGTGTTTTTTACTCATAAATGTATTAAAATAATATTTTTTTATTTTAAAAAATTATTTTTGATATCAACGCATTAAAATATCTAAAAACACCAAAAAAATATTAATTTAAAGTAAAGAAAAAAAATAAAAATATTTTAAATTTTTTAAAAATATTTTTAAAACGCAAAAACAAACACACCGAGAATACCCATTATTAACGTTAATCTTACTATTCGAAAATCCTAGCTTTTATCTCTAGTGTACACTGCGTTAGTATCTATTCATCATCTGTGATAAACATGTCAATTTTTCCTGCATCATGTGTTAAAATTAATATGGATGCTGAACGGTCTACCAATTATCATGAGTTAAACACGTCGCATTCATGCCATCGTATACTGGAATTCCGAGAGAAACAGGTGACGTGTTTCTTTCATATTTCTTTTTTTATTATTATTAAAAATTAAGGGCAAGCAAGAAGTTGTACGTCTCTTAATAAACAAATTAAAGGCTGACATGTCTTAGCTTTTTAAATTTAGATAAGTGGAGTCATTCAAGCTATGCCCACGCGTTTAGGCTTTTTTTTACTTTTTACTTTTTATTTTTTTAATGCTTTTTGTTTCTTGCAATTTTATATTTTATTGGATTTATTTTTTTCTGCATAGAATATGATTTAAGTTTTGCTTAGTTTATGGATAAGATGTCATTGTTTTTTTTTAATATGTGCTTTTTATTATCATCAAAAAATAATGTTACTAAATACAATTAATATTATGATTCATGTTTTGATATCAAATATCTACAACTATATTTATCTCTCAACTTTCTAATTTAATTTTTGATTAAAAATCATTTATTTTTTACTTTGTTTTCACATAAAATTATAATATTCTTTTCAAATATATGCAGCCTTGTATAATATTTTTTAACTTTGATTTTATTTAATCGTTTTTGTGTGTATCTGTTTCGATTATCATTTGAATAAAAATTTATTCTAAAAACCAAAGTTATTAAACATAATTGTGTACATGACCTGTGTTATGAGATTAAATATCTTGATTTATTTCTAGCTCTCTATTTTTTCAGTGTAGTCATCTTATTAAATACAATTGAATAAATGGTTCGTGTTGCGAGATCAAACATCCTGATTGATATTTATCTTTTGATCTTTTCAGTTTACTCTTTAATTATCATTAATATTTTTTTAATATTTATTGCCATGTAATTCTTGATTTATTTAATTAAATAAAAGTATAATTTTTTTTATATATAATCCAGAATTTTTTTTAGTTAAAAAATGAGTTGAAAAGACATTTCACCTCCTGCATATTTATTTATTTATTATTGAAAAATATCATCCGACCCCTGAAAAAAAACAGGTCAAATAACTAGTAATGTTCCATGTAATTAAGGTGTCATGAATTTTACTATAAATACGAATCTGCAATGATGTCATGAATCTTAAGTATTTTATCAGCTCGGGCAAAAAAGCTACAATTATTTGGGGGCAGTAGGTGGTGTTTAATTTCCAAAGGAAAAGGACAAAATCTCTTGTCTAAAGTCTAAAGTTTACTTTAAAAATTACACTTCATGATTCCAATGTTAGCGCAGACAAGCTTTCTAGAACCATTCGTTAACTGTGGTGTTCGAGGATGCCACATCTTTCGCTGCTGGATTAGTGTTTCTTCAGCCCATAAGTTGGAGGTATCGATTAGATTCCAAAGGTCTGCATCAAAAGAAATGCCACCCCAACGATTTTGTCCTTGGTCAGAGAACACATCCGCAATCATTGTCCCTCCTGGTGGGTTGTCCTCTACAAAAAGACTGTTGATGGGCTCTTGGTTAGCTGTGGAACCAGAACCCAGACAACTATTTTGACAACTGTTGCTGTTCGTTAGATTAATTTCTTTGTCATCTAACAGGCTTTCCCACCACATCCTTTCAACTTCACCAGTATCGGAAGGTGGAAATGCTATGGTAGAATATGGCTTGCAAAGATCGTCCCCATATTGAGAACCAACATTAATAAATGGAGTTCCTTTACCAGCTCTTAATAGTATTAAAATTTTGCTTCGTAATTTAATCTGTGCTTCTCAGCATGTCAAAAGGGAAAGGAACTATATAGAAGATGGACTGACAAAGCAAGGTGTGCACAGACAGCATGCCCTTTCTGCTTGGCTTTGAGCTTTGTAAATCTGTAATTTCGTGGAGCCACTTTCTCGTCGCCGTCAGCTTTCTTTAAAAAAACGGAGTAAGGCTTCCATCAGTTCAGGTTTTCCTCTTATATTTTTCACTAAATATGAGCTTACAATCACGTGAAGAACATTTGCATGTTGATCACTGACTCTAAAATATCATATATATAAAGTACTTTTCTCAGCTCAATTTAGTAGTTTCTAACTACAGCGACGTGCATGTTTTGTAACCACATGCGGTTTACTTCTGAAGGTGTATGGTTCCAAATTCAAATTATCCCACACACTATCCTAGAAGTATTGACCCAGTACGTAGATTTATTTAACAAAAGGAAAATTTCAGCAGACATCTTTCCCTTTGTTAGCTTATGGTATTTTTGGGACTGAAACATAAAAAACTAAAACTAAAAGGGCCAAATATGAAAAGTTAATAAAAAAAGATACCAAAATGTATTTTTTCCATAAAAATGAACCAAAATGAAGAAGAAGAACAACTATAAGGACAAACATGTAATTTTTTTAAAAAAAAGGAACCAAAATGTATTTTTCCATCCATTTTTAGTACAGAAGTAGTAAAGCTATGTGCATTTTAAGACCGTTTGTCCCCTTTTGTTTCATTTCTCCTTCTTGTCTTGGCTTATTATGGCTATAATTTTGCACGATGAACTTTTAACGATGAACTTTTAAAAAAATAATTGGGACTGAAACTTTATATGAAAGGATGGATAATCCTTGCCCATTCCTTTCACCAAATCTAATCAGGCGAAAGGATGTGTGATGGTTTTGGTGTTTTACTTTAAATTAATGAACTCTTTTATCATTAAATAATTATTTTAATTGTTAAATAAATCCTCATAAATGATTTTATAGGAAATTAGAATAGCTGCATTCGATATAAAATCTTAATGGGAGATCAAACTATTTTATAATATTAAGATTATTTTTAACATTAACATCTCACATAGCTCTTTGTCCATTCCTCTAACACTACTTCTACAATAGGCAATGTTGTTACCTTTTGCTTTTTACTTCTTCCATGAAACAAGATTACCTCCTTGATGTTAAGGAATTAATTAGGGACTTGTTAAGGAATTAATTTAAAATCTTTAATTTGATTGACGTTAAGGAATTAATTAGGAACTTGTTATAATTAATTTAATATTTTTCGATCTTCCTAGATTAAAGGAATTTTAGTATTTGCTTGAATTAAAAGAAATTTTATTTTACTTCGAGGATCAATATAATTCGTTGAATGAACAATTTCTTGAAACCGAGCATATAACACTAAATTATTTTGTATGTTTTCTTTTCAAAATTTTAATTTTATTTAAGTTTTCTTATTAATCTCCAATCTTTATTTCAATTTCCTATAATTAGAATACTTTCCCCTGTATCTGACCTAGCTTTCATTTTCCCTGTATCTGACCTAGCTTTCATTTTCCCTGTATCTGACCTAGCTTTCATTATAGTGCTACAAAAATTAAAGTCTTAAAAAAAGACTTAATTTAATCTCAAAGCAAGTGCAGAGCACTTGTAAAAAAGACTCATGAAGAAGCATGAGATTAGAGCCTGTTTAGAAGTGTGGTTGCAGTTATTTTTTTTAAAGTGTTTTTCGTGTCGAAATACATCAAAATAATGTTTTTTCATTTCTTAAAAATTATTTTTGAGATCAGCGTATCAAAACGATCCAAAATATATAAAAAAAATTAATTTTTAGCAAAAAATATTAATTTTTTTATGGAACGATATCTTAATCTAAAAAATAACAAGGAATTTGCAGCAATTTGAAGTTCGTTTTGATTTATCTAGAAGAGTTAATAAGGTAATGTATTCTAATTTTTTTTAATGGTTTTGATGTATTTATGTTAAAAATCAATAAAATATTATGAAAAAAATATTATTTTAATATATTTTAAATTAATTTTTTTAAAAAAAAAACTTTATACATAACGTGTTAGTAGACACTTTTATTGAAAAAAGGAAAAACCTGAATAGTAAACAAGAGGATGGTCAAGATTTGAACACAACATTTTCTTTTATTTTTTGTCCAGATGTGAACAAAAGTTAGTTGGTTTAACTACTTTGCTTTAAATGTGTTGACTTTTTTTTTTGTCATGATGGGTGACAGAGACAGTAATTTTCCAAATATAGCTACTGTCGATCTCTTACTGCGCAAGTGCAAGTTGTACACGTGGGACCATTTAGGCCCTTATTTGGGTGACATTATTGAGTGCTCGTATTATCACTGTAAATCTGTCATGGTAAATTTTAACTATGGAGTTTTTGTAATTATTTTCATCTAGTTTTATGCCAGGAATCTAATGAGAATTTTATTAGTTAATATGAAGTAATTATGTGTCTAAATCGAGAGAGGTGACTTAAATCTGACCTGCTAAACAATTCAATATTTAAATTCAATATCTTAAGTTTTTTTAAAAGTAATTTTTATTTAAAATAATATATTTTTAAAAAATAATATTTTTAATATTAGCATATGATTCATAAATAAAAAAAATTAATTTAAATAAAAAAAACATTAATATTTTCTTGATATAAATCAATTCAAAGATCCTCTTGTATGACCTTTTTGTTGAAGGTGGAAACAATAACAGAACAGGACAATTCATCAGAGATGCAGATGGTTAATTGTGTCTGTAGATGATGCCACGGGACCGGCAATTTTTAATATTTTTTTATTTTATAAAGATATTTTTAATGTTAATATATCAAAATAATCTAAAAGATTATAAAATTTTAATATTTTTTAAAATATTTTTAAAATATAAAAACAAACATATACTTCACAGTTTGTTTTATGTTAAAAACAAATTGGTACGGTGTGTGGTGTAGAATCAACAATCTATCTGATTGATGTTAAACAAAACCCAACAGCCCTTCTTCTTCTTCCTTTTTTCCTTCGTGTTGTCATTCATAAATCAATTCGAAAATCCTCTTGGATGTCCTTTTTGTTGAAGGTGGAAACACAAAGAGGACAAACGTCGGAAATTATGTGACCTTTTATCAGTGACGGAGATGGTTGTCAGTGACGGAGATGGTTGTGTCCAGTGGGTGTAATAGTCGTCCCTGCCAGAATTGTTTGTTTGCTAAAAATATCTCCTTCACCTATTTTGCAAAGATAATTAGAGGGTTTTAGAAAACATTTATTTTTAAAAAAATAGATTTGTTTAAATTAATCATTCTTAATTTCTTTCTCTTTATAGATTTTCCATCTCAAAGTTCAAAGCAAGTTTAGTACAAAACGGCTTTGTGTCACTCATTTATTAAATCAACATAGGTCAAAAATCTTTATCGTTCATTATGTTTAACTTGTACTGTATTTCTAAAAAATTTAATTTTTTTACTAAAATTTAATATGATTTGTACCTTTGAATCGTTTTGATGTGCTGATATCAAAAATAATTTTTTTAAAATAAAAAAAATTATTGCCATGCATTTCAGCACAAAAAGTTATTTGAAAAGCAACCGCTACCACACTGTCAAGCATCCTCTGAAGGTTTAGATTAAAAGGCATGTTTGAAAGTGTAGTTACAATTATTTTTTAAAATGTTTTTTATTCTGAAATGTATCAAAATAATATTTTTTTATTTTTTAAAAAATTATTTTTAAAATCAACGCATCTAAACAATCTAAAACATTAAAAAAATATTTTTTAACAAAAAAAATTTAATTTTTATAAAATATAAATTAACCTGTATTTCCAAACACTTTCTATGTCTAATGCTAGTAGCATCGGCCAGATAGCTGGCTTGATTTATTTATAATCTTACAGCTTCTATTTTTTATATTTTTTTTCCTCTACTTTTGTTTCTTTGTTAATTTATATTTAAGAAATTGTGAAAATAAATCAACATTTTTTTTATTTATCCTCTTTTATACTTCTTTTATCTCTCCATTTTTATGATCCTTTAATTTTATTAATATTTTAAAATTAATTTAATAATTTTTCATGTTGTGATTCACAATCATTTAATTACATAAAAAAAATATTCTTTTTCTTTTTCTTTTTCTTTTTAAGAGGAGATTCTTATTTTCATATTAAATATATTCAATTACAATAATTTATTGAGCCTAAAATACATAGTTTCGATTTAATTATTTATATCGAGAGTAAATACGATTAATAAATTATTTTAATTATTCGGTAACGATCTAGGTTATTGCATGGCTTGACTTTGATGTTGTGGGTTCGATTTCTAAAGCAAATAAATCCTTTCAGCCGACGTAAAGACCAGGCACACAGGCCTCCTTAAGCCCATGTGCTGGGCTTTTTTAAGCCGTACCAGGTAGCACAACATGTTTTTTTTTGCCTGCATCGATTTGCGTCCCCTTCAATATTTCAATCAAATCACTCAGATCACATTTCTAATCTCCAGACAACAAGAAACGCAATAATTACCCGAAACCATGTTTTGTTTTTTTTTTAGTTTAACGTTGGTGTCCTGACCAGTTTGCGCGCACCTCAACTAATCCCACGGACCTTGAAGTTAATGACCATGTAAGCCTTCAATGGCCATCATATAAGCAACCACAGGGCTTGAACCTGAGACCACAGAGAAAGTAAACCTCTTGGTCCCAAACTCTTATCACTGTACGACCACCTAGATGGTTATGTTACTTCTATTTTTCCTTTCACGTGTTCAAGACAATAATGTCGGATATGGAAGCAAGATCCACAAATTCCTTTCACTTGTTCTATTTGTAAAATAACACAAGTAAAAAAATAATTAGTAATTTGACACATTTGAAATGTTGCACGTATCATCTACGGTTATATTATCACAAATACCATTAGCGAAAAGCGAGCCACAAATGCTAATTGCAACTTGATGTCGCATATGGTATCTACAATATCTTTAACACGAACATTTTAAAACAATTTATTTTTTTATTAAAATATAATTTATATAAACAACACATGACATATTCAATCATAAATAGTAATTGTAGATCCACAAAACATTTTATTAAAAATTAAACTAATTATATTTATTTATAATTTTATTTAAGTTTTCTTATTAATCATCAATCTTTATTTTAGTTTCTTGTAAGAAGAATTAGAAAATTTTCTCTTGGGTTCGACCTGACTTTCACTATAATGTTACCAAAAATCAAGTCTTTAAAAAGAGAAAAAAGTCAGAATTCATCTTTGTGGTTTTGACAACGACCAAAATTTTGGCGTCATTGCCAGTAAAATTTTTCTCGTACAAGTGAACTGATTTTCCTTTAATAGTGAACTGATTTATGCCAAGATCTTCTCGTACAAGTGAACAAGATCTTGATCAGGAGATAAAGAGATGAAAGGAGAACCTACCAACCTTAATGCTTTTAACAAGCAATTCTAAAAGCGAAAGAGAACAGTAAATTTTCAACTCCCAACATTACCCAACAACCTTTATACATTAAATTTTCAAATATTGATTTAGCATGTGAGTTAAAATATGGTTTAATTCATTTACTACTTGTTTTTCATAGCCTTGCAAGTAAGGACCCCCACAAGCACTTCAAGGAATTCCATGTTGTTTGTTCAACCATGAACCCATAAGAAGTAACAAAGGAACAAATTAAACTGAGGGCTTTCCTATTCTCTTTGACAGACAAGGCAAATGATTTGTTTTATTATCTCCCATCCAGATCTATTACCACATGAAATAATCTAAAAAGAAAGTTTTTGGAAAAGTTCTTTTCAACTTCAAGGGCAGGTACTCTCTAAAAAGAAATCGGTGGAATTTTCAAGAATAACGGCAAGACGTTATATGAATATTGAGAGCTTTTTGATTAATTATGTGTAAGTTGCCCTCATCATCAAAATTTTGATCAATTATTGCTGCAAATTTTTATGGGAGATTGTTACCTATGGACCGTAGCATGATTGACGCCGTAAGTGGAAAAGCACGCGTAAAAAAGACTCTTCAAAAAGCATGAGATTTAATCTCGAACACGGAATTCAGAGTAATTTAGAGTTCATTTTAATTTATCTAGAAGAGTTAATGAGGTGATGCATTCTAATATTTTTTTAATAGTTTCATGTGTTTATTGTAAAAATCAACAAAACAATATAAAAAAAATTATTATTCTAATATATTTTTAATTAAAATATTTTTAGAAAAAAATTATACATCACGTGTTACAAGACACTTTTATTGGAAAAAAAAACTGAACAGTAAACAAGAGGATGGTCAGGATTTGAACACAGCATTTTCTTTTATTTTTTGTGCAGATGTGAACAAAAGTTGGTTTGTTTAATTACTTTGCTTTGAATGTGTTGACTTTGTATATGTGGATTTTTAAGTAGGGGTGATCATTTTCGGTTTGGTTTGGTTTTTACTCATAAAAAACAACTAAACCGGGAAAAAAAACAAACCCGAAACCGAACCGAAACCGGCCAAAACCGACCGGTTCCGGTTCGTTTTTTGATGCCCAAAACCGAGAAACCTATATGCTATTTTGAGCTTTTTTTGGTTTTGTAATGGGCTTTAGGATGGGCTTTTAATGGATTTCTGATGGGCTTGCAATTAATGTTGATATTGTCTAATTTTCTTTGAAGATTTCAAAGTATATTTAATTTTTTTACCACTAAATATTAATTTGTATTAAATTGTTATTTTCAATCTTATGTTTATTAAGTTTTTTGGCCGTTGAATATTTATTTATATGAAACTATTAATGTCAATCTTGTGTTCAATATATTTTTTACCTTCCTAATATTTTTATGCTTCTGAAAAGTTTAAATAACACACACTTACAATCACACACCAATAAGTTAAAATTTAAATTGCAAACCATTGTTTTCAAAGGGCTTAAAGAAAAAAACAACAAATAATATTATCATAAAACACTCCAAACTAAAAAAAATAAATTTTCATTTGCACATCGTCTCAATAAAAAGCACTTCAAGAACATTGCACTTTAATTCCTGAAATTCATAATCTAGAATTATAACATGATAAATTAAATTAGAAGATATAAAAATAAATAAAGTCTTTTATCATACGTTTTCGATAAATGCATCATAATTTGTGAACTAATTATCATCTATTGCTAGATATAACTTTCCATCAAATTTTACAAAATCAAAAATTAAATATGTTAGAATAAAAATGTATTAATTAATAAATTATAAAATAAAAAATATAAATTTTTAAGAAACATTAGCTGATTAATAATTTATATATATATTGGTACGGTGTGTGGTGTAGAATCAACCATCTATCTAATTGATGTTAAACAAAACCCAATGGCCCTTTTTTTTTTGTTCCTTCGTGTTGTCATTCATAAATCAAATCGAACTTCCTCTTTTTGTTGATGGCTGTGTCCAGTGGGAGTGATAGTCGTCCCTACCAGAATTGTTTGTTTGCTAAAAATATCTCCTTCAACTCTTTTGCAATGATAATTTGAGGGTTTTAGAAAACATTTATTTTTAAAAAATAGATTTGTTTAAATTAATCATTCTTAATTTCTTTCTCTTTTTAGATTTTCCATCTCAAAATTCAAAGTAAGTTTAGTACAAAACGGCTTTGTGTCCCTCATTTATTAAATCAACATAGGTCAAAAATATTTATCGTTCATTATGTTCAAAGGTTTAGATTAAAAGATTATGTCATATTACATCTTAAAAATGTTTTTTAAAAAAATTAATATTTTTTATTTTTTTTTACTTTAAATTAATATTTTTTTTGGTATTTTCAATTCATTTTGATGTGCTAATCTCAAAAATAATTTTTAAAAAATAAAAAAAATATTATTTTAATGCTTTTATAATCTTGCAGCTTCTATTTTTTATATTTTCCCCTCTACTTTCGTTCCTTTGTTAATTTATATTTAAGAAATTTTGAAAATAAGTCAACATCTTTTTATTTCTCCTCTTTTATACTTCTTTTATCTCTCCATTTTTCTAATCCTTTAATTTTAATAATTTTTTAAAATTAATTTATTAATTTTTCATGTTGTGATTCACAATCATTTAATTACATAAAAAAAATATTCATGATTCTTTCTGCACATTAACAAAACTTTAAGATTTTGATAAATCTATTCAAGTGATGTGATTCTTAATCTCTCTTTGTTTTTGTTTTTTTCTTTTTTCTTTTAAGAGGAGATTCTTATTTTCATATTAAATATTTCAATTACAACAATTTATTTAGCCTAAAATACATAGATTCAACTTAATTGTTTATATCAAGAGTAAATAAGATTAATAAATTATTTTAATTATCCCGTACCGATCTACATCTTGTAACTTGGTGGTTATTGCATGGCTTAACTTTGATGTTTTGGGTTCGATTTCTAGGAGAAGCAAATAAATCCTTTTAGCCGACGTTAATAAAGGCCCAGGCACACAGGCCTTCATTAAGCCCATGTGACTGGGCTTTTCAACAACCCAATGGCTTTTTTTGGGCCATTTGGGTTTTTGGCTCCCTCCCATATGTTTTTTTTAATTTAATTATATGAGATTTTTATTTTTTTATTTTTTTGAGTTTTTTATTTTTTTTATCTTTTGCTTCCTTTTTTTTTAAATTCCTTTCTTTAATATAAATGTTTATTATTTAATTATATCCTTGAGTGCTAGGCTGATGTGAATTGATTTTTGTATTTTTTATCATATAATAAAAAAAATTGACTTTTTTTTATTTTTATTTTATCATTTAACATGAGTTTTTATTTAATTTTATTTGTTTGTATTGAGTTGATTTTTTTATTTAGACCTACCCAGTGAAAAAATTAAATCAGGATAACTTCCACATGATTTAATTTAAAACTTGAACTGAATAAATATTAGGTTGTGATTTTTGAAGTTTGAATATTTATGTCGAGTTACATCACAAAACCGAAAAAACTTTTACAATTTAAATGTTTTTTTTTACCATAAAAAAATTGAACCAAGAGTACTAGTTAGAACTAAAAAAGTCAAAAAAGTTTATAATAATTTTTAATAAAATAAACATAAATGGCTTCTAATGACAACAATAGATTAGACAGAAGCCAATATGCAAAGTTTAAATTAAACTGGATTATTAGACCCTAGGCTTTATATCCTTGATTTTGATTAATAAGTAACGTATGGTGTCATTCAATATCAATAAATAAATCTAATTAACATATCTGTCGCATTTTTAATATCAATAAATTAGATGTTTAAGAAAAGTTAATTTTTTTTTTGCTAAAATTTAACATGGTTTGTACGTTTTGGATCGTTTTGATTTGCTGATGTCAAAAATGATTTTTGAAAAATAAAAAAAATCATTGACATGCATTTCGGCACAAAAAGTTATTTAAAAAGCAACCGTTACCACACTACCAAGCACCCTCTAAATCTATTAGCAAGATTAGATAAGAACATTCTAAATAAATTAGATTTCTAAGAAAAGTCTAAAGTTCACATATTTTAAAACCATAAGCATGCAGTTTTATATGTCATAGAAAATTTGTAAACAATATGAAACATATAAAGATCTTAGTATACATACTAATGTATTATATTAAATAAAACCAAAGAAGGATATTTACTTGTTTAAATACTTTAAAATAAATTAAGCTTGGTTGTTTTAAAAAATTTAATTTTATGTTCTTAAAACTCTATTGCTTATCACCTAATGTGAACGATGTTTGCAATAAACCTCTCAAGATTGCAATAACATATTTTTGTTTAGATGTACTTTTAATCAAGGTCTACCAACTAAGTATAATTAAACTCGAGTATCTCTCAAGAAGACAACACCTAAACTTTAGATTTTAAAGGAAAATAAAGCTCAAAACAGAGGAAAAAAAGACTCAAACTTAAGGTGAGGAATAATATGTAAAATATAAAAAAATAATGCAGAAAACTCTTTTCACAACCCCCTTTTTATATAGTGAGTTTTTGAACAAAAAAAATGATAAAAATTAATTATCATTAATACCATAGTAAATTACCTCCACAATCAGCTTTAATTGCCCATCATACGATCATAATTAAACATGATATTTTTTGTTTTAATGAGATGATAAAACTATAAAAAAACTATCTAGATTATAATGAGTCAATTCTAAAAAAAAACCTAAAAAAGTATATAGGTGGACAAGACAATGAGATAAAGAAAAAAATGATAAAAATTAATTATCATTAATACCATAGTAAATTACCTCCACAATCTGAGATGATAAAACTATAAAAAAACTATCTAAATTATAATGAGTCAATTCTATAAAAAAAAACTAAAAAAATATATAGGTGAACAAAACAATGAGATAAAGAAAATAATTCTTTATCGATCAAACCCAAGCCAAAAACTAAGTTGGAAAAAAATAATTTCTTTATAGCTCAAAAGCTTATTTTACTGTAAACCCGAATCCAGACCCGGTCTAAAGCCTGAGCTAAGCACGTGCGAGTTTAAGTCTAAAACTCACTTTTCTTATGTTTTATCCTCACTTTTCTTATGTCACTTTTCTAAAACTCACTTTACATGTTTTCATTAAATAAACTATTAGAAAAACATGTTTTTTTTTCTATAAGGGATATAGTATTTTTTTTTAGGTGGAATAGAGCTTTTAGAGGGTAATGAGTTTCTAAAAAACATGTCAACCAAGAGTTCTTTGAAATCAATTTCTCATTTACTCATTATTTATTTAAATTATATTAATGTTTCATGTTAAAGAATTTAAATTAAAGATTAATTTTCAACAAAGTTTCACCTCAAAAATATTTAAATCAAGATTTGTTTTTATCAAAATCAATCTAGTTTAACACTATATACACATAGCATGTCTCAAATAGATTAGAAAATATAAAAGATGAACCATATGAACTAGTACAGTACGCTACAAGAGAAGCCATTAATTCAAGAATATTCATGACCTTCTCAGGAAATTCATCATTTTCCCTGTGCATGTAGCTATAAAAATTCATAATAGCACAAGTTGCAGTCTCCAGTAGAATCTTTATAGCAACAGATTAGCAAATACAAAAGATATAAATAGACAAATTTTACTTTTAATACAAGTTTGATATCTAATCACCACGAATAGAAAATATTCATCATCGAAGAAACTTGTTCACAGCTGCACTACATTAACGTTCTGAGCTCTTGCTGGAGTTCCTGCTTCGCCACTCTCCACATGTAGCAGTCTAAGAAACATGCTCTAAACCACTTTGCCATTAGCCAGACAATGCAACTCTCTTCAGCTAGGCAACTTTCCCTGCTTGTTTTATATGTAAAACACTCCTAAAATACATAAATATGGTTAAATTATTCTTAGAATGGTTCCACTAGCGAGGTTATCCAATTGTATCCTTACGTCTTCTATGAACTGACTGATGTCAAAATCTACATCTCCCTTCTTATCATCTAGAAATGTATCTTTGCCAGACACTTTCTGCAGTTACAACAAACGAAGTACTTTTGTCCTCATTACAGCATTGAAATGCATTTCATTTTCCCAATCAGATGCTTATTGACGACAAACTACGTTATCTTGTACCCCAAAATGCACCAAAAATGAGATTCGTTTGTCTTGTTAAATAAATCCTCCTATAGCAAGTAACCTAAAAGGTATTGTGACAAACCACAGAATAAAAAAGTATGAAGAACGACGAGAAAATTCGAACATGTTGACTCTATCTTTGCATTAATATTGCTAGAAGATTTTGCTTAAACAAGTTTCCTGGTAGGGGAGTTTGAACTAGAATAGCCTACCATAGTGATGGGGATTGTGAGCGTCCTGCATCCACCCAACAAATACAGATGGGTGGATGCAGGACGCTCGCAATCCCCATCTCTTTTAGGATATACAGTAATATGATGGAGAGCTTTTTCAATGCTTTTTGTTTATTTTATTGATGGGTACTTAAATTTTTCTGAAACTGGACCAGCTTGTCATAAATGAACAGCGCGTCAAATCAATCAAAAAGAGTTGCAACCCATCCCGATGCAAAATAAAGAAAAAATCCCGAAGTTAGAGGGATACCATGACCCCCAAACCGCCAACGAAGCAGGCCCACCATCAGTGAAGTTGCTCGATCACACAATGTCACCATGCCCCTGCTATAGGCTTAGCGACAACCTCAGAAGGTCCCAAGCGTAGAGAAGCCAGCCAAGTAGCTCGGCTTAGCAGACAAGAGCCAAGGAAAGGGACTAAACAAAGATCTTAGCAGCTTCAAAGCGCAAAAAACCCACCAAAGCAACGCCCCACCAAAACCACTCTCTCTAGAGCCCAACTACCATCACTTTCAAAATCAACGGTGCACATTTTCTGGGTCCACAGTGCATGCATGAGCTTCAAAATCAACAATGCACATTTTCTGGGCCCACAGTATTTCTTGAGCTTAGAAATCCCACCCAAACAGCGCGTTAAAAAAAAAAAAAAACAAAACAAGTGCAAGAGAAGAGATTTATCAAATACTAATAGAATATTTTGACTAGAATTACGAGATCAAGATAAAAAAATAAAAAAACAATATAATTTAACTCGGTTTAATTTATTTAATTTATGATTTTAGTTATGAGATTGAGATAACTCATAAAAAATAAAGTAAAATAAATTATAAAATTTGATTCTTGTTCGACCTTGTCGAATTCAATATTAAATGATGAAATTTATAAAAATTAAAATTAAAAAAATCACTACCAGAAAATTGACAAATATAAACGGAAACACGGACATGATGTTTTCATTGGTAAATTGCAGTGAATTTTATCAACAAAATATCCACTTGTTATATCTATTGGTATATACCGATAAAATTATAGTGGGAAAAGAAAGAATTAAAACAAAACCAAAAAGTATGATGACGTATCATTTATTTCGTCCATTAACTTGTTGGTAAACTGTTCACTTCTCCCTAACACTGTTTATTATGTCAATTACAAAGGGTATCATCGACGAATTAATTCCATCAATATTTTCTAGAGAGATCTGCAACTGTTCACTTATGAATTGTACTATTCATTATTGTTCTTTATAGATAAAATCACCAATAGACTGAAAAGTTTTTCTCCTCTTCTCTCATTGAGATTCACACTAGTCTCCACTCTTTTGAGTAAAATTTATTTGTTTTGAATATTTTTTAAATATTTTTTTTTCAATTTCATTCCTTATCATTTGGTTTTATTTGAGTTATATATCAAATATGATCCTAATTTTTTTTTATTTTTTATATCTTTTTTCTTAGTTGAATTTCTTCTTCAATTTCATCCCTCATCATTTTGTTTTTATGTTAGATTTGGTCCTTATTCTTTTTTTTTATGATTTGGATCCTTTTTTGAAATTATTTTTTTTTTATTGATTTTATCCTTCGGATTAGTTAATAATTTCACTTCATGATTTTCTTTCATAATTGTTTTCTCTTTCTGCAGCTTATAATTATCATTTTTTCTCTTTGAATTCAATACATTTACTATAATTATTTTTTTATCATATAATTAAATTAAATCATCTTATTATATTAAATATAATATATGGCCTGAGACGTGGAACTTATTTTATTTTTTAAAACATGCTTGAACATTATTTTTTTAATTACAAAAAAAAAAAAAACACTCTAATCCACATCGGAATATGATACATTTCTAATCGACGAGAAAGCGCGGACCATCTTTCTAATTTAGGCTAAAGTCCTTCGGGTCCTTGTCGGTATATTTCTGTAACGATTTGATTCCGAAGGTTTGCATCAAAAGAAATGCCAGCCCAAGAACTTTGTCCTTGTTCACAGAACACATCCCCAATCATTATCCCTCCTGCTGCGTTGTCCTCTACAAAAAGACTTTTGATGGGATCTTGGTTAACTGCTGAACCAGAACCCAGACAACTGCTGTTGTTCGTTAGATTAATTTCTTTGTCATCTAACAGGCTTTCCCACCACATCCTTTCAACTTCATCAGTTTCGGAAGGTGGTAATGCCGTGGTAGAATATGGCTGACAAAGATCATCCCCATATTGAGAAGCAACATTAATATATGGTGTACCTTTTCCAGCTCTTGACCAACATAAATTTTTTAAGTTCCGAGGTCGAGGCTTTATTATGTTGTCTTTCGTTATTGATTTTGCTTCTGGTTTTGTTTGAGCATCTTCAGTGCTAGAAACCACCTTCTTACGCAGGTTTGTGTTCCAATAATTCTTTACATCATTCGCTGTTCTTCCCGGAAGTCTACCGGCAATCAATGACCACCTGTGTAACAAAAAGTAATATGTTATATATACATATATCATGCACCATATGTGAAATTAATTCAGTTAATTTAACTGAATCAAAAAATTTCTCTTTATATAACCTAAATGGCTTCATTACAATATAATTTGTATTATCGACATTTAAAAAATCCCTCTTTCTATAGATAGATAGATAGATAAAGTTTCCTCTTAACTTTTTCGCCTCTCCCCCTCTCTTTTTTCACTTTTCTTTGGTTTTGATATTGGCTGGCGTTGGTGATTTTTCATAAGAAACTGGCAACAGTACCACTTCTTCATCCCTTTTTTTTTTACCTCTTTTCCTCAATAATCTCAGATTGAGTATTTATATTTCAATTGCATGGTTTGCAAGGCTGGTTTCTTAATAGACGTCATCATCATCTCCATCCTATGATTTCTTTTGTGTTGTTCGCAATCTTTATTTTATATCTTTGTATTTCTGTTTCCTCATTCTGAGTTATTTTTCTCATTAGATGCTTTAGTGAATACTCTGGCTTGTCCAAAAAATAAATAAAAAATTAAAAATTCTAGATTGGTTTCAAAGCCACGCATAGAATACTTTTATGTCGACTCTTGGGATAGACGAACGATATTTTATTTCTTTTTCATAGCCTATTTTTTAGATTCAAAACCTAAACGTTAACATTGATGCTAGTAAATATTAACTTAAGTAGCGGCCACAATAGTATATATATATATTACATATACTATATGATATAAAGACATTTGCACTTGCCTGTTGCCAAGCAACTTGTGTAGCCTGATAATCAAGTCTACTTCGTCCACGGAAAACTGTCCTCTCTTGATATTCGGCTTAAGATAATTCAACCACCTCAATCTACAGCTCTTCCTGCATCTATTCAAGCCTGCAAATGAAAATTAAGAATCAATGAATCCTTTTTCGAAGCGTCCAGCTTGTTGAGTATTCTTTGCCTCGTGTAGCTATTCTCAAACACGAGAGACTATATAAACATGAGAGAATCTCTTGTGATCAGAATAATCTCCCCATATTTAGAAAAGAGAGACCAAAATGTTTGTCCAAAAGATCAGGGAAATACTTATAGACCTCGGACTACTGGATGAGGATAGCCCTCTCCCGTCCCTAGAAACCCACACTGATTTAGAAGCATGAACGAAGTCATTTAGTTACCTGTTTTGGAAGGAACTTGATGCCATCTTCCTTCACCATATTTCTCAACGCACTTCCTTAGAAGTATATCTTCCTCTTCGGTCCATGCACCTTTTCTTACTCCTAATAAGCTTACCATAGTGCCTCTTACGTAGTCTATGCCACCTAATTAAGGCTAGCAAGTCTGCAAGATATATACACACGCGGGAAGTACATTTGCATGTTGATCACTGACTCCAAGCTACCATATATAGACTACTTTTCTCAGCTCAATGTTGTACTTTCTTTTTTTGGTAATAATCTAGAAATTTTGTAGTTTCTAACTACAGCGACGTGCATGGTTTGTAGCCACAAGATTTCACTTGATAATTTGCCATACTCTTCATGGCACTGGCCATTCAATAATACACGGTTTGTTTTATATATATATATATATATATATATATATATATATATAATATGGTTTGTATTATACATCAATCGATTAATATATAAAAAAAGGGTGTATGGTTCAAAGGATGGAAACGGTTTCTTGCATTCATCAGCTACCAATCCAACAATTCCAAAACGTTAAATTAACGTTTTCCCACCCTGACTGGAGTCTTATCCATTTGGTTATAAGTGCTCGATAAATACTAGAAGACAAAATTACATGATCTTTCAAACTAAAAATCACTGCTCAACTAAACACCACGTTCGGTTACTCTAATTTTTTTTAAAAAAATAAAAATGAACTGTGTCCGAACAGTACAACACTGCATTGATGAGGACGGAAAAGCCTGCACGGTGGTGCAAGTTGTCCACTAGAACTTGTGCCTCAACTAACAATCAACAGGTAGCTTTATGAAATCCATCCAAAAAGCAAGACGGAAAATGATCATTTCTGACTATATGTTGCACTTAGCAAGAAACAAATTGGCTTGGCCTACGATGGGGACCATTCCGAAAACTGCAGATCAGGTGCTAATTCAGAGTGTGTTTAGTATTGCGGTAGCTGTTATGATTGTAATTTGAAAAAAATTGTTTTATAAAAAGTATTTTTAGTTGAGGTTGGTTTGAAAAAATAGGTGTTTGGTTAAAACTGTGGTTGAAATTGAGGTTGAACAAAAAAATAGTTTAATGTGTTTGGTTAAGAATGCTTTTGAAATTGAGGTTATAAAATAATTTTAAAAAATATATTTTAATATTGATGGTTTTTAATTTAAATATTGTAGATTTAACTATTGCTATTATATCATGAAA
>Ga0307518_10001157_pt1 | contig 19806 bp, 18 predicted proteins | sample 25_EM_MG_FD_203889 | JGI IMG/M metagenome (GOLD analysis project Ga0307518, IMG submission 203889) | Populus trichocarpa ectomycorrhiza microbial communities from riparian zone in the Pacific Northwest, United States - 25_EM | ecosystem: Host-associated > Plants > Roots > Unclassified | place...
CGCGGGTCGCGCGCTCGTGACGAAGACCGTGGTCAAGGCCGGGCTCGGCGTCGCGAAGACACTCCCCGGCGGAAGTATCGCCGCCGACGCGATCGACGCGGACGCGGCGGCGAAACAGCTGGAGCAGCTCCAGGTCTACCTCGCGGCGAAGTTCAAGCGGAAGGCCGATGTCCAGCTGCTCCTCGAACCGGCGGAGGAGCTCACCAAACCGTTCGTCGAGGATCTGTGGCGTATCCCGGAGAACAGGCAGATCGCGCTGTTCTTCGACACCTTCGAGCGCACCGCCCCGGTGCTGGAGACCTGGCTGCTCGACCTGCTCGCCGGACTGTACGGCGATCTGCCGCAGAACCTGGTGCTCACCGTCGCGGGCCAGTTCCCGCTGGACGAGGCGAACTGGAACCGGCACGCGCCGCTGGTGCGCGAGATCGAACTCCGGCCGTTCACCGAGCCGGAGGCACGGCGCCTGCTCGCCGAACACGGGATCACCGACGAACAGGTCGTCGAGATCGTGCTGCGGCTGACCGACGGCCTGCCCGTCCTGGTCGCCATGCTGGCCCGCGGGAACCCCGACGGGGCGGACGCCGTCGGCGACCCCAGCGATGACGCGGTCAAGCGATTCCTCCACTGGGTTCCCGAAAAGGCCAGGAAGGACATCGCCGCCACGGCGTCGCTGCCCCGTTTCCTCGACGAGGACGTCATCGGCGTACTGACCGGGAAGGAGACCGCGGGGGAGACCTTCCGCTGGCTGCGGGAACTGCCGTTCGTCGGGCGTCGCGAGCTTCCGGTGCGCTACCACCCGGTGGTCCGCGGCCCGATGGTGCGGCTGGAACGCGGGCGTTCGCCCGCCGAGTTCGCCGAACGCCACCTCCGGCTCAGCGAGTACTACGAAGGCCGCTGCGCCGAACTCGGCCTGAGCAGCCATCGCGACGCCTGGAGCGACGAGCGCTGGCAGAAGAGGAAGCTCGAACAGACCTATCACCGGCTTTGCGGCGCCCCGGCCGACGCGCTGCCGGACGCGCTGCTCGGCGCGGCCGAGATGATCACCAGCGGCGTCGCTCCCGCACGCGCTTGGGCGCGCATGATGGAGCAAGCCGGTTTCGACGCGGACGCGCCCTCGGTGCTGGACTGGGGCCAACGGCTGACCGCCGTGATCGGCGACGGCGACGGCCCGCGGGAGATCCCGGTGCTCGACCTGCTCGCCGGAGCGGGTGAACTCGACGCGGCCCGGCTTTCGACGGTGATCCGGCGGCGCGCCTGGGCCTACGAAGGGCAAGACGACATCGCCGCGGCGACACGGGACTTCGACCGGGCCGTCGATCTGAACCCCGCCGACCCGTACCCGTGGAGCGATCGGGGCAACCTGTTCCGCAACGAGGGTGACTGGGAACGGGCGTTGTCGGATCTGAACCGGGCGATCGAACTCGACCCCGGTTACGCCTATTCGTGGCGGGGACGTGGTTCCGCCCGTGCCGAACTCGGCGACCTGGACGGCGCGATGGCGGACCTCGACGAGGCCGTCCGTCTCCAGCCCGACCACAGGTGGGCCTACTCCATCCGGAGCGAGGTGCACTTCAAACGCGGCGACATCCGGAAGGCGATCGACGAGATCGACATCGCGATCCGGCTCGACCCCGACTACGCCTGGGCCGTCCACTACCGGGCCACGCTGTTCGCCGAGCTGGGAGACGACGCCGAAGCACTCGCCGGTCACCGCGCGGCCGCCGCCCTCCGCCCCAAAGACGTCTACTACCTGACCGAGCTGGCGTTGTTCCTGGAACGGACGGAAGACGAGGATGCCGCGTCGGCGGCCTTCGACGCGATCGTCGCGGCGGATCCCGGCAGCGCCAGGGCCCACGCGATCCGGGCCGCTTTCCACCACCGCGGCGAACGGTATCGGCTCGCCGTCGACGGTTTCACGGCCGCGCTGCGGATCGACCCGGACTACGAGTGGGCGTACTACATGCGCGGCCAGGCGCATGACGAGCTGCACGACCGGGAGGCGTCGCTCGCCGATTACGAACGGGCGATCGAACTCTCCCCTGAAGACGCCGAGAATCACCTGCAGCGAGGGATGCTGCTCAGCCGGCTGAGGAGGGATCACGAAGCGGTCGAGTCCTTGAGCCGTGCGATCGAACTCGAACCCGGCAACGAATGGGCGCACACCTGGCGCGCGATGACCTATCAGCGTGCCCGCGACTTCGCGGCGGCTCTCGCCGACATCGACGTCGCCGTCGCCGCGAACCCGGAGGTGGCCTTCTTCCACACCACCCGGGGCGACATCCTCAGGGGCCTCGACCGCCACGACGAAGCCCGTGCCGCACTGGACGAAGGGGTGCGTCTCGGGCAGGACAGCGGATATGCCGTCTACCGGCGCGCCCGCCATCGCTTCCTCTTCGGTGACCTGGAAGGCGCGTTGTCCGATGCGGAAAGCGCGCTGAAAGCAGGGCACGGCGAGAGCGCCCGAGCCTTGCGCGCGGACATCCGCTGCCGCGCCGGCGAGTACGGGGAGGCCATCCGGGAGCTGCGCGAACTGGTCGCCGCGGATCCGGAGGACACCGACTACCGCGAGAGCCTCGGGGAGGCCCTGCTGTTCGCGGGCGAGACCGACGAGGCGGAGGCGCTCCTGGCCCCGCTCGCGCCGGAGTTCGGCTGGGCGCACAACCTCCTCACCCTCGTCTGGCTGAAGACCGGGAAGACGGAGGAAGCCCACCGGGCGCTGAACGAAGGCCTCGACAACGCTTGCGCCCGGGTCACTTCCGGCGACTTCGACTGGGACGACCAGCTCCAACCGCTCTTCTACCTCCTCGTCCTCGGACGTGAGGAGGAAATGACCCGTGACCTCAAGGCCCTGCTCGAAAAGGGCCCGCCACAGGAGACGCGTTTGGAGCTGCTTCGCGATCTCAAGGAGCTAAGAGTGCTATTGCCCGAACTCGGCGGAGTGATCGAAGATCTCATCGCCCTCGTCCCCCGGCCGGTGCTCACTCTCCCAGGTGCTTGAGCGCCTCCTTCCTGGACAGAGTGGACAGTGCCGGATGCGCGGCGACGAACGCGCGCACCCAGTCCGGCTCGGTCTTCGCGTACTCGCGCAGGGCCCAGCCGATTCCCTTGCGCAGAAAGAAGTCCTTGTCGTCGATGTTCGCCTCGACGGCACGGGTGAGCAGGTCGGTGTCCGTTCCGCCCTTGGCGCCGATCTGGCAGATGACCGCGGTGCGGCGACGCCATCGGTCCTCGTCGTAGGCCCAGGTCAGCATCCGCGTGGTGACCGTCTCCGGCTCCGCGCGGAGGATCGGCCCGACCCGGCGGATGGCGACTTCGTCCACGTAGTCCCACCACGCGCCCGTCACGATCATCTCCTCGTACAGGCCGAGCAGCTCGCCGTCCTGCCAACGGGCGTACGCGCGATGCCCGGAAAGGGCGATCGCCGCATAGCGCTCTTCCCGGAACTCGGCCTCCCGCCACAAGGTGAGAATTGCCGTCGAAAAGCTCACACGATCGGGTAGCGGATGTTCGGCGTAGATCCGCTTCAGCAAGGCCGTCCGAGGCGGGGACGCCACACCGAGGAACGGCATTTCCGACTTCATGTACGCCCGCATCGACGGCGCTTTCCCCGGATCGGCCAGCGCGGCCAAACCGTTGCGAACCGCCGAAACCAGGCTTTTCACCTCGTCCATGCGTTCTCCTTTCCCCAGTGGGCGCCGCGAGCGTACGACAGGGGACCGACAAGACTGATATGCCCGGATCGAGGATCGGATACCGACTAAAGAGGGATGGCGGTCAACGTGTCGGTCAGCGAGATTGAAGCCGGTTCTCGGTAGCTTCGGCCCGACCGGGTCGAACGCGGACGAAAAGGAACACAGTGAAGAAATTCGTTGCCGCCCTGGCGGTCGCGGGGATCGGCGTCGGCACCATGGCGCTCGCTCCCTCCGCCACGGCCGCCTCGGCGTCGGACTTCGATCCGAAGCCCATCTCCTGGGGAGCCTGTACCCGCCCGAGCCTGGTCAAGGCCGGCGCGGAATGCGGTTTCCTCGAGGTCCCGCTGGATTACGCGAAGCCGGGCGGGGAGAAGATCTCGATCGCCGTCTCGCGGGTGAAGCACAAGTCCGCCCAGTCGCAGGGCGTCATGGTGGTCAACCCCGGTGGTCCCGGCGGTTCGGGCCTCGGGCTGTCGACGCTCGGCCGGGCCGTCCCCAAGAAGGCGGGTGAGGAGTACGACTGGATCGGCTTCGACCCGCGCGGCGTGGGGGAGAGCAAGCCGTCGCTGACCTGCGACGGGAACTACGCCTCCTACAACCGCCCGCAGTACGTGCCGACCACGCGCGCCATCGAGACGGCGTGGCGTGAGAAGGCGAAGGGTTACGCGAAGGCGTGCGCCAAGAACGGCGCGATCCTCGACCACATCAAGACCATCGATGTGGCGAAGGACGTCGACAGCCTGCGCAAGGCGCTGGGCGAGAAGCAGATCAACTACTACGGCTTCTCCTACGGCACCTATCTCGGGCAGGTCTACAGCACGCTGTTCCCGCAGAACGTGCGGCGAATGGTGTTCGACGGCACCGTCGACCCCCGCGACGTCTGGTACAAGGCGAACCTGAACCAGGACATCGCCTTCGACAAGAACATCAAGACCTACTTCGGCTGGCTCGCGAAGTACGACTCCGTCTACCACCTCGGCAACACCGCCTCCGCGGTCGAGAAGCTGTGGTACGCCGAGCAGAAGAAGCTGTACGACAAGCCCGCGGGCGGCGTCATCGGCGGATCCGAGTGGACGGACATCTTCCTGCAGGCCGGCTACTACGTCTTCGGCTGGGAAGACATCGCCAACGCGTTCGCCGGCTGGGTGCACAAGGGTGACTGGCAGACCTTGAAGGGCCTGTACGACGACTCCAACCCGCCGGGCCAGGACAACGGGTACGCGGTGTACGCGGCCGTGCAGTGCACCGACGTGGCGTGGCCGCAGAGCTGGCCCCGCTGGAAGTTCGACAACTGGGTCACGCACTTCCGGGCGCCGTTCGAGACCTGGGGCAACGCCTGGTTCAACGCGCCGTGCCTCGACTGGCCCGCGAAGCCGGGCAAGCCGGTGGAGATCGACGGGAGCAAGGTCCCCGGCATCCTGCTGGTCAACGAGGAGAGCGACGCCGCGACGCCGTACCCCGGCAGCCTCGAGGTCCGCAAGCGCTACCCGAACTCCAGCCTGATCAGCGCTCCGGGTGGCACGACGCACTCGGGCTCGCTGTCCGGTGTGTCCTGTGTGGACGACAAGATCGCGGACTACCTGCTGACCGGGAAGCTGCCCGTGCGCAAGCCGGGCAACGGTTCGGACGTGCAGTGCGGCCCGGTCCCGCCGCCGGTTCCGGCCGGTGCTTCCGCTTCCGCGAAGTCGGACGTGCCGTCTTCGGTCGCCGAAGTGAAGAAGGAGGCGCTGGCTCAGGCGCTGCCTTTCTGAGTCTCTCGCCAGAGAACGCCCCGGTCCGGATTTCCCGGACCGGGGCGTTTTTTGCTCTGATGCTCCTCGGCGTGGTTGCGAAAGCCACTTTCGCAACCTTCAACGTTGCGAAAGTGGCTTTCGCAACGTGCGGTTCAGCAGTGGCTCGTCATCCGCATACTGTGGATGCGGTCGAAGAACCCGGCGTCGAACGATCCCTCGGCGAACCACCAGTGCCACACGTTCTTGACCGTGCCCTTGACGAACTTGGTGTCACCGCCGTGATGGATGGGCCCGAGGACGATGCCGTTGCTGTCCAAGGTGTTGACCCACATCAGCCAAGCGTCGTTGCTGTCGCTGCTGACGATCGTCGCTTCGAACGAAGCGCTGCCATCGCGTCTGAGCGTCCATTTCGCGTTGTCCATCGTGCAGTCGCCCGCCTGGATACGACCCCAGGTGAACCAGCAGGAACCCGCTCCGGTGCAGGTGGCCTGTGTGGTGGTGGACGCCGTTGTCCCGGCCGATGCCGGCGTGGCGAAAGCGGTCCCGATCGTGAGCACGAGCATTGTCACGAAAAGCGCCATCCGGCGTGCTTTGGTCGTCATGTTTCCTCCCCGAAAATCGTCGATCCGTTGAACCGATGAGCAAAGCTAACCCGCGGGTGACCGCGGTCAGGATCACTTAGGTGCGGCAACGGGGGTGGCCGATAGGGCCGTGACCGGCCCCCTCACACCCGGAAAGGCGTTGAAAGTTCCGGTCACGCACTGAATCCCCTCGCCGCACCGGCGAATTGTCGGGCCCGCCCGTTAACGTCCCCGGCATGACCATCGTCGAAGAGCACCGGACCGAGATCCGGGTGCAGGACACCGTTTATCGCATCGAGGTCGCCGCCCGTGAGGGTGGCGGCGCGGCCGGGGAAGACCGCTGGGTGACCGTCATGGTCGGCGGATCCGGACCGCTGGAGGAGCCTGTCGCCGAAGGCAGGCTCGATATCGACGCCGAAGCCGTACCGGCCTTGGCGACCGTCCTATCCGACACCCTCCTGGCGTTCGCCGGGCGGGGCACCGGCCGGAACGGCCGCCGAAGATCGGCGGACCGCCCCGCACAGCAGGGCCTGCCGTGGTCCGACGAGCTGGACGCGGAACTGGAAAGCCGTTGGCTCGCCGGGGAAAGCGTCGAGGAGATCGCGCGGCGGTTCGAGCGGACACCGGGCGGGATCCGTGCCCGGTTGCCCAGGGTCGGCTGCGACCCGGAGCGCCGGGGCGCGTATCTCCCCATCCCGCCGAGCCAACGGGAGGTGGCCGAACTCGGCTGAACACCGGCGGCCGCGAGGGCCCTCGGTCCTCGCGGCCGCCGTCAGTCCACTGTGGACGCCGCTCCGCGCTCCGCCCGCGCGGCCATCTTCCGGAGGTGCTCGATCAGTTCCGGCGGCTCGTGCACGGTGAATTCGCAGCCGAGCCCGAGAATCCGGAACGCGAGCCAATCCAGGGTGTCCGTGCCCGCGTGGAAAACGCAGGTCTCGTCGTCCAGCGATTCCAGTTCGCCGAATCCCTCGCCGACCGCGGGGGCGACCTGGCCGATCGGCGCGTGCAGGGTCACGCGTGCGCTGTAAGTGGGAAGGAGGCTGTACATCTTGTCCGTGACATAGGCCGCCACGTCCTCCGCGGGTGGCTGTCTCGGCGTCGCCCGGCCGCCGGTCGCCCGCGGTTCCGAGATCCGGTCCGCGCGGAAGATCCGCCAGTCGTCCCGGTCGAGGTCGTAGCCGAGCAGGTACCAGCGGCGTCCGGCGGCGACGAGCCGGTGCGGTTCGACGTGCCGCCGGGATTCGGTCCCGTCGCCGGTGCGGTAGGCGAACCGGGTCCGCTCGGTGTTGGCGATCGCGCCCGCGAACACGGTGAGGTGCTCCGGATCCACCGCGGGGCCAGTGCCGGGGAGTGGCACGGTCGCGGCGCCCAGCGCGCCGACGCGATAACGCAGCCGCGAAGGCAGCACCTGTTCGAGTTTGGCCAGTGCCCGCACCGAAGACTCCTCGATACCCGAGATCGCCTGCCCGGCGGCACCGCGGAGACCGACCGCGATCGCGACCGCCTCCTCGTCGTCGAGCAGCAGCGGTGGCATCGCCGTGCCGGCGCCCAACCGGTAGCCGCCCTCGGAGCCTCGCGACGCCTCGACGGGGTAACCGAGCTCACGCAGCCGGTCGACGTCGCGCCGGATGGTCCGCGGACTGACCTCCAGCCGTTCGGCGAGCTCGCTGCCGGGCCACTCGCGCGGGGTCTGCAGGAGCGACAGCAGGCTGAGCAGCCGGGCGGGTGTGTCGGTCATGCGGTCAAGGATGCCCGGACGAGTCCCGTATCGGGTGAGCCACACGACTTTGTTTGATTGAACTTGCATGGGAGTGCATAATCATGCGTATGACGGTGAAGATCGCGGTGGCCGGAGCCAGCGGGTACGCGGGCGGCGAACTCCTGCGCCTGCTGCTGACCCATCCCGAAATCCAGATCGGCGCGCTCACCGCGGCCAGCTCCGCGGGGACGCCGCTCGTCCAGCATCAGCCGCACCTCGCCCCACTGGCGGACCGGGTCCTGCTGGAGACGACCCCGGAGACCCTGGCCGGGCACGACGTCGTCTTCCTCGCCCTGCCGCACGGTCACTCCGGTGCCCTCGCCGCGCAGCTGGGTCCGGACGTCCTGGTGGTCGACCTCGGCGCGGACCACCGCCTCTCGGACGCGGCCGACTGGCAGCGCTGGTACGGCGGTGACCACGCCGGGCAATGGCCGTACGGGCTCCCCGAACTCCCCGGAGCCCGCGAACGTCTCGCCGGGACGAAGCGCATCGCGGTCCCCGGCTGTTTCCCGACCGGAGGTTCGATCGCCCTCGCCCCGGCCTTCGCCGCGGGCCTGGTCGAGCCGGAGGTCAACGTCGTCGCCGTCACCGGCACGTCGGGCGCGGGCAAGAGCCTGAAGCCGAACCTCCTCGGTTCGGAGGTGATGGGCTCGGCCACCGCGTACGGCGTCGGTGGCGCCCATCGGCACACCCCCGAGTTCGCGCAGAACCTCTCGGCGGTCTCGGGCGAGCGCGTCAAGGTCTCGTTCACCCCGGTGCTGGCCCCGATGCCGCGCGGGATCCTCACCACCGCGAGCGCCGCGCTCAAAACGGATCTCGACGCCGAAGGCGCGCGCGAGGTCTACGAAAAGGCGTACGCCACCGAGCCGTTCGTCCAGCTGCTGCCCGAGGGCCAGTGGCCGTCGTCGGCCTCGGTCGTCGGCTCGAACAACGTCCAGCTGCAGGTCACCGTCGACGCCGACACCAGGCGCCTGATCGTGGTCGCGGCCATCGACAACCTGACCAAGGGCACCGCGGGCGGCGCCGTCCAGTCGATGAACATCGCGCTCGGCCTCCCCGAAACCACCGGACTACCGACCGTAGGAGTCGCTCCGTGACCGTCACCCAGCCGAAGGGATTCCGCGCCGCGGGCGTCGCCGCCGGGATCAAGGCCGAGGGCAAGCTCGACCTCGCGCTCGTCGTCAACGACGGGCCGCTGCAGGTCGCGGCCGGTGTCTTCACGCGCAACGTGATCAAGGCCGCGCCCGTCCTGTGGTCGCAGGAAGTGCTCAAGCAGCGGCGGCTCAAGGCCGTCGTCCTCAACTCCGGCGGCGCGAACGCCGCCACCGGGCCCGGCGGTTTCCAGGACACCCACCAGACCGCCGAGAAGGTCGCGGGGCTCTTCGAAGCAGGCGCGATCGAGGTCGCGGTCTGCTCGACCGGCCTGATCGGTGAGCGGCTGCCGATGGACGCGCTGCTCTCCGGCGTGGACACCGCCTTCGAAAGCCTCGGCACCGGTGACGAAGCCGACCTGGCCGCCGCCACCGCGGTCATGACCACCGACACCAAGCCGAAGCAGGCGGCCGCGAAGCACGAAAGCGGCTGGAGCGTCGGCGGGTTCGCCAAGGGCGCGGGCATGCTCGCCCCGAACCTCGCGACGATGCTCTCGGTCCTCACCACCGACGCGGTCGTCACGCCCGAAGTGCTGGACAAGGCTCTGCGCGCCGCCACCGGCGTGACCTTCGACCGGCTCGACGTCGACGGCGGGACGTCCACCAACGACACGGTGCTCGTCCTCGCGTCCGGTGCCAGCGGGGTCGAGCCGACCGAGGCCGAACTGACCGAACTCCTCACCGCCGTCAGCCTCGACCTCGTGCTGCAGCTGCGCGCGGACTCCGAGGGCGCGACCAAGTACGTCGACGTCACGGTCACCGGCGCGGCGAACGAGGCCGACGCCATCGCCGTCGGCCGGACGATCGCCGAGGACAACCTGGTCAAGACCGCCCTGTTCGGGTCCGACCCGAACTGGGGCCGCATCGCCATGGCGCTGGGCCGCGTTCCGGCGGAGATCGACCCGGAGAAGGTCGCCATCGCGATCAACGGCGTCACCCTGTTCGCCAAGGGCACCACCGCGGCGGACCGCTCCGAGGCCGACCTCTCGGGCCGTGACATCCAGATCGTCGTCGACCTCGGCCTCGGCGAAGGCGGGGCGACGATCTACACGACCGACCTGTCGCACGGGTACGTCGAAGAGAACAGCGCGTACTCGTCATGAGCCCTTCCGAATCCACCGTCCCCGCGGACGAGCGGCTCGCGACGGCCGCCGAGAAGGCCTCGATCCTCATCGAGGCGCTGCCCTGGCTGCAGCGTTTCCACGGCGCCACCGTCGTGGTGAAGTACGGCGGCAACGCCATGATCGACGAGAGCCTCAAGCAGGCCTTCGCCGAGGACATGGTCTTCCTGCGCACGGTCGGCCTGCGTCCCGTGGTGGTGCACGGCGGCGGTCCGCAGATCACCGCGATGCTCAACCGGCTCGGCGTCGAAGGCGAGTTCAAGGGCGGCCTGCGGGTCACCACGCCCGAGACCATGGACATCGTCCGTATGGTGCTGACCGGCCAGGTCAGCCGCGAACTGGTCGGCCTGATCAACGCGCACGGACCGTACGCGGTCGGCATCTCCGGCGAGGACGCGCGGCTGTTCACCGCCGAGCGCAAACAGGCCACTGTGGACGGTGTACCGGTCGACATCGGGCTCGTCGGCGAGGTTTCCGAGGTCAACCCGGACGCCGTGCTCGACATCGTCAACGCGGGCCGGATCCCGGTGGTGTCCACCGTGGCCCCGGACGTCGACGGCGTCGTGCACAACATCAACGCCGACACCGCGGCCGGCGCGCTGGCCGCGGCGCTGGGCGCGGAAAAGCTGGTCGTGCTCACCGATGTCGAAGGTCTCTACGCCAACTGGCCGGACCGCGGTTCGCTGGTCGACAGGATCCGGGTGGACCGCCTCGAAACCCTGCTTCCCGGCCTCGCCAGCGGCATGATCCCGAAGATGGAGGCCTGCGTGCGCGCCATCCGCGGCGGCGTCCGCCGCGCGCACGTGATCGACGGCCGCATCGCCCATTCGGTGTTGCTGGAGGTCTTCACCTCCCGCGGCATCGGTACCATGGTCTTCCCCGAAACGGAGCTCCCGTGACCACGTACCAGTCCAATGTAGACGGCCAGGAGCACTGGAAGTCGTCCCTCATGGACAACTACGGCACCCCGGCGCTGACCCTGGTCCGCGGTGAGGGGGCGAAGGTCTGGGACGCCGACGGCAAGCCGTACGTCGACCTGCTGGGCGGCATCGCGGTCAACGCGCTCGGCCACGCGCACCCCGCGGTGGTCGCCGCGGTCACCGAGCAGATCGCGAAACTCGGCCACACCTCGAACCTTTACGTGAACCCCGTCGCCGTCGAACTGGCCGAGACCCTCCTGGACGTCGCCGGGCTGTCCGGCAACGCGAAGGTGCTGTTCGTCAACTCCGGCGCGGAGGCCAACGAAGCCGCGCTGAAGATCAGCAGGCTCACCGGGCGGACCAAGATCGTCGCGTGCGAGGGCGCCTTCCACGGCCGCACCATGGGCGCGCTGACGCTGACCGGACAGCCGTCGAAACGGGACGCGTTCGAGCCGTTGGTCCCCGGCGTCACCCACGTTCCCTACGGTGACGTCGATGCGCTTCGCGCCGCGGTGGACACCGAAACGGCGGCGGTCTTCCTCGAGCCGATCCTCGGGGAGGCGGGCGTCGTCCCGGCACCGGACGGGTACCTGCAGGCCGCGCGGGAGATCACCAAGGCGACCGGGACCCTGCTGGTCCTCGACGAGGTGCAGACCGGCATCGGCCGCACCGGCGCGTGGTTCGCCTTCCAGCACACCGGCATCGTCCCGGACGTCATCACGCTGGCCAAGGGACTCGGCGGTGGGCTGCCGATCGGCGCGGTCATCGGCGTCGGCGAGGCGGGGGAGCTGGTGAAGCCGGGGCAACACGGCACCACCTTCGGCGGAAACCCGGTCTGCTGCGCCGCCGGGCTCGCCGTGCTCAAGACCATCGCCAAGGACAACCTGAACGACCACGTTTCCGCGCTGGGCAAGGACATCGCCTCCCGCGTGGAGGAGCTCGGCCACCCGTTGGTGTCCGGGGTCCGGGGCGTCGGGCTGCTGCTCGGCATCGCCTTGCGCGAACCGGTCTCGGCGAAGGTCGCCAAGGCCGCGCAGGACGCGGGTTACCTGGTCAACCCGATCGCCCCGGACACCATCCGGCTGGCGCCGCCGCTGATCCTGAGCGCCGACGAGGCAGCGGGATTCCTCGAAGCCCTTCCCGGGGCGCTCGATTCCACCACCACCTAGGACAGAGACGAAACGCATGCTCCGCAACTTCCTCCGTGACGACGATCTCAGCCCCGCCGAACAAGCCGAGATCCTGGACCTCGCCGATCAGCTGAAGGCCGAACCCTTGAGCTCCCGCGCGCTGGAGGGCAAATCCGTCGCGGCGATCTTCGAGAAGAACTCCACCCGGACCCGGTTCTCCTTCGAGGTGGGCATCGCTCAGCTCGGCGGCAACCCGGTCATCGTCGACGGCCGCTCCATGCAGCTCGGCCGCGAAGAGACCATCGAGGACACCTCACGGGTGCTTTCGCGGTACCTGGACGCGATCGTCTGGCGGACCTTCGCCCAGAAGCGCATCGACGCGATGGCCTCGGCGGCGAGCATCCCGGTGATCAACGCGCTCACCGACGAGTTCCACCCGTGCCAGGTGCTGACCGACCTGATGACCATCCGCGAGCGCAAGGGCAAGCTCGCCGGGCTCACCCTGGTGTACCTCGGCGACGGCGCCAACAACATGGCGCATTCGCTGCTGCTGGGCGGGACCACGGCCGGGATGCACGTACGCGTCGTCTCGCCGGAGGGTTTCCAGCCGGATCAGCAGGTCATGCTCGACGCCAAGCACCGTTCGACGGAGACCGGCGGCAGCACCACTGTCTTCACCGATCCGTACGCCGCCGTCGAAGGCGCGGACGTCGTCGTCACCGACACCTGGACCTCCATGGGCCAGGAGAACGACGGTCTCGACCGCGTCGGCCCGTTCCGTGAGCTGCAGGTCAACTCCGCGCTGATGCGCCGCGCCGCCGACGAGGCGATCGTGCTGCACTGCCTGCCCGCGCACCGCGGCTGGGAGATCACCGACGAGGTCATCGACGGGCCGGCGAGCGCGGTCTGGGACGAGGCCGAGAACCGGCTGCACGCGCAGAAGGCACTGCTGGTGTGGCTCATGGACCAGGAGGCATCGTGAGCCACACTGGCGGAGCCTCGCTCGCGCATGCCGACCGGGTGCGGGTGTCCCGCACTGACACAGGGAAGCGACGATGACCGGCAGCAGGGTCACCCGGCAGGCCCGGATCACCGAGCTCGTGTCGTCGATGGCCATCCGCAGCCAGACGGAGCTCGCGAAGCTCTTGGCCGCGGAGGGTATCGACGTCACGCAGGCGACGCTCTCCCGCGACCTCGACGAACTGGGCGCGGTGAAGCTCCGAGGTGCCGATTCCGGCGCACCGGTGTATGTCATTCCGGAGGACGGCAGCCCGGTACGCGGAGTGCAGGGCGGCACGTCCCGGCTTTCGCGGCTGCTCGCCGAACTGCTCGTTTCGGCGGACTCGTCGGGGAACCTGACGGTACTGCGCACCCCGCCGGGGGCCGCGCAGTTCCTGGCCAGCGCCATCGACAGGGCGGCGCTGGAAGAGGTCGTCGGCTCGATCGCCGGCGACGACACGGTCGCGGTGATCGCGAGAGAACCGTTGTCCGGCAAGGATTTGGCCGAGCGTTTCATGGCGCTGGCCCGACGGTCGTCCACAGTGGACGGCGGTGAGGAGACCGAAGGTGACGCCTGACGGGTTCGCCTTCCCGGATGACCCGGAGAAGCTGGTCATCACCTTCGACGAAGGGGTGCCGGTGGCCATCGACGGGGAGACCGTGACGCTGCTGGAAGCCTTCCAGCAGCTGAACCTGCGTGTCGGCGCCTTCGGGCTCAAAGGACGCGAGATCTACGAGGGGCCGGCCGCGGTCGCGCTGGTCACCGCGCACGAGGAACTGCAAAAGGTCAGCACCGGGCGCGTGTCGGGCGAGGTCCGGCTGGTCCTGCACCGCGGGAACGCGGTCGTGAACTCCGCGCGCGACGAGCGCGCGCTGTACGACTTCACCACAGGCGCTACCTTCGACCGGTCAGTCGCCTGAAGAGAACCGAAAGAATTCTGAGGAGTGTTGTGAGCGGGAATGAGCAGCCGGTGCAGCTGTGGGGCGGCCGGTTCGCCAGCGGACCGGCCGAGGCGATGGCGGCGCTGAGCGCGTCGACCCATTTCGACTGGCGGCTGGCGCCGTACGACATCGCCGGGTCGCGGGCCCACGCGCGGGTGCTGCGGAAGGCGGGGCTGCTCACCGAAGACGAGCTGACCGGCATGCTCGCCGCGCTGGACACCCTCGCGCAGGACGTCGCTTCGGGCGCGTTCACCCCGACCGTCGCCGACGAGGACGTTCACACCGCGCTCGAACGCGGTCTGCTGGAGCGGGCGGGCACCGAGCTCGGCGGCAAGCTTCGGGCGGGTCGTTCGCGCAACGACCAGGTCGCGACGCTGTTCCGGATGTGGCTGCGCGACGCCGCCCGCCGGGTGGTCGCGGGCACCCTCGGCGTCGTCGACGCTCTCGTTTCGCAGGCGAAGCGGCACCCGGACGCGATCCTCCCCGGCCGGACCCACCTGCAGCACGCCCAGCCTGTCCTGCTGGCGCACCACCTGCTCGCGCACGGCCAGTCGCTGCTGCGCGATGTCACCCGGTTGCGTGACTGGGACGCTCGCACCGCCGAGTCGCCCTATGGCTCCGGTGCGCTGGCGGGATCCTCGCTCGGCCTCGACCCGGAGGCCGTCGCCGAAGAGCTCGGTTTCGACACCAGTGTCGAGAACTCCATCGACGGCACCGCCTCGCGGGACTTCGTCGCCGAGTTCGCCTTCGACGTCGCGATGCTCGCGGTCAACCTCTCCAGGATCGCCGAAGAGGTGATCATCTGGAACACCGCCGAGTTCGGCTACGTCACCCTCGACGACGCCTGGGCGACCGGCAGTTCGATCATGCCGCAGAAGAAGAACCCGGACGTCGCCGAGCTGACCCGCGGCAAGGCCGGGCGGCTCATCGGCAACCTGACCGGGCTGCTCGCGACGCTCAAGGCGCAGCCGCTCGCGTACAACCGGGACCTTCAGGAGGACAAGGAGCCGGTCTTCGACTCCGTCGAGCAGCTGGAACTGCTGTTCCCGGCGATCGCGGGCATGCTCGAGACGCTGACCTTCCACACCGACCGGCTCGCCGAACTGGCTCCCGCCGGTTTCACCCTCGCCACGGACATCGCCGAATGGCTGGTCCGGCAGGGCGTTCCGTTCCGCGTCGCGCACGAAGCGGCGGGGGAGAGCGTCCGCGTCGCCGAGGCCCGCGGCGTCGGCCTGGACGAACTGACCGACGAGGAGTTCGAGAAGATCAACCCGGCGCTGACGCCGGCCGTGCGCGAGGTACTGACCGTCGAAGGCTCGGTGAGTTCGCGCAACGCCCGGGGCGGTACCGCTCCGGAGCGCGTCGCCGAACAGCGGGACCGGCTGGTCGCGCGGGTCGCCGAACACCGCGCCTGGCTCGGCTGAGAAGTACATGAAGGCCCCCTTCCTTGCGCCTGACGCAAGGAAGGGGGCCTTCATGTACTTCAAGATCGCTTCGCGGTCTTCCGGAGCTTCGCACGCACCGCACGGGTGGCGACCGGGCCGAGCCCTTCGAAGACGTCGACCAAAACGGCGAGCTGCTCCAGCGCCGCCAGCGCCTGCTCGCTGCCCTCGGGATTGACCGATTCGAACAACGTCAGGCCGAGGAAACCGGCGGAGACCGCGTGGGCGAGCCCCTCGGTCTCCGCGAACTCGAGTACCGGCGAACCGGCCAGCACCCGGTCGAGGGTGACCTGGACTTCGCGAACCCAGTTGTCCAGCGCCTGCCGCGTCGCCTCGGCCAGCCGTCCACCACCCTGCGCGCCGGCGAGCGCCTGGGCGAGGACCGTCATGTTCCCCTCGGCGCGTTCCTCCGCATGGATGATCCGGCCCAGGTCCAGCAGCTCGCCGAGCGTGGTCACCGCGGCGAACCGGTCACGGAAATGGGCGACACGGCTTTCGGTCGCCGTCACGCAGGCCTGCGCGATCAACTCCTCGACACTGCCGAAGTGGTAGAAGATCAGCGCCTGGTTGGTGCCCGCCGCGGTGGCGACGGTCCTGGCTGAAACGGCGGTGATCCCGCCGGCGCGGATCGTCTCCAGCGCTCCGTCGATCAACCGCTGTTTCGTGCCGGTCGCGTTCATCAGTCCAGGACCTTCTCACGCAGGGGCTTCACCGCGCCGCTCACCCCCGGCCGCAGATCGACGAACCGTGCCTCGAAAGCGCCCCGGTAGCCGAACAGCGGCCCGAACCGCCGGTTCGTCACCCGGATTTCGATGCGGAAGAGTCCGCTCTCGTCGTCGAACCACTCGTCGACCTCGGCCACACCGACGAGGGATCGCGGCACCACGCAGCGAAACGGGCCTTCGCGGATCCGGAATTCCTCCGACCGGATATGGAAACCGCCGTCCGGTCGCACCGTCAGCTCGAGATCGACGGCGAGGTGCTGATGCGTCCCCAGGTAGTCGACGATCTTCCCGCGCTCGGTGCTGTAGATCATCTGCGCGTCGAACCGCCGTCGCCGCTCCGGCATCTCGAAGGTGCGGACGAACGACACCGTCTCCCTGCCGAGCGAGTCGACGTACGGATAGTTCTCGATGGTGAAGGGGACGTTGCGGCCACGTTCCGGGAACAGGATGTGCCTCGACGCGCCGAGCCGCAGGAACGGTGTCGCGAACGCGGCGCCCCGCCAGATCTCGTCCATCACGCCGACGCCGATCATCCCGACGCCGTTCTCGGTGCTCAGCGACAGTCGTTCGCGCATCCGCGGATGCAAGGACGCGAAGCCGGCGCCCAGCGCTTCTCGGAAGATCATGCCTGCTCCAGGGTGTCGAGGATGCGAGGTGCGACGCCGTCCTTGCCCGGCCGCGGGCTCCGGCGGCAGCGGCTCGCCGAGGGCGAGAGCAACGGGAGTTCTTCCGGCGGCCCGCCGGTCTCGAGCCACAGGCGGAGCCGGTCGAACGACCAGGCCGTCATCCAGCCGAAAAGCGGCCGGAACAGCAGATCGGCGACTCGGCCGGCCACACCCCATCGAGTGGTGTAGTCGAAGCCGGTGACGAACCGGACGCCGTCGTCGACCGGGGTGTAGCGCCAGTAACCCGAACCGGACTTGATGAGCGACAGCGGATCCGCGGAGGCGAACCGCAGCGCGGACGTCCGGCCGCCGTCCGGCCGCGTGCTCTCCCCGGCGTGGGTTCCGGTCCCGCTGACGACGAACCCCAGGAACTCGGTCGTGTACCGGAACCGCCCCGGCGAACCCACGACCGGTTCGATCCGCGAGAAGCGGAGATCCCACCGTTCGTGCAGGCGCGGGTCCTGCGTGTACCGCCACAGCGTGTCGAGGTCGGTGCGGATCACGGTTTCGACGTAAAGCGCTCTTCGGCTCATGGTGCCCCCTCGTTTTGAGCGATCGCTCAAAAGCACTGTAGGGCATGTTTGAGCGATCGCTCAATACCCGGCCCGTTAAGGTCGGCCTGGGAGAACGCGACGTTAGGGGAGTGCGGAACGTGGAGACCGGCAGACAGTTCACCCGGTGCGAGCTGGCGCTGGATCCGGTGGAGCTGTCCACGCTCCTGCTCGGCGCGGTGATCGAAGCGAGCGGCCCCGACGGCACCGTCGCGGTCCGGCTGGTGGAGGTCGAGGCCTATCGGGGGCTCGACGATCCGGCGTCGCACTGCTACCGCGGCAAGACCCCGCGCAACGCGGTCATGTGGGGACCCGCGGGGCACCTGTACGTCTACTTCGTCTACGGCATGCACTTCTGCGCGAACGTCGTCGGCACCGAAGACGGGCAGCCGGGCGCCGTGCTGCTGCGTGCCGGGGAGGTGCTGTCCGGTGCGGATGTCGCCAGGGCACGCAGGCCGTCCGCGCGCGGCAACGGCGAACTCGCCAAAGGTCCGGCGATCCTCACCTCGGTCCTCGGCATCGACCGGGCCGAAAATGGCGTCGACCTGACCGACCCCGCGTCACCCGTCCGGTTGTTCACCGGTGAACGGGTCCCCGAAACGGATATCCGCACCGGGCCGCGCGTCGGGGTCGCGATGGCGATGGACACGCCGTGGCGGTTCTGGATCGACGGATCGCCCGCGGTCTCCACCTACCGCCGTGGTGGCAAGCGACGGGCGGCCGCCCCCGGCCGATAGTCGGTTGACCTGGTGCGGGAGGATCTACAGGCGTGAGCGAGCACATCCTTGACGAGCTGACCTGGCGCGGCCTGATCGCGCAATCCACCGACCTCGAAGCACTGCGGCGAGACCTCGACCAAGGACCCCTCACGCTCTATTGCGGATTCGACCCGACCGCGCCCAGCCTGCACGCCGGCAACCTGGTGCCGCTGCTGATGCTCTCGCGTTTCCAGCGCGCCGGGCACCGGCCGATCGTGCTGGCGGGGGTCGCGACGGGCATGATCGGCGACCCGCGCGACACCGGTGAACGCACCCTCAACACGCTGGACACCGTCGCCGAGTGGGCGGACCGGATCCGCGGGCAGCTGGAGCGGTTCGTCGACTTCGACGACTCGCCGACCGGCGCGGTCATCGAGAACAACCTGAACTGGACCGGCAAGCAGACCGTCGTCGAGTTCCTGCGCGACGTCGGCAAGCACTTCCCGGTCAACATGATGCTGAACCGCGAGACGGTGAAGCGCCGTCTCGAAGCCGACGGCATGTCCTACACCGAGTTCAGCTACCTGCTGCTGCAGTCGCAGGACTACCTGCACCTGCACCGCGAGTACGGCTGCAAGCTCCAGATCGGTGGCTCGGACCAGTGGGGCAACCTCGTCGGCGGCGTCGACCTGATCCGCCGGACCGACGGTGGCCACACGCACGCGTTGACCGCGCCGCTGGTCACCGACACCGAAGGACGCAAGTTCGGGAAGTCCACCGGCGGCGGCAGCGTCTGGCTCGACCCGGAGATGACGTCCCCGTACGCGTGGTTCCAGTACTTCGTGAACGTCGCCGACTCCGACGTCATCCGCTACCTGCGGATGTTCTCCTTCCTCGGGCAGGAGGAGATCGCGGCGCTGGCCGAGGACACCGAACAGCGCCCGCACCTGCGGTCCGCGCAGCGGAAGCTGGCCGAGGACTTCACGACCCTGGTGCACGGTGAAGAGGCGACCCGCCAGGTCATCGCCGCGAGCCAGGCGCTGTTCGGCAGGGGAGAGCTGCGTGAGCTCGACTCGTCCACCCTCGACGCCGCCATGGCCGAGGTGCCGAACGGCAAGGTCGACCCGAACGGCGAGTCGACCATCGTCGACCTGCTGATCGCGGCCGGGCTCGTCGACAGCAAGGGCGCCGCGCGCCGCACCGTCAAGGAAGGCGGCGCGTACGTCAACAACACGAAGATCGCCGACGAGGAGTGGAAGCCGTCCTCGGACGACGCTCTGCACGGCCGCTGGCTCGTGGTCCGCAAGGGCAAGCGCAACGTCGCCGGCGTGCGCGTCGGGGGCTGATCGCGGCCCGGGCCCGAAACAGGGCTCCTGACCTGCGGAAACGCAGTTAAGGTACCCCCCTGTTTTGGGCCCCTTCGGGGCGTGTAAAGTTCTCCAGGTCGCCAGGGAAACCGGGCGGCCGACCGGGACACGAACCAAGCTCTCGCTCAGTGCGATTGAGTGGGTGTCTCACCAAAAACTGCTAGGAATGACTGCTTCAGATAAGGCCGCGTGCGGTGCGATCTGGGGTGTGTTGCTTGAGAACTCAACAGTGTGCTAGTGAACTAAGCCAGTAGAGCTTATTTTTGAACCTCGTTTGAGGTTCCTTTGAGAGCAAGTATTATTTGCCTCGATCAAATTTGACATTGTTGG
>Ga0307518_10001158_pt1 | contig 19804 bp, 21 predicted proteins | sample 25_EM_MG_FD_203889 | JGI IMG/M metagenome (GOLD analysis project Ga0307518, IMG submission 203889) | Populus trichocarpa ectomycorrhiza microbial communities from riparian zone in the Pacific Northwest, United States - 25_EM | ecosystem: Host-associated > Plants > Roots > Unclassified | place...
GTCGAAAGATGCCTGACATTATCGGAATCCCTCCTTGTAAGCAGCAGTGATCGACTGTTCGACCTGACCGTGTCTGAGACTGTTCCCAGTTCATCTTCCGCTACGAATCGGCGACACCCACCCCGTTCGGTAAGCAGATTCATGAGCAACGCGTTCGAATACGGAGATGCCCTCCTTCCGCAAGAAACCGACCCTGATACTAGTGAAAGCCTTGTCCCAGCCCAGATCGGCAGTAATCAACTTTACCTGTACATGACCACGTACGTATTTTGTATGTGTCCTCCGAATGACCCTTTAATGACACTGGGCAGGTTTCGCATGGTCGTTCTGGCAGATGATATTCTCGAGTCTTTTTTTGAGACGGATTTGGCAGCGTCCTTGAGACTGGAGACTGTACCAGAACTAGAACTTCCGACACAACAGCGGGTTCTTAGGTGACCTCTGGTCGAACATTGCCACGGCCGACGGCACTTGAAGAAAATGTTCCACAAGTTTAACAACGAGCTGGGAAAGACGATTGGCAAACACCAGGTCTGTGTAGGGTCTCATTCTTGTTATGGAGTCGCTGACCTGCCGTTTGGTGGTGTATAGATCATCTACCGCCCTTCTATCGGTCGATATACGAGGGCTGTGGAACCCCAAACACGAGAGTCTCTTCTCTCACCGATACTGAGCAAATCGAGCCTCCCATCTGGCGAGACAGCGACACTTTCTTGAGACATTGCCCTGTCATTGTGTTCCATATCTGTCTGCACACAGTTATCGCGGGTTCTACGGCAGGGATGGATGAAGCCTAAGGGGACGTACATTAGCCCATCAAGGGAGTACGACACGATCAAAATCGGCGTTACGATTGAAGTGTACGGCAGTGACGTAGTCGAGATGGGCATCGAGTGTTTTAATGACCAATGAGTATTCTCGCTCCAAAGGGGAGACCACATGACAATGCACCTCTCGCGAAGTTACATATACGCACGTCGCCTTTGCATCCACCGGAGACTAATAGGGTCGACGCGGTGTTGTAGTTGACGCAGAACACGAAGCTTGTGTGTCCCCGTAGATGTTTTGTTGTCGAGCCCTGAGAGGCCCACCCATCATTTCCATGAGCGATACATGGGTAGTAGAGACAACGTACAGTTTCGACGTTCCATATTTGTATGCTCGTATCGTCCGATGCGGAAGCAAGGTATGTCCCATCGCTCAACCATGAGATGTCTGAGAGACCCTTGGTGTGTCCACTGAGGTTGCGGATTAGTTCGCCTGTGAAAGGCAACCATACTTTGATGACATTGTCCGCAGCTGCATACATATGTTGCGAAACATACCACAAGACGTGAGCAACTCCATGCATACAAGAAACCCAAGCATACGCAAAGAGCAGACGTACCACAAGGAGCGAGGAGGCTCCCGTCAGGATTAAAATTGCCTGCAGATACAGACTGGGTATGTCCCCTGAATGTATGTCGCAATCTGTAATTCGATCGTTCGCGCGGAGCAGCCTGGATGGTAGAAGTCTGGATCTGTGCACTGGGAGGTGGTGGCGGCACTGCTGGGTGAGATTGAACGGGTGGAGGTGCGGGTATTTGTGGGTCATCAGTCGTCTGTCGTTGTTGATTCGTCCCTTCCTCGTGAAGACTAAGCAAGGAGATGCTCGAGTCGTGGCAGTGGTGCACAGCCGCTCCAGGCTGTAGAAGCGCAATGCCGCATGTCCACCCTCATCATCGTCTCTCTCATTCGTCCTAACGGAATACCACTGAAATCATGCCAGAACGTAGCAAAAAGAACCACTTTTCCAAACTTCCTCGTAGAAAAGATCGGACTCCTGCTGCCGAGGTGCTTTGAGATTCACTCCTTGACCGTCTTTCTTCAAACTAACCGAAGGGACAGCAGGGATCGTCTGGGGAAAACCCTTGTACAAGCCAGCCAAAGAACAGGTTTTTGGATGTCTTGCTTCATGGACGAGGGGTACGCATGCACTGCGGTTGTATTAGGTGCCCATACTGAAATGCCCTACAACACAGTTATTCGGCCTGTCTCGCAGCTCCTCAAGGAACACTCTCACCGAGCAAAACACAGGTACAATCAATTTGGTAAGTACAGCGGCGCATTGAGTTGGTGTGAGACTATTAACCGCGTAGATTGCACAATCCCGACCGCAGGCAACAGTCCCTGTCCCCGGCACATCCGCAGTACACATTCCGCTCATGCAGAGTCAAGGTTTATGTTATCTTGCATTGTGCTCTGATCTCTGTGGTAACACAACCAAGGTCGTCGATGCCAACATCGCAACCGAACATGGTACCGCAACGAGCCCTGGTGCTACTCCTGTGCAGTGTGATCCTGTCTCAGCAGTTGAGGTGTCGACAGATGTGCCTCCTTCGGGAGTTCAAAATGTGGGCCAACGTGCATGTCATTGAGCATTAAGCACTGATCTTATTTCGTCCTCATCGCAGGATGACCTCAACGACATCGTCACAAATACCGTCGGCAACCCGGCTTCGTCTCCCGCACAGCAAGTTTCTGAAGGGCAGGTTTCTATACCCGATCCTTTCCAGGTAAGTGATAGAAAAGATCGGGTCCAGATTCACTGGAGTCTCATCCGGTCTCAGGTTCTTCCTACTGGTGATGATGATGCGAGGGACCTAGTCACCAGCCTCGAAGCTGCACGAGAAGGCGTGTCACAGATGGATAATATGCCAAGCAGCATGGGTAAGGCGCTCATTGCTGTGAATACATGCCAATCCGCTGTGGATCAGCTCGATACTGTGAATTCATGTCTTCAACCCATTAAAGCCTTCATCTCTGTTGTTCAGACAATTTCCAATGTGCGTCCTCTTTCCTTTGGCGCACTCGTCACTAAATTGTGTGCTTAGATTCACCCATATGCGAAACTAGCTTTATGCACACTATCATGGGCCGCTCAGGTACGTCCCAATATTATCCGAGATTGCAGTATATTTAATATGTACACAGACTATTATTACACAGAGCACGATGGATGAGTCTGTCGTCGCTCTCTTGTCTAAAATCAGCCATGTCTATACTTTCCTTATCGAAGATCATACCATCGCAAATATTGCCCAGATAAAGGAACCTCTATCGGAAATCTCCAAACTGATACCCAACTGCGTGGTGTTCATCCGGTCGTATTCTAAAACGAAAAGTTTTTGTATGTCGTACTCGCACTTCAGGTTTAATGTTCGGTTAACGTCTTTATGAAGGGAAAAGAATGCTGAAGAACGTTTTGCGTGAAACTAGTACTGCAATTACTACCTATGGAGATGCGCTGGATGTTTTGATGCAGCAGTGTCGGGACCTTATATGCCGGGATGCATGGGTGGCTGTTCACGGGGTTGCTGACAAGGCTGACCACATCTCAGCTGATGTTCGGCGTGCCTTAGATGGCGTCCGTCTCGTGGAAGATGCTATTCGTCATGCCCTGAACAGCATCGATGATATTAAAGATGGTGTCTCAGCTATAGGTGAGGATGGGGTCCACATGATTGTGACTTGTCTTAAACAATTGCCATGCAGATCAAAAGGCTACCCTTGGCCAGCTTGCCTATGCAGGTGGTGCTGGATTAGACACCACCAAGGTCTGTTTGGAAGGCACGAGGGTCGATATCCTGGCGGACATTGTAGACTGGATCAATAGGTCGGAGTCTGATGCCCCTCGAGTATTGTGGCTCCATGGCCAAGCCGGCAAAGGGAAATCAGCCATTGCTCATACCATTGCCAACTGGTTCGAACCTCTTGGAGCCCTTGGGTCGTGTTTTTGCTTCGCCCGTGATCAACAGGTGGAACGTCGCCACGAAAAGATATTCACCACTATTGCACATGATCTTGCTGATCGTGACCCTACTTTCAAGCGGATTGTAGCGGAGGTCATTGCAGGTGACAAAGCACTATCCACCACGCGCGATGTGAAGCGGCAGTGGCAGAAGTTCATTTTGGATCCCATTTCCAAAGCTGCAGCGTCCATGGTTGGGCGAGTGGTCATTGTGATCGATGCACTTGATGAGACCGGTGTCGAGGCTTCCCGGAAACATATTCTCAGTGTTCTCGCTTCTGTACAGGTTGCCCAGCTCCCGTCCAGCTTTCGTGTTCTCATTACATCCCGCCCTTTACCTGACATCATGGAGGCCCTGCAGGGTATTCCACACATCACATCCAAATCCATGAACGACATCTCTATCGCGAGCGCTGAACATGACATTCGTCTGTACGTTTCTGATCAGCTAGGAAGAGTGATGGATCGTTTCACTACTGAAGAAATTTCATTCCTCGTACGGCAGGCGGATGGGTTGTTTGAGTGGGCTCGGTTGGCTTGCGAGTTCGTCAAATCACACAAAGCTGGGTTCACAGCCATGGAGCGATATGAGGATTTGGTCTCCGTCTCACCTAAGGAAAGGAAGGGACTTTTGGACGAGATGTACCTTACAATTCTGCGAGACATCGTCGAGAACAAGCCGAAGGCACTTGCACGATTCCGCTCTGTGATGCGGCAAATAGTGTGGACCCAGGAGCCTCTCCCAGTGGAGTCGTTGAATGTGATGTGGTGCAACTTCCTGGACCTCGATGTTTCTGATATCAAGGCGATCCTTAACCCGATGGGTGCCCTACTGAGTGGCATTGCTGATGCATCAACTCCAGTCCGTGCCCTACATGCATCATTCTATGATTTCTTGACTGATTCTGCACGGAGTATGGAGTTTGCTATCGAAATGGAAGATGTCCATTGTCAGCTCGCTTGGGCTTGTGTTCAAGTCATGCAAACTGGGCTGTGTTTCAATATCTGTCAATTGGAAACCTCATACCTACCAAACTCCAAGGTAACTAACCTGGACTGGCGAGTTCATGAATACATCCCTGCTCACTTGTCTTATGCCTGTCGACTCTGGGCCATTCATGTTCAGGAGGCACAATTCACAAAAAACTTGGCACAAAACATAGAGTTGGTATTGAAGGACAAACTGCTTTTCTGGATTGAAGCACTCAGCTTATTGAAAGTGCTCAATGTTGTGCCTTCACATCTGGCAACTATAGCTTCATGGTTGGAGGTATGTTTATGAGGAAGCTGATCCTAATCAACACTGCTAATGAGAATATTTAGAAGGATGATACCTTTGAACAAGCATCAGCAATAGCAAGGGATGCCATCAAGTTTGTCCAAGCATTTGGTGGTGCCATCATGAAAAGCACCCCACACTTGTATGTGTCAGCTCTGCCATTCTCTCCAGTACAATCCATCATCTATAAACAATTCTCACCCAAGTACTCAAATTTGGCCCAAATTGTTGATGGAGGAGAGCCAGGCTGGCCAAACCTTCAGCTCACAATTAGGGGACATGATCATCATGTGATCTCTGTTACATTCTCACCAGATGGCAAGAGGATTGCATCAGGTTCCCTTGACAAGACCATATGTTTGTGGGATGCTGGGACTGGACTGCAGCTGGGTAGCCCTCTTACAGGGCACACTGACTCAGTATACTCAGTGGCATTCTCACCAGATGGCAAGAGGATTGCATCAGGTTCCCTTGACAAGACCATATGTTTGTGGGATGCTGAGACTGGACTGCAGCTGGGTAGCCCTCTCACAGGGCACACTAACTCAGTATCCTCAGTGACATTCTCACCAGATGGCAAGAGGATTGCATCAGGTTCCTTTGACAAGACCATATGTTTGTGGGATGCTGAGATTGGACTGCAGCTGGGTAGCCCTCTCACAGGACACACTGACTCAGTATACTCAGTGGCATTCTCACCAGATGGCAAGAGGATTGCATCAGGTTCCAGAGACAAGACCATATGTTTGTGGGATGCTGAGACTGGACTGCAGCTGGGTAGCCCTCTCACAGGGCACACTGACTTAGTATGGTCAGTGGCATTCTCACCAGATGGCAAGAGAATTGCATCAGGTTCCTTTGACAAGACCATATGTTTGTGGGATGCTGAGACTGGACTGCAGCTGGGTAGCCCTCTCACAGGGCACACTGACTCAGTATTCTCAGTGGCATTCTCACCAGATGGCAAGAGGATTGCATCAGGTTCCAGAGACAAGACCATATGCTTGTGGGATGCTGAGACTGGACTACAGCTGGGTAGCCCTCTCACAGGGCACACTGACTCAGTATACTCAGTGGCATTCTCACCAGATGGCAAGAGGATTGCATCAGGTTCTAGTGACAAGACCATATGTTTGTGGGATGCTGAGACTGGACTGCAGATGGGTAACCCTCTCACAGGGCACACTAACTCAGTATACTCAGTGGCATTCTCACCAGATGGCAAGAGGATTGCATCAAGTTCCCTTGACAAGACCATATGTTTGTGGGATGCTGAGACTGGACTGCAGCTGGGTAGCCCTCTCACAGGGCACACTGATGAAGTATACTCAGTGGCATTCTCACCAGATGGCAAGAGGATTGCATCAGGTTCCTTTGACAAGACCATATGTTTGTGGGATGCTGAGACTGGACTGCAGCTGGGTAGCCCTCTCACAGGGCACACTGACTTAGTACGTTCAGTGGCATTCTCACCAGATGGAAAGAGGATTGCATCAGGTTCCCTTGACAAGACCATATGTTTGTGGGATGCTGAGACTGGACTGCAGCTGGGTAGCCCTCTCACAGGGCACACTGATGAAGTATCCTCAGTGGCATTCTCACCAGATGGCAAGAGGATTGCATCAGGTTCCAGAGACAAGACCATATGTTTGTGGGATGCTGAGACTGGACTGCAGCTGGGTAGCCCTCTCACAGGGCACACTGACTTTGTATGCTCTGTGGCATTCTCACCAGATGGTCAGAGTGTTGTCTCTGGTTCAAGTGACAATACCATACACATATGGAATTGTCACACAGATACTGTAGTTAATCTGCACTCTGACAACATGCCAAGACAGACCTCTCACTCACTCTGCTATTCTTCAATTCCATCTCATGCCTTGCTGGATTCCAATATGTATATCCCAGAAAGTGATTTTAATGTCAGGGCTTTACTTGAATTAGACAGTGATGGATGGACTATTAGCCCAGCAGGTTATCTGCTTCTGTGGATTCCATCATATATGCCAAGGCCATCATTATATTCACCCTATAGGTTATTTGTTATTGGAAAACACACCAAGCTTGACTTGAGCAGGATGGTTCATGGTTCCAAGTGGATAGAATGTAACTATATGGGGCATATAGGAAAATGACCATTGTTAGTAGGAGTACCTTTATTCCTGTTCTCATGTTTCTTTCATTGTATATTTCATTTTTACTCTCATTTCATTTCAATGATACTAACAGATATCCATGCCTTACCATGGGATTAGGGCTCACTGCAACATAGTTCTACTCATCCATTTGCCATCTACAGACATCAGAAAAGCAGTGCTTTTTCCACCCCAAGTTTTGACATGTTACATGAGTGATTCAGTTTCTACAATCTAACCCAGTATGTAAAAGGCTTATTTTGGATACAAAGAAGGTTCAGTGAAATTTTTAGGTAAGGTTTATAGGCCAGTTTTTTTGTCCATTTTCTGTACAGCTCTGTATTACTGGGTACCTTTCTGTAAATTTCTGTAATTAGCTGTACAGACTCTACAGAGAAAAGGGTTGTTTTGCTGATGGACTCTTTGTTATGTTTCTGCTATGTTCCCTTCTACTTCCTGGCTACTGTATATAGTACATCAGCAAAGTTACAAATGTCTACATTTGTCTGACATGTCTGTGTGGTGTCTGATATTCTATAGGGTTTGTTGTAAAGGCATTAGGGTTCGTTCAGCGTTCGCCTAGAAAACAGACCCCCATTTCCACGCAGAATCACACTGTGTCGATTCTGTGAGGATTGGCATGTGTCCATCTGAGTATAAAATAAACCAGCTAGCGCTGGTGCCTGCCTTTGGCAGGCAGCGCTGGGCAATGCTTATCCTAGTTTGCTGGGCAATGCTTATCCTATCTTGCCAGGCAATGCCTATCCTATTTTTGCCAGGCATAATAAGGATAAAACCACAATATCTTTCAGACATTCTTAAATATTTTCAATTTCAAAAACAAAAAAAATCAATGAATCAAATCAAATTTCTAAGCACTTCAGTAAATACAACATTTGTAGTCAAAGTATTATTCTGTTCATATTGGTCATACTACTCAGCTTGGTGGTCAGTGCTTTGTGCTTGTTGAGGTGAAGTTGGAGGGTGATGTAATTGAATAAGAGAAATATGTCCATGGGAGTAGGCAGAAGCTTAGCTAGGCTCAGATCAGACAGAAGTAGGTGCAAGCAGCCTCAAGACTTTATTCAAGCTATATCTACATACATTAAGCTGCAGATGCTGGCAGTTTGGTGGCAATTGCATCCACCACATCATTTCTGCATCAATTTTGCATCACTTCAGCATCATTGTTTGACATTGCTCAGATCTTAGTCATCCATATGCATCTTTCAAGCAGCAGTGCAGCTGGGGCCCCAGTGATGCTTGGCGACCATTGGAAGCATGAATGGTAGCTGTGGGTGAGGGATCCTTTGATGGGTCATGCTCAGCTGACTGACATGGTGTTCACATGCACTTTCATTGGCAACTTGGGTCTCAAGCATGACTGCCCAGTGACACTTAAGTGGTGACCAAAGTGTGCATGGTGATCATGGCTCTCAATGGAATACATACAACACAATCACAGCAAACCAACCTTTTTGGGCTATAGAGCTCCCAGGCTGCAACACCCTGCAAAGGTCTACACAGCCTACACAGACATTGTGGCTGTGTCTCTCAAGCAGTCAGCAATATTTTTCTACAGTGCATAAGGACACTACAGCTATTACAACTTAGACAGCTGGACCAAGTTGACACCATGTCCCAGTGACTTGGCGATCTGCATGGGTATGTACCCATGAAGGGTTTATCTTAAATGTCACTAATGATCTGTACTAATCAGTGTGATTTGGTCACATGTCACACCCACTTGCTCATTGCTAGTACTACCATTGATGAGGACGATCAAGAGGGATCTAGCTGTCTTGGCCACTTCAGTAAGTTCTTGGTCATTTATTATTTGTTTAACGCCAGCCTTTTCAGCGCCAGCACCAACCATCTGGACTCACCCCAGCCATATCGACACCAATACCGGCCATCAAGACACCAGCCCAACTGTCTCAACGCACCGTCGCCAATTACTAGTATCAGCGCCAGCCCTCTCCTCAATTTCAGTACCAGCCAAAACATCAGGTACAGTGTCTCCAGCCTATCAGCACCCCCCAGCCATTTCAACACCAGCCCCAGCAGTGACCCATTTGCCAGTGGCACCTCTGTGCCAGGTAGTCCCCACATCCCAGCTCCAGCCGTCTTCATGTCATCGCGAATGCAATCCGTCTCGCAAGCTGATGCTCTCGAATGGGTGAGCATTCACCCCATCCGTCTAAATACTCCCAAAACTAAGTCCATCCCCAGCCGTTTCAGCGCCAGTGCCAGTCGTCCCCAGCTGTCCCAACGCCAACGCCAACGCCAGCCCCCCCAACTGTCCCCCAACCACTTCAACACCAATGCCAGCCGTTCCCCCAGCCGTCTCAACGTCTTGATACCAGCTCCAGCCATTTCACACCGCCTCCCAGCCCCAGCCCTTTCCGTACCAAGTACGCCGTCTCTGTATTCCAGCGACTAACTACACCAGCACCACCTCTCCCATCTCCAGCACGATCCATCAACACAACGCCAGCACCAGCACCAACCTTCAGGTCTCAATGTCAGGTACGTCACCTCCAGCGTCAGTACCCTTCAGCCGTCTCAACATCAGTGCCATCCGTGTCAGTGCCAACACCAGCCCCAACCGTCTCAACATTAGGTATGCCGTCTCCTATCAGTACTAGTGCCAGCCATCTCAACCTCAGTCCTAGCCGTCTCCCCGGCCATCTCAATGCCAAGTATGCCATCTGCATGCCGGCACCATCCCCACTTGTCTCGCTCCCATCAACCATCTCAACGCTGGCTCTAGCCGTCTCGCAGCACCCCCAGCACCCTCACACCACCACGATCTGTCTCACACAAGCTGCAGCCATCTCAACACCATCCCAGTCGCATCGCATGAGCTGCAGCCATCTCATCATCAACCCAGTTGCGTCACATCAGCGCGGCCACCTCTACCCCAGTGTAGCCGCATCACACCATCCCCAACTGTCTTAATGTCAGCATACAGCCCATGCCAGCATCAGCCGAGGCCCTCCACGTCAGCACTAGCACCAGCCATCACGCCAGTACCAGCCGTCATACTAGCCCCGGTTGTCTCGATATTACATTGCTTTAGGGTAGTAGTAGCACATATCAATGTACATTATTATTGTTTGCATGCTAAGACTCCAAAGACCTGCGGGTAGTACAGGTGCTAGTAGGTTGAGCACAGGTCGTCAAATCGTGACCCCCTGCGAAGGTCTATGCAGCCTACACAGACATTGTGGTCTCTCGAGCGGTCAGCAATCTGTCTTTACAGCATGTAAAAACACTACAGCTATTACAACCTAGGCAGCACTGAGGTGATGACTTACAGTCTGCGACAAGCTGCCGCACTTCACTACTACCGGCGTAGTTAGTAGTAATTTTACCAAGTTCAGAAGTTTTCCGAAGTTTACAAGGCATAACATACATAAAACATACTAGTACTACCTATGTATAAGACCAAGTGATTGGAAGTTAGCAACTTAAAGCTTCGAGGACGACAATTAGTAGCATGCGTTTGAAACATGAATGGTAAAGGAACTCACCATTGTGGCCGGACTCGGAGGAACCTGAAGCATATCTGCACCGCCTGGTGACCAACCGCACATGACCGACATGACCCTCCACCTCCAAAAGATGTCTCTCCATCCGCTGGACCTGCAGCCGACTGTACTCCAGTCGTAATAGGTTGCATTGAACCTGTTGGTCGGCAAGCTGTTTCTGGATCCTCCACAGCTTGAACTCGGCTCGCGCTGTCTCTAACAGAAGCTCTGCTTCGGTGGAAGAATCGGGTAGTGAAACAATACCCTTCAAGTTCGGTGAGTTAAGCACAAATGGGTACAAAAGCTGAAGATCAGAGAATAACTAGAACTTACCCATTCGCCAGTCTGTTCCATTCGAAGGAGTACACTATCCATGTCGGGGAGATCAGGCTTTTGCTTTGGGGGGACATCTAGTTGGGCAGTCTGAGGACTTGATGGACACATGTTTTCTGTGAGTGAAGGTGGAAGTGCAATCACTACATCATTTCGTGGTACCCTAGCCCTGCTTCTGTACTTAGGTGATTTCGTATCCTACTACTGCTAGCTTTCACCTCAGTCCATCTCGTTTGGTATCCTCGCATGCCAAAAGCAAAGAAACCCCTTCCGCGCATACAGAAGACTTCGTTTTGTCCCCAATGCGGGAAGAGATTTGGAAACGAGACCCGTGTCCTCCAGCACATGAATCAACCTTCGTCTGCTTGCAGTGCATTTCTCAATGACATCTCCCGTCCCTCGCTACTCCTTTCGTCTCAGGCAATCCAACTTCCTAGACCTCCCAGTCACACTCGCGAGACTCGTCAAGCCACCTCTCCTGAAGTTGCCAGTGGCATGCAGATTGGTTTTGATGACCTACCATATGATGACTGGCCAATGGACATCCCTAATGATATGCCGGATGATGCTCAGGAATCGGACTTGCAGCACACACCTGGTTCCAATACACCCTCTCCAGGGAACGTTGAATATTTCCCAGGCGCATCCCAGAGTTATCCCGGCAGGAAGATGTTCATGGATCAATTCTTTTCTGACAAACATGGCAAATTGCGCAAGGACAATTTATTCTATCTGTTCGCTTCTCAAGAAGACTGGCAGATGGCCTCATGGTTATTGCGCTCTCGTTTGAGCATGGCTGCAATTGACAGCTTCCTGTCTCTGGATTTGGTGAGCTATATATTACTCTGACTTTCAAGTTAGTGTTTGCAGCTAACTGCAAATGTCTAGATCAAGAAACTCCTGCTTTCATTTCGAACTGTGAGAGAGTTACGTCTCCGTGCAGAACTTTTACCCTCGGGTCCTCGCTGGCACTCGCAGCAATACACCCCCAACACCCAACCAAATGACCTATCACACTATTCTATCGAGATCCCATCGAATGCCTCCAAAGCCTCCTCAGTCACCCTTTCTTCAAGCGTCACATCGACTTCGTTCCAAGAAAAGTGTGGTCCACCGCTGCTCAGCTTTCGTGCGTATATGATGAGTGGCTCACAGGCGAGCACATGTGGAACTTACAGGCAAGTCCCAGTGCATTGAATATTGATGTATCCTTATGTATTTTCCTGTAGAAGGAGCTGCCTGAGGGTGGGACCCTCTTGGGTGTCGTCCTGTCATCGGACAAAACCAACATCTCCGTGATGTCCGGGAATCGTATGGCACATCCCTTACTTCTCAGTCTGGCCAATATCGCTACGGATATTCGCAGCAAGGGTTCACTCCATGGTCATTTATTACTTGCTCTCCTTCCAGTTCCAACTTTCATTCACAAGAAATCCCGCATTCGCTCTCTCCTTTCCGATCGATTACTCCATCGCTGTCTTGATTTGGTACTCACACCTCTGAAGACTGCTGCAGCCATCGGTGTCATGATGAATGATCTGCGTGGCAACCTGTGATATTGCTTTACACTGCTCGTCGGGTATATCGCGGATACACCGGAGCAGAGTTTGTGGGCCTGCACAAGCCTGAAGATATCTTCCATGTCCACTGCCACCTACAAGGAATTCGGCGACGATAAGTGTCATGACCCCAGAACCGCCGAGCACACTCTCAATGCTATCAGTGCTCTGTGTACTCAAGCTGACCCCGATGATTTTTCTACTTTTCTCAAGGTAGCGAAGTCTCACGGACTAAACGGTGTTCACGAGCCATTCTGGAGAAACTGGCCTTTATCAGGTCCAGACCGATTCTTAAAAGTTGAACTGCTCCACCACTTCTTCAGGATGGGTTGGGACCATGACATACAATGGTGTATTACAACTGTCGGGGAGGATGAAATCGACTATCACTTCAATCTTTTGCAAACGCCAGTCAGTTATTGTTCATTTGCTGATGGGATCTCGAAGCTGAAACAAGTCACTGGCCGCGATCACTGCTCCATCCAACGATACATTCTTTGCATCGTCGCCGGCGCAGCACCTCTATGCTTCCTTGCGGCTATCCGCGCACTATTAGATTTTCGTTACCTTGCTCAAATGCCTGTTTTCAATGAATGGGGATTGGCCAAGCTTGATGCCGCATTAGCTTCGTTTCATACCCACAAGCATGCTATCTTAGCTGTTGGTGCATGTTCCGAGCACTTCCAGATCCCCAAGCTCGAACTCATGCACCATGTTGTGCCGTCCATTTGTGCTTTGGGTGCCCCCATGCAATGGTCTGCAGACGTCACCGAGCATGCTCATGTGACTGAAATCAAGAATCCAGCATGTGCAGGCAATAATCAAAATTACTACACCCAAATTGCCCACCATCTTGACCGTTCTGACAAGTGTTTCAGATTTGATTTAGCTACTAGAATTGCCTCCTCTCATGACTCGCATTCAGACAACAGCGATGATCCTGCTGATGAGGATCACGAACCCGATGATGAGATGACCCATACTTTGCTTTATCGTTCTCCCACACGAACAATTGTGGACTATTTCCAGATTGCTGATGCGCTCGCCAATGGGACCTCACCCAATACACCGCACTCAAAACATACATTCGCGTCTTGCACTACTGCCATCCATCTTGCTACTAAACTGCATCGCCGGATGACCATCAATGAGGCTGCAACACTCTTTGATTTACCCGACCTCCGCATGGCAATCTCTGATTATCTTGATCATTGCGCGAATGGCGTAGACCATAACATCGCAGGTCGACAACGTGCTTCACCGAACTGCAGCCTACCATCGGACAGGATTCAAATTTGGACCAAGGTTCGCGTCCAGGTCCATAACTATCATAATCCTGGGTTGGTCGAACCTGCTCAAACTATGAATGCTGCTCCTCCTTCACAAGAGCATCCTTGTGGACTCTACAATAGTGCTGTTTTTAGTCCAAGTGTCGAGAGTGACTGGCCTTCACAAGGTCTGAATGGTGAATATGTCTATTGATATCCGATGCAGTGGGCTTAACGAATTTCCAGGGCACATGGTTGTTCAACTTCAGCTCGTCTTTCACATGCTTGGCACTGACCAATTTCTCGCCTATGTGCAACGCTTTCATGTCACACCTCCTCCTGCTGGGCACACAACGGATGCAGCAGCAACTGGTCTCCATGTTCTGAAGCGTGCAATGAGGAACAACGGGGAACGGGTTGGAGATGTTCTTCCATTGTCCCATATCTGTTGTCCTGTTCACCTGATTCCACGTTTTGGGAAGACAGCCAACCCTTGCCTCACCACCCATACCAACTATGAACTTTCTTCCGAGTTTTGGCTAAACCGTTACTGGAACAAACAAATCTATTATTGTCTTTCACTCTGTAGTACATAGACATGCCATTTGCCAGGTATCTGTCACCAAATATATTCGTGAGAATGCAGCCGCGCCTGAAAGTTGTTCCAGTCTGCTGTCTCCTCAAGTTGGGACTGGAATATGTATACTATTATGACCCTGTCATATTTGCATGCTCAACCAAGCCACCCGAGTTCAGAATTGGAATTTACTGCCCACTGTTATGTCGCGGATTCTTAGAATATCACTGATGGAGCGTGCAGCAATGTTCATTTTGCCCCTTCCCACTGAACAATCTGAGAATGTTCCCCAGTCCTCCCCCTCCAAGTTTTCGAAATGTGATAACTGACCTTTCTATCACTCCCCTGTGCCCAAAGACGTCCTCAGTCCCACTAGATGGCAGAGTCTTCAAGGCTGCCACTCTTGATGCAGAGCTTGCCTCTGAACTCGAGGATGCCACAATATTTGAGGCGGCCGGTTGCAAAGACAGCTATGTTGTATATTGGTACCAGCTCTTGCATCTCGAGAATGTCGATGAAGTCAAGGCTAAGCTCTTGAAAGCAATCAATGACACACCACTCTTTCGCAATGGCTTCTGGGAACCCTCTCTGATTCCCCACATTCTGCACCAGTCCACCGCTAAACTGACTGTAGCTGCTAACTTTGGCTCTTCAGGTTCAGGTAGGACTCGGAGGCCCCGATCCAATCCACCTCTCCGTAGCACACGCCAATCCACGTCCAAGCAGCCCACCACTGCTTCAGATTCACAAAGGCGCTCTAGAGTGTCGCTCAGGCGGGAACCAGTCACACGCAACATTCCTGACATGGACTTACAGGAGACTGTTGAGGGAATGGTCATTCCTATCGCTGGTTCTGAAGAGACTGACATTGCTACCTGGCTCAACCGGATTATTTCTTCGTTTACCCCCCCAGCTTTGCAGAGCAATTCCAGCTGATCTTGTCTGGAGGGTGGATCTTGTCTCACACGATCAACGTCCAAGGCACACAGTCACTTGCGTCTCTGGTCCTCACAATACGCTGCAAAGCCAGTAGAGAATTCTCACATGTCTGTCAAACCAGACATTGTTCTTTGTGGCCAGCTTGATGGACCTGCTGGCTTTGCATGGCGCAACGTGATATCATTCCTTGAACTCACGTCCTCAGCATTCGGCGCTCAATTGCGATGCGATATCACTCGAAAGGCATATGCTGTATTTATGTCCCAACCTAGTAGATGCTTCGTGGTTGCTGTTTCTCTCGCCCGCCAAGAATTCCGTCTTCACGTCTTCGATCGCTCAGGTGTGATCCATTCTTTAGGATACAATCTTCACAAGTTTTCAGACCTCTTCACTCGTCTCATGTACACGCTTGCCTTTGGGAGTCTCGACAAACTGGGATTCGACCCAACTTTCATTGATCCTGCTATGTCTCCCACGATCTTGTATCGCCCATGCAGCACTCTCGCAGTCCAAATGTCTCGGACCATCTATATTCGCAAGAGTGCGTATGCCATTTTATGTCAGCTGTACGTTAACCACTTGATTCGCGGGAGGGGCACGAGCTCCTGGCTCGTGAGGAAGGGCAAGAAACTCTATGTCCTAAAGGATTACTGGACACACAAAGGGAGAAAGCGTACGGAGGAGGAAATTCTACTCAAGATCAAGGGGCTTTTAGGTGTCTCGCAGTTGGTCAAAGCATGGACCGTTCAGAGCGAAGGTGCCGATGAAACAACTGACTGGCTCTGGCCTCCATTTTTGGTCGGAAATAGAGAATTCGAGACTCGTCTTCATCAACGTCTCCTGTTGACACCTGTGGGTGATCCCCTCGTTCAATTCTCCTCTTTGCAAGAGCTCGTAAGCATCTTCATTGATATCGTTCATGGTGCGCATTATCACTTCCTTTACCTCGTCAATCATTCACTCTTCTTCCTGTCAGTCCATTTTGTGCTTGTGACTGTTCACAATATTCTTCATCGTGATATGAGTATCAACAACATCCTCGTATTTGTCTGTGATACTAGATGGCCTGCTATATCACACGATCAAGAGGAACGAGAAAACATCATCGCAAACAAGAAATTCCGACGTGGCCTACTCATTGACTTTGATTATGCCGATATGCTCAATGCGGGGAACCAAGGTGTATCGAGCGGTGACCACACTGTGAGTGTTTTCATCTAATCTTCCAGTCTGCCTTTGTTTGACATCAAACGACACAGGGCACTGTACCGTTCATGGCCATCGACCTCCTCCAAGAGTACACCAGCCCGAGCAACAACTTTACACACATGTTTTCGCATGATCTGGAATCGCTCATCTACGTTCTCGTTTGGATATGCGTCCTCTATCAAGCACCAAATGAGATTCGCAGTGATCGAACCATCGAGCAGACCTGTCTCAAGCAGTGGGCCTTGGCGAAGACGACCAACGACATCCAAGCTCTCTGTGACCAAAAGCTAGGCCAATTGGCATCGAGAAGTGTACTCAGCGATTTCACGCCTTATTTTGATCCATTGAAGCTCACTGTCACCCGACTCTATAAACTGATTCAATCGTCCCATGATTCTGGTGCTATTCTCAGTCATGCAGTTGTCACAGAGGTCCTTATGGACGCCTTCAGGACGGTCACAGAAGTGACTTGTGGTGCAACGAATGCAAAGCGGACATGGAAACACGTGGAAAGGGAGCCTGCTCCGATGCAATCTAATTACTATTCTGAAGGGCGCAATGTTCGTCACAAGGCAATGTGACGGGACCTGTATGAACGATTACTTACTACTTACTACGCTACATGTATGTCTTTGTTTGATTTCAAGATTACCATCAATGAACGTCCACCTCCTGCAATATCTTTTTGTACCTGCACACATAAGCCCAAAAGTTTATGCCATCGTGCAACCATCGGCCGGCATCTGCACAACACAACAAGCGGGACGGCTGTTTGGCAGTCTCTTGTACTTGACGGAGCCCTCTCATTGGCCTACAAGTGTCTAACCGAGTGGAAAAGTTGTCTTTCAGCATGTCCTTCCAAACGGAGGTTGACATTTCATGCCCATTCCTTCAGGTAAATTTGCAGATCGGCGTGTATCACTCAATTGATGAGCTGTGTCAGCTGCAGTGTGGTATTCAATGCGTGTTCAGAGGTAAGTTGTCTGTTTGTGATGTTCTTTTACGCATCAATGCCAGATCCCCATCAGGTCCCCGTCAAGTACGATTGCATAAAAGGAGGCAAGAATTTCTATGAGGCCCGCCCCCTCCACTGACTGCGCTCGTCTCCTAAGTCTACGATCCACTACTAGCCGTTCTCATGGCAAAATCTTCGATGAAGAAGCGCACTCCTGTTACGACCATGTCCAACTCCGGGTCCTATCCGGTCACTCCGGTCGCTCTCATTACTCCGGTCATGGTCGCGCTGATAACCTTCCGTTAAGTACAACCCTTGGTCTATGCTCTATTCGCTCGTTACCACACCTCGCCGTTTACCCTGCCTTGACGTGAGTTCTCCGTGTTCTCAATATATCCTGCACCTTGTATCATTTTCACCGGACCTGGTTTATTTTACCCGGACCTGACCTAGTACTTTCTCCGGTTATCCCTTGTCCGCTTTTTTGGCTGTTTACTTGTCACCATAAGTACTCGTCCCTAGTTTGCACTTAGTATAAGTACTCTGTAGATTATCCTGTACTCCTTAGTCTGAAATCAACCATAGTCACTACTCCAGTTTCTGTCTGTCTCCGTCTCCGTCTCCGTTCCCATCTCCAGTCTCTTGACCGGAACCTACGCAAGGGATCAACACTCGTTGTCCTTAGTCGTTGAATCCAAGCAGTCACCAACTCCGGCCAGACTAACTCCTTGTCCAGCCCCCTGCTCTCTTCCTTCGTCCAGACTTGACCGGACCCCCTACCGGAGTAGACCCGGACTTGACAACTCCCCCCCAAGCAGCAGATTGGTTAGATTCGGGACTCGATGATTCAGCGGTTGGCACGAACAACCGAAAGAAAGCAAAAGTGCTTCCCTCTGACAGTAAGTTTATTTACTACATCACCATTACCATCATCTACCTCTTTTCTTTGTTTGCCAGATCCACCAGAGGGCCAGACTTGTCGATCTTCGAGAGCGAACAAAGGTAGTGGGGGTCAAATCACTCAGCTATGAAATATCGAACACATGCAGACTCAGACCATCGCAAGGGTCTCGTGGATGGACATTGCTACCGCAAATGAGCCTCTTAATCCAATGGCCCCGCTCTCAGACAAGCAGCCACCCAAACGGAAACCTCGACCTTCGAAAGGTAGTGCTGGGGAGAAGGCATGTCTTATCTGTTGTTTTTCCTTCCTCAGAGTCACTGACCACCCAGATTCATTCATCTGAGACGCCAGTGCATACTCCCCCTGCTTCTATGGGTGGAAATACACTACCACGACCAACACGCCAGACACCTATTCCAGGCTCCCGATATGGCTTTCACTTGCCCTCTCCCACTGCTGATTCTACAACTTCTCGTGGTAACTCCACTGTGCCATCCGCATCTCGCAGTACTTCTATGGTCTCATCATCTTTTCAAGGCTCTGTGCCCCCCCCTCATGAGACTACTCTGCAGCTCCTGTGTCCCGGGGTGGCTCTGTCGCTCCCGTGTCCCAGGGCAGAGCACCTACAACTCCCGTCACTATATCGACTTCATCCGTGCCTCTCAGGGCCTCGCAAATCGTACAACGAGTCCAAAACCGTCAACCTCGTCCACTGTCCAGAACTTTCTCTGTCCATGACCTCAATGTTAAGTTGCGACCACAAAGTTTTTCCACTCCCGCGCCGCCACCATATGCTTATCATGCAGACAAAGATGGTGTCACCGAGCATAGTGATGATTGCGATGGCTCCCCCCCTCACCGCCCCGCTTTTGATGAAACTGACATTGATGAGGTATCTCCTGACGAGGATGAAAGGATGGCTGAAGCGGCATTGCACGCTGTCACGCACCAAACGTGTTTGGTACTGTGGACATGGAGAAAGTTAGCCGATGGAACTAATGCGAAGAACGCACCCAAGATCTGTTGAAAGATTGTCCCAACTTGAGGGATACAGACAGCCCTTGCTATCCATATCATGCAAAGTCAAGACTATCCTTATGCGAAGAATGAATACAAGCTCGTTGTAGCCATCTATCGCACAAGAATGACTATCCTGGAGCAAGAGATGACTGCCGACGTCTAGCAGTTATCCCTCACACGAGAACTGCCAAGAAGCAGAAGAATCCAATGAATAATGATCTTTTGGTATGAGAAAGGAGTGCAGCCTTCTGCAGTCCAACTCCCATACCAGAACAACCAAAGAAGCAGAAGAAACGATTGAGA
>Ga0307518_10001159_pt1 | contig 19802 bp, 20 predicted proteins | sample 25_EM_MG_FD_203889 | JGI IMG/M metagenome (GOLD analysis project Ga0307518, IMG submission 203889) | Populus trichocarpa ectomycorrhiza microbial communities from riparian zone in the Pacific Northwest, United States - 25_EM | ecosystem: Host-associated > Plants > Roots > Unclassified | place...
GGGAAGTGCATAAGAGCATTTTTCCTCGGAACGAAGCCCAACTGGGTTTTCGATCTAGTGTATTATGTAGAGCTTGACTTGTCAGTGGCTACATAATGTTATCACTTGTCCAAAAAAAAAAAAAATGCTCTTACATAATATCTGCTTCGGGGGCCGCCGGGGTAACGGCGTACTATGTGCCGGGACTCCCGTTACCTAGCCTTGTCACTAGGCCCGTTGCTTGACACTTCGAACACAGCCTAGGTTCTAGTAAACAAACTTTGGCATGGATTTTGCTTCCCTCGACTCTTGGAGCTGCTCACTACTCAGAGTTGGCTCAAGGTGACTAGAACTACTTTGTGAGTGCCATTCGCTAGCTTTCCTCTTACTTTCCTTACTTCATATAAGACGTCCGGCTAAAGCAGCCTTATCATCACAATTACTCACCTTCTATACGAGCATTGCTTTGGAAACCATTTGGTGATCACCGAATCCATTAGAGAAGGTATGCATGCCACTCAAAATGTCGAACACAGTCTAAGGGAGGCATGGATAGCTTCCAAACATGCGTCTGATCGATGTACAAGCATTTATCGAGAGGGAGTATGCAATAAGCAAGGGAGGGAGAGTGGATTGTCGAACAAAGGTTCTCCAGTTCCGAGATGATGAATCCACGGCCTATGCAGTCTTATCCCATCGGTGGATCGAGCAACGAGGAGAGACCACAGAAACTAACTATGATGAGATGGTGGAACTCGCAAAGATGGAAAAGGACAAACAGGACGAAGTTCGTCGGCGCGTCGCCTACCAAAAGATCCTTGATTGCTGTAAGCAGGCCGAAAGGGACGGGTACGAATGGCTGTGGGTGGATACTTGCTGTATTGACAAACGAAGCAGCGCGGAGTTATCTGAGGCGATCAATTCCATGTACCGGTGGTATGAAAATTCGAGGGTATGCTATGCGTACCTCCATGACGTCCGTGGCCCATCCTTTCCCACTGTGCGTAACGAGGGGAGGTACCCCAATTCCAATGGCTGGCCAGAGTGGTTCTCGCGTGGGTGGACCCTACAGGAGATGATAGCACCAAGCAACGTCCAGTTCTTTAACAAGGATTGGCAACACATAGGAGACAAGAAGACCCTTGCGCACACCTTAGCAGACATCACTCGTGTTCCACACTATGTATTGACGGACGGGATTTCCTCCAACCGTCCCTGTGTTGCTCAAATCATGTCATGGGCCGCCGATCGGTCGACGACTCGGGTCGAGGATAAAGCTTATTCTCTGATGGGATTATTGGATGTGAACATGCCAATGGTGTATGGAGAGGGGAAGAAAGCATTTCACCGCCTTCAGCTGGAAATCATCCGCATGTCGAATGACCAAAGCATCTTTGCGTGGGGTTTCAATGAAGACAATGGGCGGACTGGCAGTATACTTGCTGATGATCCAAGCTTCTTTCGGGGTTGTCATCGAATGGAGCTTATGGATCCTGATGAATACATCCGATTTCTCAAACGTGACATACCGGAAGAAGAGCTTCCCTCGATCGACGAAGATCAACTTGGTGTATTCCCCATCACCAATCGCGGCATTCAAACTTGGTTGTTCCTCCATCCTTGTGCCGACTCTGACTCAGTCTTCGCAGCCTGGCTACCATGCCGCTGTGGTCCGTCATTCCCACCGGTGGTCATTAATTTGGCTTTGTGGAAAACCAATTACTACAGATACTTTACTTCGCTCTGTGGTGGTTTTCCTATTGCGCGGACTCTACAGTTCCGTCAACTCTACCTCAGATATCAAGACACACCGCACCGCAATGCCATATTCGAGATCGAAGACGGTGCGATCATCGAAAGTGGTTTGACCTACTGTGGCACATTTCCATCCAAACTCTCGGGAAACATACTCACTCTAACTAGCACTGATCCTCTTTGCGTCAAAGTCTACTCTGATAGTCGGTCCAGCTGTCGCTTTGCAGTGGGCATTGGGCAATGCTTTGGCCAGGATTGGATACATTTCGTCTCTGAGGTACCCACCAGTGGATGTCCATGGGAAAGGTATGCCAGAGAAGCATACAAGGAAATGCTGGTCCGAGGACCAGAGCATGGCCAATCCATGATTCAGATTCGCTCTCGTGGTGAACGCTATGGTCATATTTGGGTAAAGCACGCCTCTCTTCTTGCATCAGCCTGGACCGTGCAGACCTCCTGTGTCGTGTGGGAGAGCTCAAGGAACCGTGGAGTCAAGGTTGAAGTATTTCAATATCCTTCCCGTCACAATGAGCATGAATGGATAGGCTTTGATGTTGATGTAGGTAGTTTTCACCTTGTCCACCATTATTTTATATTCACTGATCTACAGGGAACCAATGATCCCAATTGCAACATGCTGGGTCTCATGATACGCGATAGTCTGAGTAAGTGGCGGGACAGGTTTCCGCTACTCGTGGATGGGGTGTCCATGAATTTCTCGCCAGCACCCAATGGGGTAAAGGCGAGTATACATACTTTTCATACTCTGCTTGAGTCTTATGAGAACAGCTGGGGGACTATGGTCACTTCACGCATTCCAAGATCTTCCACTGCGAAGGAAACATCTTTGCCGACATCAGGTCACTTGTTTCAAAGGCAGACATCACCCCAAGGCAACACAAAATACATCAAAAGCATAAAACGAGCAATATTGGTAGCGACCATCTAATGGTATACCAGTATATAGGCAACTTCCGTGTCACTGGTTCAGCGATAGCTCTATACAAACCACTTGGCTTGTCGATTCCAAGCAATCACGATTTTCATTCATTGTTAACTTCTTTCTCTACTCGACTCATCAACAAATATCTCGTCACAAGGGTCGTACAATGTGAGGCTGACCCTTACAGTGGAAGATACTGGCAATCGAACTACCCTGCTGGCTCATACACTAGATGTGAGTCCATTGTTCTCAACTATTTTATGTCTAGTATTCAATGTATTATTGGATCAGACCTTAGATCGGCCACTAACAGCTCCAGGAATTCATGTGTACCTTTATGCGTCTTTGCAAAGCCATTTGTTTGGCACCGAGATGATCCGTGTAACGAAGGGTTTCTGCAAACCTGTACCACGCTTGCAGCCAAGCACCATGTCTAACGACTAATGTTTAAATTTAATGTATTCTTGACCCATGTAAAACTACCAATCTACTATGTGATTGGACTGACCTTTAGCTTTATTGTGGTGGACCGAATTGTGTCAACAGCTTCGAGACAAACCTATCTCGGGCCTGCAGGGCTGGTATGATCCATTTGAAGGTGACGACTCCAAGTGGCAAGTGCATAGTATGAACTTGCCGGATCATCACGATCATCGGACATTACCGGGAAGAAGTAAGATCGTCGGCTATGATGCCATCTTTCAGCTCACCTATGTAGAAGAAATATTGATGTCCACCTAGAAATCAGGCGTCATTGTTCTGTTGGCGTACGCCTGGGCAAGCGAATGCTATCGTCATCATGCGGGAAGTAGATGCGGTGGGGTAATGGTCCCTTCACGTGCACGAAATTCGGCTGCCAGACTCGAAGGATGACCTCAGCTGAAACCCTGAGATAAAGACAGAAGAGACAAGTATGCATTAAGTTGAACGTACCAGACACAGATCTCCCAGCACTTACAATCGAAACCCCACTTTGCTACGAATTAGCATTCACCAAGTCGAATGGATGTATGTATCTTCTGATTATTGTCCCCTACTCTGTTAGACTGTATGAAATGATTTGGGCCAACAAGAGGTTGTAATTTGGCGCCATAGTATACCATCAGTTTCCAAGCTGCGCCGAAAGTTGGCGGTGTTTGCCATACCTAAACAAACCTTTTGAAAGAATATGCACCCAGGCGATACAGAAGGAAATAAAAATCGCATACGAGGAGAGTATCACTCGAACCAACGGTAGTTCTAGGATTTCCACACACCTAGAACATGTAATAGCACCTGTGCGTCCCTGTGAGCAGTCCTCGACGTAGGCAAAGCCATCAGAGTTGGATTGTCGCCCAAATACGATTTGAGGATGACTTGTTACTACTATTCTTGCCACTGCAAAATACCAAGCGATTGAGAGGTTAATAGGGGGTTTCTTCCCACATGTGCACTGTACGATCAAGTATTATCAACACGGTGAAGCACAATGGGGCGGGAACATACCCGGTGGTCTGCTCTCTCGATGGATGTTGGATGGAACGCAGAGGGTAGGACGCCATTGGACATCGTAGTGGCCAGCAAGCTTACAACTCTTCAAGGCATGGATCCGTCGACTTGATCATGGATTACCGGTTCTATCCAAATGGACACGATGCAAACTGCATGCAAGATTGTAAGCGCCGAAGCCTTCACTCTGTGGAGTGATTCTAGGGTCAACTTGGGTTATGTAGTACAGACAAATTTTGTTTAAAGAGTAGGCTGTAGCTTCATCATGGCTGGGATGCGTCATACCGAGACGAGACTGAGCGGCATGTATTGTGACCAATCTGAATCCACCTTCGTTGGCCCATGGCAGGGAGGTATGATAAGTGCATGACTCACATTCGTCCCAGCTGCACTCTTCTCATCCAACAGGTGGGCCACAGCAGACCGCAGTGCTTTGCAGCGAGCTCTAAAACAGATGTAACGAACAGGTGACTGATTGCAGTCCGATACAAGTTGCCTGTTAGCAGTGAGTTGCGCGAGTTCGAGGAGGATGAGTCACGACGGGCGAACGTATGGAGGAAGCGATAAGCCGTAAACAACGTTTTCGAGCGAAGTCCACCATCAGGGCATCCAATCTCGTTGCTCCCCATTTCGACTCAATCTTGAGTAGCCGCTTCTTTATGTAAGTTCCTCTTTCACTACACTCTATGATATATCGTTCTGGAAAGGACGGAAAGCCCTTAGCTACTGTCCGGGAGCACGGTCAACTGGGCCCATTTATCACATTGTAGGTTTGAGCTTTGTCCCAGTGCATTTGGCAGCTCATCGTTGTCGAGGAGGTGGTATCCATAGTGAAGCAATCAAAGAAAAGAAAGGTAGCTGAGATGGACCCTGCTACTACGGCTACATGAGTAGAAAGTTCGTCTTGTATGGTAACATTAATAAATTCGCCTCATTTGTGTATTGACAACCCCCGGGTTTTTTCCACACCGCGGGTCTGCACGGGTTACACCGTACCCTTACCCGTGCGGGTTGCGGTGTGTACGGGTACGGTGTGCCATATTTCACTCACACCCGTGCTCAACCCTATCCGGGGATGATCAATTGATACATATGTAAGTCGTCTTGCTGTGTAAACTCTCGCGAATGTTTGGGATTTTCAAACAAATACTAGCAACAACAAGGGACACAAACACAACCGCTCAAACTGACAGATAATCGTACATTTCAGATAAAACACATGATGACCTTCAGTCTTTCTGCGGCTCGCATTTAGTGATAACGAACCGCTGTCTGGGATTCCCGGAGTCTAACGGGCTGAGGTAGAGCTGAAGCAAGGTATGAATGACAGCATCCCAATGATGATGAACAGCTTTTACCTGGCCACCTCCTTCTGGTGCAGTCCAAGCATTCCCACTGGGAGGTCCTGGCGCGATGCTATAGGGTAGGGCATGTCAGGAACAGTGAAATCGTAGCAGTGAGTCAATGATTTACGTGTAACTGTCCGTGTTGGGTAACCAGGTGACCGTCCAGTTGCGAGGGTCGGTGTCGTTTGCCATATAGATTTGCAATTGATCATTATATTCGGCGTACTTCGACTGGTCCCAAAAAATGTAGGTGCAGATGTTGTTCTTTTCCCATTTCTGGACGTCGAAACACTAGTGACGTGGTGGCAGTTCGCCACAGGGTCAGTTGGGGGTAACAGGACTTACTGTTGAAAATTTGGCATTAGGATCAGCCACAACTTTGCCTCCTTCAACGACAACCGACATGTTGTGGACCCTCATACTGTACCGGTCCTGACCGAGGTGGCAGATGACTGGGGTGTTGGACATGGTGAAAACAAAGCGTAGAGCGTTGACTTTGAGAGGGTCCTCAGAACTGTCTGTCCTTTTATCTTCTCAATGGGCGCTTCAATTCACTGACTTGATCACAACCACTTTGGTCTTGTACAACGTTGCCTGTTCGAATGGAACACCTGACACCTTTCTTACGTACCAGATTGGGCCAGCGTGATTTGGCTGCCTCCAAGTGGACTTGCAACAATTATGGAAAAATGCAGGTATGTAATAAATTAAACTTTGGGCGCAGTCAGCCAATCTTATCCACAGTATTCTTGAGATGTGATCTGGGTAATGACCAGGGTCTGCTGGCCCTTCAGAGTCTAGTTGCCTCACGCCAACTCTTCACTGCCGATTCATAACAATTCGAAACGCATCTTCGAAGCTAATTGTTCAAATTTGAATTTACGATGCTAGAGTGTATGTTTCAGACCCCCATCATGGATATGACAAAGGCGCAGCATTTTTGCAACGCTGCAAAAAAGTTTGCATGATTGCTAACTTACGAAGGAATAGGTTCAAAATGAACCCAGTACCAGGTGGGGCCTCTATTATTTTTCTGTCTGACGGGCTGTATATGGACGATGACCATATCATGCCTCCCGTTGAACACCCTACCTAGGCTTCTCGCTTCCTGCACATACCTAATATTTACTCAGTGTTGTCGCGAGGCAAGGTCACTAGCACCGGGAATTGTGATCAATGGAAGTATGTGGGTGTGATCCGAGTAGAAGAAGCAGTGCATTTTGGTAATTCCAGGCCGATTTCTCAGTGTATCCCCGCATGAAGCTTGATCACATAGCCCCGGTTGGCGCGAGGTTCAGATCGGCCGGTGGCCTTTTTTCTGAGGCATAGAAGAATTTCTCAATCGTCACCGGTAAGAAGTCACATGGATAACATGACATCTACCAGGCCTGGGGATGTGTATAACTCCGTCTACATAACTGGACTAACCTCCAGTTTCATTGTGGTGGACCGAAGTGCGTCAGACAACTTCGAGCTTCCCACTCGGTGAGAATGATGGTGACTTAGCACCTGCCAGGCGTCAGGGCATCCGATCTCGTTGATCCCCATATGTTCAACTCAATCTTGGAAACTTCTACAGGTCTCTCTTTCATTACAATCTATGGTGTATCATTTTGGAAAGGGCGGAGATGGTATCAAATGCCTTTAGCTGCTGTCCGGGGACACAGTCCGCCGGGTCCATTTACTTACAACGTTCGAGCTTTAACAATCTAATCTCAAATTGGAATTCCTACTATAATCAAGTCTTCCGTGCTCGCAAAATATTTTCTATGCGGCGGATCATGAAAGTGAATAAACCATAACCCAAAAAATGAAGTAAAAGGTTTTGCTTGTTCGGCCCCAAGAGGACGTAGGGAATGATGGATGCTGTGGTTTCCGTTTGGGGAAGTTCCCCTTGCAGGCGCCTGCGGCCTTACGCACCATGTCCATTCGCTTAGTAGCGGGGATAAGTAGTGAGGGTGTGGGGAATCGAACACGCGGTTTACGGTAGGGGGGAGGGGCTGGGCCTGATCAGTCGGGCGCTATCGTCCAACAGATTAAGGAGCCATGTGCCTATACCATTTGTCCCTTTCAATCCCAAGGGCGATACCTAGTTGATTAACTCCAAGTCACTGGGACTGCTGGCTAGGAGATACATCTATTCCTACACGTATTCTACTTTCCACTCTGTTGCTGAAATCGATTGGCTTGCGCTACCGCGGTATTTTCCCCATAGCAACGCAAGCACCCAGTTATTGACGAACCAGGCGCCCCTCAGCATTTCAAAAATAGGTGACTTACTGTAGGCTCATTATTCGGGCTGTAGGATTTTCTCTCTCAAGTTGGAAGTGTGCTCGAGTCCAGAAGGATAAGTCATTGCCTCACCTAGTCTGGTAAACTGGGTTTGCAATCATAGGGCTGCGTGGGTCACATGGTTGATAGTCTTGACGGTCTGGCAATAGTAAGTATCCAAACTAGCCCTGTGACATCGCCGCCACAACCATTACGCCAGCTGGAAATGAGTGCACTACATACATAGCAGGTGGGGGGATGATGCCAGTCGTCCACGCGACATGAACGAGCTTCGTACCGGCCTTTGATAACGTGGAAGGAATTTGTCTGATGTGGTGGGCCGTGGCTATGGTTTTCAGAACTGTTACTAGTGAGGGTGCTGCAAGCCGGTATAAAGGTGCTCACTGCTAGCGAGATGCTTGGGGATAGTGGGTAGGGGACCACAACGACGTTGAATGTCATTCCACCACCATTCGACGATCGGTGTAAAGATCAGTCTTGTTTGGCTATATTTTCAACTTCACAACGAAAGGCGAACACTCCAACTCGAGTAGACGAAGTCTTGGTTCGCTGCCAATATGACGTCACAATGGGAACACTGGGAAGATGTTGGAATGGAGTGGGTGGGTATTGGATAGTTGATGGATGTTGTTTGCTCGTCGATGTTCGCATTTTGAACATAGCTTGCTCTTACACGGGGTGTTAATGACTGGGAGTGAGAACGAGTAAAGTTCAAGAATTTTTATACGGACTGGTCCCGTCACCCAGTATGTCGCTCAGCTTGAGCTAGTTTATTAGACTAGCTAATACACTGACGATGTTGACAAAGTGAGACACGAATCTTACACTCGTGGCACCAGTGCACGTACAAGACAAATCACACCCACCACGCGCTTGGGAAATTAAAACGGTGGAGGTTCATTGTACAAGGCTTCTCGCTTTTCTGCCAGGCAATATTTGTTTGGCCGTCTTCGCTCACTTTGGCTGTCTGTTATGGACTATGTGATGTGCGACCTGTTGTCTGTAGTTGAACTAGCAGTGAACAGCCAGGGTGAACGAGTGTAACAAAAACCGCGTACCCTGGCGCCATGATTGATGGCTTGGAGTCCTTACCCGAATTCTTTGGGACCATCGGAATCGCGCGACGCGATATGTAGTACTGCATCCAAGCGTATTAATGAAGTCAGCAACGCGACTGAGCATAGTACATATGTAGATGGCTAGCGTGCATGATGCCACTTCGCCTAGACGAAATGTTGCTGACCTGTGAGGTTGCTCTTGCTCGGTTGGCCGAACAAATCGGCGCACGCCTGGCCCTGTAGCAGGCAGATGCTGTGGATGGAATGATTCCTTCACATCTGCCACACTCGAGCACCTGGAGATAAGTGAAGGAGGAGGAGAGAAGCATGTGTTATCCTCGCCTGTCATATTTTTACATAAACTCCAGAACTCGAGCGAGAACCTTCACTTCACTTCACTTCCTCGTCCAATGGCACTCTCGAGTCCGCAGGGTCTCCGCCAGAGGAAACTCTCCAATTTATCCTTGAAGGATGAGCCTCATCATACCAACGGCTTTCCTCCACGTGTCATCGCAGACGAGCCAGAGAAACCACGTCCTGCTCGCGAAGAAGTCGTGTGGGGTAAGACGCCCGATGGACAAGGCAAGTAGGCGCTCCCAGAACACTTTCGTGGCGGAAACTGTAACCAGTTTCTGCTGACTGACTTTTTCTACAGTGTTCCGTGTGCCGACTACTCACGACGTACTCACGCTCTTCCATCCTGCACATCCAAAGAGCCACCTAGATATCCTCAGCTTGACGCTTCTGGGTCTGCAATTGGTGCTGTTCTACTTCCTTCCCCGTGGGGCATCCAAAGGATTTTTCCTTTTTTATTTCGCATTCTGGCGTATTGCATACGATGCTGGTTTGGGCTGGGTTCTTACCAAGCAAAGTAAGAAGAAATGGATCGTTAAAGAAGTTCAGAGACTCGGGTGGCTCGACGAGAAGCGCAAGCCTGCTATGAGACGTTGGATCAAAGCACAACTAGCCGGGAAGATGGGAAAGGATTATTTCTTTGATGTACGTGCAGTCCAAGTGAAGCCATTTCGGGTTGATCCTTACTTTATGCTGCAAGGACTTGCCCGTAGAATACAATGCGTGGTTGTTGTTCAGGCAACTCGTCGATGTGATCTTGCTCAAGTAAGTTGTCTCACCATTCTGAATACCATGCTGATCCATCGTTTCATATCAGTGATTTTTTGGCATACTGTATGTTTGCGTTTGCATGTTTCCGGGTCCCTGAAGGGCTTTCAGTCCCAATTCATATTTTACGGTGTGTCATATTTCCGCTCAATGCATGATACGGTATCGATGCTTCCTAGCTGGATCGGTGGTATTTCTCTGATAATATTCAATCTCTGGGTCAAGACCGAGGCGCACAACGTCGTCAAAGACTATGGTTGGTACTGGGGCGACTGCTTCTTCCAACGTGGTGCCCTCATATTCGACGGAGTCTTTGAACTGGCTCCGCACCCCATGTATTCAGTCGGTATGCTGCTTTCCTACTTATTCCGACCCGTGGAAGCTAATAATCATTTAGGTTACGCTGGCTACTATGGGTTGTCGCTTATTGTTGGCAGCTACCCTGTTCTGTTCGTCAGTCTAACTGCCCACGCAGCGCAGTTCGCTTTCTTGTTATTCTTTGAAAATCCTCGTAAGTTTGACCTCATCTCCATCCGGTTCATTTTAACACCATTACAGATATTGAGCGAATGTACGGAAAGAGGAAACCCATCGCTGTGCGCAAGCCTCTCTTCCCACTGGACACGAACAAAGCCTACCAGCAGAAGGACCTCTCTGAGACTGACGCCTCCCACGAAGACATCGCCCACGAATCAACACCGCCTGCAACCGAAGGCGAAACGGCATCCGAAAGCGAGTTGGAGACCGATACTGAGACGGAATATATTGCTACTCCAGAGGGGAAACCAAGGCCTGTCACTGCCGCCATACACGGCTTGCCTAGGCGATCCTCGAGTCGACCACGGGTCTCTGAGCACGATCTGTATCACAAGTACTTCAGGCGGGACGCTGTCCTCCTTCATAACATCGATCTCTTTAGGCATGTTCTCAACCTCAACAATTGACATCCTTCATCTCAGCCGACGTCTCTATTAGGTCGTCGGATAGCATGTTCGTCTTATTGATTTTTTACCTCTGTGTTGCATCTTCTCTCCCAATCATGACCTACCGTGCAACTTTGGCAATACACTTTGCGCACGCGTGTGCCTGGTGCCTCTTCCATAACTTTGGACTGGGTCTCCTTTTACGTGCGCAAAGTCAGTCCAAGTACATCGTTCGACACTTCCTCAAGAACTATCATTACCCTCCTAATGACAACGGTGATGGTGCTGTTCAAGAAGCGTTCACGAATTGGAAGGGCATCTATAATTTGAGTTTGTGCATGACATATTGTACGTCTCTTACTAGTGATATTTTTGTGTGGCTGAGGTTTCGCCAAAGTATCGCTAGGCAGTCTTGCATGGAAGACGTATACCTTACCCAAGATGTGGACAGAAGGGGACGAATTACTTTGCCATACGCTTGGGGCTGTAGGTTTTTATCGCCATGGTCATTAACATTGTTTGACGTTCAAACAGCTACTTATCGGTCTGCATGCATGGGCAGCACGGGAATCATACGAAGTCCTTGGTGTTTTCGGTAACGACCCCTACTTCATCTTCCCCGTCTAATGCTGATGGTGTACTTAAGGTTGGTTCTATGGAGACTTCTTCGCAGAAGACTTCCCTGCCCACCTGGAGTACACCGGCATCTTCAGGTGCGTCAGAAATTCATTTGTGCAGAAGCCTACGGAGATGGAATGCTAAGATTGGCGACTGTTCAGATATCTTAATAACCCCGAACTCATGAGTGGCACTTCCTTCTTGGGTCTCGCTTTGATTAGCAGAAGTAAGCTTGTGGGTTCTCTCGCAGTTCTTCGATTCCTGTCCCATTGGTGGTTCCTCAGAACGGTTGAGAAGTACGTGTCTATTTGATTGTTCATGTTCCATGATAGGTTTTTTTTCCTGTTGGTAACATTATCTGAAACAGCCCGCATATGCGTAAGCTATACGGCGACAGTCTACGCAAGGAGGCAGGGTTCGTGAAGGTGATCAAGAATGTGGCGAGCAAGAACGCACGTCTCCTGGAGTCTCGCGCTGGGCGACATGCACCTGAAATCAGGAGGGTCGCAAAGGAGGTCAGGGGCACCTTCGAAAAGGTGTTTGAGGAAACTGCAGACATTGTGGAAGAGTTCTTGGCGAAATGTAAGTCCTATAACACAATGCGTTATAAAGGACGCTTAGAGGAGTCGCGATATAGCCAAGCCCAGAATCTCAGAAGTTGTGCAAGAGACCAAGGTGCTTCTTCAGCAATCTCGGGAAAGGCTAGTCATTACGTCCGTGTTTCTTTGTTTTCAAAGATACCTTTTTCTGATGCATCTTTGACACCTAGGCGAGTTGCGAACAACTTATCGCTGTGTGATGTCACCCAGTACAAGATCTCGACATGTTCCAGTCAGGTCAACAGCAAACGATTCCACCTCGGCGAGCCTATCCGCGTGCAATGGCAAGCTCCACAAGGACATTCGAGAAGTGATTGGATTGGTATTTACAGGGTATGCACAAGCATCATTGAGATCGTATGTAGGTTGGAAGTTCTAATGGGAAAACATTGTCACAGGTCGGTGCTAACAAATCAACGTTGATAACGAAGACGTCGACATTCGGGATGTGGCGACCCGTTCATGACGAAGAGTGGGATGGCGATGTGCCTCTAGGCACTCCCCGTCCTTCTCCAAAAGGCATGGATCCTGATACCGGATTCGTGGCATTCCAAGGTTCGACCCTCCCGTGGAAGGTTGGCCAGTACGAGGTACTTTATTTATCGACGAATGAGGCTTGATTATTTATGTTTCTCAATACGTAGGTCCGATATCATCACGATGGGAAATATAACGTTCTAGGTATAGACGGTCCTTTTGAGATTTACGGTGAGGGCTTTTTTTGGATGGTCCATTTGAAAAATCCTCACAACTCCTTTCAGTGGAGAAGCCCAAGTCGCTGGATTTTGATTCTGTCAGGGAATATCTGGCACACGTTGTTCCTCTTTGTCTGGACACCGATCCGTCCCTGATCCCCGTCTCATGCGGAGGTACGGGTACTGTCGAGGCGAATTCGGAGTGGGACGGCACCACCGATGCGCGTGACCCAGACGACTTCAGCTTCTGGTCGGAGAGACAGGCCATGCGGATATCGACTGCAATCGAAGAAGCATTTGGTTTGGAGTATGCGCCTGAGGTAGTGATGGCTCATGCCAACCTGACTGCACTGGCCAATCGGATCCTGGTGTCGAAACAGGTGTTGGTCACGACGGAGTAGGTTTCTGTCGCTTCTTTCTTTTTCTACATGCCTTGGTGTCTCTATGAGGTCGCGTGTAGCTTAGCACGGTAATGATGATTGCTGACGAAGGGAGGTTCGATCCTCGTACCCTCTGCCTGATGATGAAGCTTAAGCTTGATCCGTCACCGAGGGAATGTGTAATTGTGCCAGTGTAACATGTATGATTCCTTTGTCTAGACAGCGATCCGTCCTTGATCCCGCTCAGAGGTCACCGACTCGGAGTCTGGCAGTGTTGCTGAAGAGTGCGGGACCCAGACGCTGGGCGGATAAAACTGTGGATTCAATCTGCAAGGTCTACCACAACCCATTCTGAGAAACCCGGTCACCCGGTGGATTGCCTCAATTATCTTTGAGGATCTGAGTGTGCACTGTATGGGGAGAAGTTGGCCGCCGCACCTTTCCTCTGACCAACAAAATGTCTGATGGCCTTACGCTCAACGCTTGATCCTAGGCGAGCCGCCTGAAAGTCTTCCCAGTCGACATCGCTCGCTCAGACACTGAAGTTGATGCACTCGTGACTCAAAGACTCCCTCAAAGACAATAATAAACAACGCGCATTCCCAGATGTGGACGCCTATGCATGGAACTGTAAACCCCCAAAAAATCCGCGATGTAAAAATCCTTGAATGCGCAATTAGGCGCTTGAATGTGAATTTGGTATGCTCGAATGCGTGCATTCAGGCCTGAATCATCCAGATGGTGTGCACGGTGCAGAACTCATACGGGCAGAGCATGATCTCGCAATGTTGAATCACATTGCTAGTTCATATCAGGAAGAAGTACTATCAATGTAGGGCCGCCAAATGCACTGGGACAAAGCCCAAACCCACAATATGATAACTGGGCCCAGTTGACCGTGCTCCCGGACAGTAGCTAAGGGCATTCCGTCCTTTAACGATATATCATAGAGTATAGTGAAAGAGGAACATACATAAAGAAGCGGCTACTCAAGATTGAGTCGAAATGGGGAGCAACGAGATTGGATGCCCTGATCACGGTGGACTTCGCTCGAAAACGTCACGGTTTACGGCTTCCATACGTTCGCCCCCCGGCCCCGTCGTGACTCATCCTCCTCGAACTCGCGCAACTCACTGCTAACAGGCAACTTGTATCGGACTGCAATCAGTCACCTGTTCGTTACATCTGTTTTAGAGCTCGCTGCAAAGCACTGCGGTCTGCTGTGGCCCACCTGTTGGATGAGAAGAGTGCAGCTGGGACGAATGTGAGTCATGCACTTATCATGCCTCCCTGCCATGGGCCAACGAAGGTGGATTCAGATTGGTCACAATACATGCGTCTCAGTCTCGTCTTGGTATGACGCATCCCAGCCATGATGAAGCTACAGGCTACTCTTTAAACAAAATTTGTCTGTACTAACCCAAGTTGACCCTCCACAGAATGAAGGCTTCGGCGCTTACAATCTTGCATGCAGTTTGCATCGTGTCCATTTGGATAGAACCGGTAATTCATGATCAAGTCGACGGATCCATGCCTTGAAGCGCGGATAGTTGTAAGCTTGCTGGCCACTACGATGTCCAATGGCGTCCTACCCTCTGCGTTCCATCCAACATCCATCGAGAGAACAGACTGTCGGGTATGTTCCCGCCCCATTGTGCTTCACAGTGCTGACAATACTTGATCGTACAATTCACATGTTTGGGAAGAAACCCCCTAGTATCGACCTCTCAATCATCTGGTATTTTGCAGCAGCAAGAATAGTAGCACCACTTGAGTCATCCTCAAATTGAATTTAGGCGACAATCCAACTCTGACAGCTTTGCCTACTGCCAGTGATGTGGAAGACGGCTCACAGATGGATGCACCGGTGCTATTTCATGTTCTAGGTGTGTAGAAAATTCGAGAACTAAATGATGCTCTCCTCGTGCGTGGTTTTCTGTTTTGTTGTATTCTTTTTGTATCACCTGGATGTTTATTTTTTCAAGAAAACCATTTAGGTATGGCAAGCATCATCAAGTGTCGGGAGATCTGGACCCCATGATCTAACATGGTACATTCATTGTCATTCGACCTAACGCATGCTTGTCTCTTCAGCCTTTATCTCGGGATTTCTTTTTTTCTTTCTTTGGACAAGTGATCTTATTATGTAGTCACTGACAAGTCTAGCTCTACATAGTAATACTAAATCAAAGACCCGGTTTAGTTTCGGTCCGAGGAAAAATGCTCTAACAGTCATCTGAGGATTCAGGTGGGGTCATCCTTCGAGTCTGGCGGCCGAATTTCGTGCACGTGAAGGGAGCATTACCTCAGTCCACAGACTATCTAGTGCTTCCCACCATATAGCATTTGCTTGCCCAGGTGCACGCCAGCAGAGCACATATGTCACCCAATTTTTAGATGGTCAGCAACATTTTTTCTAGGTAAGCTTTACTAAGGTGAAAGCTAGTATCTATAGCTGACCATCCTACTTCTTCCTGGTAAAGTCCATCGTGATCGCCAAGGTCATATATATGCACTTGAAGTCTTACAACACTTCCAAACAGAGGTTGGTCCAGATAGATTTGGTTCGCAGTTTTTGACACAATTCGGTTCACCACAATAAAACTAGAGGTCAGTCGGAGTCCAATCACGTAGATTGACAGTTCTACACATGCTCAGGAGATGAGTCGTGTTATCCATGTGACTTCTTCCTTACCAGGTCCGGTACTAGGTTAAGCCAGTGACCATTGCGAAAATTCTTTGCCTCACCAAGGCCGCCGACTGATCGACGTCTGGAGGAAGGAGATCAACCTTAGGTTTGACTTAGCTCGCAGTAGGCGATATGTGCTGAATGAAACTTACTCTCTCGATCAGCTTTTATTTGGATTGCATCTATGCTTTCCTGTCAATCACAATTCCCAGTGCTAGTGAATATTATGTACGTGCAGGAAGCGAGAAGTCTTACAACTCGGATAGTTCAACAGCAGCAATATTCCTGGAATAGCAAAGACACAGTGGTCAGTCTCCATTACCTCTTTACCCCAGATGGCCAGATCCATGTGTGGAGATCCACCCCTTTTCGTTATTATCTGGGTTTTTCCATTGGCTCCGTGGTTTGATTGAATTCAGAACCAACTGAACCGAAGATGGGCCAGAATTTCGGATATCACTTCGGTACAAAGCCATTCATGGCCTGATGAGGAGGCTCACCTAATGTACGTAAGAAATTCAGGTGTTCCATTCGAATAGGAAACGGAAAGTGGGGCATCATTGAAGCGCCCGTTCAGAAGATAAAAGGACAGTCAGTTCTGAGAACCCTCTCCAAGTCAGCACTCTACGCTTTTTTCTCATCATGTACGGAACCACGGACGTCTGCCACCTCCCGCAGGGCTATTACAGTTTGAAGGTCAACAACGTCCCAGTTGCTGTTGAAGGAAACAAGGTTGTGGCTGACCCTTCTGCCAAGCCAACAGTAGGTCCCTTTACCCTCCAACCGACTTTGTGGTGAATTGCTCCTACCATGACACTAGTGTTTCTACATCGCGAAAGGGCAATCTGGCGATGTCTGCACCTACAATATTTACTTTGGTTCCGCATTCGCCGAGTTCAATAATCAATGGGGCATCTATATGCAGCCATTCGATTCTTCCCACCAGCAGCCACGATACTGGACAATCACCTGGTTATACGGCAACACTTACACGTGAATCATTGAGTTATTACTACAATTTGACCGTTCCTGACATGGCTTGCCCTATAGCATCGCGCCAGGACCTCCGAGTGCTAATGGTTGGACTGCACCAGTTTCTGAGGGCCAGGTAAAGCTGCTCATCATCATTTGGATGCTGTCATTCATACCTTGTTCTAGCTCGGCCTCACCACCTTAGTCCCCACTGTTGAACAGGAGTTCGTTTTCACTCCATGCTAAAGGTCATGTGTTTGTATCTGAAATGTACAATTATTTGTCTGCCGTGTTTGTTTGTTGCTATTTGTTTGAAAATATTCGAGGAAGGAGCAGTTGCGAGAGCCATCTTCCGTCTGCAGCAGTGATTCCGTGTCCCCCCTGACTTGCCTTTGTATCACTGGCGAGGAATTTCAGCGGTGGGTGTCTTGGTGGCGCAGGGATCGATGACCTCGCCCTAGGAGAAGCTGCCTAGCGAATTTGAGGAAAGCGCATTGCCTAGAGAAGAATCGAGTAAGGAAAGACAACAGAAATGGCACAGAAATGGAGGGTCAGAAGTCACAACGTGTGTACCAAGTAATTGTCTCGTGTTCACCCCCGCGACAGTCTACAGAATATGCACACTCGGCAAGTCAAACCACAAGTTTGGAAGATTGACGGTGCTGCAGCCGGCCACAACAGGACTCTAGAGCACCGTGACTGACACTCGTACGGGGCTACGAGCTACTCCTTGTTATTTAATATTAAGTCCCCACAACGACTGGGAACGAGACTAATATTATGATATCCCACGAAGTGAACAGGGCTGGCATCGTCACCAACTACTCTGACCTACCTCACCAGTCAGGTCGTCTATCTTGGATCACACTTGGGGACTTTCAACCCCCGCGGATGATTTCGTCAGCTGTGTTCAATCTAAACTCGCCTACGCTCCTGGGCTCCCATTAATACAGACCTTCGAGCAGAAGGAACTCGTGGCGGTTTGGAAGCATCGCACAGTCTGCAAATCTCCCTCTTCGGGCAGCGGAGTCGGCTTTTTACAAATATGAAATATTTGTAGTAAAATACCAAGGCGTATTGCTCGGTGAGCCGTCGTATCGAGCGACTGCTTCCAACGTGGTGCCCTCATATTCGACGAAGTCTTTGCACTGGCCCGGCACCCCATGTATTCAGTCGGTATGCGGTCGCTTTTCTGCTTATTCAAGTGCGTGGAAGTCAATGATCTTTTAAGTTATGCTGGACTTCGTTCTGTTCGTCAGTGTAACTACTCACACGGCGCAGTTCGCTTTTTTGTTATTCTTTGAGAATCCTCGTAAGTTTGACTTTATCTCCATCCGACTGGTTAAGCAACTGTACGGAAAGAGGAAACCCATCGCCGTGCGCAAGCCCCTCTTCCCGAACAAAACCTACCAGCAGATGGCCCCCTCTGAGACCGACACCTCCCACGAAGGCAGAAGGCGAAACGACATCCGGAAGCGAGTTGAAGACCGAAACTGAGACGGAATCTGTTGCCACTCCGAAGGGGAAACCAAGACCTGTCACTGCTGCCATGCACGGCTTGCCTAGGCAATCCTCGAGTCAACCACGGGTCTTTAAGCACGATCTGTATCACAAGCACTTCATACGGGACGCTGTCCTCCTTCATAACATCGATTCCTTCAGGCATGTTCTCAATCCAACGATTGACATCCTTCATCTCAGACGACGTCCCTATTAGGTCATCGGATAGCATGTTCGTTTTGTTGATTCTCTACCCCTGCATTGCATCCTGTCTCCTTCCTGGCGGCTAGTTCATGGCGGCTATGGACAGGTTCCCTAACGAATATGTTTCGTTACATGATAGAACATCCAGTCCGTTTTGGCCAACATATCACCCCAACTGAAACGGTTTCACGGAAAGGACTTTGTCCATAGCAACATCTGCGATACGAACATCTGGGTGTCGCGCGACGACTCGAAGAAGTTATGATGATTGATTTCGACCTAGCAGGGAAAGTTGGCATTGTCCGGTACGCACTCGAACTCGATGTGAACAGGAAAGGTGTATGGCAGTCAGAAAATGTTCACGGAGGGGAACTCATACCGGGTAGAGCACGATCTGGCCATGCTGATCAGGAAAAAGTTATGTAGAGCCAATGTAGGGCAAATGCACTTAGATCCAATGCAATTCGGATTTACTTACTGTAACCATCATGGAGCATGAATGACAGAAAATAACTTCGCACTGCGGAGTACTCTTGGCTGAGCGTCGCTGTCACACCTCGTCATTGTGGTCGTTTTATCCGAGTCAGGCCGTTGTCACCCCGGTGTCATCACGCCTTCATGCCATCTTCATTGTGGTCCAAGCCATGGCTCGCCTCCGGGTGGCAGCGTGGACAACCAATGCAACCAACTCGATGTCATTGTTACATCTTGCACCGTACTTCCTTATCGCCACATTGTCTCGTGCTGCACTACCTTATTTCCGCTCATCCACGATCGTTGGGGTGTGCCCTGCTCCTTTGTATGGCATTATCATCGGTGTCGGGACACGAGTCATCGCGTTGTCGAGGTGGTGGGGCACCGGGCACCGGGCAACACTGGTTGTAACTGCAAATCGTCATCGTCATCGCGTCGTGACGGTTCCCATAGTATGCCTGAGTGCCTTCGCTGGTCGTCATGGTGGCAGTACAGTTCTCGTCCTTGCCTCTTTGGCCACCGCGTAGTCTACGTCTCATGAGGTTGTCATCTCTATCGTTGATTGGTACTATCGCCTACCACTCAGTTTGCCTCCCCACCAGTTGGCCGTCACAAAATGTCACAGAAAGTAACGCATTGTCACACCCCAAAGTTTCAAGTCCCGCTCGGCGGAAGGAATAGTACTAGTGTAGTCTAATGAATGCTTTGTACTTAGTAGATATCTCTAAGTATTAGTAAAAGCCATATGATGGATGCTAGTGATGT
>Ga0307518_10001160_pt1 | contig 19795 bp, 8 predicted proteins | sample 25_EM_MG_FD_203889 | JGI IMG/M metagenome (GOLD analysis project Ga0307518, IMG submission 203889) | Populus trichocarpa ectomycorrhiza microbial communities from riparian zone in the Pacific Northwest, United States - 25_EM | ecosystem: Host-associated > Plants > Roots > Unclassified | place...
TCTTTTTCGAGTTCCAAGGATTCAATTTGATTTTTGATCGGGAGAGAGAGGGATTAACTTTTCGTCGATGATTGTTGCATTGCTCATTGTTGAGTATGTTTGGTTAGGTTGCTTTTGAGATAATTTCTTTTTTGTGTTGAAATGGTTGTAAATGATTTTTTTTTTATTTTTTAAAAATTATTTTTAATATTATTATATTAAAACAATTCAAAACATACAAATTATATTAAATTTTAATAAAAATAAATTTTAATAAAAAAAATAGTTTTTTTAAAAAAGCTATTTACAACGTGTTCCCAAATAGTTTTTGAGCATGTTTGGTAGTGTGATAATAATTGTTTTTCAAATAATTTTTCATATTAAAATATATATTAATAATATTTGTTTATTTTTTAAAAATTATTTTTATATTAACAAATCAAAATGATACAATATAAATTATATTAAATTTTAAAAAATAATTAAATTTTTTTTTGGCAACAGTCTGCGTTCCAAACGGTTTCATAAGTGATCTTGGGATTAGGATTTGTGTTTGATGAATTTTAGAGAACGAAAGGGTGTGAAAAGAGTTTCTATTTTATTAAAAGACAAATTTGTACAACAGTATAGCTATTACCTATATACCGTGTACACCACAGTGTTTTTCTATTTTTCTACTTATTACTTATAATTAAAAGTGAGCGGGGGTGAAAATTGTGGAGCTGTACTATTTATCACTCGTGTTTTCTCGTGGATTCATTGTTTATTTTTTTTATTATAAATTTAAGATAAATATATATATAAATAATAATATATAATTATACTGTTTCCACTCTCACGTGTTTACCATAAATGATATTATTCACTTATTTTAGGTTTATACATTAAAAAAAAATATTAAACTTAGTTGAGTTTACTTTAAATAAACTAAAACATGTGAGGTAAATTTTATGTAAACGCATTGTTCATCCCTCTCATATTTTATTGTGGATAACACTGATCATTATTTTTTAAAAAGGTTTTGATATAAATTTAAAGGGAAAATATGTGAAATGAACATTGTGCAGCCGTACTGTTCCGCCTCTCATGTTTTACTGTGAATAATATTGTTTACTTTTTTTTTAGATTTGCTATAAATTTAAAAGGAAAAAATATTAAATTCAATCGAGTTCATGGTCGAGGTTCATCCTATAAATTTTACCATGGACAACATTGTTCACTTTATTTTTATTTTGGAAAAAATATTTTTTTTTGTTTCTATTTTTAAAAATTAATCTTAATATTATTTTTATTTATATTTAAATTAATATCTTTTCTCTCTTTTATGTTATATATAAAGCCTATTTGAAATAATAATTATTTTTTGATTATGTATTTAATTTTTTAGGAGGTTTTTCTGATTAATCTATATTTTTTTAATCTTTTGTATAGATAAACTTTATTTTTTAAAATAAAAAAAATTTTCAAAAATTATTTTTAATATATGCAGCCTTGCATATTATTATTTTTTCTTTTATTTTATTCAATCAATTTAGTGTGTGTCTATTTTTATTATCATTTGATTGAATAAAAAAATTATTTTAATTAACAAATTTAGCAAACACAATCGTGTAAATTTCACGTATTGCAAAATTAAATATCTTAATCTACACATGTCTCTTGATTTTTCCCGTTTTTATTTTTAATCGTCATTTATGGTTTTTTTTTCACTTTTTAACACGCATAGTTTTTAATTTATTTAATTATATGTGTGTATATTTTTTTTTTTCACTTAGAAATTTTTTAAATGCAAAAAAATATTGAAAAGGTCTATATATAATTTTTTTGTTAAGAAAAAAAAAATTTAACCCCTGATGAAACACGGGTCAAATATTTAGTGGATATTATTATTTGGTGTGTGGGTTTTTTTTATCTCCTTTTCTTTTCTTGTTTTATTATTTGAATATGGTTAAGTTTCAATTTTTTATTTAAATATTTTTTTATAGTTAAATACATGAATATATAGGAATCGATGGATCCATAAATGATAACAACTGAGGGCAAAAATGTGGAGACATAATTTATTTTGTATAATTCCTTTTATAAAAATGAAAAGAAAATATAAAAGACAAGATTGAAAAAAAAAATATGATAAAAAAAAAAATATTACTCTAGATTTATGAGAGGTTGTATATTATGCAGCTATAGGAAAAAAGCTAAAGGAAAAAGCCACGTGGGGGAGAATACTTTAACCATGTACAGTGTAACCCCTCTCGCATTTCACATTAGACTCGCACGTTGATTTTTTTTAAATTTTGATTGTCATCTTTTTTATTTAGATGATAAAAAGGTCAATTGTTTCAGATTCGTAAACTGATGACAAAATTAAAAGAAAGGAGATCAAGTTGAGAAAATCATAAAAACTAGGTTGCAATTTTGGGATTGGAGCAAAAGGTATTTTTTAAATGATTAACTTTCAGTGCCTGATATTTAAAAAATCCAATATTATCTAAAACTTTATTATTATTATTTTTAATTATATGTTTGAGATAGGAGAAAAGGAGTGAATGCAATGAAAGAGAGAGAAAATCCAAGTTAACAACCGTCACAATAATAAAAAATTTTATTTTAATGTCTACAAGTTCAATTTGATAAAAAGAGTTTCTGTGTTATTTGTTTTTCTTACTATAAGATAATATATTTAAGCCTAAAAGTTTTTCTATTTATTTTGAAGTTGATTTTGTGTTATTGGCCTTTTTTTTTTTGTTATTCAAGGTCATTAATGGGTTTAGTAAGGTGTATAAGGTGTTTTTATAGGTATTTTTTAAATTTAATAAAAAAAATTAATGTTTTTTAATAAAACATGATTTAATTCTTGACTGGTTAACGAATAAGATTTCAAAAAAAATTTGATATCAGGAGGTATTATTTTTTTGTGCAGCACTGCTTTTTTTTTTAGTTCCATTCAATCATTTTTCCATGCGTGTCTTTTTTATTTTCATTTTCTTAAATAAAACATTGATTCCAGTAAATAAGGTTATTCAATACATTTAAATTTATGACCTATGTTTTGATATCATACAACTGCATCCATATTTATTTCTCAACTTTTCAATTTAGTATTTGGTTAAATATAATATAGTTTTTAATTGGTTTTCATGTAAAATAGTAACATTTGTTTTATAATAAGTAACCTTGCATAATATTTTTCTAATGATTTTATTCAATCGCTTTTATGTATTTATCTATTTCTATTATCGTATGACTAGCTAAAAAATTGATTTTAATAAAAAAATTATCAAACACGGACGGGTACATAACTTGTGTTGCGATATTAAGTATCTTAACTCATATTTATCTCTCTATTTTTCAGTTTAATATTTAATTATCATTAACAAGTATTTTCTTGTATTTATTGGCATAAATAATTTTTAATTTATCGAATTAAATGAATGAATAAGCTTTATGATTTACATTTATAATTTGTTTATATAAAACAACATTAAGAAAACCTATATATTTTATTTTTTATATTAAAAAATATTTATCCAACAAGTCGTATGTTTAGTTTCTTATAATTTGTGTGGTTATACCATCACGACTACATTTAATATCAAGTAAGGTGTTTGTGATTATAACTTGGTTTAATTGGATTGAATGATCATGAATATGATCATTTCGTAGGACTATGCTTGACATTATTAATTATTGCAATCAAGGTTGTTAAAATTATAAGTTTATTAGTAAAATCATATGATTTTATAAGTTGATTTGTATTTAGTATGCAAAATTTGATTAAAAACTCGAAAATTAGTAATATCGAACTCAATTCCAATAAACTCGGCAAAATAATGCAAACTCACAAATTTGCATCGATTTTAAGAGTTTTGAAGGAGTATAAATACTACTTCAATTAACTTTTCTTTCACCCAAATCTAACAAAAAAAAAAAAAACTTATCATTCTCTCCTCTCTCTTGAACCACCCGACATCAATCTCTCTCTCCCTCTTTTTGTTGTGTCTAGGATATAAAAAAAAAGTAGTAAAAGAAAAGTTTATAGGTTATTGTTGGTAACTTGGTGTGCAATTTTTTTTGTCTGTGTTTTTTTTTAATTGTGTTAATTATTTAACTGCTGGTGTACTTTCTAGATGTTCTTATAAATGCCAAATTTTATGTAGATCTTCTCAAAATCGGAGCATTCTATATGTTGAATCATCCATCAACTGGTATTGGTTTGTATTTTGTTGTTGTGGTATCTTACCTACTAATATATTTATGATATAAACTGACATTAAAACAGTTGTCAAGTTGTTCTTATGTTTTAGCCTATTTTCTCACTAAAGTTTCTAAAATTATGATTTAATCTTTAAATAAACGAATTATATCTAAATATTATGTTGTATTCCATTTTGTCATTCGCTGTTATTAAAGTTAAAATGATTGTATCACGTGCACGGTACACACATAATATATTTATTTTTTTAATGGAAATAATGTCCTTTAAATTAGGAAACCAATATATTTTGTGTAAGTGAAAGTGGTTAAATAATTTTTTTTGATGTTGATAAAATGGGTTATTTAATTTTAGTCAACCCTGTCATTTTTATTTTACTTTATAAGGGGTATTTGACACTTTGATTCCACTTCAAGCTATTTGCATGCTTATAATTGTTGCAAAAATTGAGAGGAAATTCAATGATGCCTGAAAATAAAACTTGAAAAATCAATAGACATGTATATATCAAGATATTTAATATTGAAAGACGAGACATTTACTCAACTGTGTTTGCTAAATTTGTTTATTAAAGTATTTTTTTATTGAAGAAAACGATAACAAAAATAGAGACACGTATTAAATTGATTGGAAAAAAATCAAACGATGTGTTGCCTGCTGAGATAGATGACACATCTTCTGATTTGCCCAATTTCCAGCCACTATAGTAGATAAAAAAATTGGGACTTAAGTTTTTTTTACCAAAAAACCCAAAGGTAAAAAACACCTAATATAAAAAACCCAAAGGTAAAAAACACCTAATATAAACTTTCATAATCAAATGAAACCATTTAACATAAATATCATCTGTTTTTGGTGGTCTAAATCGGTGTTAACAATACTTTTCTCTCTCTGTCGTTGGAATCTAGTGACCTCTCTCTCTCTTCTCTCAGCCAAGAACTAAAAAATAACAAAAAATAAACTTTTGTACCAAAATTAAATTGAAAAAATATTAAGGTACTGAAATTATATAATTTGCGTGATTTTTAAAGTCAAGGGACCAAAATGCTTCTTTTGTGAAATTTATGGCACGCCACCCATGTTTGATGTCTTTTTCATTTCGATCATTTTTTTTTCAACCCCATGATTTCATAACAATCAAAATCAATTATTCTTTAATTAGAACTAAATCAGCAAAAACAAGTTCGAGGACCATGTTGAAAAAAAAAAAATTTGCACAACCTATTCATAACAATGTGCAAGAGGATGAACAATAAAGCCTTGCATAATAAAAAAACACTTGCCTTTTAGACTTATGCTTAACATTTTGTTTGTAAAGAATGTCATATCATTAGCTTTTCTATAGAAGAGGAAAGTGTTCTGTCTTTTCAATATTAAAATGAAAATGACGTGAGTTATGACCATTTGCAAAATGTCATATCATAAAATGCTTTTGTAGACTGGTTGAAGAATTGATATTGGTGTAAACAAGATCTTTATTTCTTGTTTGTTGTTTTTGTTTGTTGTTGTAGGGGGTGTTCACAGTTTGGTTCAGTACAATATGAGCAAAAAAATCTAATCAAGTCAGGAAATGATATTTCCTGAGAATATGACTCGGACGGAACCAAAACCTGGTTTAGATCAAATTGGTTCGATTCGGTCAAATTTGTTTTTTTGGCATTAAAAATTAGGAGACCAAAAAGTGCCATAAGTTTTGTTATTCTTAATCCCTAATCTTAAAATCAAACCATAAAATCTCTTGTTTAGGCTTGGAAACATATGAAAAAAAAAACTGTCCCAACATTCCTACTAAACCACAACAATATTCATCAGTACTTTCAAATTACATATAAAAAATAGAAAATTAAGCAAAATATTTATATGGTATCCAAGTCAAAAAATCAAGTCCAAAGAAAATCAAGCAAAAAAAAGGAGATCAAGTCTAGACTTTTAAAGGACCTTTCTGTATTCAAGTAGTATTGAATGATGAAATTGAATACTAATAAAACTTTAACAAAAAAATCCAGGGGTAAAAATGACAAATCAAGCAAATAAATACCAAATTGGAGAAAACAATGTATGATAAATTGTAATTTAATGACTGAATTGAGAAAATAAAAAAACTTTTCTAAAAGAGTGAACGATGACAATGAGCAATAATAAACACAAGGACTGAAATTGAAAAATAAAAAGAAAAAAAAGAAAAACATGTACTTTAACAAGAGAGAGAAAAGTAGGAAGAAAAAAGAAGAACCGATCACTAGTGACAAATTGTCGGTTTATCACTAATACGCTCCACACTAGGAGGAAGAGCACGTGACGCCGCTTCTAGTGACACGACAGAAGGTCATCTTCGGACAAATAGTGGCGTCACACGAGTCGTCGAAAGAGTGCGGACGCCACCAACGGGTGAAAAAAACTTGCCAACATCTTTTTTTGAATTTAATATTAAAAATAAATGTTAAATTACTAAAATACCTCATATAACCTTGGAAATAACAAATAAATCAATGTGAAAAATACCAAAACTCCTCTATATGCAAAGAAGCTATTTTGTATTTTCTAAAGGCAAAGAAGTTTTTTACTTATTTTAAAATTTATGCAAAGTCAAAAAAACTTTTGGTTAGCAAGTTTAAATTTTGTTGACCTTAGGAGTAGAAAAATATTTTTACCTTATAAAATAATCTAAAAAGACAATAATATCTATGTTTAATTTTTTAATGACCAATGGGTCAACATAAAAGATCAAAATACCACTATATCCTAGCATTCTAACCTTTCCATTGAGGGGCACAAAGATAAATTTACTTAGTAATTCATAGTAAATTATGTTTATTGCTACAATGAATTCATCTAGTATTTTAGAAATTTGTTAAATAAAATAGTAAAGTTAATGTATTTAGTTTTATGAGAATTGAATTGTTATAGCTAAGGTACTGGAGCGTCTGTATTATAGTTTTTGTTTTGTTCTCACTTTTTATCACGGATTCTTTATATTTTTAATAAAAAAATATTTTCTATAATATTAAATATCAAGTTTAATAGTAACATTGATTCAATATCTACAAAATTAAATTTCTACATGTTTTTTTCAACCTTTCGTCATCCACGGACTGGAGGGCAAGAAAAACTCGGCAAGGGCATTTTCCTTCACTCAGCTCGACCCCCATTTTGCATTTTATTTTTTCAACCCTTGAAATTGAAAGCAGCGGACACCACTCCTGGGAACTCGTCTCACGCTAACCGTCCGATTAATCGCCAGGTGGGCTCATGCCATTGGCTCCAAAATACACAAAACTAAGAGAGATTTTTTTTTTTTAACTATAAACACGTTTTTTCTCCAAAATAAATAACAGCTCCAAAACCGAAATCAATTATTATTATTTTTTATTTCTGCTCTCCCCCCTCTCAAAAAAAAAAAAAAAAAACACAAGAAACAAATCTTTAACTTTCTCTCTCTAGAAAAAAAAACGAACACATTGTGGGTGTCTCTCTCTCCTTTTTCTCACGGACACCAATCGACGATCAATCCCAAAATCGATTCGTCGTCTTCCTTTCAATCGGGAACCGTTCTTAACCTCACCCTCCGCGTATCTTAGCAACAGCCGCCGCCCATACTAAAAAATCCATACCCGTTAACATTTAAACCGAAACATCCTTAACGACACCGTTTTTTTTTTTTTCAAACTCATTGGTCGCCGGCGATTTGAAAGGTGCTCCGATATTATACTGCGCACCCTCTCCTGTTTTTTTTTAAGAGTATCTTGACCTAATTAGCTAGATAAATCAGTTTGGTTCTTCATTTACTGAGGTTAGCTTCTTGTTTAATAACAGGCTACAATTTTCGGCACGATTTTCTCTTTTCGATGCTTACTAACGTGAATTCAACGTTTCCGATTTCGAATTTAGGGTTTCTTGATCGTTTTAGGGTTTCTAAATTGAAGGTTTAAGTGTGTAGTCATTTGATTTTGCGGCTTCACTCATGGATCTATAGTTTGCTTTGTTTCACTTGTTTTCATCTTTTGTTTTGTTTGTTAGTGGGTTTAGTGATTATTTCGCTTCGGTTTCTGATTGTATTGAGCCTGCTCTGATAATTCTTTCATTTCTAGTATCATCTGAACTCTTAGGAACTTGTTTCTGATTGTCTTTAGTCTTTTTCCATTGGTTTTGGTTTAAGTAAGTGTTTTTTTTCCGATTTTAGTTATAGTTTTTGAATACCATCAGTTGCCAGTTTAAATTGTGATCAGAATCTTCTTCAGTCCTAGTTAGTGAATGTATTGTGGAATGAACGAGGTTTTGTTATCAAGATTTGATTACTCAGATATCTGCTATCTGAAAAGAACCCGATAATCTTCACTTCATAAAGAAATTTCTTCTTTTACAATTTTGGGTTTTGTTTTTTACTAGTTAATACAGTGAAGAGTATGGGGTTAAAAGTTAAACTCTTCTTTTTGAAGACAATTTTTTTTTTCTCATAGTGTGTTTTTTGCTAACACCTTTGTGAAGCGCAATTTTAGTTTTTATTATTTGTATGTTGATTTTAATTAATTATTGGTTTCTATTGTTTCCAGGCCTTGAGGGAGACTGTAAGAGACAACAGAAAAGTTACCCGCAGCATTGTATTCACAGCAAGCATTTCAGATAGGGAAAGGCGGGAAATAATTACCTTTGAAATTCCATGTGAGAGGATGGCTTTTTGCAGGAACTATACAACTGAAGCAGTTTCACAGAGTGTCCTAGAAGGAAAAGTGCAAGGTCAGGGTACAGGTAGAATGTTAGGCAATGAGGATGTAGATGTGAATTCTAGTGAAAGAGAACTGGATATGAACATGGATGCGCAATATGAAAGCGAACCAGATGCTGCAGGTAAGTTGCAGAGTGATGTGGCTGCTGACAATTGTGCTGGTGTGAGTAATTCAGAGTTGCAACCTTCTGGAAGGAGAAATGTGGCTGGAAAATGGGGTTCCAGTTTTTGGAAGGACTGTCAACCCATGGCTACTCCTGGGGCATCCGATTCCAGGCAGGATTCCAAGTCAGAGGATAGAAATGCAGAAGGGTCAGAAGATAATGTATCAAATGGAAGGGATGGTAGATTAGAATCGGAAGATGAAGAGGGACAAAAAGAAGTAGGTAGGGGTGGGAAAGGCCATTCTGATGTCCCTGCAGATGAGATGTTGTCTGATGAATACTATGAGCAGGACGGGGAGGATCAAAGTGACTTGATGCGTTATAGGGGGTTTAGCAAACCCGTTGATTTGAGCTCTAGGTTGCAATCAAAGCCTGTACCAATCAAGAATAATGTGTCCAGGAGGAGGTCTAGAGGTTTACACAATAGTGAAGGTTATGATGATGACAATAATGATGGTGATGGTGATAATGAGGAAGAAGACGAAGATGGTAATTTCTTTGTTATTGTTGCATTTTCTGTTAGGTTTCAATACCATTTTCACTAAAACAAGTTATGAGATGCTTGGATATTATTTAGTAGTTGGTAATTTCTTTTACTGTTTAACATTGGAGCTGAAATTTTTGTGATATTGCTAGCAGAAGATGATCCTGATGATGCAGATTTTGACCCTGATTATGGCGCCTTGAGTGGTCACATGGGGGGCAAGGTTATTGTCGTTGCACTTTCATAGTTGTTATTTGAAGTATGGTTCATTGCCTTTGTATTTTGTACAGCACGTGGGTTTATCACTAGCCTTGTCAGGGCAATTTTCATGATGTTTTATTTCAATCTGCTGTTCTTAAGTCCAATTTATTGTTCTTTGATTCGTATTATCCTTACAATCTTCTGTTAGTTTATTGCCTTATTTTTATAATGTGGCACACTTACATTTTTGTGCATGCTGCAAGGCATGACTAGAAGAGCCTGTGGATTCAGATAATAAAGTTCATACCAATATTGCACACCTATTCCTTTTACCCTGATGAAGTGCTTTTTCACCAAAACCAGGATAAAGATGGGGAGAGTGAAGATTCAGATGAAGAAGTTAACAGTGATGATTGGGTTATCTCAGATGATGAAGATGATGATGATTCGTATTACACAAAAAAACCTAAGGGTAGGCAACAGGGTAAAGGTGGATGTAATACAAAATCTGCCAGAGAGCACACATCATTACGTGCTTCCGGTCGACAAAAGAGAGGGAAAACATCATTTGAAGAGGATGAGTATTCGGCAGAGGATTCTGACAGCGACAAAGATTTCAAGAACATGACTCAAAGAGGTGAGCATCTCCGCAAATCTAATGCTCGGTCCACTATGTCAACAAACATTGGTGGAAGAAACAATGAGGTTCGCACTTCAAGTAGGTCAGTTCGTAAGGTATCGTATGTTGAAAGTGATGAAAGCGAAGAGATTGGTGAAGGGAAAAAGAAGAATGCCCTAAAGGTGCAGTTTATCATACTATAATTTACGACGTTACAATGCTTCGTTTTTTTTTTACGTGGATGAAAAAATCTTATGATATAGTTGTTTTGGTTAGAAATATCATCTTATAGATTAGGGCTTGCATATATGAGTTTTTCTGCTTGTTTTGATCCATATATATACATATGTATATATGTTGTAAGTTTGCTTCTTATATTTCTTTTCATCAAGTTCTTAATTGAAGTTGCATGAGTTCTTGCAAGTTTTCCAGGAACTCCCTAGAAAGTGAAAGTAATTTTTTTTTAACTCAAAAAAACTTTGTTTTTACACGTGTGTTTGTTTGTTATTAGGCCTCTCTTTTTCCTGCCCTAGCCAGCAAGCTGGGTTTGCCGTGTCTGTGGACAAACTCTTAAAATAATGTATGCTCTCTAGGGGACATTTGCACTGGGAAATACTTGTAGAATCCATGTGTTTCTATGTTTAGCAAAATATTTTATTTTTAATTGTTTTGGCCAAAATCCTATCAATGAGGTTAAATTGGTCCTAGTGTTATAGTTTGAGGATTCTAGGGCCCTGCTTAGCATTGCGGTCCAACCATGCTTTTGAAAAAAAAATGATTTTTTTTTAGCTTGAAATTATTTCTATTGATGCTTTTAGATTGTTTTGATGCCAAAAGTGAATTTTAAAAAATAAAAATAACATTATTTTGATGCATTCTAAGCGAAAAACATTTTGAAAATCAACCTCTACCACACCCAGATAGGCCCTAGATAGGCCTGTCAAAAATTATTTTTTTGGGAAAGGTGAATGATGACCGGGAATCATTTGAACCAGAACTCCTGATCTTTTAGCTCTAGTTTTATATGTACTTGTTTCTACTTCGGATATTTCTTTATGTTATTTTTATTGTTTTGGCAATTGTGGTTGCACTTTGGATTTGAATATTAAAAATTTCACAGGCTTCAGTGCTTTAATGGATTCTCTCATTACGTCACCAAGTTTTGGTATGCTATTGTTATTCTTTCTTTTGTTTGCCTTCTCCAAAATAGGATGAAGTTGAAGAAGAAGATGGTGACTCCATTGAAAGGGTACTGTGGCATCAGCCAAGGGGCACGGCTGAAGATGCAATGAGGAACAATAGATCAACGGAGCCTGTTCTGTTAAGCTACCTGTTTGATTCTGTGCCTGATTGGAAAGAAATGGAGTTCTTGATAAAGTGGAAAGGCCAGTCACATATGCACTGCCAATGGAAATCATTTTCTGACTTACAAAATGTATAATTGCTATTATTTCTGTTTCTTATGCATGCAATTTAAGCTCTAATAATCAAATGCATTTTTTGGTTTAAGTTTAATTTATTCTGCTTTGAAAATTTTCCTCCCCCCCCTGGATCTGTTGTTTACATTGTCTGCTGTTGTGTCACCAGCTAAGTGGTTTTAAGAAGGTACTGAACTACACTAAAAAAGTGATGGAAGATGTGAGGTACAGGAGATCATTTACACGTGAGGAGGTAAACCTTTTGCTTTACAAGTTAAAAGGGTTTTGAAGTTTTCTTTTCTTAATAATATCAGAGAGGAGAAAGAGAGATGCTGGGATGTGCATGTTTTGATATGATATGAAAACACTCAATAATAATTTACATCTGTTGCCTGATCTGAATGTGAGATACCTGTAATTACGAGAAATGCACAGATTTATTTTTTTTCTATAACAATGAAATAGCTTCTGTGGCTCAGTAATTTCACATGCTGTTCTAGATCATTATTTATAAGGATCCAGACTGAATAGGTTATACGGTTGGCATTTAGTTGCCTTGTTTCCTGAAAATCAGGTGATCATTTTGTCAAGATGGCTTAGCAAGTCCAACACTGGTGTGATGATATTTGAGGGGCACTTATAACTGGAAGAAATATTTGATCCTTTTTTAACTTTTCTTACATTATGAATAAGCTGGTTAGTTCTTACAGGATGAAAAAAATACTGAATTCTAACCAAAATATACTGAATGGTAATTTATGTGCCTTTGTATTTTGTCTTTCATACATTTAAATTCAGAAAGAATTTACCCTTTACTTTAATTTTTGGATCTAAGTTTTTCGAATTGGTTTGCCGTTGCTGATGGTGCATTTTCTGTTTCTTAACTAGAAATTCTTGAATTTTTAATTTTGGGAAAACAGTATTTGCATTTTAATTCATGGAACTGTTCCTTCCATATTTTTATCAGAATTATTTTTCTGGTTTTACACATTTTACTTCAATACAAAAGAAACCTGCATGGCAAATTGGTTTTTTGGGATGGTTTAGTTTATCCTCAAATGTTTGGTTTTTATCTATCAGATTGAGGTCAATGACGTGAGCAAGGAAATGGATTTGGATCTAATCAAGCAAAATAGTCAGGTTTGTCTTGCAGCATTGTTTTATAAGTCTTTGACCAGTTCTTTTTTTTTTTTTTCCTCTTACACTATTCCACAAATCTTCTTGTCACTCTCCAATTCTTGCTAGTTGCTCATATGTTTTTGTAGGTGGAGAGAATTATTGCTGATCGAATTACTAAAGATAGCTCTGGTAATGTCGTGCCGGAGTATATTGTCAAGTGGCGAGGACTATCTTATGCTGAAGCAACCTGGTATTCTAAACTATACCAGTCTTGTGATTTTTTGGTGGTACTTCTGAAATTCTTTTGTACCTTTTGTTATTGATAATCACATCCTAGACGTGGTCTTATCTCCTGGCTTATGGGATTCAACAACATACATGTGAAATTAGCCTAGCCTCTAGATATCCACTGATGAAGTAGTGATGCATGCATAGGTGTTTGTGAGAGTTGCTCTGCTACTTAATAGTCAATGATGTGTGGTGCAGGGAAAAGGATGTAGATATTGCTTTTGCACAAGATGCTATTGACGAGTACAAGGTCTGGCACAAATAATTTGTGTTTTTGGTCAACATTTTTCTTAGAAAATTATGGCTTTGCATTTTGCAATTGACATGAATGAAGTAGCACTCATTTGTAGCTACCATTTCTTTTGCAGGCACGTGAGGCTGCAATTGCTGTACAGGGGAAAATGGTGGATCTACAGCGCAAGAAAGGAAAAGGTCTGTGACTTGGTGTGGCCAGTGTTTTTTGGGACTGTGTGTCAGTTGAAAAGTTGGATAATTACGACCTGCAAAATGAGTGGCATTGTAATTTAAAAAGATCAAGTTCTGCTCTGAAAACTGAGGATTGTTTTCGCTTTGCTGCTTTATGTTACTGCCCTACTAGCAAATTGTAGGCAGTTGTTTTTGTTCTAATAGTCAAATATCCTTTTGTTTTCTTTCAATTTCTAATTCCAATTTTTGCTAGCATAACTCTTCATTCAAATAAAAAAAAACTTATGCGGGCAATTCTCTGTAAAAGAAAAAAACTAGCTATAGTCTTTACTGCGCCAGAAATTCTCTGCATGATGTTTAGTGTGATATGGTGCAAATAAATTTAAATGCATGTGTGTTTTTTTTTTCTTTTCTCTTAGCAAGTTTAAGGAAACTTGATGAACAGCCTGAATGGTTGAGAGGAGGAAAGCTTCGTGATTACCAGCTTGAGGGTTTGAATTTTCTAGTTAACAGGTATGATTATCTTTTGCTTGAAGGGAAAATTGTTGACTAACTTGAAACCTAATGTCATTGGTACATTTCCTAATTAGTCACTTGCATTCTTAGTTGGAGAAATGATACAAATGTCATTTTAGCTGATGAGATGGGTCTCGGAAAAACAGTTCAGTCAGTTTCCATGCTTGGTTTTTTGCAGGTAAAACCCTTTCTTTTCCTGAACAACCCAAGGAATTTGTTTAATTATTTTTTTATTCCTGTATTTTTTTTTCTAATTGTTTTATTCTTGGGATCCCTTCTAATTGCATTAAATAATTTTTTTTAAATATTTTTAGACCATGTTAACTGATCATGTTACGAAACTTTCAAATTTTCTCACTCTGCAGAATGCTCAGCAGATCTCCGGGCCATTTCTTGTTGTTGTACCCTTATCAACTTTGTCGAACTGGGCTAAAGAATTTAGAAAGTGGCTTCCTGATATGAATGTTATTGTATATGTTGGTACTCGTGCTAGTCGGGAGGTTTGTCATTTTTTCATGTCTTTGAGATTAATCTATTTATTTAATTCCTTCTTGATACCGGCATCTGGTCTTTAATTGTTTTGTGCAATTCAAATTAGATTCTCGGATCTTAAAATCATAATATTTGTCTAAGTTATAGTTATATTACTATCGATCATGTGAGATGCTGTCAATTATAACTGCAGGAAGGTGCAAAGATTGCACAAAGTACTGGTTTTATTGTTGTCAGTGCTGGTAAATTAAAAACTAGAAGAATTTGACCAAAGAGTTCTAGAAGTCATCAAAGTCTTAAAACCTGAAAGTTAGTTTAATTTCTTGGCTTCTTTTCGATGTCAAGCAGCAGGTCCTTTTAGGGTCAATTCTCTAGGGAATACTAGAAGAGATTGGAATATTTATCACTTTGATCTAGATTATCTATGCTTTTTTCTTAGATGAATGTCTTGTTCTCCAGCTCTGTACTGTACTTTTTTTTCTCTAGATACTTTCTTCTTTAAAAAAAATTGCTACTTATCAAGCAGTCCATACTCCATGTTATTAAAGCTCAGGCATCCAAAAAATCTTGATATGGGGAATGAGTGGGAAAGCTCAAAAGCCCTGATTTAGTTGGTGACAGCTGTGTATGCATGCCAGTAGCCTTTTTCTTATCCTTAAGAAGCTTTGGAGGCAGGCCTTACCTCAGTGCAAGACAGAAAAGAGGGGGGGGGGGTTATTGAAGTTGTCTGTGAATAAAAGCGCTGTAATTAATGATGGCTGCTGTGCTTCATGATCTGGTTAATCAAACATTTTCTTTCATGACCTAGAAAAATCATGCATTATGGTGGCATTCTCCAGTACCCATTGTAGATTAGTTTTGGTTGTCTGTGAAACTCTTACTGTGATGAGATAGGGAGTTGGGATTCCTCTCCCTTGTTGCCTTCTGAGACAAGGTTTTTTGGCTACACTGGCATGGTTAAAAATCTAACCTGTTGTCTTAAAATAAGCCGAGTCTTTAAACAAATGGGATGGTAGGGAAAAAGGCCCAGATAGAAAAGGATTTTGGTTTTCACCCTGTCAATATTTGTAATGTTCTTTTAACTCATGTTGCAAGGTGTTACTTTCAATTGGAGGTTATCGTTTTTTTTTTGTTTCATTATAGCTTTTTTGTTGTGTTTATTCATGTTTGAGCCTTGGTTTCAGGTTTGTCAGCAATACGAATTTTACAATGATAAGAGAGTTGGCCAGCCTATAAAATTCAGTGCTCTGTTGACCACATATGAAGTTGTTCTGAAGGACAAGGCTGTTCTGTCCAAGATTAAGTGGAATTATTTAATGGTTGATGAAGCTCATAGGTTAAAGAACAGTGAAGCGCAGTTGTACACAACTCTTTTGGTAATGGCATTTTACAATTAATTTTGGTGCCAGTATTTTGTATGTATGCTGTGATTGGTTGATTTAGTTGTTATTTGGATAATTCATTCTCTTTTTCCTGCAGGAATTTAGCACCAAGAACAAATTGCTAATTACTGGCACTCCATTGCAGAACAGTGTGGAAGAGCTATGGTTTTTATTCATTTCCTCTAACTCACTGTTATTGTTCTTGCATTCAAACTTCAGGAATTATCCTGTGCCAAATTTGCCCCCCAGATATGATAACTATGAAGGCCTATAAAGTTTAGGAAACTGTTTATAGCATAGACTGTGTTTTTTAAATACAGTCCTTATCTTACCAACTCTTCAGATAAGAGCTGCTGGTGCAATCACATGTTCTGTTCGCTTGTTTTGGTATTTTCTTTCATTTAACTATTTGTTTTGGCACATTATTAAACATGTGTGAAATAAGCACCCTTTGTCTGGGGAAAACTGCTGATACTAGTTATGATATTTTTATGTTGGTCAAATCTATTTTTTGCACATATTTTGAAAATGGAATTCATTAGGAGGTCATTGGCATGTTGGTTCTGCTGATTGTTTATGATGGCTTGCAAGCCAGCATTACATGAGAGCTGTCTTCATTGCTCTGTTTTGTTCAAAGAAAGTTCATTGTTGATTTTTTCCCTTTTTTGTTTAATTTTTCCTCTCTAGTGTTTTCTCCCTCAGTTGCTGCAGACCTCTTTTGTTTGCCTGGTTTAATTGATTTTTGTTTTTTCTCAAAATGTGCCAGGGCTCTGCTTCATTTTCTTGATCCTGACAAGTTCAGGAGTAAGGATGATTTTGTTCACAATTATAAGAATCTTAGCTCATTTAATGAAAATGAGGTACATTACACTGTTGTATTTGCTTTTTCTTCACAGTTGGCACACACAAACACACACATTTTTCTACACTTAGTTAATTTAAGTTTCTATGGTTTTTTGTAGCTCGCTAATCTTCACATGGAATTGAGGCCTCACATTCTCAGAAGAGTTATCAAGGATGTGGAGAAATCCTTGCCTCCCAAAATAGAGCGCATTTTGAGGGTTGAAATGTCTCCTCTCCAGAAACAGTGAGCGATGTTTTCCATTTGTGATAAAGTGATGTTCTTCTGGATTATTTCTTGACAGCTTTTGTAATTTTTGATTTTTGCATATGTTTAGATACTATAAATGGATTTTGGAACGTAACTTCCATGACCTGAACAAAGGAGTTCGTGGCAATCAGGTTAGTGTCTGCGATGAAATCATGAATATTATTAGAACTTTAGGCTTGGAAAGTAATTCTAACAGCTATTGGTGACATCACTGAATTTTGAGTCAAACATTAGAGGCACTTTGTTTATGGATTAGAAGTGACTGAAGCTGCATGTTGTTTTTTACTGTGTTGAAAACTGATAATATTAGTTGTTTTATGTTTTCAGGTTTCACTTCTGAATATTGTGGTAGAGTTGAAGAAATGCTGCAACCACCCCTTCCTATTTGAAAGTGCGGATCATGGTTATGGCGGGGACATCAGTACCAATGATAGCAGTAAACTGGAGAGGATTATCTTAAGCAGTGGAAAGCTGGTTATTCTTGACAAACTACTCGTCAGATTGCACGAGACAAAACATCGTGTCCTTATTTTCTCCCAGGTTTGTTTCATTAGCTTTTTTGTTGTTATTCTCCTTGCATAGATATGCTTGCTGACTGTAAATTACTTAGGTATCCCTTCAAAGCTATAAATGATATTATGATCTCTTCAATTCTGGGTCAGCCTCGTACTGAAATGTAGATAAGCTGATTAACTGTAATGAGGGTAAATGATGGTTTGTAGTGTGCATTTTCTTGGTATTCATGATTTATTGCCTATGTAGTCAAATTTGGATTGGATATGGAAACTCATCATTTGTTTAGTGAATGTACGCAATTGATTAGGCATTTTCCAAGTACCAGGGCGGTTTCCTTGGGAACTGATGATGCTTAACTTCCTTGATGCATTTTCATTTCCACTTTCTAAAATTCCGTTATACCTCACAATTGAATCAAACACTGAGTACTAGCCTCAACTGACACCTTGCTGAATTTTTAGCAGGGTGCTGTGACCATTTGAAAAACTTGGTCTTGGATATATTATTTAAATTGACTTATTTTACCTTAAAAGGTATACAAGCATATTAAATGACAAATGAATTGTGGCATTGGTCAACTGCTGCAGATGGTCAGAATGTTGGATATAATAGCTCAATACATGTCACTCAGAGGGTTCCAATTTCAAAGGCTTGATGGTAGCACAAAGGCTGAGTTGCGTCAGCAGGCAATGGAACATTTCAATGCACCTGGTAGTGATGATTTCTGCTTCCTTCTTTCAACTCGGGCTGGCGGCTTAGGCATCAATCTTGCAACTGCTGACACAGTTATAATATTTGATTCAGACTGGAATCCTCAAAATGACCTACAGGTTATAAGCAGAATGAAAACTTGTTTCACTCAATGTTTTTTTAGTCTCTCTACTACCATCATGGATCTTCGTTTCGATCAATTGAATTATTTAGTTTAGAGGAAACAGATGTTGCTTAATTGTTTGATGATTTATCAGGCAATGAGCAGAGCTCATAGAATTGGGCAGCAAGAAGTTGTTAACATCTATAGATTTGTGACAAGCAAGAGCGTTGAGGAAGATATCCTAGAGAGAGCTAAGAAGAAGATGGTAGATTCTTGGAGTCGATTTCTATCAGTGCACTTCATTACTTTCATCCTAACAGTCATGTTCATTTGCATATAATAGTATCCACACATGATACTCACATCTAATATGTCGACTTTCTGTTATGTTGTATAATAGTATTTAACCCTATTAGTTAACATATCCTTTTTTGTCAAATTTGCTCTTTATAGGTTCTCGACCATTTGGTGATCCAAAAACTAAATGCAGAGGGTAGATTGGAAAAGAAAGAAACAAAAAAAGGGAGTTATTTTGATAAAGTAAGAACATAATCAAACCATAATTCATGTTTTTTGTTGGTACTGTTCTATGTTTCTAATCCTAAATATGGGTATTCAATTGTAGGCTGAATTCTTGTATGTATGATTATCGTGGCATTCTAACATTCTGTTAGTTGCTGTTCTATTGTCCCTTAGAACTATTGCACTTACACTTTTTTTCACCTTTCTTGATTGCAGAATGAGCTCTCAGCAATTTTAAGATTTGGGGCTGAGGAACTCTTTAAAGAGGACAGAAACGACGAAGAAAGCAAGAAAAGACTCCTAAGTATGGATATTGATGAAATTCTTGAAAGAGCAGAGAAAGTGGAGGAGAAGGAAGCTGGGGGAGAGCAAGGGAATGAATTGTTAGGTGCTTTTAAGGCAAGTAAATAATTCATTATTTTCTATGTTGGAATTCCACTGCTTATTTCTGTACCTTTTCTGTTTTGATTATATCCAGGTTCTGCTGCTACATTTACATTAGGGTAGTTTTGAAGGTCTAAAATCTTAAATGACTACGCCATTTTATGAGTTTATAAAATTGTGTTAAGGTTTGCAACACCGTATCAATTTTGAATTAAATTGTCTTAAAGTAAATAGTGTGTATTATTGGGTCTAATAACCAGGTGCTTGGGAAAAAGAAAATGATGGTTATAAGTTCGAGGAAGAAAGAAAATGCACAAAAGACAAATCTATCTTGACCCCATTTTACCTGCCAACTGAGAGTAAAATCAAGCACAAACTTTTTTCTTTTTTTTTTTTTGGGGGGGGGGGGGGGGGGGCAACTTGT
>Ga0307518_10001161_pt1 | contig 19792 bp, 14 predicted proteins | sample 25_EM_MG_FD_203889 | JGI IMG/M metagenome (GOLD analysis project Ga0307518, IMG submission 203889) | Populus trichocarpa ectomycorrhiza microbial communities from riparian zone in the Pacific Northwest, United States - 25_EM | ecosystem: Host-associated > Plants > Roots > Unclassified | place...
CCGAGGCTTTCCTTTTCCGATGATCTTTCTAGCTTTAGTTGGAGTTTGAGTTTAGTTTATAATTGCTAAATCCGGCATGGTCTAGTATGTTGACTTGGAAAATTTGTAACTCAAAACTTAATTAGGATCAGGATTTTAGTTGAACTCGATAAGTTTTTGATCCAGTTAAACCTGACTAGGTCAATCTCTTGTAAAAAAGAGTAGAATACTTTCATTCTGATGAAAATAGTTGACCAAGATTAATGTTACTTTTTTATCAAATAGTAACATTGACATTGATGGATGCAGGGGAAGAGAAAGAAGAATGAAGAAAAAGTAAAACGAAGAGAATATAAATCTTCGAGCTCAAAATTTATCTTTTAAGAATGCTGAAAATGCTCAGTAAAAGATTTATACAGGTAGAACCTTTCGGTTTGTGTATAGACGAATCTCAATACTTGACAGTAGTTAAATGCTTTTGTCAAGAATGGTTTGGTATCCGCAGCTCCATTGTGTATCAAAGACATAAAGGAGAATCTGGTAGCAGCCTTGACAGTCAAGAAAAATGCATGCACAATTAAACAAGGAAAGAATAAATATTCAAGTATAAAGAAGCTATACAGATTAAGTCCAGCAGCAGTCCAGCAACTTCTCTTCTTTGATCTTCTTCAGAATTCTTATGCTGTAATATTCAGAAGGGCAATTAAACTTGTTAGCTATGGCCTCTCTCAAAGTTAACATCTGTCTCTTTGTGCTTTTTCATGCCATTTTCTTGCTTTCTTCTGAAGTATTGGGCTATGGCGGTAATCCTCTCTCTCCCTCTCTCTCTCTCTCTCTCTCTCCATGAATATCTTTTTTTGGTGTTCCTATATGATCAACTTGCATTCAAGTGTTGTTGGGCTTGAAATTTTCTTCTGATGTTTTCATAGGACTGAAATGCATTAGATGTGAACTGCAATGTACCAAGAAACAATATTTTTCCAATTATATCACATTATTGATGAATTGTTATGGCTAAATTAATAAACATTCATTGCATTATGATGATAATTAATCCATGTAAGTTTCTTATACTATTTGCAGGTGAAGAACTCAGGCTTTTGGAGAACATCAATGCTTACAGGACATCATACTGGGACATACCGGCCCTGACCAACAATAAGAAGGCAAGATGCGTCGCAAAAAACATTGCTGCCACGCTAGAGCAACCTTGTAATGAAACCACTCGTGCTTACAAGGTTAAACTAGATAAGTACCCAGATCAATTAGCTAACTGCATTGGCACTAACCATACCACAGATGGTGTAGTATTGCCGGTTTGCTTGCCCGAGGATGGTCTAGCTGAAGTTTCATTGCTTCATAATTATACTCGAACCCGGTATGTACATTACATAAAAGACTCGAATTTTACCGGGATAGGAATTGGATCCAATGATTATTGGATGGTGGTTGTTTTGAACAAAAAAACCTCAACATGGAGTAGTTCTGCAAGTGCAAATGGTTTGGTTTCAAAGCTTGGTTTTGGTCATGGAGTCGTGTCTTTGTTTCTGGGGATGCTCTTTTATCTGGTGTTATGAGTTCTTTCTGTAACTTCTGTATATTATTCCTCCAATGGTTTGCATTGTGAGTGTTGTTCGCTTACCTGGTGAGGAATGGTGCTAGGAGTGCTTATGATTTGTGATTGTTTTCCTCTGCCAATGTTGCAATTCATGGGCAGAATGACCCTCTTTTTTCAATTATTTTTTTGTCATGTAAAGTGTGTTGCGAATAAGAGATGAAATAAAAGGCAAGTTCTCCAATTCAAGCACTGTGTGAGTAGCTTTGTGATCCATTAACAGAAGACAAAGTTTAGGCCACCTTTATGCATATCAAAGACATGAGTGCTTCTGGCCATTAATTAATTCTGGTTTCTGCGTTGGCATTATGATGAAGAAGGTTTTGCTCAATAGGATATCGATATGCTGTGTTTAGAATATTTTGATAGCCTAGCAGATACGTTTATGAGCTGGAAGTACAAATTCAAGACCAAGAAGAGGCTTCATCCCATTTTATCCAATAATTGGATCGCTTTTAAATTTGGAAAGTGGATTCTATGCCACCCATTTCGAGAAACCTTTAAATTAAGCTTGTAAGATGTTATTCTAACAATTTTCATTATTTTCCCATTTAATTTTGAATTTTTAGCTTAATTACGGATTTTATGTTTTCTCTCAAGGGTTCTGATTTTTCCTTGGTTTTAGATTCATATACCAAGGGGCTGTCTTCCTTTAAAAAGAGACAGATTGTTGGAGAATACATTCACTAGCTCCATCTCGTCCCTTCTATCCTAACTATAAATAGTAGTCAAAAGCTGCCCTGTAGTAGGTAATTAATATCTTAATCACTTTCATAATCAAGAATGGTGAGTGATAAGGGAATTTATATAATGTATATTTCTTATTATACGTGCTTGATTTTAAAATATTTTAGATGTATTGAATAAGTTAATTAGAATTTTAATTTTTTTTTGAATTATTGACCTCGTAGAAAATTAATGTGTTTTTCATATACTAAATTACTGAGTAGGCAGAATCCGGCAGCAAAACCAAATACTGATTGATTTTGGGTTGCAAAAAAAGTCATACAACTCAGTTCCAAGTGTTCATCACCATTTTAAAAATCTGAGACAAATATCTACAAAACATATGAAGGGCATAAAATTTAGTTTTGATGTTTTGAAGCTCAAAAAACGAGTCGAAAAACAAGGATTGAATCAGACCTGAATTTCTTGCACTCCAAGTTATGGCTTGTATCTCAGGTCTCAGAATTCCAAAAATTGCAAGATCAGTGTCGCTGAAAAAAGATTCAATTTTTTACAATTTCATCAGAAATAGAGAAGCTTGGATTCACACATTTAATGCCCCAATTCTGCCTCGCAATAGAATTTAGTTTTGATGTTTTGAAGCTCAAAAAACGAGTCGAAAAACAAGGATTGAATCAGACCTGAATTTCTTGCACTCCAAGTTATGGCTTGTATCTCAGGTCTCAGAATTCCAAAAATTGCAAGATCAGTGTCTCTGAAAAAAGATTCAATTTTTTACAATTTCATCAGAAATAGAGAAGCTTGGATTCACACATTTAATGCCCCAATTCTGCCTCGCAATACCCGGAGAATAAAGAAGCCAAAACAGAGGAGGAAACTTACGCTCTTTCTTTCTTTCGATCGGGGGTAAAAAAGCCAGAATATATAAGGCTTCCAGGGGATCATCTAGGGTGACAAGGGGAGATGGAGAGAGACCCTACAATACACCAAAAAAGAAAAGAGGAGGCAGCATAAAGAATAGAGAGGAACAGAGCAAAAAAGGGAGGAAATTCTACTGTCATTTTCTACTCTGAGTGATGTTCTTCGTATCAAATTTGTTTTTTTTTTAATTCGGCTATGGAATAGATTTTTATTTTAAGATTTTATGTAACCTTACATACGTGAATAATTTATTTGATTGAATTGATATACTGGTCGTTGAGTATTTCATTTTATGTTTAACACTTGTATATATTTATCAACGTTTGCATAATTTATGATTCAATTTGAGATTGAAAAATAATAATTATTTTAGCTATTGTTTGAAATACTTTAAGAAATCTATAGGATAAATATATCCTTGAAACTTTTATAATCATCAAAATTTATTAAGTAAATTAAAACCTTGAAATTTGAATTTGACACAAAATCTTGAAACTGTCATTGGATTCGGAGAGGTTTTGTACTGAGCTGTCCATTGATTCCCCCTCGCCTAACTCAAATTCTGAGAAATGCTTTTTTTTTCTGCAGCTTCTCTGCCTCTTTCTGCTTCCTTTTCCTTCGTGTTTTCTTTTCTGTGTTTTAATATGTTTCTTGAATAAGCTTTTTGTATCGTCCAAATTGTTTGATTTCTTTTCTTTCCTTAGATTTACTTCTTCCTTTCTCTGTATCAAGTAGTATCATTGACATTGGTAGTTGCAGGAGGAGAAGAAGAAGGCAATGAAGAAAAAAGGAGAGCATAAATCTTTGAGCTCAAAATTTCACTTTTTTTTATTGCTGAGGGAACTCAAGAAATGCATAGCAAGAATTTTTTATGAGCAGAACCTTTTGGTTTCTGTATAACCTGATAGAAGCCAAACCAAATGCTTTTGTAAAGCATGGTTTGGTATCTACAGTTCCTTTGTGTAACAGAGACATAAAGGAGAATCTGGCAGCAGCCTTCACATTCAAGAAAAATGCAAGCACAATCAAACAAGGAAAGAATAAATATTCAAGTATAAAGAAGCTAACACTATATAAATTAATTGCAGCATTTTCTCTTCTTCGATCTTCTTAAGAATTCTTTGTGCTGTAATATTCAGAAGGGCAATTAAACTTGTTAGCTATGGCCTCTCTCCAAGTTAACATCTGCCTCTTTGTGCTTTTTCAAGCCATCTTCTTGTTTTCTTCTGCAGTACTGAGCTGTGGCGGTACTCCTCTCTCTCTATCTCCCTTGATATATGTTTGTGGTTTTCTTAAACGATCAGCTTGCATTGAAGTGTTGTTAGATTATAAATCTTTTTCTCTGTTGTTTTTATATGATCTGCAATCTAGCAATTATGCCATGTTATTAATGAATTATCATGTCTAAATAGATTAGTTTCCATTGCATTACACTGATAATTAATCCATGCAAGTCTCTTGTATATTTGCAGATGAAAAACACGAACTCTTCAAGAACATCAATGCTTACAGGACACTATTCCTGGACATCCCAGCCCTTACCAAGAACAAGAAGGCAAAATGCCTTGCTAATGAGATTGCTGACAGGCTAGATCAACCTTGTAACGAAACCACTCATGTTGACCAGGTTAAACTAGACAGCTACGCTGATCAATTAAAAGACTGCGTCGGCACTAACCATGCCACAGATGCTGTCGTGATGCCAGTTTGCGCGCCTGCGGATGAAGTGGAAGCAGTTCCATTGCTTCATAATTATACTCGAACCCAATATAAGAAGTACATTAAGGACTCAAGCTATACTGGAGCAGGAGTTGGCTCAAATGATTATTGGATGGTGGTTGTTTTGAACAGAAATACATCAACATGGAGTAGCTCTGCAGGCACAAATGGTATGGTTTCAGGGGCTGGTGCCGTGTCTATGTTTCTGGGAATACTTTTTTATCTAGTGTTGTGAGTCCTTTCTGTGACTTCTGCTTGCTATTCCTTCTAGGGTTTGTCATTTTGAGTGTTGTTTGCTTACTTTGAGAGTAAAGATGTTGAAGAGTGATGATCTATAAGTTGTGATTGTTTTCTTCTGCCAAAGATTTATTTTGTGGGCAGAATGATCCATTTTCCTCAATTATTCTTTGTCATGTAAAGTGTGTTCAAAATAAATAAAAGTTGTGCTTCAACAACTGTGTGCTTCAACAACTGTGTGCTTTCTGATCCCTTATTGCGTGATTAATATCTTGAAAGAGAAGAAATGGTGGAGACAGAGAGGATATGTTCTCCATTATACATTATATTTTTAAAAATATAAAAATTAATTATAAAACTTTTTTTTATTTGAAGTATATTTTTTTTATTTTTTAACCTGTATAAAAATCTTTTTTCTACCTTGTGAATAAAATTAGATAAACTTGTAAAAATTTCTCTACTAAATCAACTAAATATTTAGACGGTATAATTATGGAGCGAAAAAAAAATCATAAAACACCAAACAACTTTATAGCCAGCGTTCCAAACACTAAGCATCAATAATTACGGGGAGAGAAAGAGACATCCCCACTAGTTGGGTCCAATCAGCAGAATCAGCACCCAATTTAATACTCTTTCCATCAAAATCTAAAATAAACCGCAGTGCGCTCACTCTTAACATGCGCACTTAAAAATATAAAACGCCAGCAGTGCGCTACATAGCTCTCAAAACAACAGCAATGGCAGTGAACAAAGACGATGAAGAAGAAAGAAGAATTATTTAGCGACTTCATATTCGCTCCGTCAGTTCACGCCGTTAATTACAATCCCACCATGATCAACGGCTCAGATTTCACCAACACCAACAATACTGACGACGATGATTGGGGAGATTTCAATTTTGTCAGCAGCAATTCCAGTGGACTCTCCCACGCCTTATCGCTGCCCAGAATCTCAAATACCGATTTTGAACCCTCTACAAAAAATCAAAAGGTGATCGAGTCACTGACTGATCCTGCATCGGCACCGAGTTTAGTTAATAACTTGACTCAGTGGGACAAGCCAAAAGGAGCTCTGCCCCTTTCGATATTTGGAGAAATTGAGGAGGAGGAGGAGGAAGGATCAGGTTCGGGCGAGCCTAGAAAAAATGAAAGTTTTGATTTTTTGAAAAATAAAGAGGGATCAGGTGTCATTGTGAGTGATTTGATAGCTAATTTATATAAAGAGAAGGAGAGGAATAATGGGTTCAGATCCAATTTTAATGGGCCGGATTTGAATTTGGGAAATTTGAATGGTAATGGATTGAATGTGAATGGTGTCAATAAGGGGGAATTGGATTCAAAGGGGTTGGGTTTGGATTTGAAGGAAAATGGATTGAATTCGAATAAAATGGAATCAAATTTGATTAAGAGAGATGGGAATTTGAGTGGAAATGGAGTGGATTTCGGTTTGGTTCATGGTAATGAGGGATTTGATGATGATAAATGGGAATTTGAAGGTGCAGACAGTAAAACTGTTGTGGAGATTGAGATTTCTAAGGTAAAGTTTTGATTTTGTTTTGTATGTTTGTTTATTTTAAGTGAGTTAAGTAGTTAAGTTTATATGGATCAACTACTGATTTGTAGTTTCTTTTAGATTGGGAAAGTGTGCTTGTTTGTTGTTTTAGTTTGAGAATTTGAATGTGGGATTTGTTTTATTGATGTTTTTGAATGGAAATTTATGGAATCAGGCTGGTGAAATGAGGACTGAGAATGGATTGGTATCGCATGTTAATGGATTAAATTCAAGTTGGAACCCTTTGAGCTTGGATTTGAATGGGTGGACATCGCATGTTAATGGAGATCATTCAGGTAGGGATTGGTTGAATAAGGGAACGGTTGATGGAAATAGAGCACTTGGTAACAGCGATGGGTGGGAGTTCAAAGAAACAGGTTCCAAAATGCAGGCTAGAGATGAGAAAGAGAAGGTAAAATGTTAATTTTTGTTATTGATTGATATTTATTGTATACTGGATAGTTTTTTCTCTGAGTACATACGAATTGCATATTTTCAACTATATACTTTGCTTTCATCTTTCCATAAAAGGAAGAAATTTTATTTTGAGGAAGAATGAAGACATGCACACCAATAAGATATTATCTAAAGAGATTGAATTCAAGGTGTAGATTGTTTTGCTCTCCAAACAATCAGGATATCACCTCAACTAAGCTAAACAGCTGTTTCAGGAAAAGTTAGGAAAAAAACTTTGTATACTCAGCTTTCAAACTATGAAATGTGTTGATCAACTTTTTCCACCTTCGATTCATTCCAAATTCTGCAATATGAGAAAGAGAATTAGATAGCTTGAGTCTCGGTGTTGATTTGATGACTGCAATGATATTTTCAGGTTGCCTTAGATTAAGTTTGAAAAATAATTTAACACATGTCATCCGAGTTGGAATATGTGGCACGTAGTTTTAATGTGTTGCATCTAGTTTTAACTTTTTCCTTGCATGCTGAGAAAAAATGAGGAAATAGACGAAAAATGTTCTGATTTTTACTTGATATTTTGTCAGTTGAGTATGTGTCTTTGTGTTGGCGAAGAGTGATGTGTCAACTTTGGCAGCTTAGCAGTAGGGATATTATTGTTTTCTATTCTGCTCTTGGTTTAACAAATTCATCTGCAATATGTTCAGGGTGAGCAGATCGAGACTGAAATCAAGCCAACATTGAGTTTTGATGGATCCAACTCAACCTGGAATGGTTTGGATGGATTAACAAATTCAAACTTAAATGATGTGAATTCAGATATAAAACAGATGAATCCAATTTCACATGATGAAAATGAGGGTTTTAGTGGAGATGATGAGTGGGACTTCAAGGCTGCAGAAGCAGAATTTGGGACTGGAGATGGGAATACTAAGGTAGCACAGTTGTGATGATTTACTAGATATATTTCAATTTTAGTTCTCTTTCCATTCAGTTTAATAAATTTAAAATTTCACCTGTCTTGTTTGGTTTTGTCAGTCCTAATTAACAATGAAGCAGCTGTGATTGGCATTTCACTTCTCAGCAACTGAAGATAATGTGTACAAATATTGCTTGTATTGTTTTGCATATCGTAGTAGGGATTAGAAACCTCAAGTTAATAAGATTGAAAACCATCAATAAATCAGGACATGCTGGTGGATATTTGGTTTATGAGAACACATGCAAACACAAAATTGTGGTTGCATTACAAAACTCTTGTGTTCAACTTAGGTTTCTTTTTTTCTTTTTCTTTTTGATCATTCTTGCATAAGTGCTGCTTAATTATGTGCCCTTGAAATAGCTAAAATTTTGTATACCTCTAGTGTCTGTAGCTAAAACTGTATGACAATTGTATTACAAGGGCTGTTAAATATGGATATGTGCTTTGCTTCTGTCATGTCACTTGGTTTATCAAGTCTTACGTTTTTTAGTTTGAAGGGTGATGGGAGAAGGGTGGAAAACACAGAGGGAGCTACATACGCATTTGGATTTGGTAGTGGGATGCTTGGTGCTGGTGATTTATCTGGTGCATCACAACAGACCTCTCAAAAATCTACTGAATGGGACTTTGGATTTGATTCCACCCCTGCTTTAGCTCAAGACACTACCATGTCCCATCCATTCTCTGAAAATGAGCAGAACAACACCAAAAAGGGCTTGCATTCCTCCCCAGATGATGGAGTTGATGCTGATGAAGAGTCTTGGGAATTTAAAGATGCATTTTCACAAACTGGATCAAAAAATAAGGTGATGAGTTTATTTATTTATTTATTTTTGCGATTCAACAGTGTTTGAACTTCTTGAAGAACATAAACATATGAAACCTTTTGATTTTTGGCTATAGGAAGAGCCAAAGGTTGTTGAAGTTTCTACTGCTGTGGAAGCATTTCCATCTGATGGTGAAATCAAGGTGGTTCCTCACTTCAAATGCTTCATGTTTGAATAAAACTGTATGTGGTTGATTTTATTAAATGGTGGTTTGCATCTAGGCATGTGGCGTCAAAAATAAAACAAGTGCATCTGGAATTTTTTTTTTTTTAGAGTAGATTTAAGATGCCTTTGTGGAGGCTTATACTCTCTTCCTCTTATTCGCCATCTTTACGAAATTGATTGAGTTTGATTTATGTTTGAAACTTTGACAGAGTGAAGTTCACTAATGGTGCAGGCATCCATGAGCAAATATTGCTCTCTGATATAATGATCATTTGCTCTTCTTGATCAGGGAAACATGGCAAGGTCAATCAGTCAAAATGGAGCTCTGCCTTTGTCCATTTTTGGTGATGAAGAAGAGGATTCCAATGATCCTGTGAGTTATCAAGACATTTCATCTGAGCTGCCTGATTCCAAGCCAATAGATGGCATTAAAAGTCCTCATTCAAACTTTGCTATCAATGATCTTATATCAAGTTTGTACAGTCAAGCTGAGCAGAATACTGCCATTATTAATGGCCAAAACCCCAGTGGAAATGGATTGAGCCTCATCAATGCTACAATGGAGTCTAATTTAGCAGGTGACAATGATGATTTTGATGATGATTCCTGGGAATTTAAAGTTGCCTCTTCAGGGACCAGAGCTGAAGACCAGGCCTCTTTTATTGGTCTTGGAGAGGCTAATACTGACTGTTCCTCCAAAACAGAGCTAAATGATTATGTCGATTTCTTTTGTAAATTGAAGGAAGAATTGCACTGTCTTGCCCTGTGTCATCTTGATAATCTAAAGGTTAGTAGTAGCCTTGTTAAGTTACTCTCCTCTCTTCTCTTGAAGGTTGAGTTGCTAATGGCATTGAATTTTGGAATATGCTTCTTGTTAGAAAGCTCAAAGTGCTGCTAGTGAAGATGCTGAAGTAAAAGCCCTTGAAAAGGAAATACAGGTTGGTAGCTTTGTTTGGTCACTTGTGTCATTATTGTTGCTGCTGCTGCACAATCTCTGGTTTGTTTCCCATTTTAAATACATTGTACAGAAAAGATATGAACTAACTACTTATTTGAAAAGCATTATAATCTGATTGCTTGTTTATCTATTTTTCTTGGAAAATATTTACTTTGGCCCCTCACAGCTGGTGATAAATCTGTATCTGGGAAGTTTTTGATGCGTGCTTCCATAAGTTTTGTCTTTTGCTGACACATTTTTTTTATGGTATTCATTCTCTCTCAAGTCTCACTTCACATCTGTTACAATCATTTATGTTTTTGGAGCATACTTCTATAAGATTGTTGTCTTTTGTTGAATCTTTTTTATTTTTTGGTATTTCTTCTCTCACTCAACTCACATCTGTTACAATCACTTGCGTTTATGCCCTGCCTCAATATGAATTTAAATGTGGTAATAAGCATTAATACTGTTTCCCCTTTGTTTCAAATTTCGATTTTTTGGCACTCATTTAATTGTGTTTGTTGGATATGTAATGATAACTTAATGCTTATAGAGTGAAATATATATTTGTGCTTACAACTTCATGTTGTGTTATTGTTGCCTGCTGTTCTAGAATCTTCATGATGAACTGTGCCGAGATGGTTTGTTTTCTGGTGAAGTTGACTCAGGGAATCACTCCCCAAAAAAATTGTGCCTGAATGAATTTGTTGAAGTTTTGCAAGAACCAAAGTACCAAGGGTTTGAATCAGAACATCAGTTATCAAGTAAATTGTCATTGGTAAGTCTTTTTTGCTTTCATTTATCATTAAAGAACCATCGACTTTTGGGCTTGAGAATCTGTCATCTTTCTCTTGTGGCATCAATGCGATAAGTTGGTTAATGATTCATTTATGCAAAGTCATGTACAGAGCCATTTGGGAATCGAATTTATTTTCTGATCTTTCTAATGCAGTATTTTGCTTTTTATTGGTTCTGGTTTCATGCATCTTGACAGGTGGAGAATGATTTGAGATTGACAATGGAATTCCTCAAACATGTGTCATCAACAATAAAGATTTTGACATTGGTATCAAGAGAGGAGCAATCTTGTTATATTTCCACTTGGTCTGAAATCCTGTCTGTTTGTGCTAGAGAGCTGAAACATGGCGCCATAATTTGGACGCAGTCATTACAAAAAGATGTCCATGATCAAATATTATCTAAGCCTCAAGGTACCACATTGTCATTCTTGTGTAACAGGAGATTTGGTAATGGTCACAGATGCTTTGTATTTGTGTTTGATATTTTAACTTTAAATTTTTTGGGGTGACTACAGGCAAGAACTATATCGTTGCCCTTGGAGAAATTTACAGAGTTATTGAAGTTATTGGGTCTTCAGCCAGACTTTATAAGCCATGGGTTTTAGTTAGTTCTACAGATCCCATGGGCTTGTTCACTCTTCTAAGTGAGTGTTCCACCCTATGGTCAGGTTCTGGACTTGAAGAAGCTCTGCAGAGCATTTCTGATCCTTCTGGTGCTGATTGTAATCGAGATCTCACTACATTAATAGAGTCTATTAAGAATATTCACAATCTTGATACTCTGACGCTATATAACCATGTTTTTTGTGGACAAGGCCCTATCTGTCGACTGTCAGTCTTAGCTGCAGGAGCAGTGCCAGGTATGCAGAATATGACTATATATTTTTTGGATTAGGCTAGGCTATTGAAAGATTCATTTTTCTCATAACAGTTATGACATGTAAAGTGGCCAAGATATTAGTTTTCATTTTTGAGTGTCCACAAACTCCTTTGAACAGACTGTAATTTTGAAGTTCTTAGAGATTTTCATCTTTCATTCTTTATATAAATTGAGAAAATTGAAGTTTGCTATTTTGTGAACGTAATAGTTTTGCAAGCGGTTTTGTTATTTCTTGGCCTCTGTTGGTGGCCTTTTTGGTATAGTATAAGATGATGCTGACATGCATGCATAGAGCTTCTAAACAAGGTTGAACAAATAAATATTTTCACTGTCTTGATTTCCTTGAACAGGGATGAAGATGGTGGTTTGGAATGGGGAGCACTACTTTCTCCCACTTGCTAATTTGTGGGCAAATTTAGTAAGCTGCAACCCTCCAAATTTTCCACACATACATGTTGGATGATGATGAGGATGGAAGGATAAGTTGGAAATGTTCAGTGGCAGCTGTTTGGCTGAGACTGTAATCGACTCCAATTGTTTCATGCATGACGAGGTTTCTAGGGCGTAAGCCACAGCTGCGCTGTCACAAGGATGCTGCTCGGGGAAGGATTGAAGATCTAAATGGTGTCTCCTTTAAACTCAATCTGATAGTCAGGTACCAAACCAACGTTTTAAAACTTTATTGGTTGCCAGTCATTACATCAAGGCTCTAGCTTAGCAATTGGGGCCTAGAGTTGTTTTGTTGTGTTATTTAGTTGTGAAATGGGTGAATCATACAACATCCACATACCTAGAAGTAGGATTTTGGCATGTATATGTATACAGGTATTTTGATTCTCTAGATCCGCCTCCTATTCTGCCTTTTTCATGTTGTATTACAAGTTCAGTTATAGTCCTTGTTGTCATGTTATATATTCTTTCATGTTTCCCCATACTTTTTTTAGCCAATTAATAAAGTGTATTCATTTTATTGTACCAAAGAGCACTCTTGCTTCTATATAGATTTTATCGTGTTAAATTCGAATAAAAACCCTTGCTAGAACATTTTTGTGGCATTTTCCAGAAGATCCCTGCATACAGGACGATTTCAGCATATGCTAGAATGAAGATTCGACAAACGAAGTCGATCACTCTGATAAAGAATTACTATTGCTTTGGCCATTCTACTAGTTATTTGCTGATGCAATATTTTCTTGACCTCGCAACTTATTCATATAACGACGGCATGCATGTCTTTTCGGCAGATGACCTTCTCTTAACAGGCTAAGAGGGTGTTAGTGAGTGTGGTGGTATGTAACAAATCATTAATATATCAAGCTTTAGATCATGAGATTCTCAAATCAGTGGAGTTTAACAACCATGCGTGAAACTAATACCCTTGTGGTAGGGGTATCCACGCTTATTCATAACTCATGCACTAAAGTATGGGATGCAGCATCAATAGAAAATCCCTCTCTCTGTCTATATATATATATATAGTAGAAGCTATTGCAATTATGGGACGACCAGCACTACCGTTTATATAAATCCATTTCCTGAAAAGATTTGAATGTGCTGGCTGATCTGCAGATTTACCTGTTGTTTAAGGGGTCAGGACCAGAGGGAACCGCTCTACTGACCGTTGCATCTTGAATATTAACAGAACCTTCAGTTTTCTTCGTATATTCCACTCTCTCCTTCAGATTTCTTGCTCCTAGAACTCCATGGTCAAAAGCTGAAATGCTCAGCAATATCAACAGGAGATACCCCACTTTATTCTTTGACGTAAACATGGTTTCTCTTAGTTACTATAGGCTTGACTTCCCCTTCAAGATGAAAACTACTACAAGGGTTCAACTTTAGTGAGGGAGAGAGCTGGGACTTATAGTGAAAGTCTAGTGGAATTTATAAGGAAAGATCGAGGAATAGTCGTCAAATGGAGGATCTGTGTGTAAAGGTAATTTGGGTGCCCATTGGATTACGTAGCTACATGTTCATCCAATATTTTCTTGTTAAAAAACCCTTTGGTCACATTCTCTGCTGGGGTACATATAAAATTAAGAAAAAGAAGGCACATGAAATGGCTATGGACTATTGTTTATGTTGAGGCTGCTGTGTCCCATATAATTTCTCCTGTAACATTTCTTCATCTCCAAATGTCAATTTCCATGTTTCCATACAAAGTTACAACACTTGCATGGCTATAGGGCATGGAATGCTTCATTCACAGCTATATTAAACCTGATTGGAGTGGTGGGTCAACCCGACTTCTACTCGTCTGTGTGAAGTGTCAAAAACATTAATTTAGATTTGATTTGGACAATTTGACAGGTTAATTCATGATTTGATTAAACCCAATCAAAATTCAATTTAATTTTTTAAAAAAATTTAAAATTACGTTGTTTTTACTTCTTAAAAAAATTAAATTATAGCATTTTGGTGGACTAGATTTAACCACCTCTACTTATTATCCGATCCTTGTGACAGGTTTAATAACTTTCCTTAATTTGGAGGGTATCTGCAAGTCATTGTCTCCAACGACCAGTAGTCTTCTTTAGTCTAATACCAATCCAGGCAAATCCAATAGTTTAAATTTTTTTTCTAAACCTTATCATGGCTTTGACTCTTCCTTTGGTTGTTGCTCTTGTTTTCTTTCATTTTCCTCTCTAAAATCTATAAATGTTGGTGTTCATCTCAGTGCAGTAATTCCCTGTAGGGCAACAACTAGTACTTCTTGGTTTTAATTTCATAGTTATCAAACCCTAACCAAGCTCGGGTTGGTTAAGAAAACTTGTGGTTGGTGGTTCAACTTGTATCTATCCTTAAACAACATTGGTTTAAGGTTTTTTTCTAAGAAACAAAATGATATCTTTTTGGATTAAAAAAATTAAACTGAAATGGAGTCATTTTAGACAAAATAAAAAAAAAATCTTAGATTTAATTCATTTGGGTCTTACTTGAAATTAATTAGGTCATTTGTTGAATTGTATGGTCATCTGAGTTTGATTATATCAATTTTTTGAATGAGTTAAAAATAAACTTAGCTCGAACGAAGTTATGCTTCAAGTTATATTAATTTATTGATGTTTTAAAAAACTATGGATAGAGATACTAATTTATTTTTGTATTAAAAGGTATCCTTAGTTTATCTTTTGTTAGGTTTAGGTACCATTATATTTAATTACCATGTCTTGTTTCTACTTTTGGACTAGGTTATGGCACCTCTTCCTATATATCTCATAAAAAGAATTAAAATTAAAGGGAATTTTCATGTAGCCATAAACACAATTCAGTGTTTATTATAATAGTGAAGTGGCGTTTATGGCCTTCTGGAAAAAAAAAACTCGCCTTTAAATCAATGGTATTTTTATATTTTATATGATGCATTAGTTATTATAGATTTGTTTGAAGGTATTTTAATCTATTTAATATTTTTATGAACAATAAAATAACAAAAATAGTCTCAAGAATAAAAAAATCAACACTGCAGGGGCATGGGTATTTCAATACTTTCATTTTTAATAAACAGTAAAATTATATGTGCCCTTGAATCCAAGAAATTTAAGTAATTAGGGTCAAAGGGTATTAAGGTTTTCTATCCTAGGATTTTTTATTAATTGTTGATTTGATTGAGGATAATAACATTATTTATCATTAAATAATATTTTAAGATTGAAAAAGTTGTTGGCGTTAGAGCATTTTGGATGGCGCGTGTGTTTGCTCCTAGTGGTAAAAAATAAGCTTCTATCGTTTCATTTTATTCCTCGTTGTCTTCTCTTTTATTATGAGTGTCACGTGTTGTCCAAATATGGTCGGTTTATCACCAGTGATTCTTTTTTTTTTCCTTTCATTTTTCTCTCCTACCCCTAAAAATGCATTATGGTCCTCATTGTTATTGGTATTTCAAATTTAGTCCTTTTAGTTTTGATTTTTGTATTTTTTTTCATTTTTTTTAAAGTTTTATTTGTTTTTAATTTAACCCTTAATTTCTAATTTGTATATATAATATTTTTTGATTTAGTCCTTCTACTTTTAATTTCTTTTTTTTCCTTTGCTCTTTTGTTAAAGTTTTTATGACTTTCAATTTTATCCTTCAAATCAAGTTTTGTTTTCAATTATATTAATAATGATTTCAATTTGGTCCCTCTTCTTTTTCTTTTTTATTGTTTTCCTTTGCCTTTTTATCAAAGTTTTTATGATTTTTAATTTTATCCTTCAAATCAAGTTCATGGTTTTTATTTTTTTTTTCAATAATAATAATAATAATAATAAAATAGTAGTAGTTTATTATGATAGTGATAGTAGTGATAATAGTAATAATTTTGATAGCAATATTGATGATAATGGTGGCAATTTGTTGTGGTAATAATAATAGTGGTGAATGGTGATAGTAATAATTTTAATGATAATGATAATAATAATAAAAATAATAGTTATGATATTAGTAATAATAATAGGATTAATAGCGATGATAATAACAACAACAACAGTAATTGTGGTGGTGATGGTGGTGGTGTGGAGGAATAGTGATGATAATAAAAATCCTAATAACAGTAGTGGTGATGGTAATAATAACAATAACAAAAAAAAAATAGTAGTAGTAGTAGCAGCAGCAGCAGCAGTGATGATGATAGTGATAATAGTAATAATATTAATAAAATTGCTACTATTATTACTAATAATAATAATAATGTTAACAACAATAACAACAACAATAATAACAACAACGGTAATAGTAATAGTAATTTTAATAATAATAGCTATGATAACAATAGTAATGATGGTGATGTTACTTATTAATAATAGTAGTAATAATTATCTTGATCCTCATTTTTTAATTTCTATTTTTCTAAATTTTTTTGTATAATTGATTTTTTTTTAATTTCATTCTTTAATATTTAATTGATTGAAAATTTAACTTTATAGTTTTTTTAAATTAGATGTTTTAGATCTAATGACTCTGATCACAAGTTTAAAAAGTTAACATGTTTTTTTAGAAAAAAAAAAACTTATAACTCTTTTTATTTTTTTTATTGGATTATTCTAGTCACATGATCTGGATCACGGGTTTAAAAGGATATATCTTATTGATTTAACTCTAATTAGTGTAGTTACATATTTATTATGATTATTTTTTTATTATGTTTTTACCTCATTTTTTTTTTAATACCTAAGCATTATTTTTTACACAAAAATAATAAAGTCTCACGATGAAACGGCACACTGAAGGTACTCTCTCACTAGTTGTGAATCAAGCCGAACCTCGTGCTGAATGTTTCAATCACATAATACCTAACATGGCTTTCTTAGTGATTTTGTCATCTACGATAAATAAAAGAAGTGTAAAGCCCCAATATGCACCATTAAATCATCCTTCATCATCACAAGGATATCTATCTATTACTTTTCTTGTTAATGGAAAATTAATTAACATACACTATCCATCGATGGAATTTCACTGTTGTAATAAATAGTAAAATATTATGGTTTTTTTTAATCTAGTCCTCAAGTTTTTCTTAAGTTTAAACTTAGTTTTTTTTTTTAATTTTATGCTTTAATATTGAGTTTGATAGGTATTAGATTTTATAATATGTTTTGATTTATTTTCTATGGAATTATCCTGATCTCATGACCTGGATTTGTTAGGTTAACCTGGGTTGACTCGTGTTATTATTTTTTTTTTCTAATTGATTTTTTCTCAACTTCATCATTCGATATTAGGTTGATTGACAATTGAACTTCATATTATTTTTTTTCAAATTCATTCTTCAATATTGAGTTGATTGAAAATTAGACTTCATAATTTTTTTATGAGGTTATCCTGGTTTTATAGCTCGGGTCACGGCTTTGATTAGTAATTAGGGTTGAATTAGATGGTTTTTTATGTTCTTTTTTAAATTAATTTTTCAATTTTATCCTACAACATCAGGTTGACTGAAAATTGAGCTTTATAAATTTTTTTAATTTTTTTATGGAGTTATCTAGGTCTCGTGACTTAGGCTTGACATGTTAACCTGGGTTAACTTGGCTTATTTTTCAAATTGAATTTTGCTTTCAATTGCATCATTCGACATTGGATTAAATGCAAAATAGGTCAGAGATTTGACAGGTTAACATGAGTTAATACAAGTAAATTCAATATATTATCGTCTCAATATTTTTTTTTTAAATATCATCTTAATTTTTTTAGTTAAACTACATATTTAGCAATCGTTTAAATTTTTGTTGTTTTTGGACCTGTAAAGTCAACTAAATCACATCAGGTCAACTCCCATATGATTTTTTTTCCCTTGCTAGAAAACATGTTAACAACACCTAACTATTTTTTTTTATTCAATAAAAATATAATTTAACTCGCAACATAATGCTGAAAATTATCTAATTATTCATCTATTAGTCTTTGAATTCACCATCAATGACTCCATTTTGTTGTATTCTTATTTCTATAATATGTAACATCAATATTGTTTAGTCATGTTAGCATATCCATCATGGTTTACACTTCACACTATTTCAGTTAAAGGAGCTTATGCGGTTACGAAAATACAAGGACTAATTAATATGTGATTTATTGACACACAAACACAAGGACTAACTTATTAATTTCTTAAAAATACAAGGACTCTGTTATAATTTATTCTAAACATATTGTTTTCAAATGTAGCTAATTTCCATTATAGATTTCCCTTCAGTTGTGAGATCCAATTCAAAAATAACCCTAAAAAGGGTCTATATCATTGGATTATTGAGCTAATATGAGGGTTATAAAGTCAATTTTCTTTCTAAACACAATTGTTTCATTTAAAAAATAAATCGGTATTGATTCAGTCAGATTTAATCAGGTCAACCAGATCACGAAAAACATAATCAGATCAATCAGATTTTACCAGGTCAATATCTTTCTCGATTTAACTTAAAATTCAGCACATATCAGAATCCAACCTAACTTATCAAGTTAGATCGAATTTAAAAGCTATGGTTAAAATGTATCTTTTATGTGACAATCATGGTCATAAAATGGGCTATCAAAAAAAGGAAAAAATGGGAAGATGGTTATTGCAAAGGTAATTCATGATGGGCTCTAGCTGATCCCCACCAATATCATCAGCAGTTGCATTTTCATCCCCATTGAAATTTCCATTCCATTTTTTTCACAATGACCAGCAAATTTTATCTTCTATCTCTGACCTCTCTCCCTATTTTTAATCTATTTTTTGAGTAAGACCATAGCACTTAATTCAACCTTCAAGATGAACCTCATACCACTAAACAACTAGTAGCTCATTGCGATTTACTATTTAATCAATTTCATTGTTGAAATGATCATAACTTACCCCAGAGGAAATTAAAGATACCATCACAGAAAGAATTAATAAAGGTTCATCGAGAGTTGAAAAAAATATTTTGAATTGGATTATCAAGTTAGAAATTACAAGATTATGTCAGCCTTGATTGCTTTTATAATGGACAAGTGAAGGCAATAAAATAAAGTCATCCAAGCACATTCACAACCCATAATTATATCAATGATGTTCTTCTGATGAAAGTTGACTAAGAGCTAAAACATTGGTGGTAATTAACTAAGCACATAGTTTTTCTTCAAAAAGTTAATTTATGTTTAGTTTAATGTGGATTTGTTGTGTTTCAAGCCCATTCTATGTAACTTTTCGAATCAAATGACAGGCAGGAATGGATATGCTGTGGAATGATAGATAACCTAATTACTATAATGTCAAGGGAATCAATGACCTTTCACTTTGGTGCAAGGTATGATTATGCTATTGACCATCAAATATGAGGTTTAGATCTTCATTGCCTCATCGTATCTTATTTGATACTTGTTATAATTTATATTTAGGTTATTCCTTAAAATTTATAATTTTGCACGAAGTTGGAAGCCTGATAATACCTTGTGGTGCCCAAAACTAGAGAAACAATACAGATTCAATGTCAAATTAAATGATTATTGAACGAATCTGCATAATTAGATTTTCAATATGCCAATTTAATTTAATCATTGGCTTAATTTAAGGTTTAATTATGTTTAACAATTAATTTGGATCCGATTGAAGGATTTAATTAGATGCACGGAC
>Ga0307518_10001162_pt1 | contig 19790 bp, 14 predicted proteins | sample 25_EM_MG_FD_203889 | JGI IMG/M metagenome (GOLD analysis project Ga0307518, IMG submission 203889) | Populus trichocarpa ectomycorrhiza microbial communities from riparian zone in the Pacific Northwest, United States - 25_EM | ecosystem: Host-associated > Plants > Roots > Unclassified | place...
ACACACACACACATATATATATATATATATATATATATATATATATATATATATATATATCCCTTTATAATTAATTTGAACTGTAATAAAGTTTCTCATTATTGTTACTATAAAATTTACATCTTACTTCTCTCCTCACATATTGATCTCTAATTAAATAAAGTATTTTATCTACTTAAATAGAAATATTTATGTTAATAAAGGCAAATGTAAGGCAACTACCCCCACTACCCACTTCTTGAATGCACCCTTGTAGATTTGGAATGTTTTACTAGTAACTAAAAGGCAAAAGAGGTAAAACATATATTAGACTTAATTAATTTATTTCAAATTAAAAACTTATGTGAATCCTGTTACAAGCATGAAAAATATTGAATTATACATCAAATGAATTAAATAGAATTAAATTCAATTCTATCCATGGATTGTTCCTCATCATGCTGTTGGCAGTAAAGCTTCACTCATTCACTTAAAGTTGCAATTCCATTTACATATACATACATGTATATATATATCCACCACCAACATCACAATTGGTCAACAATATACACTGTCATCTCTATAGTCATGTTTGGATTAAGCCGAGGAAGCCCTAACAAGAGGTGAATTAGCCTGTCCTGCTATGGCAAGCTCGAACTGCCTTGAAGTTGCAGATTGAAGGGAAAGTAAATCGGTGGAAATGAGGTTGTCCCAGCCCTGAACGGGGTTAGTATTTGGTGAGTCATCCCACCCTATGTGTGTCACATGCTTAACATTTGTTGGCAGCCCAATTTCCATTTCCACTTCCAATTCTTCCATCTCTTCTTTGTACGCTAGAAAAGATAAAGACCATTAATAACTAGAAAACAAGACTCTGCGTGTGCGCGTATCCACATGCAAGTGTGATGAATAACCATATAATTGAGAAAAAAGGTCATTTTATCAATTGGCTTCGAGCAAGCAAGGACACTCGTATACGTTAATTAATTATTGTGCAGGTATCCTAGCTAGTTTCTTTGTTTTAAAAACGAAAGGAATGAGCTGAAACACTTACCAAATAACTGAGGAAAGGTCTTCAAACCCTTGACTAGCTTATTAAACCCAGTGGATACGTTAGGCTTTGAAAGAGCAAGCAACTTCAACGAATTTTTCGTACTTTCTGTGCTTGATGAGCTTTCCTCGTCTTCTTCTTGTGTTCCTTCTCAAGGACAAAGAAACATAAATCAAATAATCAAGTTTGCAGAGATTCGAAAGAACAAAAAAAGAAAAGAAAAAAGAAGGTAAAAACAATCTTGTGAGTGTGTGTGTGAGAGAGATAGACTTGATGCAGATAAGTTTGTGTGTGTGAGAGAGAGAGACTTGATGCAGATAAGTTTGTGTCTGTCTTTGCTCTTTTAGTTTGGTGCACCCCTATGGCCACACTTGACTCAGAGACGCAACCAATGGAGAAGGGAAGAAGAACAAGCCTTTCCATTCTGTCTCTCATTTCGACATGAACAAGCTAAGAAACAAAAATATAGGAACTGAGCACGAGGAGGAGTGAGAGAAACAAAATAGGGTGGTTGATGAAGGACAGCCCTACAAGCTGGAATTGGTTTGTTATAATGGTCAGTAGTGATGGCTTTGTCATCAAGCCACTATACAGGAAGCTGTTAAGCTGCACTTACGAATTTAGTTTGGTAGGGAGTAGAGAAAAATTAAGAGAGGAAGAGAAATTAACAGATCCAACACACGTAGTTGTTTTGGACATCCAATCAGACAAATTAGGTAGAACTGCTGTTTTCGTCCCTGTCTCACTCAAAACAACCGGAAACCTATTACCTTCCAGTTCACGGTGGCTTAATTCGAACCTTACTTGCCACTCTTATGCATCAAGATACCATTTTCGTAAAACCCTATCTTTTGCTTTTCTTTTGTTACTTAATTTGTACTCTACACCAAACTTGTAGTAGCTAGTACGTGCAGCTTAAGCAATCTTTCCGGTAAAATTTGAAATTAGCTGCTCGCCATGGAGACCAAATTTCACCTTCTCTTGATTCTAAAGAAGAAAACCATGATTCCTTGTTAGAATAAGAGTAACAAATTTGTTGCGAAAATGATGTTCTTCGAACGGTGACAACATGGTTCTGAAATAGCTAGCGTCTCTCATTTGAAAAAAGTCTTTTCACAAAAATAAATAAATATGAACACCCATTAAAATTAAACTAAAATTAAAAGGGATCAGGAAAACATGGCTCTGTTTAGTAAAAAATAAATCGATTTTCCTTTTTCTTTTTTTTCTTTTTTTTTTCAGTTTTTCTTCTCCAATACAAAATAAAAAACATGTTCATTTTTTAAAAAACATTCAGAACATTTTTCCAACTTAAAAAATATAAAATTTGTTTCAATTATATTTTTTATTTTTTATTTTTTATTTGAAGAAAAATGATAAAATATAAATTGTCTTCAATTTAACCCTATTTTCTATGATATTCTTTACATTATGACTTAGACCAATATTTTTATCCATGTCTTAAGCAAAGTTTTAAAACCCGGCCCAACAAGTTAACCGGGAACCTGGACCAGTCTAGATTGAAGAGAAAATGGGTTAAGGAATTGACCTAGACTGATTCGTTCAAAACTAGAGCATTGACTTATTTGAAGAGAAAATGGCTTAAGGAATAAATCTCAATTCTCATATCAGATAAGAATAGAGCAACAACAATGAAAGTTGTCAAAAACAAAACAAAAAACAAGTAAAAGAAAGAAATTTGATAGCATCAATGAAGAATATGTATAGTATAGGATTGAAAACACCACTCACCAAAGCTTGAAACTTTACAAATGAATGGAGATTGGAGAGCCCGTAAGCTTGACTTATTTAAACAGAAATTGAATTGGGTTTCCAATACCAATGCTATTTGTCAAAGCTTTTGATACTCAATTAAATTAAAAGAAGAGAAAACAAGACAGAAATAAGAGATGTTAAGATACCCAAGAATAGAATTTGGCTGAGTTGGTGAAAGATTAAAGCTTTAAAGGCAACAACATTTATGGAAGCCACAAAAGAGATTCCATCTAAATCTAAAGCATGTGCTTTCTTTCATTGCCAAGAAGATGATAATTTTCTTCTTCTTAATGAGAGAGATTAGATATATACAAAGAGTTTGACTATGTAGACTTGTGGGTGGTAATTGTATGGCTGAGTTGTTTTTCTAAATAATACTAGTTTTTTTTAGGTCAACCCAAGTTAACCTTCTAAACCGAGTTTTAAAAATATGGTTTTAAGGGTATTATTCTTTACTCATTCATTCATTTATTTATTCATTATTCTTTCGAGAGAGAAACTTTCAATCTAATTAAATTGAATACCAATTTAAACAACAAAACTCTACTTCTCCCACTTTAAAGGTGGGAAACTTCTTTCGATCTTAGATCTCACACATTCCTTTTTATAACATCCTTTCTTACAAGTTACTTTCCAATAAGCATTTTGTTTTTATTTCATTTGAATCGATGATTTTCTTCCTTAGATTCTCATACCTAAATCCCAGAATGAATATAAAAAAATGTAAAAGAAATAGCTCACTGTGGTTTATGAAAAATTTTAAACATTACTTATTGCCCAACAACTCAAGCTACTAAATGTGCTATAGAGCGAGCTGTAAGGATGTTGTGCAAATAACAACTGATTTCAATATGAGTTATAAAGAACAAATCTTAAAAATTCAGAACGTAATTTATTTCAATCATTCATATGAAGTTGAGAGAATATTGTACATGGAAAAGTAAAAATAAAGAGAGAATCCCATGGACCTAAAGAAATCCTAAAAAACATTAAAAAAAATATTTACCTACAAGTACATAAAAAACCAAAATACAAACATAAAGGAGGTGGAAAGAGATATCAAGACGAAGATAAACGCATTAAATACACTATTACTATTTGTAGTATTAAGCCTTTTTAGGGGACTTAGTGGCCATGGAAGGTAACTTGGGCTCTTTTGAACACTCTTATATAAAATTGCTTAAAAAAAATTCTTTTTTTTTTCAGGCCATTTCATATCTTCTCCAGTATTATAACTATTATGTCTTCCTATCTGAACATCAAATAAAAAACTATTACCGTGAGTGTCAACCCCCAACCTAAAATTGGTGAACCGGTGCTAAATAGGTTAATTTTCAATTGAAAAATGATAAATTTAGAGGGAAAGATTATTAAGACTAGGATGAGAAATCCCCAATGAATTTACTTAGATCTCGTATGAAATAAACTAATAAATCGGTACACAAAACGGTAGCTAGTATAAATTATGTAAACTCTCTGATCAGGTAAAATAATTATTTTAAAGAAAGAGTTTATGTGAATTGAGTGAAAAATATTTACAGAAATAGAACAAAAAACCAAATAAATTAATTTATGATTTTACAAGCAAATGATGTTAATCGCCAGTTTAATCCTTGTGTATAATCACATAACTTATAACTGAAAATGATGGAAGTTCTAAAAAATTTTATTATGATTAGAAATAAAACTCCCTAGGAAATTAGTTTAAAAATATCGATGGAATTGGATAATAAAGTTGTATGTAAAAGTATCAATGACTGGGTAGTTTATATAAAACAACACATGGACTAAATGCAATGGAATTTTTGTAAATAAAGTAAGAAAGCTCCTCATCCTCATTTATAAAATTGCTGCCATCCATGGAGAAGAAAATTTTGATTTTTTCGATGCATTTTCTTCCAAAAACCCTTGCTATTCTTGGTCATGGGTGTGTGGTTTTAGGTAACTACTAGTGTGGAAAACAATTCATGTAGAGAAATTAGAGAGTTTGGGATTGTGAAACTAGAGAGAGAAAGTGGTGATTTTGAAGAGAGGGAGAAATAATTGTGATGGAATTGACAACAAAGCATCAAATTGGGTTCAAGTATCAAAGGTAAGGGGCGAATCCTCTATTTATTTCACTCTCAATTGTCTTTTGGGTTAGGGAGAAAGAAATCCCCTATTTTGCAAATTTTAATTTCATGGAGAAATTGTGAAAAAAAAAATTAGATAGTTATAGGTTTATTTGGCATGAAAAAAGTGATGGGAATGATTAAATTAAAAGAAAAATTAAATGAAAGCAATGACAAATAACTTGTCATATGGTCGGCCAAGGTGGAAAATTAGGGAAATAAGAATTTTGTTTTATTTTATGGTATCGTATGTTTATTAGATGTTTTTGTATTGTGTAATTTTATGTAGGAAAGGTTTTTTTGGGTGAATATGTTCATGTTGTATGTGTTTGGGAAAAGTTGAAATGTGGGATTTTGTGTGATTATGTGATAATGAATATGGTTTGATATGGAAACCTTAGAAATTTTAAATGAAGTAGAATGTTTGATGGAATGGGTGTTTAGCATATTGTCATGTATGTGTTGGAAAATATAGTTATGGGAATAGGGAGAATTTGGTGAAATCTTGAGAAATTGTACGCTAATTTGATGTGTATGTGTGATATAGTGATGGATGATAAGAGTGTAGATTGAGAGTCTAAGTTGTGTTATAGGATTATATAGGGAACATAAACCATATGTTATGAAAGTAGGGAAAAATATTGAAAATTGTATGTTCAATTGGTAATTAAAGTGAGTTTTGTGTTTTGTGAATACTAATTAAATTCTTAAAAGTGTTGAAATTGACTAAGAAATTTTTATAATTGTTAGATTGCAGGGTTATTAGTATGTTGGAGTGAGGAAAAATCTTGGATAAAATGTGATGAGATGAAGATTGAACATAAAATGGTTAGAAAGCATGAGAAATGAAGCTTGAAAATGTGATGTTTTGTGTTAATTTATGAAAGTGGCATAAGAGAGGAAAACAACTAGAGTGAAAACATATAAAATTTTGAAAAAAAACTAAAGGAAAAAAAAATTGTATATTAGGTCTAGTCATATAGGAAGGGTTTTTAGTAATAAACTAAACAACTAGAGTATTGGTATAAGGAAACTTTACTTGGGAAAGATTTTTTTGTTGAGAGTGTGAATTTTTGTGCTATATGTGTGAGGGAAAAGTTTGTATGTTCTATAGTAATGAATATTATTAGTTCATGTGAAGGTTTTATAAATGGGAATTTAATTAGAATTTGGATCTGAATAAATGATTGGCATGTTATGTAATATGTAAGAATGAGTAAGTATAAATTTTGCAACCATGGGATAGGTAAATAATTAATTGAACCAAATAGAATAATAAGTTAAGATATGTGAAAATAAATGAGATGGAGAAAAATGTTCAAGTTGTATGTGAATTAGCTAATTAGGCTTGGGGGTTGCATTCATATTATCTTAAATAAAAGTGCTTGGAAATTAGTTAAGATAAATTATAAATGTTGGCTGAATTAACTAAATGATTAATTTGTAAGTTTTGAGAAATTATTGTTAAAATGAATGTTTGTATATTGTGATATAAACTTAAAAATTATGGTGTGAAAATCTTTGTGTTGTTGAGTTGTGAAAGATTTAATTATATAATTAAGATAAATTGAAGTAAAATTATTGGTTGAGAATATTGTTAGCATAAATGGAAAATTGAGTTATGTTGAAAATTTAAGTAAAAGAGATTATTATTATTATTATTATTATTATTATGAAGTGCCATGTATGAAAAATAGAGATTTTTCCAATATAATGATAACTTGTTGAATTGGGTTGTGTATTATATGATTTGTATGGAGATTAATGTGTTTGAATAATAAATTGAGAAGTTAACTATGGTAAAATGGTCAAAGTACATTATCTTAAATATGTTAGGTGTTTGATGGTGATTTTGAATAAGATGAGATTGAGTGTTATGTAAACTTGAAAAATTTAAGTATATAAGTTGGAGAAATTTGTATATTTAGTTAAACTGATTTTGTTGGGTGAAGTTGTTAGTTAGTTGGGTTGTGAATTGGTTGGTAGGTGTTAATATGAAAGAAAAGAATATAAATTTGATGTGTCGGAATAAAAATGGGTAAATTGAGATTATGGAGAATGTGAGAAAGCGAATATGTTTGAAATGTATATAGATATTGATTTGGAATGTTAGGATGTCTTATATTGAGATTATTTGGACGAATCTTTATATTTGTGGTATGAATCTTTATATTTATGGTATGAATGTTAATTTTAATTGTTTGGGAGTTGTAAGAGAAGTACCTGGAGTGATACATGACTTTTCAAGAGCTTGTATAGTGGGAACTCAAGGTAAGGATCGCTTTACTTGCCTTTTTAATTGTTTAAATTGCTTTTGTAAAGTTGGAATGTAATATAAATTATTTGTACATTGTAAAAGGGTGTATTATGATAAAATATTATTATATGAATATTGCTTATAGGGCAAAAAATATATATAATGTGAAAATTGCCTATGGGGTAAGAGTAATATATTATGTGAATATTGCCTATGGGGTAGGAATAATATTATCATGTGAATATGCCTACGAGGCCGGAAACTAACATGTAATTGTAACTTACCACAATGACGATAATTGTTATATGATTGAGAGTGATTGCGATAGTGGTTGTGTGTGTGTGTGAGATTGGTAGTTGACCGTAACAACGGACATCCATCTTGAAATTGTAATTGATCGCAACGTCATAGAACATGTGAATTTTAAGTAGACCGAAATAGGTGAACTTCATAAAGCAATAAGTTAGTCGTTTGGATAAAGACTAAAATATGTAAAAAAAAAAAAAAAAAAACTATTATTTGGATGGAGGCTATGACATAAAAGACATAATCAGGCTATGTTGACAAGGTTAAATGAAAAAGAAAAATGACTCAAGTATGAATCGCGACTACTAAAATATCTTGATGAGTACACAATCAATGTTAAACACAACATGCAATTATCGAAAAGGAATAATGAAAACAAAACTGAAACACAAAATGATTTAAAAAGATAGAAGGGATAAAAATGAGCCGAATGAATAATTGAGCATGAAAAATATATAAATGTGTCATATATGGGGAAAATAAATATTTGAATATGAAAATATATAAATGAGTTATAAAGTAGCATAATGAATAATTAAGGATGAAAATTAGATAAATGAGCCATGAATGGGTGTGAGTAATAATGGAGAATGAAAAATAACATGGATGAGCTTTGACTGAGATATTATATGTGCTAATTGAAAAGTGATATTGACAAGTCATAAGTGACACAAGGAATGTCAAAATAAACAAATAGAAGTAAATGCATCGGAAAAAACACCATGGGTGACTAAATCAACGTACAAAATTAGTTGATTGAAAAGGGGATTTAAAGACATGGAAATAAGTAAAGTGGATTATGAATATGAAATCAATGATTAAGTCAAGATGTGATCATGAGTAAATAAAGAAGAAATTAAATTCAAAATAATTTTGTACTATGAACTAAAAGTATTTGTGATGATTTTATGGAAGTGGTTGAATTAGGATGTAAATGATTATTGTAATAGAAATCATGGTATTAACATGAAATATTATGAAAGAATACTTGTGTGATATTATTCCTATGATGATAAAATGATCAGTTGAGATGAATATTTGTATATTGAAAATCTTATTTTATGTTTCTAAGTTCTATAAGTGTTTTTCCTTTTCATCCAAGGTATCTTGAGATCATGTTCAGATCTTTTGAAGGTTATTTTATTTTGAGAAAATGTTTGTAAAATTAGTCAATATTATAGAATGAAATATTGTATGTCTATTAAGCCAACAATGATGTATAGATTGTAAAAATAATGAAAAAGAAGGATGAATGCCTTATTATGAAAATTACATATATGAGAAGATATTGTAAATTTATTATCTTGTATTTAATATTGTGTATCTTTATTACGTGTTGATGGAAGTAGTAAGTGGTAAGCTTGAGGCTATCTTGTGATGTATATAAAAAACAAATCCTCATTTTTCACGTACATGACAATTAGAAAGATGAAAAACCGCATAAAAAGTTTGGGGTGTTATAGCAAAAATTATTACATTATCAGTCACCCATGTCATCTCTTGTAAATAAATAAAAAATTATGCATGTTTAATACTTTAAAAATAAAATTATTCATGTGTTATTTGTTCAACCCCCCTTCATAACTACCTCATGGCCTATAAACAATTCATGCTTTTGGAATGAACTATTATCTTACTAGATTTCTATTCATGGTAAAGTGGTTGAGATGAAGTACAAACCTTAGCCATAACTAGATGTGCGCTCATGTTACACCGCGAGTTTGCATCTTTTTTTATAAAAACAATGTTTAGTAGCAATTTGCGTATTTCAAAGAAATTAAAAAAAAAACCAATGACTCAAGTTATAGTCTCGAACAGGTTTAATAAATTAATTCTAATATAATTAGATGAAGAAAAATAGGCAAAAAAAGTAAACAAATAAATTTTCTATATAAAAAAGATCAATAACTTGAAAAAAGAACTTTTGAAAGGAAGAAATTGGATAAAAAATGAAAAGAAAAAACAACTTAAGCTAACCTAATATAGCATGATAGACATTTAACCTATGTAATTTGTATCATGGCCCAGGTCGTGAGATCAAGATAACCTGATAGAAAGAAATTGAAGAAAATCATAAAGTTGATTTTTTAAAATAAATAAAAAACTAATATCAAACGATGAAATTAAAAGAGAAAATAATTCAAAAAAGAATGTTAACTTGCATTAATTTTTCAAATCCGTAACTCGGGTTATTAGAGTAAAAGCAGCATATATGAAAAAATCATAAAGCTCAATCCCCATCAAATCAAATGCTAAAGAATAAAATTCGGTGAAAAAAATCAATTACACGAAAGGATCTAAAATAAAAAATAGTAATTAAAAGAATTATGGTAAAAATTTAAATAAAAAATAAATTAGAGGTTGACTATAAATTTTTTATTGGATGGTTAAATTGAAAAATAAAATAACTTTAACAAAAGGATAAAAAAAAAATTAATGAGTACCAAACTGGAAAACAAAATACACCATAAATTTGGATTAAAGGATAAAATTGAAAACCAATAAAACTTTTTATAAAAAAAATAGCCAAGGAAAAAAATTAAAAGAATAAGGATCGAATTGAAAAAATAAATATCAATATCAAAAATTGAAATTGAATGACTAAATTGAAAACAAATAAAACTTTTACAAAATAATAAAAAACAAAAACTAGAAGTCAAATATAATAAGGGTTGAAGCTGAAATATTAACAATAAAAAGGATCAACCTATAATTTTAGGGGAGCAATGAGAAAAGAAGGAGGGGAAACAAAATAAAGGTCGATTGATGATAAATTGCCAAACCCGAATTCTTTTTAAAATAAGTGAAAAACCCAATAGAAAGAAAATAAAAAAAAATCAGAGCTCAATCTCCAATTACACAAATGTTGAAGGATGAACTGAAAAAACATGAGTTTAATAAAATAATAAGCAAACCTGAGCAAATCTCACAAACCTGAGTTAATCTTGGAATTAAGTTCAATCAATAAACTTAATTTCAAACAAATTTAATATTGAATGATGAAATCGAATAAAAAAAATCAATTCAAAAAATTAACCAAAGTGAAAAAAAATAGCAATCAAAACAATGAATACGAAATCTGATAGGAAAAAAAAATCAATGGAGGGTTAAATCACGAACTTCTTTTGAAGAATAACAATCAAAATAATAAGGAGCAAATTTGATATATAAAAAATTTAGAGGATGAAATTGAAAAAAATCTAATTTTATAATTTTTTTCATATAAAATAAATAGTAATAAAAAAAATAAAAATCAAATCTTAAGGGAAAATAAATTGAAGGATTGTTTTGAAATTTTGAAGAGGAATATAAAAAAACTAAGAAAGAGCAAGAAAATAAGAAAAACAAATTAACCACAGTCACCAAACCAAACCAGTCACACATGCCAGCTTATTCTCCCATGATAATTCAAAAATCAAGTTGGAAGGTGGTGTTAGGTTGTTGTAAACGTAAAAAAACATTGCCCACGAGAGAATATATAGCTTGTACATGTCTATTATTTTTTTTAATAATATTTATATTTATTAAATTATTAAATAGAAAATTCTCTTAGACACAAGCATAATATTTTTTTTAATTTAAAGGGTAATTAAATCATTTCAATGTGCTTGTAAAATTGAAAAGACTAAAAAGCCCTAGATACTAGTTTATTTTTATTTTTATTTTTATTTTTTTATAAATGTATTTAAGTTATTTTATTGTATCAAAAAATATTTATATTTATTAAATTACTTCTGATTAATTTTATAATCCCTAATAAATCTCATGAAAAGAACATTTTACTAACTAATTTGCTTGGGGGGGAATTCACCTACGTACATTATATTATGTTTATTAATCCAACCTCTAGATAGCATTTGTCTAGTTAGAACCTATGTCCATAAAGATTGAAGTATTGAATACCATGTGCCAAAAAAAAAAAAATGGACCGACCACTAGTTTCAAAGTTTCCTTTTTTTCTCGAAAGGTAAGAATATTTTCGGCGTTGCTGTAAGAATATAAGCTGGTATCTTTCTGGCATTTCCTGCTTCGGATTGCAGCACTCTCCGTCCAAGAAGAATCCAGCAAGGAATTTTCTTCTAATGTTATTGTTGTAGAAATGCTAGCCGAAAAGTATACAAGTGTGTAGCTGCTTTCATGAATCTACTTGTCATATTCTATTCGGAAATAGTCAGGGCCTCATGCATGGTCCTATGATTTTGTCAAATGAAGAACCTCCTGCCATAGTTCTTCTTAGGGGTGTTTAAAAAAACTAAAAAACCGATTAAACCGAGAAAACCGAAAAAAAAATAACCGAAAAAACCGAATCATAAAAAAAAAACCGCTTAAACCGATTAAAATTTTGAAAAAACCGACCGGTTCGGTTCGGTTCGGTTTCGGTTTTTTAAGCCTGGAACCGGAAAAACCGAACCGAACCGAAAAAAAAACCAGAAAAAAACCGAGCCAAACCGAGCCAAAACCGAGCCAAACCAAAAAAACCGAGCCAAACCGAGCCAAAACCGAAAAAACCGAGCCAAACCGGTTTGAACCGGTTTTTTTCTCTAAAAAACCGAACCGAAACCGGTCGGTTTGAACCGGTTTTGGTTTTTCTAAAAAAAAAAAAATTCAGTTTGGTTATTTTTTTTTTGATAAAACCAGAACTGTGAACACCCTAGTTGTCCTTGATCCATGATGTCTTCAGAGGGATCCGATGTCCACAGTCACAAAAACAAGTTCCCATGTTGTCGGCTGGTCGATTTGAAGTTTGAGAATTGTGGTGGTGAAGGATAAAGAGACAATGAAGATTTAACATGGACTTTAAAATCACCCTCACACAAGTGTTAGTGTTAAAATTTGGTTACGAAGATATGAAGATAGTGAGGATAAAAAATATATACGGTTAAAAAGACATTGATAAGAATATTAAAATAAATTTATTTTTATGATAATTCTAAAGTAAATTTTTATATTTTCAAAATAGAAGATATGAAAAAAAAAAAAAAACATGCTTTCAGAGACAATATTTTTTATTCTAAAATATTCATATAAAAACTCTTAATTTAAAAATTATCTAGCTAAGACATATAAGGATAACAGTAACATATAAGGATAAAAATTGTTATTATTATAATTTTAAAACTCGATCTAGAACAAGACTTAAGTCATAGGTTGAGAGGATTAGCTTCTTTTTTATAAAAAAAAAATAAAAAGGATTAAAATGGCATCGTTTTGACCCCAAAAAATTCCAAAAATGTCGAGTTTTTTACCTGGGTTTTTTACTAGGTTAAGACAGATCAATCCTTCCTCTATTTTTTCATAACTCCTACTATTTAGTTCAATTCTCATAAATCCTACTATTTAATTAAATTAAGAATAAAACAAATCAACACATTATAATGTGTGAGCCTATGCAATTTTTAGGTCCAAATGGTCTTGATTTGAGAAAATATATTAGAAAATAATATAAAATTATTTCTAGAACATCACCTAATGAATAGAGATTCTTTTATGAGAGTTACTAAGTTTATTGGCATATACAGAACAAATAAAACTAAATCATTGGTCTATTCTACGCCGTGAGTCGGATCAATATTTTTAAAAAGTAAAAAAAAAAACGAGTTGCTTAAGTGGTTTCTAGTAGTAAAAAGAAAATCTAATCATGAACTAAAAACCTAATGCATTTTGGATGACATCATTTTCAAATATGGAGTTGGTGACATATTGAACAATATTGTTTTTAAATATTAAAATGGTAACATATTGAATCGATTTAAATCAATATTGTAAAATACACAACTCGGATGATGAGATCATAAAAACCCCATAGAAAGTAAATAGAAATAAATTATACAGCTCAATTTCCTATCAACCCAATATCTTAGGATAAAAATGAGAAAAAAAAACATTTAATTTTAAAAAAAAATAGAACAAAAAAGGATGACTTGAGTCATAAGACCCTGATTATCCTATAAAAATAAATTATAAAATAATTATGAAGCTCAATCTCTAATTAAAGAAATGATGAAATTAAAAAAATAATTTAGTCAAAAAAATAACCCAAAGAAAAAAAACAAACATAAGTAAAAAAATAAGGACTAAAATTGACTTAAAAAATAATAAAGCATACCACGAGACTCGAGATGAAGAGAGATAAATGGAAAAGGAAGAAAAAATGGAACATTGGCAAAACACCACCACATATAATCCACCACGAGCCACCACATCTTGTAGCCATCATCAAGAAAATTCAAGAGACATGGTGAAACACCACCTTTTAAGGTCGACAGAGATCGAATGCACCTTTACAACATGGTGACGCTTCTCACATGTTGGTGTGTGCATTGCATAAGCTAGTCATTCCTTCTTTGCCCATTCAATTTAGTTCTTTCTTTTGTTTTAACTTTAAATGTGATCCCTTAAGACTTAATTATTTATATCAGTAAAATTTATTTTTATTTTGTGAAACAAGCATTAATCGCTACCTTGTGTTTTTCCTCGATATCGTGATATCCCCATATCTAGAAAACCAAAACAAACCATTAAGTCCAACCCCAAAAAACTCAATGTGAAAAAATCAAATTAATAAAAAAAATCAAGTGATAAGAAAATGTTTAAATATCTTTCCCTACCTATTCAATTTAGTCTCTAATGCTAGTTAAAAAAGGGGTTATGTATTTATCCAATCTTCAAACTCAAACTTAAAAGCTTTAACTGCTTTAAATAAATAAAATTTCATATAATTTTATCAAAGTATCAACCAATCCACGAAATATTTTTTCAACATCGTAAAGTTCCCTAACCTAGGCAATCGAAACAAACCACCAAGTTTAAACCTAAATAAATACAACGTTAAAAGAACAAATTGGAAAAAAAAAATCAAGGGACTAAAATGAAAAAATCTAAAGACCAAAAACAAGAGAAAATATTGTGGAACACTATTACAATCCACAGTATTTTCTCTCTTGGAGAACAGTGAAAATGCCATACCCATTAGTTTTTTGTAATTATTAATGTACTTGTTTATTAAGTTTATTATATTATTAAAGAAACTTAAAAGTTAAACTACGAGGAGAGCTCTTAAAAATAGTCTTATTAAATTAGAAAGAAATTTAAAAGGAGATAGATTTTCACTATAGAAGGAATTGTATTATGTGAGAGGATTTGCTTTGGATTGTAATAATATTTTTTTATCATTTTCTTAACTATGTTAATCAAGCTTTTTTTCTTCTAAGTTTTGCATTGTCTTGGAATTAGACTTTATAATTTATTTTGGTTTCTTTTCATATGGTTATCGTGGTGTCAAGAAAAACATTTGACATTAAATACATGCTCGATTTTGATTTTAATGACTATGAAAAAATGAAAATTTGGGACCAAATTTGAGAACGAAGCAAAGAATTATTTATTATAAATCTATTGTCTAGTGCCTTTAGCATTTTGTTTTCCATAAGAGTTTGGCAAATATTGTTTTTGTTCCTATAGTTTGACACTTTTTTGTTTTGGTCTAAAACACTATTTTGTTTAATTTTGGTTTATATGTTTGAGGAGAAAAGAGAAATTTGTTAAAAAAATATGGAGGGGATAAAGTCATCAAATGGCTACATTCTGGTGATAAAAAAAAAGTTATTTTTAGTGTCAACAGATTTCATTTAACGAAAAGTGTTTTATAGAGGTGTTTTGTATCCTCCATCTTGCAAAAAAAGTAGATTGGTTTTTAAAGACAGATATTTTTATTTTATTTTCTAGTTTTTTACCAATTTAGAAATGTTTTTATTGATGAGTTGGTTTATTGATATTATAATAATGTTTATTAAGTGTTCTTAGATGAAAAAAAGTATTAAAATGAATTTTTGGATCCAAACAATCCTAGCCCACTTTTTCAACCACCTTTCTAGTGGTCGAAATTGGATAAGTAGACAACATATCATTTGCTTTTTTCTCACAAAAAAAAAAAAGAAGAAGAAAGGTTAGGTGTGCAGGCCTAGCCTTGTAGGATCATGCGCATTGTCTTTTCTTTTAATGGTTCAGACGTGTTGGGCCACCCAAACCTAGGTGTCTGATAATATTTTTTATTTAAACTTGTGTGTGTGTGGGGGGGTGTTTGAACTACTAGGCATTCAATTTTAAGTGAGATTGATTAAAATAACTAAATTAAAAAAGTTTTTGTTATTTTTTTTAATAAAATATAGTTTAATTTTTACTTGGTTTTCAAATTCAAATAAGATTGTAACATTTTTTTTTAATACTAGTAGGTATTCTTTTCGTTCAATCCTACATAATATTTTTTTTTTCCTTGAATTTCATTCAATATATTTCTTGGGCGTGTCTATTTTTATTGGAGTTTAATTTAATAAAGAATTTGTTCCAAAAAATAAAGTTATTAAACTCAAACGATTTATAACATGTGTTGTGAGATCATATATCTTGGTCTATAATCATCTTCAACTTTTTGACTTAGTCTTTATTTGTGTTTGTAACTCTTTTTTGAATTTATTGGCACATTGATCTTCTTGACTTTTAGAAAAAGAAAAAAAAATATTGATGTTAAAGACCTTGATTGATGGTATTGATAGGAAACTTGGTATCAGAGCATAACATATGATGACCACCTTGAAAAAATGAAGAACAAATTAGGCTCATTAGTTGTGGGCCAAAAGGAACTATAACAATCAATGAAGGCTACTGAAGAACACCTCTTGAAGCATATAGAGAGCATGTTTCCTCTACGCATAGTGGAGGACATGATGATGATGTCGGGTCTTCTCATAAGCCTCATCATAGCCACTTGGGAGGAGGCTCCCTCATACCTAAAATCATAAAGTTGGACTTTCCACACTATGATAGCACGAAAGATCCAACCAGGTGGATCTGTCAAGTGGAGTAATTTTTTGAGTTTCAACACATAAAAGAGGCAAAGAAACTTTTCATGGATGGTTACCACTTGGATAGTAATATCCAATTACATTTTTATTAACCTTCAAAATACCAAAATGTTTTTGGGGATCTCACCAAGCTTAAGCAAACAGGAAGCATCCACGATTACCAAATGGAGTTTGATCAATTGTTACATCGAGCCAGCCATTTATCTAAGGAACAACAAGTTTGGTGCTTTGTTTGTGGATTAAAAGAAGCAATACGAGTTTATGTGCAAGCATGAAATCCAATTTCCTTATCTATTGTTATTGGTTTTGCACAACTCTGAGTCTCGTTCGTATGACCAAAAGAAGGGGGGGTACATGGAACCTTGAAAGATCCTATCAGACTGAGCCCGACAGAGTTACGAGAAAGAAGGACGCGTGGATCATGCTTCAATTATGATGAAAAATTTTCTCTAGGCCATCTTTATAAGAAGTTATTTTTTAGAGAAGGAATCTTTCCTTCCATTGATGAATCGTTGGATGTGAGTAACATAGAATAGGAAGAGAACATTCTTAAAATTAGTTTTCTTGTTATTTCAGGAAATGCAGCACCACAAACCATGCGCTTCTTTAGGAAAATTGGAGATTATATTGTTATAATATTGGTTGACCCTGGTAGCAACCACAACTTCTTGAATTCGAGGTTAGCTACTAAAATATGAATTTATCCTACAAGAAAAGGGGAATTTTCAGTACATGCATGTACCATCCTAATCTTTAGCACAATTGTATCCATACATGATACATATACAATGAAATTAGGGTCAATTTGTTTTATATACAAATGGTCATGTTATTTATTTTACTAAAATTTCATCAGAGTTTCCCCTGTACCTAGATCATACCAAATCATCGACCACTTCATACACAATACAACTAACTCCACCACTATATTAGTCGAAACATCATGGACCTTATACCACATCAACATCAATATTTCTCAATATTATAACACAAATTCAGTTTCCCAATATAAACCAGAAGTAATTCTTCTATAGTAACATGAAAACTAAAAACATTAGTTTACAAACGATTTAAGTGTAGGATAAATAAAAGATCATATTAACTATACATAAAAAGCATACAAGTACAAGATTATACCTAATATAATAGTCTAATCCTAATAGCTATATCAGCCCTGCCCTACAGTGTATGATAGCCCTGCACATAAATACATCAAAAGAATAAATAATTTAATACTGCAATTTATAAATTTACTCTAACATACATAAACAATTTGACCAACTCAAAAACATCATTAATTATTATGTTATAAATGTCCAGGATTTCTATTTAATTATAATATCAATTACCATATTATTTTTCAATTTCAAGTCTCATATTCACCATTACCCATTCATACAGATTCATAGTAACACTAGGAGATATGAACATTGACTTTCATTCAACAATGAAAACAAGATAACGAGAATTTCCATTCAACAATAGAAACAACAAATAGTGGCTTCTATTCAACAATGAAAACAACAAACAACGGCTTTCATTCAATGATGGAAGCAACAGATTATTAGCTATCATTCATCAACGGTAGCAACACCATCCTTGACTTCCTTCACATAACCAATTTTCCGAACACAACCTTTGTTATTTCTACCTCATTTCTTTATTCTTTTCTTTTTTGTTTTCTTTTTTCCCACTTCATATACCATACTTAATTTTGTTTCAATAAAAATTATCAAATCTAATGTAATTTCAATAAATAAATTATATAATTAAAAGATAAGTCTAGCTGAGCATGTTCCTCCAATTGCAGAAGATGTCACTCTTGGTGCCTCTTCTGAATCCAAAAAATGTACCATAAATTAATTTTTTATCATTTCATAACATACCAATATTCCTTTAACTTACATCCCACTATACAATTCATCTTCAAAGTCATATTTATCATTTCTCCAACTAACCCCAAGTATACTAAATATTTTTCACCTATAAATAATCATTTTCCTTTTTTTATTATATCTACTCTCAAATAATCAGATTCAATTACTTCATTTTAAATTCTCCCCTCATTTTGTATACGTATAAGGCCATAAGACTTTTTTCTTTCCTTTCCTTTCTAATGTTTTTCTTAAATTTTATCATAGTTCAAATTACAATTTCTACATTACAAAACTATTATTTAAACACAACACACTCATTTATACATTTTTATTCATTCCAATACTACAATGAACAAACATTCCAATATGTTAACCAAAATTGATAACATGATCTAATCCCTTTCCAATAATCTCAAACATAAACTTTACACTAATTCCTTACAATATTAACACATAAACATCAAAAGAATACTTCCTTTTTTTTTCTACACTTAGTCGACCACCTCCACTCAAATCTTCACCATGTTTTCTTCTTAATAACATCAATTTTACATATATAACACTTTTTTTCTACATGTTTTAGCATTTCTAACACTTATTTACAAAACCCTTAAATTCTCAGTCATGAACCTTAATTCACATAATTAAGAATTTCATAAAAATCAATGAAACTTCTCAATGACCTGTTGAAATGAGCTTAGGCCACCTTACCAAGATTTTCCTCTCCAAATGCTAGCTAAATGAAACTTTCCCAAGCTTTCCTCTTCTTTCTTCAACTTATTTACGTTCTCTCTCTAAAACCTTACTCTCTCTTCCTTAATCTCACTTAATCAATCCTAAATATGGTTTTTCTAAGAGATGATGTAGAAACTATCATGATCTCACAAGGTTTCTCTTTTTTTATCATAAACTTCTCTCATTTCTTTCTTTTTTTTCTTCCCTAAATGGTTGGCCACAACAAACACACACACACACACACACACACACATTCCCTAAGTTGTAGCAACGGAACCTTAGAAAGTATATAGGAAAGATAGTTTTTTTTTATTCTTTTCTTTTTATTAGTACTAGATTTATTTCATTATATTCCACCCATATCTCAATTAAATTCATTTAATATTCTCTAAAAAAAAAAACTAATTGCAAAAGCAGGGAAATCAACCATATTAAAATGCCCCTTTTGGGGACCCACCCATGAGTAAATATTATATTTCCTTTCGTAGTAGCTTTATTAGACCATACAACTTTCTTGATATATCCACATAATAGGTACATTATAGATATTAAATTGTTAACAAATTATGAAAACACAGTTTTGAATCAGAGAAAGAAGAGATGAATCCTCTTTTCAACTATGACTATCTCACTCCAATAATTGCTTTTCTTTTTGTTCCTTTTACCACTAATTTTTTGTTCCTTTTACCACTAAACTATACCCACTATAATGTGATTATCTTGGCAAGAATTATGTTCTGCAGAATATATGACTCATGCACCTTTAGGTATTAAAACTAGTTTCCTCATGATATTCATTTACTATTCTTTTTTTTTTTTTTAAAGACCAACAACAAA
>Ga0307518_10001163_pt1 | contig 19777 bp, 25 predicted proteins | sample 25_EM_MG_FD_203889 | JGI IMG/M metagenome (GOLD analysis project Ga0307518, IMG submission 203889) | Populus trichocarpa ectomycorrhiza microbial communities from riparian zone in the Pacific Northwest, United States - 25_EM | ecosystem: Host-associated > Plants > Roots > Unclassified | place...
TGTCTTTCTGCGGGTGTTGTTGTCTGAATGCCTGGGCTGGCATTGGAGCAGCCATCTTCCCAACTCTCGCTGCAACACCAAGTCGGCGCGAAATTTCCAAGGACAAGCGACAAACACGGACACACACCAATGAGGCGTGGGAATAGGAGCATATACCACTGTTAATCCATCCAACGGGAGCAAATGTTCGTGTTGGTCCATCCGACGACGCAGTTGTCAAGGTGAGGTCCCAACTCGAGCGGCGAGCTCGAATCGAGCCTCATTCTGATCCTTGGAGAAGAAAATACTCAAGGAAGTTCATATGTGGTGTCACGTTAATTTCGACTCCTCCGTCGTACTCACCTGCACCTGCAGCACCATCCGGCTCCCCTCAACACATTATCAGACTCTGTCGAGCCATTCGCTACGTATGCGCCCCAAGTTGATGTACTCAACATTTGGCTCGCTTGCCCTGTCCTCGCCAGCTCGCATTTTCAACCCCCCTACGCACGCACGCACTCACCATCAACGCGGTCTATTGACTGGATCGAAGTGTCTGCGGGCTCCCGTCGTCCCCTACACACTCACACACGTGACCAAGAAATGACAGCGACGAGGTGAGGGCTACAACACGCAGGGGGGGAGGCAATAGTACTAGCACTAGTAACGTAGATGGATTCAATTGATCACATTTTGCCTTTACAACGAGCGAGTCTTCAAGTTCAAGTCATCTGTAACTGTCCGCACTATTTTGAATTGCTGTTTCATGACGTGTCCTTTCTCTGTCGATCTCGCGTTCCCTCCTGCGCTGCTCAGAACAAACATGAAATATGTGATAATAAAAAGTAAGTAAAACCTCGCACTGCATCGTGGTTCTCAATTTGTCGGAAATATTTCTGATGGAGGCCATTGACACTTCCCTCTATAGAAACTTTCACCCCTTTATGCATCCCTTTCTTCTTCACCTTTCTTCCAGGTACTACAATGCCACCTGGGAAGATGTCTTGGAGAGCAAGAAAGATTGTATTGGCAAACCAAGAACACTGTATGCCATCGAGGTTGATATCACCGGCATGTGTCTTGACAGCTCGCAGGAGAGCACAAAGCTGATCCGCAGAAGGTCGTGTGCTGGTAGGTGGGTATGTGAGGGTACGAAGGATGTCATATTTACCCCACTTCCCAATGATATAAAGTTCTTTGTAGGTACCCTTGACCACAACTTCGAGACAGTCCAGTGCTGTGTGACAGTGTTCACCGGGTCTGGATAGCATCTGAGTACATCTTCAGGGAGACAGGATGTAAGAAACTGACTTCTTTGGAATATAGCTGATTCATAGGAACTCGGTGAGCACCACAAGTGCCGTGCAGTCACCAGCAGGTGAAAAAATCTCGAAGACCAAAAATTCATGTTCTTCGCCAGCTTTGGATTTGCAGTGTAAAACTGTTGACACAACACTGCGAGACCTGTGCTAGATCCCACAGCAAGTGCGATTCGTACCACACGTCGACTCCACAAGCAAAACCAAATTGAGAGAATAGACCACAAATGGAGGGCCGTGGTGGTGGTTTAGCGAAATCACGGTAAAGTTTTCTGAAAAACATGGTTCTCAGCCAGATTTCATGGCGAGGGCCATCTATACTCGGGAAGAGTTGTGGCGCATCTCCTAACGTGAGACTCGAATGATGTCATTTGAACTTATATGCGTATCACCTATGATATCATGCCAGTGGCCGGCATTCAGCACTTGTGGCTTTGCCGCTGCACCACAAAACCGACTACAGTGATATTAATGCCCCATTTGCTGGTGAGGCAGTGCTCATCTCCGGACGGCCACTTCATATGGCACGTGCATCACTGACAGCTTCATTATGGTTTTATGAAGCGCAGCCACATCTGCTATGGTAGGCTATGGTGTGGCTGCACTCCATAAAACCGTAATGAACATAAGCGCGTCACAAGCTGCAATGTCGGGTATGTGCCAAAATTCAGTGATGTAAAATATAATATGCGACAATTCAGTGCACATCATAGTGGAAACCCGTCATACATTTGGGATCCCTGACGTGTAGGTGATCTCATGAGATATATCCCTTGTCAAGTATTTTCTAACACGTTTTGAAAGATCAATGTGAGCCGCGATTGAAGTAGACGATGACTTTGTATGGGTGACAGAAAGCAATCAGCCCATCAACATTGTTGATATGACTGTGAGCTCCGCGAGCTTCTCTATGTACATCGGGCAGCCACATTTGGACATCCCGTGCCTACGGTGTTACTCCGCACGGAATCCGAAGGTCAGTCACTTCATCGGTACCCTGTTTTGTTCCCAGGAAACAAGGTGCAGAGGGGTTAATAATATGCATTTATCGTGATCGAGACACCCAACTTCTTCAGGACTATTGGCCATGACTGACTCGCATTTCATTCTCAAGCAGTGGACTGAAGGTCTTGGCCATGACAGTCAAGAACCATCCCACACATATGTCTTATCTTTATGGTATTCTGGCATGATCTCATGGTGGATAAATGTGAGTGCATTTTTCGGCCCACGCACTGATTCTGCCCAGATTTCGAAGCTTTAAATCCAGTCGTCGTTGTAGCGCGGAGCTTGCAAGGACTTTCGGGATTATCGTGTCTGGCCCAGCTGTTCGGCCGGCTGCGCCCCGATGGAACGGCACGGCGACCAAACTATGAAGCACGCTCGAGGCCGAGAGTGATCGCTCACCCAATTTAGGCCAACTGCAAGGCAACATCGAGGCCGCGCCGCGCGTGGCGATTGACATGTGGCGATGGTCAGGGACAGCGAAACGGAACGGGTATATATACTTAGTGACTCATATCTCGTATAGTATAGTAGGCCGCGTCATACGTTGTGCCCCCAACCTAGAGGAACGACTGTTCCTTCTGCCCTTGGAAGACACATCCCCTTGCACCTGGAATGAACCACTGTCTTTCTATCAGTGTCATACCTTCATCATTAGTACTCCGGGCTTCCTGACACATCTGCCATCGACCCCATACTTCGAGTTGGAAGTTCCCATCCTCGTCTAGGAATGCCCGTGCTAGAGAGAGTGGCTGCAGAATTGATCGTGATTTGCGTCAACCTCGATGAATCGATCGAGCGTCATGAACCACTCATTTTATTCCGAGGCGGCTATGCCATCGTGTACAAGGGCGTACTCCGTGCCAATGGAGTCAAGGTGGCAATAAAAACGATGCGGTCCCTATTCGATGAAACAGATATCAAGGCAAGCAATACTGACGGTGATCTTCAGGCTGATATTTAAATTTGTATTAGCGCGTTATCTCTGAAGCCCGCATCTGGTCTCAACTCCGCCACGAGAATATTGCCCCATTGCTCGGTTTCGCCACCACATTCGATGCCTCAGTATCATTTGTATCCCCCTGGCAAGAAAGGGGAAATGCTCATGACTATGTCCAAGATCGTGCGGTTGATCCACGCCCGTTGGTAAGTTAAACTGCTCGTCTGTTCTTCCTATACTCAATACATTCAGCTGCTGGGAGTTGCAAAGGGTCTAAACTATCTTCATTCTCATGCTTCAGGACCCATAGTATACAGTGACCTCAAGGGTGTAAGTCCATCGGCAGTCACTGTTGATGTCTAGCATTTGACATTTGCTGGTCCGATAGGAAAATGTATTGATTGCTGATGACGGTCGTGCACTACTCACTGATTTTGGCTTTTCTTTCCCTACTGAGTCATCAATCGCAGTGACTCTCGGTCTGCGTCATGGCGGCACGCTTAAATGGATGGCTCCAGAGTTGCTCGATGACGAAACTCCTTCTGTCCGCAGTGATACGTGGGCATTTGGCATGACAGCATTGGTATGCTTGACTTTCCAGGCATCCAAGCACATTCCAACCTTTGGGCTTTTGACAGGAGCTTTTCACCCGGCAGGCGCCTTTTCCTGGTATTTCATCTATGGCTGGTGTTATTGCTAGAATTGTGAAGGGCCCTCCAGACCGGCCAGCCACCCAGTCAACTTGCGATCGTCTGACAGATGCGTGGTGGAGCATATGCACAAGGTGCTGGCAACAGGATCCTGCGGAACGCCCATCCCTATCTGACATTCTTGCCGATATTGAGAGGGTGGGTCGTTCGTTGCTCAAAGAATCACTACGACATACCTATTCTGTAGCAGGCAGTTTCGCCAATCGAACCATTGCATTCCTCGGGTTGTCTTTCTCGCTCTCGCACTGTTGGTCTTATCGATGAAGGTCAGTAGTATAGACCGCGTGTCTTCACTAACTCACAATCTCCTGATTTAGCTGGAGATATGACCTCAATCAACCATTTGATTTGCTCACAGGGTGTCGAGCCCTGTACTCACAACCAAAGGGACATTTCGGACCACATAAACCAAGAATCCACCCCATCGGAATGCGAGCTTGCTAATATGGATCCTCGTCACACTGAAGTCATAGCCATCCATGACCATAACATCTCCACAACGGCAGACATTGATATGCCCGTGCCTCCCGTTGACCCTCTGTGTTGCTATATGTCGCATGTAGCCCCCATCATCCCAACTGACGACCATTCACCCATACGCTTCCAATCCGACTGGAATACCGCTCTCGACATTGATCGTTCAAAGCCTTGCTCTACTCAGCTTTGTCCTGCGAACTCCATCCAGTTGGCCCCAGAATCCACTGTGGCCCAGCCTTTGTACGTCTTCTCGAGTTATCCAGGCCTTTGCATCGCTGTATCTTAACTTTGTTGGTTTAGCAGTCCTAGTGTCGCTGGTACTACCGAGTCCAGGAGCATTGTAAGCCATTTATGCACATACGGTGGGCTCTACTTCCTGCTTGCTGCTATTGTTATTGCTCGACTGGGACTTCTGTAATGGCATTACACCATAGGGTCCCATTAGGAAATTACGAGACATCTTTTCCTAGTCCACATTACCATCATTGCCTTGTCCATTCAGTGGACCAAGGCGGTAAGTGCATCTAATTTGACTACACTATCCACCCACTGGCCGTTTTCAACAAGATCATTCAGCAAAGCTCATCGACTACCTTACACATGTACTCTCGCAAGTATGTATTGTATTGTACTGCCAGACTATCCGGCTGTTTGAATCCATTTGCATTGAAGGGTTGGATTTACTTCCCAAGTTTCCACCAATCGCCCAACAAATTGCTCCTTGTCTGCACGAGGGACTCAGCCGATGATCTTCACCCTGGAATTTCATCCAACTGTACATGATTCAACGTGATATTAAAGAACAGGGGCCTCTTGTACGCCTTTGAGTTCCCCTCTACTCAACTGCCACTGTGAACTTGAATGTGCTTGGAGGTGACGTCCGTAGGAGTGGAGGTCTAGCAGTCGTAGATATAGTAAATGCACAGGCATTAGTCTCGAACCAGAAAGTCCGGCAGATGCCGAGGGTAACCTCTACCTAAAGCTGCATGACAGTGACACACTCCAAAAACGGTTGTGACTTCTTGCATGCATGACGGTTCTTCGCAAGCATTACCACAGCTTGGCCAACGGAATAATTGCTTGGTTTCTAATTCTGGTATTGTGTCCCCATGAACCGGCACTGTCTATTTTCCAAGGGTCACATCTTCACATCTCCAGATTTCTTGATGCACATCGGTTCCATAGTATGGACCCAAGCAGCTACGGAATTAGCCACGTTTTGCGACAACCTCAGTAAACACACTGAGCGCGATGAACCGGTCGTTTCCTTCCGAGGTGGTTATGCCACTGTACATAAAGTCATACTCCGTGCTGATGGAAGCGAGTTAGCAAGTCGATGGAACCACTATCAAAGCAAGCGATGTTGACCATGACTTCAGCCCGAATTTTGATTTTATGCTAGCGCGTCATCTCTGAAGCCCTCTGGTCTACACTCTGCCATGAGAATATTGCTTTACTGCTCGGATTTGATGTCTCAGTTGCATTGATATCTCCATGGCAAGAAGGGGGAAATTCCCATGACTATGTCCAAGATCCTGAGGTTGACCCCTGCCCATTAATAACACTGCTCCACCCCCGTACTGAACACATGCAGCTAGTGGGAATTGCAAGGGGTCTAAACCACCTCCATTCCCACCTTCTGGCCCATAGCACACGGCGACTTTCAGGGTGTAAGTCTGATGGCATCTACTGGCGACGCCTATTTGACATCCGTTGGGAAGTTGATGGACAGTCGTCCATTACTAACTGATTTTGGGTTTTCTTTCCTCGCTGAGTCATCAGTTATAGTGAACCGCGAACCGCATCATGGCGGCACGCTTTACTTAAATGGATGGCTCCAGAGTAATATGTGGGCGCCTGGGATGACAACACATGCTTAGCCTTCCACTCATCCAAGCTCAATCCAATCTAGAGCGGGGTTTCGACAGGAACTCTTCACTCGCCAGGCGCCTTTCGAATTCCTTAACATTTCCTCCATTGGAGTTATTGTGGTGAGCGAGAATTACGAAGGTGCCCCCTGACCAGCAGCCAAGGCAACCTACAATCGACTGACAGATGCGTGGTATGTGCTGGCAACAGAACTCTGTTTTACGCCCATCCACATCTGACATGACTGCGGATACCAAGAGGGTAGGTTTTTTTTACTGTAGAACAACTATGATATACCAGGCGGTTTCGACAACCGAACCCAATTCTTCTGGACATCTGTCTCACACTTGCACTGTGTCGTGTGTTTCAGGTAGCTCAACCCGACTCAGCCCGATGGATGACATCGAACTATTTTTCGATTTGGTCAGGGGGCGTCAATCTTGAATGCAAGTGGCAACACAATCTAGGAACGTGGACCCGTTGCTCGGACAGACACAGCCCCAAGGAGTCCTGCTGACCTTGATCATCTTCGCAAGTAATCTCGCCCATCCGAGCTGCTCATGGTTCGGAAGTCGTATCTGCAATTATACTACCCGGAGGCCATGCACAATCTGACTGGCATCCGTCTTTTGACATCGATGCCGCTAAACCCCACCTGCTCACTCATCCAGTTGATTCCTCCCGCTCAACCTTTTGCATGTCTTCTCAAGTTAAACCAGCTTTTCATTGCTACCTCATAACTTCTGTTGTCCTGGTTAGGACGCCGCAGGTGCCGAGTATGCACATATGATGGGCTCTGCTTTCCGTTTGCTGTCTTTCCGTTTGCTTGTCTTGGCCTTTTGGGATGACATTACGCTTTGGCGACCCATCAGAAAATTATGGCAACCATCTTTTTGTAGCTTTATTGTGATCATCGTGGCGCATTCAGCAGACCAACTTGGTTCAACCTATGAAGTGGCGCTCGATTCAACCGCGCTGTCCACTCCAGCCGGATTCAGTTCCTTCCTCACTGACCACACAGCAAACTACTCAAACCACTCTCGTCTGCCTGGGAGGCTAGGTGTCTCCGCCCTGACAACCTTCAATCGTGACTTCGCAAAGAACAGAGGCTTCTTGTACAGCCCACTCTCCCACCAATTGTGGACAACGTTTTGGAGATGGAACTCTCCAGAAAGTCGACTGGATTTGGGGGGCAAGAGTAGAGATGCCAGCGAGCGTAGACCTCTATCTTTTGACCACAGTACAGCATTGCGCGACTGGTAGAAGCCTCATCTCCATATTGTTCAACTTTACTGCCTTGATGTGATATTGGGCTGATGTCCACTATGGCAGTCATTGTAATGACTACAAATCGATCATGCTTCCGGTAAGTACATTGCATCCGTGTGAATAGCTGTCATGGTTAACGTTCATTGCGTGTGCCCCACAACGGCGGGCACGAGACTCTAACCCGACACCTGTGCCAAGTTTCAACATCAGCTGTGTATGTTTGGTATGGTTGCAACTTGACACAGGGGTCAACATATTCAATATTCAACATTTACGTAAACGCCACCAACACGCCAGTGCACTCCAACTTCCAGGGTGGATATCGATCGTCATCATTGGCATGGCAGTGCATACGTCGAGGAACAATATGGATTCTCTTTGTGCGTGAGAACGGTACCCGTTACTCATTTGCTCCACACAGGACTTGTCTGGCACCATTTGTGACAACACTTAAATATGGGCCTCGTCAGCCATTGTCGACACATACGGACAGAAGGAACGACCATCTTCCTTCCACTGTCCCTTCTGCCTCGGGAAGACATTCGTTCCATCTGGGAATGAACGCTGTCTTTTTGTCTACCTCACGCACTCAACACTTCTCCGGACTCCCTGCTAACACAGCTGTCCACTTCGACTCGGAAGTTTACAGACCATCATCGAATCCGTAGTATGGATCTAGCACTGCCCGTCGCTGCAGAATTGGCCACGATTTGTGTCAACCTCAACGAACAGATTGTTCGCCACGAACCACTCATTTACTGCCTGGGTGGCTATGCCACTGTGTACAAGGGCACACTCCGCGTCGATGGAATCAAGGTAGCAATAAAGACGGAGCGATCTCTACGTGATGGATCCATCATCGAGGCAAGCAATATTGACCCTGATCTTCAGGCTGAAATCTAATTGTTGTACTAGCGTATTCTCTGTGAAGCCCGTATCTGGTCTAAACTCCACCACGAGAATATCGCTTCATTGCTGGGCTTCACCACCATATCCGACGCCTCGGTATCATTGGTATCACCATGGCAAGAAAGGGGAAATGCACATGACTATGTCCAAGATCGTGGGGTTGATCCACGCCCGTTGGTAAGTTAATCTGCTCCTCTGTTCTTCCCATACTCAATGCATTCAGCTGTTGGGTGTTGCAAGGGGCCTAGACTACCTTCATTCTCACGCTTTAGGACCCATAGTGCACAGCGACCTCAAGGGCGTAAGTCTATTGCCACTTGCTGTTGACGTCGAGATGACATCGTTGATCCAATAGCGAAATGTATTGATTGCTGACGACGGCCGTGCATTAATAACGGATTTTGGCTTTTCATTCTTCGCTGAGCCATCCGCTTCCGTCATTCTCAGTCTGTGTCCCGGCGGCACGCTTAAATGGATGGCTCCAGAGTTTCTCGATGGTGGAGTTGCTTCTGTCCAGAGCGATATGTGGGCATTTGGGATGACAGTGTTGGTATGCACAATCTTTTAATCATCCAGGCCCAATCTTATTGGAACTGGGGATTTGATAGGAACTCTTCACCAGGCAGGAGCCTTTCCATGGCATTTCCACCATGGCTGTTATGACTAGAATTATAAAAGGTCCTCCTGGCCGCCCAGTGGCCGAGTTGACCTGTGATCGTTTGACAGATGTGTGGTGGAGTATATGCATGAGGTGCTGGCAACGGGACCCTGCGTTACGGCCATCCGCGTCTGACGTCCTTGCCGATATCGGGAAGGTGGGTTGTTTTTTGTGGGAAAGGACACTGATGTAACTATTTTATGGCAGGCGATTTCAACAAATGCACCCAAATCCTCAGGTTGTCTCCCTGGCTTTCCCCCTGTTGACGATGGTCAGATAAACCGAGCCCTGTGTCTTCGCTAGCTCACGACTTGTTTCATTCTAATTTAGCCCGACAAGTGACCTCAAGTGGCTGTTTGATTTGTTCGAGGGGTGTCGACTTCGAGCGTAAGTGAGGGACACAGTCTAGAGTGTGTCACAACCAACGAGACATTTCAGACCCCATGAACCGGGAATCGAGCGTATCAGACCGTGAGCCTGTTGCTATGGGTGCTCATCATTTCGCCGGAGCTGGAGCCATAACCATTGGTGACTATTACATTTCCCCAACGGTAGACATTGGCATACACCTGTCTTCCGTTGACGATCTTCACCATACCTCGCATGTAGTTTCGTCCATCCGAGCTACTGACGACTTGGAGGTTGTATCCACATTTCCCTCCCTCAAAGGTCATGCACAGTCCGACTGGCGTCCACCCTTCGATATCGAGGCGTCTAAACCTCGCTCTGCTCAATTTGAACCTGCGAACTCCATCCAGTTGGCTCCTGTGGCTCAGCCTTTGTACGTCTTCTCGAGTTATCCCAGCCTTTTCATTACTTCATGATAACTTTTATTGCCCTAGTCTGGAAGTTGCAGGTGCCAGCCTTTTGGGATGGTATTTTTCCATGGGTCCCCATCAGAAATCTATGTCAGACACTTTTTGATTGCCTTCATTGCAGTCCATTCAGTACATCAATGTGGTTTGGTCTATCAAGAGGCCCCCAATCTGACAACGCTATCCACATTATCCCATATTCAACGCATTGACTACCTTAGATATATACTATCGCTGAAATTCAAAACACGTAACTTGTATTGCACACTGTACTGCTGTACTACTAGTTATTCGTTAACGTTTACTTCCTTCCCCACCAGCCACCCAATAAACTACTCAATCCTCACCTGAGTGGGGGGCGCAGACGTCTCCGTCCTGGTAATCTCCTCCAGTCGTGACTTCGCCGGTTGGGCCTGTATCTTGCGGTCTCCTTCCTTCGGTTTGCTATGACTCTTACCAGTGCGCTCCAGCAGCCTATCCATGTCCAACTGCACATAGTTCAACGCAATATCAAAGAACAGGGGCTTCTTGTTCGGATCCACTCTCCCACCATTGTAGGCGAATCACTCGTTTTTAACGCTCAAAGAGGTTTCCGAGATGAAAACCTCCAGAGCGTCCACTGGACTTGTGGGGAGCAGATAATAAACTTCCCCAGAAGTAGAGATGCTAATGATTGTGAATAGAGTAGACCTGGTCTCGCGCAGATGAAGTGCCGCACGTTGCAGCAACATCAGTGCTTCTGCGTAGCTTTTTACCATAATATAGCACTGCGCTAGATAAGAGCACCTGCATATTGCTCAATACTAATATCCTTCGTGTGATATAGGCTACGTACCGTCGAGCACGAATGAATGTTACTCTCGCTTCAACCGCAGAAGCCAGATCTGGACTCTCGTCCACGATGCTCAGGCTTCGCATCTGTGTCAGACTTTGCACGACTGTCTCCAGGAGCTTCACAATACAGCCTACTGTCCACCTGCTCTTTTCCCTTTGATACTACACCTTGTACTGATGCGGGTGTGAACTGAGTAGAGTCGAAACGAGTAGCAAGTCTCGGTGGGTCCGGGTGGGACAGCAACTGGTATACGATGTAAGCATGCATGAATTGGATGTCCCAGGTACCAGCAGCAGATAAGTTTCCTCGCAAACTCAGCTATGATTGTATCCACATCATACACCTTCTCCCGCCCCAGCTCGTGCGCACAGTACCTTATCTCGGGACCAATCTCGTCTGCAAAAAGCGTCGCGAGTGCTTGGTCTCGGCTCGTCGCCGCCCGCTCGGCAAGTTGGTCTAACAGATCTCGTGCCACGCTCAGCTGCACGAGTGCGTCTTCGAAGTCGTCTCGGTATCGCAGGAACCGCCTGTTCATAATGAGCGCGTACACAGTCGCTTGTATGAGATGCTCAGCGGGGAGCCTTCCAGCTGCATATAGTGTCTGGCAGTGCGAGAGGAGTTGTGTGGACCAGTGCATGGCTCTTCTGAACCGGCCTGTCACGCTATGTCGCAGCGTGCCTGCATGGGCATCGTTCGCGGGAAGGGTCGATTGCGCGATCAGGTCTTGTGCATATGCCCACGCACGCTCTGCCTCGAACAGCAGTAGTTGGAGGCTGAGCATTTTTGCGTACAATTTGAGATGCATATCGAACATGATTTTCTGGGGGAGACAACTCACGTCCATCTTTGATCACCTCCATTGTCAAGGGCGACGGTTTCTTAAACCCCCTGCGCTGTGTCTGGTTGGCGCAGTGTTTCCTGTATCGCGTGAAATCGTTGTATCTAAGGCCATAGGAGCTGCGCTGCTCGTTTGCGAGCTGGACTCCAGGCTAGACGACTAGATGTATACAGCGCATGAAGGGGAAGTGTAACTGCGTGAGATCATCATGTAGTGACCTCGGAATGAGATTTGGTTAATGTCGAGATAATTCAAATCACTCGGGAAGTGCCGGCGGCGGTTGGTGCACCTTGCGAGCAGAGAAGGCAGCAGCGTGAAACCCTACACACACGATCAAGGCTTGTACATACACAGTCAAGGCTCTCTACATAGGAGCCAATCAGTTATGGTGCGTGTAGTCCGTCACATTCAATGCCCTCGGAGATGGTCCAATCATTCTGTGTCAGCCAACGCATTTGTTTCCCATCATCCATGGCGTGCGCGCCACATCGCGAAGCAGACACTACCGCATTCTCCTTTACCTTGATGCTCATCTGCAGGCTTGGACATCGACAGCAACGTGGAAGACTTAAGATTGAAGCTGCGAAATGTTAGTCAGTACCAGATTCTAGGTGGGAACGAACAAGGCCTGGCCCCTAGTACACAAAACGACAAAGGGTTGTATGCAGTCTGTATACAGAGCCAATCAGCTACGGGGCGTGCAGTCTGTCACAGTGAAGATGGTGCAATCATCTTGCGTCGTCCTACGCATTTGTTTCCCATTACTAACGCTCCTCTCCATCGCGTGCACGCCACATCCCGAGGCAAACACTGCTGGATCCTCGAGCTCACCTGCATGCTCCTGGCAGTTCTTCGTACGTGTTCATCAGAGTAATGACCCACTTATTTTATTCCCAGGCGGCGATGCCACTGTGTACAAGGACAGTGACTCGTCAGCCATAGACGATCTACATCACGGTGGCACGCTTCGATGGACCGCTGCAGAGTTGCTCGATGGAAAAACTCCTTTTGTCCAGAGTGATATGTGGGCGTTTGGGATGACGACATTGGTATGCTTAGCAGGCTTCCAGTTGTCCAAGCTCAATCCAATCTAGGGCGAGGTTTTGACAAGAATTTTTCACCCGCCACATGCCTTTCGATAACATTTCTTCCATTGGAGTGATTATGGTGAGAATTGTGAAGGCGCCTTCGGGCCACTCAGACCTGTGATCGACTGACAGATGCATGGTGGGAGATATATGCACGAGGTCCTGGCAACAGAACCTTGCGTTACGCCCATCCACATCTGACATCGCTGCGGATATCGAGAGGGTAGGGTCGTTTCTTTACTGGAGAGCAACTACAATATACCTATATTGTACCAGGCAGTTTCAACGATTGAGCCCAATTCCTCCGGTTAGTATCTGTCTCACGCTTACACTGCTGAGGATGGTGAGATAATTTGGGTGGTGTGTTTCCGGGTAGCTCACAATCTTTCCCCTACAGATTCAGTCCAACGCATGACGTCACGCAATTTTTCCATTTGGCCAAGGGGTGTCGAACGCAAGTGATAGGAACACGTCACAATCAATGGGGATATTTCAGACTCCATAACCCAGGAATCCAGTGGATCGGAATGCGGATCCGTTATTATGAATCTTCGCCATTGCACTGGCCATCACCTTCGGTGAACCATTACATTGCCGACACTGGCATAGCCTCCGATCCTGCCGACCCCATCCAGCTGATTCCTCCCGCTTAACCTTTGCATGTCCTTGAGTTCCATCCAGCTTTTCGTCGCTACATGATAAATTCTGTTGACCTAGTCAGGACGTCGTACATGGAACTCTGTAGACTAGCTATGCACATACGGTGGGTTCTGTTTAGTATTTACCACTTGCTGTCTTTCTGATTGCTTGTCTACGCGTTTTGGGATGGTGTTATGCCGTGGCAACCCATCAGAAAATCATCATCTTGTAGCTTTATTGCAATCATTGTAGCGTATTCAGCAGACCAACTGGTTCGATCTATGGAACGGCGTTCAATTCGACCACGCTATCCATTCCAGCTGTATTCGACGGGATTGTCGATCTGAAAAGGTTTTTGACTGTCTTACTTATGCGAGTATTCAAATAGCATGCGACTTATATTTCGCCCTATGTTTCAAGTGTTACATTCCTTCCTCACCGACCACACAACAAACTACCAAAACCACTCTTGTCTGCCTTGGAGTGTCAATGGGATCCCGCATTCACCACCTTACGGGTTCCAGTGTTTCGTCGTCGTCTTTGTGCGATGGTGGCATTGGTCACCTCGTTATTGCTATCGATGTGCCGCTACAGCAGTGGTTACCACTGGCCACTGGGGTCAAAGCTCATTGTTGTGTCGTGGTGACATTGGCCATGCGCGTCACCTCAGTGTCGTCCTTATCGATGTACTGTGGGTTCCAGCCACGTAGACTGCGTTGTCATCGTTGTCATCGACGTGCATTTCCGCTCTGTCGTGATTGAGGCACGCGGTGGCCATTGAACACCAGCACATGATGTGGTGGATCTAAGATGAATGCTGGGCCCGGCATATTCGGACAGATCCTTGAGCGCAAATTAAAGCAGCCACACTCCTGTAGCGTGCCAGCGCCAGCTGGAAATGATAAAAGATACGAGGTGTGCGCTCCTCATGGGCGAATCGAGACTTGTCGAGGGCGAACTTTGGCACTCCCGATATGTCCACGATCATTATTAAAATCAATCCAGTGTCTGTGGTATGATGCATTCATATCTTGGAGTCCCCGCGGAGTGTGTGGAATGGTCTAAGCCTCGGTGGCCAATGAGGGGGCTCCGTCGAGTACAAGGGACTGTCAAACGGCCACATGGTGCATGGGAGGTAAGTTTGTTACTAGCTGGCATTCAAGGTGTCAACATTTCAAATTTTCACCAGGCACCCTTCGTATTGCCAAAAATACTGGTTCCATTTCCGACCGTATTTATCAGCTTCTGTGCCCACTCCCCATCAGGAACTCGTGACTGATACCGAATGCCTATCATAATCATCAGAGTGGTGTGATGCGTCCCAAGTAAGACTTTAGATATTAGATTGTTCACTCTTAGTAGTAGTACGACAAAGTCTCACGAAGTTTTACAGAAGTGACAGAATGTGCTCAGATCTGCCCCGATCTCCCAAGAAGGGGCGCTTAAATTAGCCGAGTTAGACACATTAAAGGATCCCTCCTCGTGTACATAATAGAGAGGCTAGTAAAGGGGGACCCGGGGATCCTTCGATGGGTCTAACTCGGCTGAATTCTGGAGCTGTGTGATCTACCGGCCGAAGCTGCGTTATCTCTTGGATGGTTCCGGTGACACTTCGAAACACTCCATGTGATCTAATCAATTCTGAAAAATATGTCCCTTACCTTGAATATATCACTGGTTCTTATGATATTGGGTGTCACGTCACCGTGACTTTTGAGAAAGAGTTTTGCGCTCTTCGTTTAGCCTGAAATCCACCCTGCACTACCAGTAGGCAAATGCTAACTTCGTCATCAGGCTGGAAAACACGATGAACAAATACAACCAGTCCGGCACCTCTGGATAATTGTGCATGAGCTTGGCATGAATGTTACCTTGTTCCACGCGTATCTTCATCCTCTTCCACAGACTGTGGCCGTGGTACAGGATCGTGTGTATGAGAACGCAGGTCGAGAGGGCGAACGCGAAACGGCATATGTCGCGGGAAGGTACAGCGGCAAATACTCGTACGCTGTGAGGTTGAACTGATTGTTGCTATCGCACGCTGATGTAATACATAACGGGGGTGATGACCCAGAAGAACATGCCAAAGCCAAAGAAGATGTGGACTTGCGCCCACCAAGGGAACACGAGGGGGCTGCCAGGATGGACATTCCTATTCCGGAACTGATGTCAAATAGTCGGCTGACCGGGTTGTTTGGCAGCATCTAACGTATCCATCAAAATACGGATAGGGCTTTGAAGAGGTAACATGAGGGAAAACAGTCGGACAAAAAGGGCGGCGACTTGCCGGGGATAAAAAGGCGCCGTCCCCCTAGTAAGGCGGGACTTGTCGAGCGCAAATGCGTGGAATTTGGCACTCTCAATATGCCCACCGTTGTTGAAGTGTAACTCGAGCCAGCATACATGGCGTGATGGATTTGCGTCGAGAAGAGTTTTGGATGAGTCGAGAAGCAGGTGGAGTGCTTTGATTCGACATGATACTCTGTGCTCCCATTTGGTAAGATGAGAGACGAAGAACAAGGAGACGTGTGTTGTATGTTTTGCCTGAGCCTATAATCCCACTGTAGGCCCCACCCGCTGTGAGTTGGTGAGTTGTGGCTGTCGACGTGTGCGCTGCTGCACGTTGGTGGTAGATGTGGTGGCCGCCGACGTCGACATCCTACTGTGGACGCATGACAGGGGTGATGAAGGTGGCTGTCGTCAGCCGCCGGCTGCGCTGGTCAACTGATGGGTTGATCATCGTCGTCGACGTCGATGGTGGTAGTGCTCTCTGTCATCGCATTGATGGTGGCGGTCCGTTAATGGTTGTCATCATGGTCGACGACATCTCTCAATGAGCTCCGCCGCCTTGTCAAGCACTTATGCGCATTGCTGCAGCTTGGTCATAGGTTGTCGACCAGTGGCGATATTCCGCTTCTGAGGAATCGCGGTAGGCTATACAGAATGTACGCAACCCCTCAGCTGCATAGTCCTATGAGATCACAAACGATAGATGAGACATAGAGAGAGAGTACAAAGACGTGTACTCAGTACCTCGAGATGTGCAAGTGTTTTCTCAGTAATGGCCTGATGCTCGCCAAGTTGCTCAAGAACAACGTCGGCATCTTTGCAATATTACAACTCGATGTTGCCATCGGAGGCGCGAACGACGGTTGACATACGCTTGCGAGAAGAGTTAAATTCACACACGTTGAGGACTTCGTACTCGACAAGGAACCACGGATATTGAAAAATACAGAGCGCGGTTTGCGCATCCACAGATGCTGACAGATCATGGTAGGCAAAGCAAACGGGTCGGACAATTGAACAGTGTGAGCGAGAAAGCCACGAACAAACGAACATAGATCATACCAATCCATTGACTACATAGTACTGTGCGTCGTAGTAGTTGAAGGAACGAGGATAATGGTGTGTGACGTGTAGCTGATAATCATGAAGGGGGTCAGATTGATAACCACCGAACACACCGGAATCACACTGCCACGTACGACGGCCAGTTTCCGGCCGTGAGATAGCCGAGTAGAATTTCATCTGTAGAGATCCAATCTTCAAAGAAGTAGCCTAGTCAAAAGCACTCCGATCAATTTTGCGTTCAATATGAAAGACACATACTAGTCGGATTCAAAGAGGGATCAAGCAGAAGGCGAGTGCAGGTCTTGGAGCACACATACCCGATCCACAACGACGAACTCCATTCTGGGGTGTGTTACTACGGGACGCAACAGTCAGCAATGCACGTTGGTGTGCTGCCGAGGCTGCAAAGCATCCCATATGTTATGCTTCCGCGGATTGCGGCACTGCACTAGCTTGGATGTTTATCAGCTTCTCCGGATGAACCCGTGAGTGATGTCGTGCCGTTTCAAATTTGATATGTAGTCCTTATCAAAATTCATCGCGATAGCCAACTTACATCCGTCAGTCGTCAGTCAGCTGGGCATGGTCCTCACCCTCAACCACATTTTCACCCTCTTCTTCGGTGCAAGTTTTGGAAAACTGGTGACTCAGGTTTTCCGCGTTTCTGAGGGTTTCCCCAAAATGAGGTCAACGTCTCTCTATCTTCGCCCAATCTCTTTCATCCATGCACAGCTACAACTTTTCCGCAGCTTCTTGGAGCACTACTGGCCGTGGCCGAGCACGGGGCTGCTCCCGAAACACCCTGAAAGCAAAGAAATGAATGTAGTTCCTGTCAGCATGGAAAGAGGTAGAACAGGCCAGACGCAAGCAAAATGAAAAAGGTGACCTTCAACGTTGTCAACCTCGTGGCGAGTTGCAACACCAGAGCCTGCACTACGTGGTCTGATGCTCTTCGTTGGCGGATCAGGACAGGACAGTGACCTAAATATGGACCGCGTCGTCCATCATATATCCAGTCGACACACAGAAGGAACGACTATCTTCTTTCCACTGTTCTGTGCAATAATCTGTCTACCTCACGCCTGCAACACTTCTCCGGACTCCCTGCCAACACAGCCGTCCACTTCGACTTGAAAGTTCACGGTTGATCATCATCGAATGGATCTAGCACTGCCCGTCGCTGCAGAATTGGCCACAATTTGTGTCAACCTTAACGAACAGATTGATCGCCACGAACAACTCACTTGCTGCCGGGGTGGCTATGCCACTGTGTACAAAGGTACATTCCGCGTCGATGGAATGAAGATAGCAATAAAGACGGAGCGATCTCTACGTGATGGATCTGCCATCAAGGCAAGCAATACCGACCATGATCTTCAGGCTGAAATTTGAATGTTGTACCAGCGTATTTTCTGTGAAGCCCGTATCTGGTCTAAACTCCACCACGAGAATACCGTTCCGCTGCTCGGCTTCACCACCATATTCAACGCCTCGGTATCATTGGTATCACCATGGCAGGACAGGGGAAATGCACATGACTATGTCCAAGATCGTGGGGTTGATCCCTGCCCGTTGGTAAGTTAATCTGCTCCTCTGTTCTTCCCATACTCAATGCATTCAGCTGCTGGGAGTTGCAAGGGGTCTGGACTACCTTCATTCTCACGCTTCAGGCCCCATCGTGCACAGCGACCTCAAGGGTGTAAGTCCATTTCCACCTGCTATTGACGTCGATATGACATCGTTGATCCAATAGCGAAATGTATTGATTGCCGACGACGGTCGTGCATTAATAACGGATTTTGGCTTTTCATTCCTCGCTGAGCCATCCGGTTCCATCACTCGCAGCGGCGGCACGCCTAAATGGATGGCTCCAGAGATTCACGATGATGGAGTTGCTTCTGTCCATAGTGATATGTGGGCATTTGGGATGACTGCATTGGTATGCATAATCTTCCTATCATCCAGGCTCAATCCTATTGGAACTCGGGATTTGATAGGAACTCTTCACCGGGCAGGAGCCTTTCCATGGCATTCCCACCATGGCTGCTATAGTTGGGATTTTGAAAGGTCCTCCAGGCCGTCCAGTGGCTGAGTTGACCTGTGATCGTTTGACAGACGCATGGTGGAGCATATGCATGAGGTGCTGGCAACAGGACCCTGCGTCACGGCCATCCGCGCCTGACGTCCTTGCCAATATCGAGAGGGTGGGTTGTTTTTTGTTTGAGGAGAGACTGATGTAACTATTTTATGGCAGGCGATTTCAACAAATGCGCCCAATTCTTCAGGTCTCACTGGCTTTTCCACTGTTGATCTTGTTGATGATGGTGAGGTCAACTGGTCCCTGTGTCTTCACTAGCTCACGACTCGTTTCAGCCCGACAAGTGACCTCAAGCAATCGTTTGATTTGTTTGCGGGGTGTCAACTTCGAGGGTAAGTGAGGGGCACGGTCTAGAATGTGCCACAACCGACAAGACATTTTAGACCCCAAGAACCAGGGATCGAGTATATTGGACCATGAGCCAGCTGCTATGGGTACTCGTCATTTCGCTGGAATTGGAGCCATAGGTGACCATCACATTTCTCCAACGATAGACATTGTCTTCTGTTGACCATCCTCACGATACCTCTTATGTAGTTTCGTCCGACGACTTGGAAGTTGTATCCACACTTCCCCCGCTCAAAGGCAATGCACAATCTGACTGGTGTACACCCTTCGATATCGAGGCGAATAAACCCCGCTCTACTCAATTTGAACCTGCGAACTCCATCCAGCTGGCCCCTGCAGCTCAACCTTTGTACGTTGTCCTAGTCTTTTCGTTGCTACACGATAACTTTTATTGGCCTAGTTTGGAAGTCGCGGGTGCCAGGCATTTTGGGATGGTATTTCGCCATGGGCCCCGAGTAGATTTCATCTACAACAGACGCTTTTTTGTCGCCTTCATTGCCATCATTGCGGTCCATATATTAGCAGTGTGGTTTGGTCTATCAGCAGGGATTCTCAATCTGACCACGCTATCCCGTATTGGGATACTTTAGGCACAATTCAAAAACACACTCGTAGGACATTGTACTG
>Ga0307518_10001164_pt1 | contig 19776 bp, 16 predicted proteins | sample 25_EM_MG_FD_203889 | JGI IMG/M metagenome (GOLD analysis project Ga0307518, IMG submission 203889) | Populus trichocarpa ectomycorrhiza microbial communities from riparian zone in the Pacific Northwest, United States - 25_EM | ecosystem: Host-associated > Plants > Roots > Unclassified | place...
ATTGAAAAAAAAAACACTTTCTTCTAATGTTTATAAGTGTGAGTTTCTATCATGTAGTAAATTAACTCATGGTCGAAGGACTCTCCTAATTGACACTTAATATGTCAGTAAAATTAATTCATTATTGAATTAATTTTCATAATTAATTATGGAAAGTGATAGAAATACAATATTGAAAATGACACCTATGATTAAGGGTGTTCAAAAAAACCGATCAACCTAGAAAACCGAGAAAATCGAAGAAAAATTAACCGAAAAAACCAAATCGAGAAAAAAAACCGATTAAACCGATTTTCAAAATCATAAATTTTAACAGGTCTGATTCGATTTTGGTTTTAACTGAAACCGGCAAACCGGACTGGACCAACTAAAAAACCAAAGCTATACAAATTAAGAGGGGTATAAATAGTTAAATACTGAAACCTAACCCTAAAAGTCGTTGCCTTGACGCCTGAGAATATTTATCTCAATCTTCCTTTCCCTTTCAAATTTCAATTGCTTTGCCTTTGCGTTTGTCTCCATCTCAAAAGTCTCACATTATCTAGATTCTAGCCAAACACAAACGTACCTCTTTATCTCCCTAACTTCTCATCTCTTTACTTTTGCACAAGCCTTCTTTACTTCTGCGGAGACGGCTTCTTTAGAGAAAAGACAACAAGGTAATTTTTGACCTAGTACTTGGTGTTTGTCCAGGGATCCAAGGCATATCAACATGAAACAATGATTAATGACCAAAGGTGAATTTATAGCTTTTGTTGTTTACTGCAACAAAGATGGATCTATTACAAAATCCTCTGAATGGTTAGCTAAATTACATTGTTCCTCGCTTGTCAACTCAAGATTGTAATAGCACGAAATATAAAATTCCAAACAAGGAAAAATTAGTGTTTGATCTGTGAAGGGATTCGGTTTCCTGGTTTTTGCTAAAAAAACCGGATTTAACCGAACCGAACAAGGAAAAATTAGTGTTTGATCTATGAAGGGATTCGGTTTCCTGGTTTTTGCTAAAAAAACTGGATATAACCAAACCGAACTAGTTCGGTTTGAATCGGATTTCGGTCCGGTTCAGTTAATATTTCACAAAATTAATATAACCCGGTTTGGTTGGTTTTTGTAGTCTAAAGCGGACCGAACCGAACCGTGAACACCCTTACCTATGATTTTAACTATTGAAGATAATCCAAAGACATTCCATTAAGTTATGTCTTCTAGGGATGTTGCTTGTTTTTAAAGAAGCGGTAAATGATGAAATGTATTCAATATTGTCTAACAATACCTAGGTCCTAGTAGATTTACCTCCAGATTCTAAGCCAATAGGATGTAAGTAGGTGTTTAGAAGAAAATACAATATTGATGGTTTTATACAAACCTTCAAGGCAAGATTAGTTGTCAAAGATTTTACTCAAAAGGAGGGTGTTGATTATTTTGACACTTATTCTCTGGTGGCAAGAATGACATCAAATAGAGTTTTATTTGCGTTACCATCAATTTATAAATTGTATGTTCATCAAATGGATGGAAAGACAACTTTTCTAAATGGAGATTTAAAAGAGAAAGTGTATATGAAGCAACCTGAGGGTTTTATACTTCCTGGAAATGAAGAAAAAGTCTGTAAATTGGTAAAGTCTTTATATGGTTTAAAACAAGCTCCGAAACAATGACATGAAAAGTTTGATAAAGTAATTTTGTTGAATGGTTTTCATTATAATGGTGTTGATAAGTGTATGTATTCCAAATTTACAAAAGATTTTGGTGTGATTGTTTGTTTTTATGTAGATGACATGTTAATATTTAGCAAAGGTATCTCACTTTTAAATTTAAAATGAAAGATCTTAGTGAATTATATATAATTTTAGGTATCAAAGTTAAGAAACATAATAGTAGTTATGCATTTGATCAGTCACATTATATTAAGAAAATGCTTGATAAGTTTAAGCATCTCAATATATAGGAAGCTAATATCCTATTTGACTATAACATAAAGTTAAATGATTATTGTGATAAAGCGGTAGCACAACTAGAATATGCTAGTGTCATTGGAAGTTTTATGTATGATATGCATTGTACAAGACTAGATATAACTTTTGTTATATATAAGTTATCAAGATATACAAGCAAGCTGAATACAAATCATTGGAAGGCTATTGCATGAGTCTTTGATTACCTAAAAAGAACAATCGATTTGGACTTGTTTTATTCTGATTTTCTAGCTGTGATGGAAGGATATAGTAATGCAAGTTAGATGACTAGTTCAAGTGATAATAAGTCCACATTAGGATGGATTTTCTCACTTGGAGGAGGTGTAATATCTTGGGCACCTAAGAAACAAACGTGCATCTCTTATTTTACCATGGAATCAAAATTTATTGTTATGGCTGCTACAGATAAAAAAAGTAGAATGACTAAGAAATATGTTGTCTGATATTAAGTTGTGGCCACAACCTATGTTAGTTAATTTTTTTATACTGCGATAATGAAACAACTATGTCTCGAGCTTATAGTAATATTTACAATGATAAGTCAAGACATATAAGCATTCGACATGAATGTATTTGAGAGTTGATTACAAATAGGGTAATCACCATTGTCTATGTAAAGTTTATGAATAATTTAGCGGATCCGCTCACAAAACGACTATCTAGAGACATAGTACAAAAAACAACTAATGGAATGAGGTTGAAACTCATTATTAACGGTAATAGGAACCCAAGTTCGGATCAACAAGAAGCTTATCTCTAAGTTTAATGGGTAAAAACAAGTAACTATTCAGTTTTTGTTGGACACTGATAATTAATTTTAGACCTTATTATGATAGTATTCATTGTGGTTTTTTTTTACGTAAAAGAGGATGAATGTAGGGTCTTAATGTAATTTAAAGTTCATGTTTAATGTAATAAAGACATGTATAATTCCACATATATGAATATAGAAGTGGTATTGCTTTTGACAAGAGTTAGGGTTTTTTCTTGTAAATATTCATGAAAATAAAATTTCAGCATATGGTCATAATAATGTTAAACAGTTGTAAACCTCTTTAAGAGTTTGGATAGTATTACGTGTGTAGTATTTTTTATTCTACAACAAAAGTTTTGGTTTAATCTGTGGACACCAATAACTTTAGTAGGATTCAAGTTCTAACATTAAATGAAGGTTTAAATTGCAAAATACCTTATTGTAAGCATAATTTTATCAAGTGAAAAGACAATAATTACAAACTAGTGGAGGATTGTTGGTGTAGTTTGTGAATGAAATAAAGAAAGAAAAGATGTTTATCCTATATTGAAAAGAAACATTCATTCTTAATATTTATAAGTGTGGGCTTCTAATATGTAGTAAATTAAGTCATGGTGGAAGGATTCTCTTAGTGGGCTTCCTAATGCTATTATATGGATATTTATAATATCAAAAGATGGCATTTGACACTTGACACTTGGCATTTGGAACTTAATATGTCAGTGAGATTAATTCATCCTTGAATTAATTTTCATAATTAATTATGACATTTGTGACTGTTGAGATAAAACTGAATAGTAGCTATTTAGTTTAATTTAAAGTGTAATTTTTTTATCAACAATCATACTGTTTCATTAACAGTCATATTGACTTTAAAAGGAAAGTGTTGCTATAACATTAGAGCCTTATATATATGAAAATGTTGTGTAAAGGCCAATACATAGATGCTTGGATCAATTTCGAACAGGGATGGCTAGGGAACATAAACCTTCATAATTATCTCAATGATTACTCGAGTAATGTCATGCATTGTTGATGTTATTTATTGTTAATGTTAAAACATAAACTCACAGTGGAAAGACTCTACTAGTGACCTTCCTAATGCTATTATATGAATATTTATAATATCAAAAGATGACACTTGACACTTGGACACTTGAAACTTAATATGTTAGTGATATTAATTCATCATTGAATTAATTTTTATAATTAATTATAACATTTGTAATTATTGAGATAAAACTAAATAGCAGCTATTCAATTTAATTTAAAGTGTAATTTTTTCATCAAAAGACATATTGTTTCATTGTTATATTTCAAGTCTATTAAAACTTGTAACTACACAAAAAACAATATATAATAAAAATGCATATTCTTTTCTTGGTTTTATCTTCTCATTCTTTTAGAGATTTAGAGGATTTAGTTGTATTCTAGAGGTATTATCTCTGTATGGAACAAATAAACACATTAAAAACAGTGTTTTCATACCTCTAAACTAAATCCATATTTATTTCCATCTTAAATATTCCCATCACTAATAATAAAAGTTGCTGCTTTACATGTGTCTTTGAGAATCTTGTGTATCTTAAGACTACCAAATCTTTCTTTCTCTAGTTACAAAGCAAGTGGTGCCAAGAGCACCTTCTTCGCGGTAAAGAACACAGAATATCTTTATAGTTGTCTCTTTATTAAAGAACGTTCTTTAATTTCTTTATTGAACCTGAAGGGGGATAAAAGAAAAACATTTTTGAAACCCAATAATACGTAACCCCTTTTATAGGCAATGCCATTGCTTGCCCCATGAGTTTACCTTAGTCTTCCTTGATTAGTCTGCACTCAAAGAACAAGGGAGGCAGAGAACTGGTAATTATAAGCTCAACCCAATTATTTTTCTATCATCAACCAAGAAAAATGTCTACACAGCAGCCTCAACAACTGCAGCAGCAGCCTGTTGTCCTTTACCCAAACACTGTCGCAAGGCAGGCCCCATCTTCCCACTCAAATGGGTCATTTGGAACCGTTTTTATAGTCCTGGCAGTGATTGTTGTTATATCAGCTATTGCTTGCTGTCTTGGCAGGATTTGCAACAAGCGTCTAAACAAGCAGAAAGTCAATAACAACAAGCAAAGTCTGCAGCACAGCCAACACACTCCCACCTTTCGTCCCAAGGAAAGGGAAAGTGATCTTGAATTTGGGTTTGACAAGGGATTTCCAACAGCCAGGAATTCTAACATGAAAGGATCAGACCCCAGAGGCCACAAGCCATTCGGAAATGGTCATTTCAGTGGTAGAGGTGAAACAAACACTTCTGCTGGTGATCATGGCGAGCCCAATGCTGCTCCATGAATGAGTTAATTTCTTTGGTATATTCACCTACCTTGGCCTACTTGGCTGGTGCCGTTTCTATCAAAATCTGTTTCCTCTAATTTCCATTGCAGCTGGTTTGAAATACTATGTAATTATTATTTGAAACAATTGCATTGGCTTTTATCATTTTAACATACAGTAATTAAGCTCATTGGAGGAAGATTCCTGTCAACATATTTACTTCAACTCTTTCCACCATTCATTTAATCCTTGTGTGTTATAATTTTTAGCCAACTAACTAGTTAATCCCTTTAGTTAAAAAAACTCAATATTGAATCTCTGTATTTTTATATCTGTTTGCGTTGTTATTCCTTCTCTCAATTTATTTCTAATCAATTTTTTCAATCTCCATACTAAACATAAAAAAAATTAATTTAAAAAGAATAGTCAACAAAATAATAAATGTCAACTTTAGTATTATGATCATTTCCAAAACTCAAATTACAAAATTATATAAAATACAAGGACTAAAAATTATTATTCCCTCACCTCACAACTTGATCGAGGGACTAAATTATAAATTCCAAAATCAAAATGACTATCTCACAAGCCAAAAGGACTAGATAATTATTTATTGTTAGTCCAGCCCCAACACACACACGCGTATGAGATTCTATTTTATTGGTCGTCCATAGTCTAGTTGAGTAACTATGTTTATATGATACTTTCTGAGGCATTCGTGAAAAAAACCTCACACAAAAATTGGATTGTTTAATGGTTACCATTCTAGATAAAAATGATGTATAGATTTTGGTTGTGGTTTTTATCATTTTTTTTTCAAAAATCCCTTGTTACACGAGAAACTATTTGATATTTAAATTGATAGGTATATGAGAAAAATAGTATGCGAGAGAATTGGAAGAAAATATACAATGAGTTTGAAATGTTCAATCTATGAACCTCTTTATTTACCTAGGTCATGTTAACTCATCTCAAAACAGGAAGAATTGCACAATATTTGATTGGTGGAAACGTTAGTGCTCGCCATTGATTACAGTGCCTTGTATTGTTAATGATGTGGAGGTTGATGAATATTAATAAATTTGTCGGTTAGAATAACTATTGATTGAGAAATGAGGTGTCTGATTGCATCGAATGCATGCATGTTTGCATTAACGATTATTGGATAAAAAATTGAGGTGCCTACCTTGTGAAGGATTTGTTAGTAAAAGCATAATGTGTGCGAAGGTGGTGCGCAACACTATGTTTTGAGTCCTTGAAACTTTAAAAAATGTTTTATGTATGTGTATTGGACCATTACTGTGGTGAAAAAGTGGGATAAAAGGTATGCCCTAAAACTGGGAATCTTGCAAGATGTTGGGTTGAGTACTTTTCGGGTCGAATCTAAAGAAAAAAAAACTAGGTAGTGTGAAGACCACGCCATGTGGACCTAGCCTAAACCATGTGGGACTATAACCACACTGTTGGGCTGAGCCCAAATGACGAGAAAATGATTTTTTTTTTAAAAAAATATCCTGCATCATCAATTTCTCTAATAGAACAATAGTTTCCAAGCAAGTTTTAATATCCTCAAATAAATTATATATATCAAATTTAATTTATATATTATCATTGATTTTAGTTTCTAAAACACAAATATAAAGAGATTATAATTCCTTTTCCTCTGAACATTACATTTTTGTATTGTGTTTTTGTGAAATCATTTTCTTGCCAACATGTTTCTTAAGGCTCGAGAGAGAAAGAATAAATAAATAAATCGTTAGTTTAATATACCTTGTAGCTAATCGGTTGGTTAAACATGACATTATTATATTCGTGTAAAAACATATTTATTATTAATAAAAGCTTAATTTATCTTTAATATTCATATAATATTATATTAATGAATCTAATATTTGATTTATGAATCTACAGTAAAGATAAAGTTCATGAGACAAAAATATTTTGCAAATGAAATTATAAAGTTGTTATAATTATAGGATTTCTATTGCATTAAAGCATTATTTTTAAAATGTTCCTAGTCGATGTCCTTTTAAATACTGGATATTTATTAGAGCTGTAGAAACCGATACATATTATATTCTTTTTTTTATGAAAAGAAGCAGTTGTTCTCATAAGCTGAGGTATAAGAGATACCTATAACTAATATGTAGGTGCTTGTCAAAAAACATGTTCACTGAATTGACCCACATAAGAATTCTATATGGAAAGATAACTTATTTCTATGGAAAAGCTCACATAATGGTTGTGTAAGTGATCCTTAGACTTGAAATCACTAGGTTATATTATATAGAGAATATTATGCTCTGATCTCATTACAAGTTATTTTCATCAAGGTAATGAAGGGGTAGATATTGGGTATAACATCAATTATATGAAGGTACTTGAGTGATCAAGAGAGGATTCATCACCCTAGGTGAATTAAGATAAAAAATTTATTTGTTCTTAAATAGTATTGACTAAGAGTTTCAAATCTTATTCAAACGATCAATGACTATTATGTAGAGAACAAACATGATTTAATATGACAGACATACTCCATACTTTAATGCTAAATCAGAACATTATTGATGAAAGAATATTAATTACATTGAGAAACCAGTCATTGAAAGGCTAACCCAAACCACTAATGATTTTTTTAATATTTGGAGGGATTATGATACGTTTCTAGACGATGAACCTGATTTTAAAATATAAATTAATCAATTGTTGAATTGATAATAAATTAAATTGTTTAATTTATTTAATTAGAATTCTATTTTATATTTGGATCAACATATTCGGAACCTAATGGGCCACATACATTAATAACTATTAGTCATAAATTAAACTGAGATGATTTAATTAAGTATGACTTGATTACGATATATTTTAGAAATTAAGGACTAGAATATAATTAATACAAGGATTATATTTCTAGATCTAGAAAAATCAAGTAAGGACTTGATAGAATTAATTTCTAAAATAGTCTTTAATTAATATATGGATATTATTAAAGGGACAAATTGATATTTTGTAAATTTATAGGGTTTTTAGATTTTCTTATAAACAATAAGTTATGCTTTTTATTTTTTAAGGGGATTATTTGTTAGACAAAAAAATTATCTAAGCCACAAAATAAAGAGCTAACACTCTAGGTATAGTTATCCCTCTCTTCTAAATAGTGATTTAAGAGATTTCTTACTGGTGATTCGTGTGGATTATCATTTGAGGCTGAACAATTAGACAACTTGTGGTTTGTGACAACCTAGCCTTTAAATAATTATTCAAAGTCGAAGAAGATCAGATCTTCAGGTAATAAATCATTTAACAACTCCATATCTATTTAACAGGATCTTAGGGACTCCCAAAATTTTTTTTTTTGTTTCTGTTGTGTGTATGATATTTAGGAAACCCAACATAAATAAGCTTTTTTATTGTGATTATCTTCAGTAGAAAGTCAATTACAACATGTCCTTATAGGTGTAAACTTTAGTTTTTTTTCCTTGTAATTTACCAATCTTATACTCCATCTTTATAATTTATAATTTCCTAATATCACCCTTCTATTTTTAAAAAATTTCTATGTTATCCCTAAACATTAACTAGCTATTAAATTTGAAGTAGGGACACCAAAATCTTCGAGTTTAATCACATGTACTATAACTTAAATGAAAATGGAGTACAAAAGTGAAAAAAAAAGAGGTGAAAAGTGACTTTTTAATAGTATCTAATTGTTAAGGGTAAATATGAAAAAATATTTTAGAAACTATAAGGGTAACATTTATGGGACCAATATGGAGTTTACCTAATCCTTTCTGTTAACTAACATGGCTTTCTTCCAATATCAATATTGCAACCACATTTAGTTATGCAAGACTATAGACCAATGAATAATGGCAGAAACTCATTCATTTTGATTTGTAGCACCAATATTAGATAACTTACTCTTGGTTCACTGCAAGGCAAATCAAAAGTTAGGCATTATTTGTTTTTTAGTTATTCAAATGTATTAGATTAGTGAGCAAACATGTTTAGTTTATCATGATAAGACATGCTAAACATACATTTTTTTAAGAAAAGCCTAGAATTCATACAAGTTTAAATCTATAAGCATGAAAAAAAAAAAACTCATAGCAAACAAACTCTCAACATAAATATAATAATATAATTTTAGCATGTATACTAATAATAAAAATATCCATGTTTAATTAAAACAAAAGAGAGTACTTGTTGAAGCACTTTAAAATCATGAAACTCTTGTTGTCATCAAGGATGAATCATTTGTCCTTAAGGTTTTATTGCTTCTTACTTGTGCAACTAAGATGTTTACAATATACCTCCTAAGATTCCAACACCAACACCTTAGTTTAGATGCACTTCTAAATAAGATCTTTGAACTAAAGATTATGTAACTCAAATATCTCTTAAGAATATGAACCTAAGCTCTATACTTGGGAGGAAAATTGAAGTATAAAAAGAGAAGAAAACACTAAAATATAAGGTAAAGAAGAGTGTATAAAAATCAGAAAAATATTGTAGGAAACTCTTCCTTCACCCCTTTTATTATAGTGTATTTTAGAAATTAAAAAGTTGAATAATTAATTCCAACCATTATCAACCTTTAATTAGCTATCATAAATCAAGAATTAAATCTGAACATAGCGGCTATAAATCTGTAATTTTTAATTGAAAATACTGTTTAAATTTGCAACAAAAGCTTTTAGAAGAGACTGTTGGTAAAAATAATTTTTTGTTGCCCAAAATATTATTTTACAATAAACTCAAACCTAAGCCCGACTCGAAGCCCATGTCGAGCCAGCACACACAAGGGGTTTAAATCCAAAGCCAATTTTGCTTAAGACCTATCGTCTATAAAATATTGGATGCAATTTAGATTCAATTTTAACTTTTTAACTTTCCACTTTAGAAACACCAAGAATGTTTTGTTTCTTTTCTATATGGGATAAAGTTCTTCTAAAGAGTTTTGGGTATCATCAAAACATGCCAACCAAGAGTTCTTTGAAATCAATTTATCATTCACCTATAATTTATTTAAAATATGTTAATGTTCCCTGTTAAAGAACTTATATTGGAGATTAAATTGCAACAAAGTTTTAACCTAAGAAGTGAGTAGACCTCACTTTTAATTTGACCTTAAATGTGCTCATTGACCATGTTTTAGCAAATTTTTCAAAAATTCCACACGTGAATGGAAATTATCTATCTAGTTTGAAAACAACTTGAAGATTTATTAAGAAATACTAATTTGGTAGATCATTAAATCAAGATAGGTAACTTTTATCTTTAAATCGTTTTTAGTGAAATACTATTAAATTTACTCGCAGAATAGTAAACATAATATCTTGAACTATTCATCTTCTATATAAACTAAGACAATAGCACTCATATAGTTCTTTATTTAGAGATTGTTTTTGGTTTTTACTGTTGTGATTATTTTGGTCTTGAACAACTCTTGAATTCAAATAAACAACCATATTTTTTACTTATATAAGTGATCTTTCATTAAAAGTATTCTACTATACTTCATTTGATGTACTAAGATATTAAAATCATTAAGAGCATAGCTTATCATTTATCATGTTGTAACTAACACTTATTTCATTATAAGAATAAGTAAGAAATAATAATTTCCTAGTGCTACCAAGAATGTTAAATGACTTAGCTTTCCATTTAAAACTAGATCTTGAAATCTCAAATCAACTAGGTATGGTTATCATCGTTGTACTCTTTCATCTTTAAAGGTTTTAACCTTGTTCCCCTCGATGAACTATATATAAGCTCTCTTGACAAACATTTGGTTAGAGGATCCATAATATTTTCCTTTGATTTTTGCATAGTTAATGGAAATAATTTCATTCAATAACAAGTATTTAAAAGTATTATATATGCGACATATATATTTAGACTTGCCATTATACATAATATTTTGTGGCCTTCTGATATCCTGGTTTTGGCTAACATGGAATATCCTTCAAGAAATTTTGAATCCATTCAGCTTCATCTCTAGCTTTATCAAGAGTAATAAACTCTGATTTCATCGTGAATCTTACGACACATATTTGTTTAGAGGATATCCATGATACAACTACTCTACCAAATATAAAGACATCCATCTGTGGATTTTAAATCCTTAGTGTCAGATATCCAATTAATATCATTATACCCTTCTAACACCACTGGATAACCAATATAATGTAGCCCATAGTCTAAAATATTCCTCAAATATTTGAGTACCTTTTTTCATTTCCTTCCAATGACTCATATTTGAATTACCTATAAATATACTTCGTTTACTAACTAAGTAACCAATATCAAGCCTTGTGCAATTTATAATATACATTAGGCTTCCAGTTATTCGAGAATATTGTAATTGGTTTATTTCGTTATCTTTATTCTTGTATAGATGTACACTTGTATCAATTGGTGTTTTGACAATGCTATTGTCACCTTTAAAAAATTTGTCAAGAATGTTCTCAACATAGTGAGATTGTGACAATATGAATCCATTAGATTTCATAAAAATTCTTATTTCTAATATATCATCTGCAACACCCAAGTCTTTCACATCAAACTTGTTAGTTAATATCTTCTTAGTAGATTGATCATGTGATCATTGCTATTTAAAATTACCATATCACCCATATAGAGACATGCAATGAAATAACCTTTATATGTGTTTTTCACATAAATGTATTTATCAACTTTGTTGATTTTGAACTCATTTGACAATATAAACTTGTTCAATTTTTTATGTCATTGACTAGGTGCTTGTTTCAAATTATATAATGATTTGATAAACTTACAAACTTTATTTTTTGTCTATGGACAACAAACCCCTCGTGTTGTTCCATGTAAACCTCCTTATCAATGTCACCATTTAAGAAAGTTATTTTTATATTTATTTAATATATTTTAAGCTTATTAATAGTAGTAATGATTATTAACATTCATTTGAAAGTTATTCTTGACACAAATGAATATGTGTCAAAATAATCTACACCTTCTTGTTATCTAAAATCTTTAACAACAAAGTTTACCTCTATATTTGTCAATAGTGCCATCAGCTTTTATATTCTTTTTGAAGATCCACTTATGGCCTAATAGTTTATTTCTAAAAAGAAGATCCACTAGTTTCCATGTATGAATATTCATAATAGATTCAAATTTACTATTGACTGTCTCTTTCCAATAGAAAGTTTCCGGACAGGACATTGCCTTAGACTAGTGTCGAGGTTCATTTTCCAACAAGTATGTTAAAAAATAAGGACTGAATATCTTGGTCATTTTACCCTTTTACTCCTTTTAAGATCAACTTCATCATTTTCTTTTTGATAATGATCACTTGAATTAACCTCAATTGTTCTCTTAAGTGAACTTTTTTCTCATGCTTCCTTCTATGAAAACACAACTTCAAAGAATATAGCATTCTTTGATTCTATAATAGTATTAAGACATATATCCTCAATACTTGACTTGTTTGCAATAAATTAATATGCATTACTATTATATGCATATCTGATAAATATATAATCCATAATTTTAAGTCTTATCTTGATCTTTTTAGGATCATGTATTGCTACCTTTGCAAGACACCCTCACACTTTGAGGTATTTATAGGAAGATTTTCTATCTTTTCATAATTCATATGGTATCTTTTCTAGCTTTTTATGGGGTACTTTATTTAGTATATAATTGATAGTTAGAATTGCCCCTTACAAGTTCTGAGGTGCTCTTAAACTTATAAATATGACATTCATCATTGTTTTTTAATATTTAGTTCTTATGTTCCACAATGTCATTTTATTGTGGTGAATAAAAAGCAATAGTTTGGTGGATAATACCATTTTGAGAACAGAATTCACCAAATGATGCTTTATATTCTCTATCTCTATCACTTTTTATTACATTTGTTTTCTTATTAAATTGATTTTCAACTTTATTCTTGTAATGTTTAAACATTTCAAAAGCTTCATATTTGCTCCTAAGCAATTAAATATAATAATATCTTATACAATCATTTATAAAAGTAATATAATACTTTTTTCTACCTCTAATTTTCACAAACTTTAAATCATCAATATCTAAATGAATTAAGTCTAGAGGTTCACTACTTTTCTTAATTATTTGAAAAAGAGGTTTTGAGAATTTTGATTCTACACAAATTCTACACTTATGATTTTTCTTAAAAACCATACTTGGTTATAATTCATGGTTTATTAACTTTTGTATAGAATTATAATTCACATTACTTAACCTATAATGCCACATATCATAATATTTAAGCAAATCAGAAGAACATGCAATCTTATTATTATTCCCATCATTGGTTACAATGATCATTATATTTATTTTAAAAAGTCAATCACAAAGATTTCATTTTTCTACAAACATACCACTCTTGAAGAGTATAAATTTATCATTCTTAAAGATCATATTAAAACCATTTTTACTCAACGAGTCAGATACTAAATCCTTTTTAATATCAAAATAACATGAAGTACATTTTTAGTATGACCTTTCCAATACCTAGTACCTTGGAGGTTGATGAGTTTTCTATGTATAAAATTTCTCCATCCACTTCCTTATAAGTGGCAAATATCTTTTTCTTAGCACATACATTTCTTGTTATACTAGTGTCAACCCACTATTACTCATATTTTTTAAAAAACATAGGTTGACTTCGAAAACAACAACAAACATGTTTAATTCCACAACTTTATCAGCGAGGTGATAAACCTGGTTGATATTGGCTTCGACATTCATTTCTTTTTTTTTAGTTACTTTATTGAGCTATATTTTGTTCACTGTGATATGTTCAATTACACCATTTTACTTATGAACTATATTGTTTATGAAAATAGTATTGTGTGAATAATACTTTCACTAATATATTTCTCAGAAAAGATTCGAGGGTTTACCAACAATCCCGTTTAAAATCCAACCTCTTTAGACAAAACTTTATTGATTGTATATATTCATCGTACTAACTTTTTGTATACATGAATAATATTGTATACACGAAAACATAGGACCATATAACTTTGATGTCATTCTTAGGGAAAATAAATTTATTACTCTTAAAGAAATTTATCGACTAAAAACCTTTTCATACCGACAACTTCAGCCTTGAACCTTTTATCCAAAACTTTCCAAAGTGCAATCCATTTAAGATGTAGTTACTACACATAAAATAACTATAATTCCAAGCATTAATAGCTGCCATAAAAGTGGGATTAGATTCATCATCTGACCATTTTAACACTTTTTTAGTTAAGAATTTAGCCAAATTCAAGGTGGTCATATAAAATAACATTTTATATTGTCACCTCTTAAAATTCTATCCATTGAAATTTTTAGACTTCTCACCATTCACCATAAAAAGTGATGGTAGAACTCTCACTTCCAAATTAGTAGTTGTTAAAGTAGCATTGGTAGGTTTTCTCACCATGCACCATAAAAGATGATGATGGAATCCTCACCATCGAAGTAGTAAATGGTGAAGCAACATTGGTTATAATAACTAATACTCAAAATAACATCATGATAAATATAACTTTTTTTATAAAGCAATAGCCAATAATATTTATAAATAAATATTTCAACTCTACAATAAGCAAGTAATATAAAAATAAAACTTGTAATAAAGCAATTTAAATAAACAAAAGTATGGAATTATACAAGATAAAATAAACATACTAAAAGCGTACCTTTTTTAACCTCCTTTATATCATTATAAAATGTTTAAGCATGTTAAACAAAGAGCATGATCATATAAACATGATAGCATAAACTATCATAAACAAATAATATTTAACTTGTTAATAAAATATAAATTTATAAGATATGTGACATGCATCAAACCATCCAAATTGCATGAAAAATAAGTTTTTGAAGATAAACTATAATTTTAAAACAAATATATATAACAACCTTCTAAAGTTAAACAAAATAAAAAAAAATCATAAAGTTATAAACAAACCAAAAGGTTATAGATTAAAACATATAAAATTAAAAATAAATCTATAAGTGAAAACATAACAAAATAAAAAGAAAAATTATAACTTAAACTTTAAAGATACTAAAACCATCTTAAACAATCAATCTATATTATTATTATTATTATTATTATTATTATTATTATTATTCCTCCATAAGATAAACTAAACAAAGTCTAATAATGAATAAAGCCTTAAGATTATTTTCCAATTCTTCAAATGTATTAGACTAGTGAACAGTGATGTTTAGTTTATCAGAACAAGAGATGCTAAACATAAAAATATTTTCAAGAAAAGCCAAGAGTTCATACAAGTTTAAATCTATAAGCAAACAAAATAATAACTCATGTCAAACTTGTTTTCAACACAAATATAATAATAGAATTCTAACATCCATACTAAACATATATCCAAACTTACAATTGATATTAATTCAAAGTTTTAGCATGCATACTAATAATAAAAATATCTATGTTTAAATTAAAATAAAAGAGAGTACTTATTTGTTGAAATATTTTAAAATAATGAAACTTTTGTTGTTATCAAGGATGAATTATTTATCATTAAGAATTTATTCCTCCTCACTTATGCAGCTAGGATGTTTGTAATATGCCCTCTAAGATTCCAATAACATCACCTTAGTTTAGATACACTTCTAAACAAAGTTTTTGAACCAAAGATTATATAACTCAAATATCTCTTAATAAAATAAACTTAAGCTCTATATTCAGAAGGAAAACCAAAACATAAAAAAAGAAGAAAACACTAAAATATAAAATGAGTAAGAGTGTATAAAAATCTGAAAAATATTGTAGGAAACTCTTCCTTCACCCCCTTTTTATAGTGTATTTTAAAAATTAAAAAGTTGAAGAATTAATTCTGATAATAATCAGAATTAATTCCCACCATTATCAACATTTGATTAGCTACCATAAATCAAGAATTTAATATGAATATAGTGGCCATAAATCTATATTTATTTTAGTTGAAAAGGCTATTTAGATTTGCAACAAAAGCTTTTGGAATAGATTGTTAATATTCATGAGCTGATTTGGACAAACAATGGGCTGAAAGAAATAGTTATTCATAAACTAGGCTTATGTCTAAATTTTAATTGGCAAAAAATAATCTTTTGTGACCTAAAATATCATATTATAATAAACCCAAACCCAGGCTCAGGTTCGACACGAGCATGTGTGTTGGAAATTAAATTCTAAAAAAAATTTAACCCGAAAAGTGAGTATACTCCTCTTTTAATTTAGCCTGAAATATACTCATTAACCATGTTTTAATAGATTTTCAAATACTATTAATGTTTTCTTTAAAACCAAGACAAAATTTCAAGGGTGATTTAAGAGCTAGATGTTGATAAAGAAAAATAATCATGTGTAGTGTGCAATTATCTAATTTTTTTATTTAATTATATGTCAATATTTTTTTTTTTGAAAAAGCATTAATTCAAATTCAATAGAAACAAAATAATTTGCTAGTATAACACATTTTCTTCTTATTAATTTGACTTGACCCCTCGACATGACCCTTTACCTGGTTTGAGTTTCAAATTAAACCGTGTTGGAGTTGACTTGATCTCACCCACTTGACATGGTGTGTCCAAATATGACTCGGTTAACCTGGTAAAAACTTAATTTAACTAATTTGTTTTTGTTAAAATAGCGTTTTTTAACTCTTTTTTTTTTAATTTTAAGACAACAATATTTTTTATCGACTCGAGTCAACCTACTATACTTGTTGGCCAGGTCTAATTATTGTTTACATTAAAAGTAACTAAAAGAGAGGGTATTAATCAATATTCAATGAAGTAATGAAAAAAAAAGAGGAGAAGTCAACTGGTGTTGGGCTTTGTCAACTAGGCCTACATGCCTAGCCTTCCATCAAAGAGTCTAGGTCTTTTTTTTTCTAATATAATTTTTATTTTTTTAATTCATTTTAATACTACAAATTAAAACCGCACCTCATTAAATTTCCATGCAATCATCTTATCAAAACCTTCACAATGAAAACCATCATATGAGAGAAGACAAAAAAAAACTTAACACAAAAAAATAAAAATAAAAAAATTAATAACTAGAATAAAAAAAAATTATTACTACAATCCCTAATAAAATGGAAGGAACACCAGTACAATTCTAATGTTGAAAACCCCAATCTTTTTAGTTTATTTTGTAATTATAATTGTAAAGTTGGATTATATTTATATGTTGTCTAATTAGTTATTTGTCACGCATGAGTTTTTTTTAGGTCATCTAAAAGTTAATTGAACCCTGGGTTACCCAATGGGAGGCAACCCTCCTACCTTGTACACAATAATCAAATAATTCAGAGTAATTCAAATTCAAATTTATTTAATTGAAAAAAGCTATCGCATGTATAATTACGAGAGTATGTATACTTGCATAACCACACATGCAATGATGCATGCAAATGCAATGTTAATACCACTAAACCAAACTCCTGTGATGAGGGAGGGCTGCAACCACCTGGGATTTTCAAAATTTTCAATAATATATGCATTTAAGTCCTTGCACTTCCTAGGGCTTTCAAAATTTTCAATAATATATGCATTTCAGTCCTCGTAGTTTTCAAAATTATTCAATTCAGTCCTTGCATCTCAAAATTTGCTTGCAATGGGATACTTGATTTCGATTTTTTTTTTTCTTTTTAAAGCTAAAAGTCTCTCTATGTGTATATATAGATCGATAACAAACATATTCGTTTCAAGAAACAAAATACATATTTTTCAAAATAATTCTTCCTCTTTCCAAGTAAAATTTAAAAGTAATATTTGTATACTCAATGTATTAGACAATCATAATCACAAGAAAATTAGCAATATAACACACAAGTTTTCAAATTATTCAATTCAGTCTTTTTGGCACAAGCACTAAAAAAAGACTACATAGCCAAACATGGTACTATGTGGTTGCTAGAAGCAGGATTCGTGTAGAGCTAGTGATATCAACCGAACCCAGATGGTTTAACTGATTTCTTGCGTTATGAAACCCATACTTGAAAGGATTTGACATGGACTAGGTGAAGCTTTTTTTTCAATTATTATTAAGAAACATTTGAGTAGTTGGCTTGAAGAACATTCCTCCAGGAAGTAGCTGGAACACAAGCCTTGATCCCGCTAATTGGTGGACTTATTGAGTTTTTTGCAGCCAAGCTTGTAGGTTTTCTTCGGTTTTTACTATAAATAAATTAACTCTGCTAATGTGATTTATGTGTGAAAATCCCAGTTCAATATTTTCAGATAGAAAAAGATGAGAAGATAATAGAATCTATTAGAGCTCCATGTTATGTCCTCTCAAAGAAGAAGCTATGATTGGACATTGTTATTCCAATTCGAGCTTGAACAAGTACTGTCTTGATCTGTTTCTCGAAGAGAATTTGCTGCTTTCCTGTCACTTGTTAAGTTTGTTTCCTCAGATACAGTTCCTTCACCCATTAACGCAGCCCAATAACAACCTTAGCTTTGAAGGATCATCTAGCAGTTCCAATCCTTCGAACGAAGCTTCATCATTTGTTTCATATGCAAGTCAATTTCCGCAACATGGACATATGAAATTGTCAATTGGAAAATCCTCTGCCTCGAGAAAAACTTTCTGAAGCAATGAGCAGGTTTTCCAGATTGCAAAGAGAAAGTTCTGAAATTTATCCTGGGTCGGAAAGCGATGGCTACAAATCAAAGAATCTTGTCACAGAAAGGAACAGGAGGACCAGGATTAAAACTGGTCTATTTTCTCTGAGTGCCCGGGTCCCCAAGATATCCAAGGTTAACATAGTTCTGTATATTTCTGCAGCTACAAAAAGCTATTCACTGTCGTTGTTGTATCTTCTTCTTATTTTTTTCGAGTAATTCTGCATTTTATGAATATTATAGATGGATAAAGCTGCTATTCTTGGAGATGCAATAGATTATATCAGCGAATTGCTAAAGGATGTGAAAAACCTCCGGGATGAGATCAAGAATGCTGAAGAAGAGGAATGCAGAGCGAGCAACATGGAGCTAAAGACTTCAAAACTGGAGACATGTCAAAAAGGCTGCATGTCTTCCACTAAGGTAAACCAGGATCCCTCTGGTTTTGTAAAAAAGGAAAGGACAGAGGTATAGAGAGCTTCCAGAACCTAGTACGGTTTTTATTGCAAAACTTAAACTCTTTTCTTTACTGATATATTTGGACAAAACAATTTGAGCCATTGAAGTTCAACACAGGCTTCATGAGACCATCAATTTCTAAATTGACTCTTTTCCCAGGTTCAATTAGAAGTGGACCAGATTGGCAAAAGACATTTCCTGCTGAAGTTCCTTTGTGAAAAGAAGCGTGGAGGATTTGGGAGGTTGATGGAAACTATCCATTCTTTGGGGCTTCAAATCCATGATGCCAATATTACTACATTTAATGGCAAGTTTCTGAACATTCTCAAGATCGAATCCTGATATTCAGATGGAATCAAAATTTTGGATACGAATTCGACATAAATTCAGTTACACAAGCTTGTTTTCCAGAGAAATAGAGAGGTTGACAGGGATAGAAATCTGCAAATCAAAAACTTCAGCATTTCTCTGCTAGAAGCACTATATCTCCTTTCCTGCTATGTATGTTTGCATCACTCTAGTTTTAACTACCTTGTATCAAATAGGCGGATAAGGATGTTCAACCAAAGAGATTGAGAGAGTCATTGGTCGAGCTAACAG
>Ga0307518_10001165_pt1 | contig 19770 bp, 19 predicted proteins | sample 25_EM_MG_FD_203889 | JGI IMG/M metagenome (GOLD analysis project Ga0307518, IMG submission 203889) | Populus trichocarpa ectomycorrhiza microbial communities from riparian zone in the Pacific Northwest, United States - 25_EM | ecosystem: Host-associated > Plants > Roots > Unclassified | place...
CATTCTCGAAAACTTCAGCCAGAGGAAGTATTTTTCCATGATCAGATATTGACATGTCCAAGCCGATCATTTGCCAATTCAGTTAACTCTATGTTTCAAAATTTTCACTGAAACCATATCATTTATTATAACTCCCCCTCTCTCTCTGTGCTATTTGTAGGAGCTATCGTCAACTAAGTCCAGCATCCAGCAAAATATATCATCCTTAAAGCAGAGAAGTCTATTCATAGATAAAAGAGTCCCAGAGCTGGAGGCAGAAAAGAAAGTTGCTGCTGCTGCGAGAAACTTCAAGGAAGCTGCACGAATAGCTGCTGAGGCGAAGTCATTGGGTGTTGAAAAGGATAGTTTGGAGATTGGCTTGCAAAAGGCCACTTCAGAGCTGAAGAAGCTTGAGGAAGATATTAAAGATACTGTTGACAGATTGCAAACTACTGAGGGACTGATATTATCCAAGGAAAAGGAGGTTGCAATGGCTAGATTCCAGAGGTTGCTTTTAATTTCTGGTGCTGCCACAGCAGAAAGATTTGCTGCTTTAGAGCGGGGCGACACTAAAGAAGCTAACCTCCTACTTGCGGAGGCTGAGGCAGCAAATGATGAAGCAAAAAAACTTCAACCAACATACAATTTTAAAGAAGAAGAATTTTTAATACCTAAACAGTTCATCCCTGTGGAGCTTGTATCTAATCTTGGGAGGAAGCAGTTAGCAGAATTGGCAGCTTCCGCTCATTTTCCAGCATCACAATGACTAGAACCAGAGTGAAATTGATTTGAAGATGACCAAACCAAGAATTATTGGAGAACCAATAGCATCCAAATCATGTGATTTCGAAACAGTTTCAGAAATTGCATTGCAAGGGACTACTGTGATTTTGATCATAATGTTGATATTTTCTCTAGAATTTTCCTGAGCCATGGATGACAAACATCAATTACAGTTTTGGTGATCAAAAGTTTGGCAGCAAGATCCATCCTATTCTTTGACATCTTGCCATGTGAGGACTTGTCACCTTTGGTAAGCCATAAATACAGAGCCTTATGTTGAATTATATTTTATTGCTCTTTGTAATTATCTTTTTGTCCGTGTCCTTTGATATATGTTTTCTAAACAGAATCATTTCCTGTGCGGTTGAATTTCATGTTGTTGAGAATATTTTACAAGGTTGATCTTTATCACACTTCTATCCTGTTTTTTATGTCAACTACATACTATAATCACTTAATCTGACTACAAAAACCAATAAGTTTCATGTTTCCAGAGAAGGTTGTGAATCAACCAAGGGAGGAAACAAACTTCACCATGCAAAATGTTAGAATTTATGTATGTGCTATTAGAAATTTGTGTTTGAAAGAAAGCTATAGGTCTAGACATTTTGTTAATTTGGGGTGGTTTGACCATAGCTTACATATCAGATACATGTTAAAATTGAGGTCAATTCTATGATTTGGGTTGGATTTGTCTTGCTGGGGGCTGATACTACCTTGAAACTTAGTGCCTTTGATTTGAGCATTGCTTTGAAAGTTCCAATGGATCAGTTGACCCTATGCCTAATGCAGTAGGAGTAACAAATTTACCTGATTTATAAGGCCCGTGGAAGCATTGATTTGTATTGTGTAATCTGCACACTTAATTCTTGGTTGATTCCAAAGCTAAGGCTTCACAAAACATGACTCCAGCTTTAAATGCCTATGTATGAAACACACGTGCACACACATACGCACTCCGGAAAAATTAAAATAGCTTCAGGGGTTAGTTTAAAATGATCATGCGTGAGCTATGCATGTCATACATAAAAGGAAATTCTTGTTTGTTTTGAAGTTAAAATTTAGAAATACTCTGCTAGTGAACTCAAAAAAGCCTGATTGTAACTGCATCAGCATGTGGAAATCACTGCATGGATGCTGAAAATAAGGAGATTGTCCTTTCATATTAGTCTGCTAGGTCGTTGTATCTGATTCTTGTTTGAAGGGCTTGGTGTAAATTATTTTTGAATGATTCAAAAATGTTGTGCAACTAGTCTGAAGGTGAGGTTCCTTCATACCATAAAACATAGTTTGAAGATAAAAGCTGTTAGCATAAACATAAAAACAAGGACCTCCTTCCGCAAAAATATTCGTCGAGTAAATTGCAGCATACACACTCATGATATCGTTAGATTGGCTTTTAGATTGGAAAAGGATGGTGTTAAATTATCATTTTTTATTTTATTTTTTATATTCAATTAATAATTATCATTTATTAAATTCAAATGCAACACAGAACAAGTGGAAAGAGAAGTGCATACTATTTTGGATTTTATTAGTAATGAAGGCATTGAAAAATCAATGAATTGTTTATACATGTCCTCATCGTCACTCCAGCCATAACCTCTATTAAAAGGTAGCGCTAGATTTTACATCTGGGAACAAGCAAGACTCTTAACTACTTAAAATTCATGATTGTGCATTGTAGCATCAGCTTTTGCTCCATGCTATATGGTGTTAGACGTTTCAAGAAAAGAAACGTGCAACATGCCTCTTGTTCTTGGAGTTCATAAACTACAAAAATTTAGAGAAGAAAGGAAAGTCAAAATCAAAGATTTAAAGAGAGGAAAAACTAATAAATGATATCCGGCGCCTTAAATCCCTTCTATGGACCTAACAAATGATAGCTGGACCTGGTAATGGGATGAGATATATTAATTCCATTTAGAGCTAATGAAAAATATTGAGAGTCTGTAGAAACATTTTGGTCTTGTCCCGGTAAAAAGCTGACATTTATTCTTTACAAAAACATATATAGCCAGCATATAAATGACCTCCTTATTTAGGATGTTGCTGTAATAACTTATAGCCATTTGAATGACCTCCTTGAGCTTATGCAAAACAAACAAATTCATGATATTGTTATAGCCATTCCCCCAGGTATGATTCGAATGACCTCCTTAATACTTAACAGAGCTTATGCAAAACAAACAAATGCATGATACTGTTGACAGTCTCCTTCATTCAGCAAGAGAAAGAATGTCAACCTCTGTACACACAAGCATGTACAGGTGGTTTTAGATTAGAGCTATGGAATTACCTGCCCATTAGCTCCAGCATTCATGTAAGTAGCTCCGCCTACAATACTCAGAATTCCTCCTGCAAATTCAAGACCTGTAAAACCTTTATTGCAAAATCATACACCTAAACAATTGAATCGAAATCCACTTCCAACTCTATAAACCATGGAGACTGCGTTAACACCAATGTACTCGTGCATATTCTGCGAGTAATGAGGGTCATAAGTTAGCTTAGACAAAATCAAATCAATTTGCATCTCTTCCTAACACCATGACAAACACTTGCACAAAGCTAAACGATGGTATTATAGCGGCGCACTATAATTATTGCATGTCATGCCATGTATGTTTCACACAACAATAGTTTTATTTTACATGCACAAAGAACATCAGAAAGCACAAGTGCAAGACATGTCACAGCCACATATTCTGGTTCTCTGGAAATATGCTGAGAAGGGTAACAGAAAGACCAATGTTATGGCAAGCAGATGAGGAGAAGTACCTAGCAATACAAGCATGATATAAATTAAGCAAAGTGAACCCAACTAACTGACCTTTTACTAGTAATTGTCATATCTAGCTTGCGAAGTATAGGTAGTGCTTGGCTAAGAAAACACAGTTGATGATCCCACTCCCGCACAAACACCAATTCTCTCTCTCTCTCTCTCTCTCTCTCTCTCTCACACACACACACACACACACACACATATGTATATATATATACTTCTATTTAACTTTGACGGTAAAGAAACAAACCATTCGACACTGCCATAAAAAGAAAAGAGTATTAAGAGAAACAAACCGACAACACCCATATTTCTGGCACCAATTATCAGTACAGGAAAGTTTTCACATGGCATCAATCTTAATGACATTTTATTAACAGCATTAGTGTATGACAACATTCGATTATGACCACATGATTTCCTCGTATAACAGCATTCGATTAACAGCAAAAGTGTATAACAACAAAAGTTTTCACATGGCTTGCAACTATAGAACGGAACAAGCCACTTTTGGATCTGGATCTTCTCAGCTCGGGTACCGGTCTACGCTGCCACGAGCTTGTTGAGGTCGCCGATGGTGTCATCGTCGTTGCACTTCACTCTCAATGGAAAGTCTCTCGATGGAAAAGTTAGAAGGTTAGAAGATGAGGGTATTTTAGTTTTTTTACGTTCACTCATTGGTCATTAAAAAATTGAACATGGTTATTATTGTCTTTGCGTATTAATTTGTACAGTAAAAATACACTCCTACTCCCAAGATCAACGAAATTTAAACATGCTGACCAAGAGTGTTTTTGACTTTGCATGGACTTGAAAATCAGTAAAATACATTTTTGCCAGTATATAAGACAAAATAGCTTATATGCACGCAGGGGGTAGTTTGGTACTTTCACATTGGTTTATTTGTTATTTTCAGGGTTATGAGGGGGCTTTATAGTAATTTAACATTATTTTTAAATATTAAATTCTAAAAAGCTGATGTTGCGTGTTTTCCACGTGTTAATGGCGTCAATGTTTTTTCAATTGTGCGTGCGACGCCACTGTTTGTTCAAAAATAGCCTTCCGCCGTGTCACTGAAAGCGTCGTCACGTGATCTTTCTCATAGTGTAAAGCGTGTCGGTGGTGGTCTGGTGATTTATTGTCGATGGCCATTAATACATTGACGCAAGATCCAATAGTGTGTTTGACTATGGCGCTATAGTGTCGTCCATAGTCAAATACTTTGTTGGGTCTAGTTGGGAGGCAGGGCTCAACGCTATTGGCATCTTTTGGAAGTGTTTTGGGTCTGGATTGTAAACCAGACCCAACAACGTTGGGCCCGACCACTAAAGCCAGACCTAGCGGCTTATGGCAGAGAAGGTCACGCCCCCAACCACAATTCTTGACTAAAAACACAGGAGTGTTGGGTCCTACTAACACCATGACTTAATATCGTTGGGTCCTGCTTAACCCATTAGAGTTTGGTCTTGCCCCAAGCAAGACCTAAGAGTTAGGGGTGTTGCCTTCTCTGCCAAAAGCTATTGGGTATGGCTTGGCAGTCGGACCCAACGCTGAAGCCAGACCTAAAACACTTCTAAAAAGTGCCAAAGTGTTAGGTTTTGCCTCCCAACAAGACCCAACAACCTTAATTTGTTTAATTTTTAATTTTTGAAATAACTTTCGACAAGCCAAACCCATGAAATTTGAGATTTTTTAATTTACTTTAAATTAAATTTTTTTATATATTTTTGTATTATTTTGTAAATAATTTTTTTAAAAAATATATATTAAGATTGTGTTTAGCTGCGAAGCGAGACCCAGGAAATCTAACAATTTTAAATTTTTTTATTTGCTTCAAAATAATTTTATTTTAAAAAAAATATATTGAGATTGTGTTTGGCTGCAAAGCCAGACCCAGTACATTTGACAATTTTAAATTTCTTTCTTTACTTCAAAATAATTTTTTTAAAAAAAATATATATTGAGATTGTGTCCGGCTGCGAAGCGAGACCCAAGAAATTTGACAATTTTAAATTTATCTTTACTTCAAAATAATTGTTTTTTTAAAAAATATATATTGACATTGTGTCTGGCTGCGAAGCGAGATCCAGGAAATTTGAAAATTTTAAATTTTTTTATTTACTTCAAATTAATATTTTGATGTGAATATAAAAAAATAGATTTTAAAAAATAAAAAATATTATTTTAATATATTTTTAAAAAAATATTTTAAAATATTTTTAATTATATCGGTGTTATCCCAAGTAGGTGTTGGGTCTTGCCGGTGCAGGAAGGTTTGCAGACTTTGAAAGCTATCTAGAGAGGCGTGAGCAGTCTCCTAGAGCCCGGTTGAAAACCACCGCTCGAGTAGAACAAAAAGAAAAGATTGGAGTCATTCACAGGAAAAGCGAAGACCAAAAATGCCTACTCCTCTGGTAGGGCTATTCAAAGCAACCCACCGCAGGGACATCGACATACGAAGATTGTAAAAAAATAACAAACAATTGATTTCCATTGGTAGATGGATTGGGAATCCATGTTATCATGTACGTGACAATTCAATCCCCCATGCCTCTCTATGTCTCTGCATATCATAAATATATATCTTATTCATTAGAGTATAATACCACCATAATATTAATGAAAGATCATTGAACAATAACAACGATTAACTTTCAGACTCATACCCAATTAAATTTTTTTATTGTTGCCTTTTCTAATTTAATTTTATTTTTCAAAATAAATTGATGAGATTTTTTTATATTGTACAAAAGTTTGGTAATAATAATTTTTTTACGTTTCAAATTGGGTTGAATTTCCTAATTAAATCATGATTTTGCGTTTTGAAAATTTTTTGACAATTTTTAAGTTTTTTTCTTTACTTCAAATTAATATTTTTGTTATGTTTTTGTATTATTTTTTTTAAAAAATATGTTGAGATTGTGTCTGGTTGTGACGCCAAACCCAAGAAATTTTATAACTTTTAATTTTTTTTCTTTACTTCAAAATAATATTTTTTTTCTTTACTTCAAAGCAGAACCTAACGCTTTGGGTCTTACCAGGAGGCCAGGCTCAACAACGTTGGGTGAGTCTGTTTCATTTAAAATCTGAGCCTGAATTGACCCAGAATAAACCAGTCGACCTGCCGAGTGAACCCAAAACTCAATGATCCGGTGAAAATCCGAATGTGACTTTTTTTTTTTCAAATGTGTTTTTTCTCCTACCCTAAACCCTTCGTTTTTTCATATTTTTAAATACAAAATAAAGTAACATGATGAGTTAAAAAACTAAAAAAATAGATAAAACATCCTCTCTTTTATTTTGTTCAGGAGCTCTTTTAAATTTTTTTGATTATTTGACCTGTGGCGAAGCGCGGGTCATATAACTAGTCTTTTATGATATGTCGTGCAAATAAGAATTGGCTAGGGGCGATCATTTTCGATTCAATTTTTATCGAAAAAAAATAACCAAATTGATTTTTTTAAAAAAAAACCGAAACCGGTTCAAACCAATCGGTTTTGATTTGGTTCAGTTTTTTAGGACAAAACCGGTTCAAACCGGTTTGGCTCGGTTTTTTCGGTTTAGCTTGGTTTTTTTCCGGTTTGGGTTCGGTTCGGTTTGGTTTTTTCGGTTTTAGGTTTATAAAACCGAACCGGTCGGTTTTTTAAAAATTTTAATCGGTTTAATTGGTTTTTTTTCACGATTCGGTTTTTTCGGTTATTTTTTTCTGGTTTTCTTGGTTTTTCAGTTTTTTTGCTCACCCCTAGAATTGGCCTAGTGCTCAAATATCGTACACAAAACAAAAGAAATTAAGGTATTCATTGTGTGATGGTTTTCTTGAGGTTTTTGGTTACATTGGTGGGGTTTTATTTATACAACATATGAGATTATAGTAGCGGTTATTTTACAAAGTGTTTTTGGTTTGGAAATGCATTAAAATAATATTTTTATTTATTTTTTAAAATTTATTTTTAACATGAACACTTGAAAATTATAAAAAAAATAATTTAAATAAAAAAATTTAAATTTTTTCAAAAACAAGGTTGGACAACAAAAAACAAATAATGTATTAATAAAGCCAGAGCATGTATTTTTTTTAAAGAATGATTTTATAATATTATTAAGTATAACTCTAAAAGGCGTGGGTTATCACCATGCAAAACTAATCATTTTTTCACACATTATTGTAGATGGGCTGTGCAAAATTTTTTGTTCTTTTAATTTGGTCATTGAATTTTTTTTTTTATCCTGGTATTTTAGTTCTAATTGAAGACCAATTAATTTTGATTTCTTATGAAATGGTGAAATTAAAAGAAAAGGGATCGAAGATGAAAAAGACACCAAATATGGGTTGCGTGCTATAAATTTCATAAAATATACACTTTGGTTCTTAAACTTTAAAAATCAAGCAAATTATACAATTCTAGTACCTTAATATTTTTCCAGATCAGTTTTGCTACAAATATTTATTTTTGTTATTTTTTTAGCCCATAGTTGAGAGAGGTTGCTATATTCTGGTGGTAAAGAGAAAAAAAGCGTCGTTGACACTAATTTAGGTAACAAAAATGAACAATATTTGTGTCAAATAGTTCCATTTGATGAAGAGAGTTCATAGTAAGTGTTTTTTTTTTTACTTTTAAAGTTTGCAAAAAAACAAATTTGAATTCGGGTTGATTTTTGGATTCGGATTGATTTTTGGATTCGAGTTGATTTTGTTTTTTGAGACAATTTTTTGATATCATAAATAGGTTTATCATGGTTTCTACAATATTTTTATAGGTGTTTTGGGTCACAAGATGGTTGAAAAATGGATTTTTAAGTTAAAAAACTTAAGGCCTAATTTTCCAACGGCCGAAATTTGGACAAATTAAACGATACATTATTTGCCTCAACAGGCAACACGTCGTTCGATTTTTTTTTTCAAAAATATTTGGGGCAGGCCTAGTTGCCAAAATAATAATAATTGAAGGCCCAGTCACGCGGGTCATGACAAAATGGGCTAGGCCCATTAGTGCCTTTTCTTTTCTATTTTTAATTAATGATTTTCTTATGTTTTTTTCTCTATTTCTTTAATTTATATTTAATTTAGTGTCCCCTCTCTCTCTCTCTTTCATTTTGTTTGGAAAGTCTATTTTAAATAATGATTTTTTTTAATTATGTATTCAAATTTAAAGAGTTTTTCTGATTTATCTATATTTTTTTAATCTTTTGTATGAATAAACTTTAGTTTTGAAAATAAAAAATTATTCTCAGATAATATTTCTAATACTTACAGCCTTTCTTGGTGTTATTTTCTCCTTTTATTTTATTCGATTAATTTAATTTATGTCTCTATTTCTATTATTATTTGCTAAAATAAAAAATATTTTAATAAATAAATTAAGTATATATTCTATCTTTCAAGATTAAATATCTTGATTTACAACTCTTTTATTATTTTTAAAATTTTATTTTGAGTTTTAGTTATTGATTTTTTATTTATTTATTCATATAAATAATTTTTTAATTATTTGATTTTTTATATATATATATATAATTTTGCTATAAAAAAAATTCTTAGAGAAGAGCTGGTGATATGACTAGTTTTATTTTAGTTAGTGTAGCATGCGTGTCTGTACTTGCCTTAACCGAATCTTCTCAATTTCTTGTATTATTTTATTTTATTTTTTGATATTTTAAAATTTATTTATTTTCAAATAAAATAATTAAAATAAAATTTCAGGGGACTGCAATAGCCCTATCAAACTGGTAATTCTTAAAGAAAAAAGAAAAAACCATGGCTTGACGACGCCAATAAAGAAATATAAATACGGAAGTTGGAGCTGGACTGATGCAAAGTCTGTGATAATAATAGTAATAAAGAAAAAATAAGTAAATAAAAGGCTGGCTGCTGTTGCTAAAGCCTAAAGCCGGCGTGTGTGATTGAGAAGATCCTCTTTATCACCCGGTCGCTTAACCCTAATCGCCTTGGAGCCACGGCAGCACCACCAGGTAAACGTCACGCCGGCTTAAGCTTAATTAGGTTATTTATCTTTCGTGTGTCGACGATTCTTTCGGTCATTATTAGATTACGTTAAGAGATGATTTTGTTTTCCACGAAGATCAAGAATTACGATCGTCAGAGCACACAATACTTTTCGTGTTCTTTCGGTCGTTCTCCGTGTACAATTTCATTTTTCAACCCTAATTAATTTTTAATTGCACGCTGGATCGCTGATCATCCATCCGTTTTCGTTCTTTTTTTTTTGGATCAATTTGTATTGTCTAAACTGATTAGTTTTTTTTTCTAATCCAGGCGAGGGGAGGTCAACGGAGAACTATGGTCTCCTCAACACCCCGCTTTCAGGAAGAAGATGATTATTTTTCTTTCTCCTCTAGAAAGAGGTTGAAGATTTCAGATTTTCAGCGCCAAGAACAACAGGATGCATGTATCTCCACTGGTAACTGTGATGACCACACATTCACGGTGATGAGTAGCGCAGAAGAATGCTCATTCAATGGGTATTACAATTCTCTCCTACCTCTCCCAATCTCTTTATTTTTTTCTGTTTCTTGATTTTTCTTTATCTAACCCTGTCTACGCTACTTAATGCCGCTCCAACCTCTCTGCCTTGTTGCTGCTTCATTGATGATGAAAATATTTAGTTCTAGTTCCATACCAGAGATGAGTTGCAAGTCCAATGGAAATAGTGAAGGTATGCCTAATACTGGCGGAGCTTCATACGGGGGAGAGAATTGTTCTGGCCACTCAACACCTGCTTTTGTTAGTGGATGGATGTACCTTAATGAAAATGGACAAATGTGTGGTCCTTACATCCAGCAACAGATTTACGAGGGATTATCTACTGGTTTCCTGCCTGAGGATCTTCCTGTGTATCCCATTGCAAATGGGATATTGATCAATCCCGTTCCTCTCAACTACTTCAAGCAGTTTCCTGATCATGTTTCCACTGGTTTTACATATCTTTGTTTGGGTACTTCAGGCACAACTATGCCTACAAATCACCCTACAGATTTGGCAGCACATAGGCAAGAAGGCGTTCAGTATGCTGCTCCAGTCTCTGCTCATCCAGATATAGAATCCATATCTGATTCCCGTGTTCGTAACCATACTTACAGCTCCAACCAACCGATCTCCAACTCTGAAGCAGCCGACTATGTCACACCAGTTTCACTTGTGGTACTGCAATGCTTTTTTTCTTTTCCAGATGGGTTTGGGGTCATACCTCTCTCCTATATCTTTCCCTCCCTGTCCTTTTCAGCTCACTTCCACCTCTGAAAATGCCTCTGATTCTTCTTTTTTTCCAGTCAGGTGAAGATTCCTGTTGGCTATTCAAGTACGATGATGGGAGGAAGCATGGGCCACATTCTCTTCTGGAGCTTTATTCTTGGTATCAGTACGGGTATCTTAAAGATTCATTAATGGTAAGCAGTTGCCTCAGACTGTTGAACTGTGCTTCTCACCACATAACATAGTTTACTTGTATTTTAACCTTCACCATGCATCTCATTTGGCAGATATATCATGCTCAGAATAAGTTTAGACCCCTTCCTCTGCTATCTATTATGAATGCTTGGAGATTGGATAAACCTGAATCTTTCTCCATGACCGATGCCACCTCTGAAACTGGCTCATCTCAAAGTTTCATATCTGTAATTTCTGAAGAAGTTTCCAGTCAATTGCACTCCGGAATATTGAAAGCTGCTCGTAGATTTGCATTAGATGAGATAATCTGCAATGTCATTTCAGAGTTTGTTCGCACAAAGAGAGCAGAGAGATATCTTATGCTTGATAATCAGGCTGCCAAAACTTGTTCTGTGGACGGTAAAATGGTATTGCTTAGAAATTCTAAGGATTTTACACATGCTTGAGTTTCTTCGTGCCTCTTCATATCCTAATCTCACTAACATCATATTTTTTTGTAGACTCAATCTGCCAGTGAGAGGATGATTTTTTCTACTCCTGAGTGTGATGCTGCTGCTTGCAATTATATCTCTGATCAGACATGGGCTGATGAGTTGTCCGTGCAATTACCCAGAAGTACAAAATCTGTTGGAAATGCTGATGATTTCTGGGGGTCTTACGCTGTTATTTGTAGATGTCTTTCTGATTATTGCATGGAAGTCATGTGGAATGCTGTCTTTTATGATACCATAGCAGAGTATACAATTTCCTGGAGAAAGAGCAAACTTTGGTTCCATCATCCATATTTGTGCATGAAGATTGAAGAATTACCCAGTGAAACTGTATGTAGGGAGTTTATTCAGAGTTCTTTTTTCCTTGTTCCATGTACAGAAAATTGCTGAATTAGAGTTTTAAATGGTTTTACAGTATTTTTCTGGCCAAGAATCTCCTGCTAGCAGTGTCGACTGCCCTCCTGGTTTTGAGCTTCTCAAAACTAAATCAGACCATACTGTGCCATCATCTATTACATCTTCATGTGCACATGTGGGGCAGGAGCCTTGCGAACAGAATAGCCTATCGTTTAAAGATTGTCCAGATGATGACATGAAATGCATCTTAGAAAGCGTAGCATATGAGCTGCATAAGTCCACAAAGGTGTCTTTGTTAGAGTATGTTGAAATTCTTGTGAAAGAGAAAGTGAAGAAATTAGTTAATTTTTCAGAGGATAAGAGATTAAATGAGGTAACTGTAAGATTATTGTGCTTTCTTTATTTTTTCCCGTTGCTGCTAAAGAAAATAAAAGGAAGTTGACTGTGGCTGTCAATTTGCAGCTTTATCTCTATTGGTTATGCTCTTTTCTTCTGCTGCAGGAAATTTTTGACTTTTCTATTCCATCCAGCCAGGCAAGTGAGTATGGTTCTATAGAAATGAAAGATGAGAAGATGATTGATTCAAACCAAATTCCTGCTGAGATAATGTTTTCCAGCAAACCTCAAAGCTCACTACAAGTGCAAAAATCTTTTTTTCCATTTCAATCTGAGAATGAAATATCCAATTTTCTGGCAATTGCTTTTAAAAGATTACGTCCATCTGTTGTCAATGCAATTGATGATGAAAACATTGACGGGCCACCACCACCTGGATTCAAAGATACTGCTCTATTCCCTTCCGCTATAAATAAATTCCGACCTTCAAAATCACTCAAATTGACTCCCAAGGTTGGGGCCTATGTCACCATTGCAATGTGCATGCAGAAGCTGCATGATGATGTACTTAATGTTTGGAAATCAATCTTTGTCGATGAAATTCTTCATCGATCTCCTAGATTATGCTGCTCTTCAGAAAAGCATACTGAACCTGGTATCAATGAGGTATGGATTTATTAATTTTAACTTTTCTTTCATTAGGTGAATAATTCAGTTTTACATCTACACATAGTTGTTGGTTGCATTTTAATGTTTGAATTAATGCTTAATTCTGTTGTAAAATTTTTAGGAAGGAGCATTCAAATTCACAGAGGGGTCGAACAAATTTCACAGCCCAGACTCTTCAGTACTGTCATTGGTTTCAGGTAAATACACGTATCATCGGAAGAGAAAGTTGGCGGGAAAGAAGTTGGGCTCATCTTCTCATTCTACTACTACAGTTGATTCTGGATTACTGAAACAGCCTGTGGAGAAGTCAAGAAAGCAGGATGTTCTTAGCGATGTTTCTGAGAATGTAGTGGTTCAACCTGTAAAGACTCTTAAGAAGAAGGGCCAGGCTTCATCTGTTGATGCTAAGCCTTTGAAAGCCACTATTGCTGAATCATCTGTTAATGCTAGGCCTTTGAAAGCCACTATTGCTGAATCATCTGTTAATGTTGGGCCTTCAAAAGCCACTGTCAAAAGCACCTTAAAAAGGGATCAATCATTGCCCAAAAATATTAGTCGTCGGAAAGTAATGAAGATTGCACGAGCAGTTAATGGTATTGCTTTTTTCTTATAATTTTCTATTTCGTTGTAAATGTTATAACCATGAAGTCATGTAATTTTTCCGTTACCTATTTAATCTTTAATATCCAGATGATAAAGATGCCAAAGATTCCATAAAGACTTCTAGGGATATGGTTGGGCTTATTGATTGCAATGGCCGTGATGCTGGAATTAAGAAATCAGGGACTACTGAATGTTCTAAGAAGAATCTAAACTGTAAGAAATGATGTGATGTTGTTTTGGTGAGCATAAAACCTTTTATTTCTTTATTTCTTGTTGATTGTGTTTTCTTGTGTACAGCAACAAAGGTGTCAAATTCAAAAAGGAAAAGCACAGTAGATGGTGGATCTGTGTCACACCCAATGAAGATTCTTAAAGTAGAAAATGATGCTAACAAGCAAGCAGCAACTGGACAGGTTATGGCACGGAAGACAAAATCTGATCATGTTTTCTTATGTACAGCAACTAAGGTGTCAAAGTTGAAAAGGAAAAGCACAGTAAATGGTGGATCTGTGTCACATCCTATGAAGATTCTTAAAGTAGAAAATGGTGCTAATAAGCAAACAGCAACTGGACAGTTTACAGCACGGAAGACAAAGTCCAGTAAATCCAGGATGTTAATTCCCTGCCCTAGATCTGATGGTTGTGCACGGTCTTCAATTAATGGTTGGGAATGGCATGCATGGTCAGTTAAAGCTAGTCCTGCTGAAAGAGCTCGTGTTAGGGGAGTGCGGTGCATTCATGCCAAGTATTCAGGTTCAGAGGCATATGCATCTCAGCTGTCAAATGGCAAGGTCCTTTCTGCAAGGACTAACAGGGTGAAGCTTCGCAATCTTCTTGCTGCTGCAGAAGGTGTTGACCTTTTGAAAGCAACACAGTTGAAGGTGATTGAAAAATGAAGCTTGTCCAGGAACTGCTAATTTGTCTAGGAACTGCCAATTTTATGTTTTGTCAAATAATAATTATTGCACATTTCTTTTTAGGCAAGAAAAAAGCGTTTATGTTTCCAGCGAAGCAAGATACATGACTGGGGTCTTGTTGCTCTAGAGTCAATTGAGGCTGAGGACTTTGTAATTGAATATGTCGGCGAACTGATTCGTCCACAAGTAAGTTTATATGCTGGTTGCAGTGTGTTACATAATATAGCTGTAATTCCTAAACCTTTCCCCCATTGCTACAAGCTTTTAATTATTCATTCTCTTTTGCTATTTTTTTCTCATTCCATTGATGCCCTTTTATTGTGTTTATACTTTACACAGATATCTGATATACGTGAAAGACTTTATGAGAAGATGGGAATTGGCAGCAGTTATCTTTTTAGACTTGATGATGGTTACGTGGTCAGTAGATCAATGTTATGTCTTCTGCATTTTTTGCTACCAAATTTCAAATTCATTATTTTGTTTAAGGCTGCTTTTTAACAAGAATTGCCCTCTTTCCCCTTATCCCTAATCTGCTCAACCCCAGAGTTTTCCTTTAGCTTTGTTTTTCTCCCCAGCAGTGCTCATATACATGGACTGCTGTCTGGGCTCGTGTTTAGGGTGGGTTTGTTTTTCTGGTGTCTCAACTCTGTACATATGGATGCACAGAACCTTTTCACCGTTTCCTTTCCTAATTTTTTCATCTCAACTGTTGATCCCAAATTTTGAAATCCTGATTGGAGTTGGATGGTCTCTTCGCAAGGCATGTTTTGGTGTTATTTTACTGTAGCAAAATTGTGCTTCAATTTATTTCTGGTATGTGGGCCTTCTATTGAATTATATACTTGTATGCAAACCACAAAGTTGATATTGGGATTGGAGGGCAACAGTGACCTGCTTTTATCACCATTGCATTTTATTTTATGATGTTTGTTATAAGCTGTGAGCGCAAGCATGTTACATTTGTATGCCCTTCCTAAATTGTGTAGGTTGATGCCACAAAACGTGGTGGGATTGCAAGATTTATAAACCATTCTTGCGAGGTAGGTACATATATTATCATGCAAATGATTCCATTTACTGAAATTGATGTTATTTCTTGATTCTTATAATTGAATTGACTTTCTTTTATAGCCGAACTGCTACACCAAGGTTATAAGCGTTGAAGGTCAGAAAAAAATTTTCATTTATGCAAAACGTTATATAGCTGCTGGTGAAGAAATTACTTACAATTACAAATTTCCTCTGGAGGATAAAAAGATACCTTGCAACTGTGGTTCTAGGAAGTAAGTGGCTGTGGATGACTTTTATCTTTGTTATCTTGTTTGCACTGTTTTTCAAGTTTGATCTTGCATCTAATTCAAGAAATATTTTTGTTCAGGTGTCGTGGATCATTGAATTAGGAAGTATTCTGAGATGCCAATTATGGTGACTGTCATTTTTATTATTTATTGTGACAAGACATGGATTTTGTTCATTGCCTTCCTATCTCTTATAGTTTATGTTCAATATTTTGTAGGCTGTATTTTAGAGTTGTCTCTCACCTTGTATGGTTGACAGGATCAGAATATAGGTATGTTATTTTTCAATGCATATATATTTCATTCAACTAAATTGGTTTGATTTAGCTTCTCATCCTCCTTTTTTTCCCCTTCACCTGGAATGATTTCTTAATTTACTAATTTTCCTTTCAAAACTGGAATGTGGAAATTTTATTTAGCTATTTTGTTTTATCTTCTAGCAACAGAGAATTTAGCAATTCGTTTTTTTTTCTTGTAGTTTGATGCGTTTGGAAGAGCTGGGTTTGTTCATAAACTGCTGCTTGAAAGATTTGTTTGGTGTTCTGATGAGATGGGTGCAGACCAGCAGCAGTGAACATTGGCACGGTTTATCTTCAATTGTATGTTTCTAATCACTGATCACTTAGTGTTGAATATTTTATAGTGCTTCCATCACTTATCAACCACTTTACCATTTTTCCTTGGCATCTTTGTCTGTTTAATGAACTAATATTGGGATCCATAATAGCTTAGAATGTTACATGTAATACCTGGAGTATGTATTGTGTGAATCTAGCTTAGAGATGGGAAGTTAATATGTGAAAATTCTTAAAGCTAGCGCGAAAACAAGACAATGTTTTATGCATTTCATTAAGGCACAATGGCATATCCCTTGGTTCCAAGTGCTATTAGAGGATGAAGTCTGGATTTCAGGACAAGCAACTGGGAAGGGTTGCGTATGTGTACATTTCCCGATGGCAAAAGGAAAAAAGTAAAAGGTTTGGAGATATACCTATGAACACTATTAACATAAGCATGGGATGGTGCAAGCACATATATTCATACATTTATCGGTTAATTGGTCTTTCACACAGCTCTTTTTTGTTGACACTCTTGAATTATCATTTTTTTGTTTTTGCTGATTTTATCCTCTGAATTGTTGGCTGTTTTGACTGACTCCTACCCATTTTTTTCCATTGAATAACTCAGGTTGCACATGTTTCCTTATAAAATCTCAAAATATCTTTAAAAAATCCTTAATGAATCAACCTTGACCAATATTATGATAAAACTCTCTTACAATATGATGAATTATCATCAAGAATCAACCCTCTATTGTTTTTTTATGACTTCTCGGTGATTGTTTAGAAAAACATGCTGCATGTGACTTTTAATGGCTAAATTGGATGGAATCTATAGAAGGGGTAAACATCTTATAGCTTGGCCTCTTAAATAATAATAATAATAATAATAATAATAATAATAATAAGGTGGTGTTAATCATAACAACCTATAATTCAGAGGTGTTTTTACGATGTAGCTTACATTTATACCCACATTCTTTTATTCTTGTCTGCTTGGAATCAAAACCTGGAATATGATTATAGCTTTGTAAATGGGTTAAACATTTGACTTGTTTGCTCATTAATGCTATTTCATTTGCTTCATGCGGCATCATTTGTTTCCAGACAATGTTTTCTTTATAAATAAAAAGAACTGAAATCTGAAGTTCACCTATGTGTGAAGCTGTCAACTTTGTGCTAGAGTGTCTCAGACAATCTCATGTTAAAAATGCCTCTGCCATTTTTGTAGTAACTGATATAATTATAACACATTTCATATCTGTGATTAGTGAGTCCGTGTCTTAACCTGAGCAGTAATCTTGAATCCGGTAGATTACAGTTCTGGTGGTGAACTTGGCAATATAAGCAGAGAGTGTGGTTCGCTAAATTAAATGGACTACCAATTTATATATCAGTGTGGAGGAAGGGGTGGGTGGATGTGTTTTTGAGACAAGGGAGGTGGAGGATAAGCTTGAAGAGAAGTGTGAATTTTCTTCACTACCCAAAATAATGTATCCAGTCTGCCGATGACTTAAAAAGTGGGCCTCTAGTTGGGCATAGATAATCTTTAATGGGCTTTTTACATAGTGGGTCTCATGTAGAAACTCCCTACTTGTTTACTATTTTCCCAGTGGCGGGATCTGTTGGGAGAAGTGTTACCTGTAATAACCACTTCACAAATGAAGTTCACTGTCCAATAATATCACTTTTAAGCATTTTTTTTTCTGTAGCAATGAATTACTAAGGCATGTTGAGTTCTATCATCTCTACATCATCAGTTGACACTGAGAATTGGTTAATTTTCTGTTTGGTTTAGCAATTGATTGGAGGACTATTTTTTTGCATTCAAATCATTAATGCAATTATTATGTTGTTCCAGGCTGTGAATCTAGGCATTGATAAAAGCTGGACGATGTGATTGTGATGATCATTCTATGTTGAATTTCCCCCCTACTCTTCGAAGATGAATTAATGACCTGTGCATTCTTGTAGATCTCTCTCTGCTGCAGATGAGTTTCTCCTCTTAGAAACTCCAAATCAATTTATTGTTTTTGCACATAACATTTTTGGAGTATTGATTTGTGTTGTACAGACATGCATTATTTCCTTATTTATTCAGTACAGGGAAAAACTAATATATGTGATGAAACTTATTAATAAATTTAGTTTTTGATTCTGTTGATAGTGATAGTTGGTGATGGCTGCTTCACCCTTGCAACTCTAACATGTTTTTGTGTCTCAAAATTAAATTAGAGGAACTGAAGAATTTTGGAGCATGTGGTGCTTACACCTATTAAACCAAATATTGACTACAGGAGGGACTCGGTAATTATGGGCTAGCTGTCAAGCAGTTGGTAAAAAACTTTTACAAGGCCATGGATCTCAACATTTTTGCTGTCATTTCAATACTTATGAGCCAGCCATTTTTAGGGCTGACATGAATTCTGCTGCATGATGGAACGGTTTTTAGTCTTACTTTCATTGTGATTTCTTTGGATTTTTTTTTAAACTAGCAAAGTAAAATAAAAATATTGTTAGAATAGTATATTTTGAAAAATAATTGGTGAAATAGCCTAATCATGACAATCATGGATGTCGCTGTTTTGAAGCTCGATAATTTATCCTTTCATGAAATTAAATCCTCCAAAATGCAATATTTATTTAATGTTGTGTTTTTCAATTGCAGACTTCTTCATATATTGCATTTTGGAATCAGCTATTTTGCTAAAACTTTTTGCAACAGTGTTGTTTCACCGATATTTGAAATCCTGTGATAGCCATTTCTTTGGCACTGACTAAAGCCTATCATCCTATGCTTTGGTTAGCGAAGTTGTGAAATAAAAACTGACGCCATTCTAGCAGTCTAGCTTTTAGATTACAACAGCTAAATATTTTAAAGTCACGCCTTGATGAGAGGTCCATAATATTGACCAGGTAATGGCACATCTCATAGGGCTGAAGGTGGCTGAAACAAAGGAAAAAAATTCTTTAGGATTTGTTGGTCATAATTTGAAGAGAAAGCATGCGGTTAAAAGCTGGGGGAGTATGTGCCAAAACCCAATCCCATAGGAATGTTGATGACCAACATGCCACGTTAATTTGGTTGTTTGATTTTCTATTTGAGCCTTGGGTATATGATAGTTTCACACAACAGCTTATCTTGGGTATTTAATTGGTGCGACTGTTTAATTGTTCATCTTTTTCCTTCGATTTCTTTTTGGCTGCAGGAGTGCATCAGGTAAAGATTCATTGTCGCTGCTGAGGTGGGGCGGAGGTTTCCTTATGCCCCCTGGTATGTCATGTCTGCTTCCATCGTTGTATAGATGCTAACGCCGTTGCCCACTGTATTGGTTTTGTGCAGATATGGAAGGTACCGACAAAATGGCAATTGCTAATTTCAAAACACTTGAATCACGGTGAAACTTGCTATATATACATGTACATTTTATAATAAATCAATGAAAAGTGTTAAAAAGTGCGGGTGTTGCTTAATCTGTCTTTAAACCGAACTCAATTCACTCAAATCTCAATCCAAACGTGTTAGGATTGGCTAAAGGTTTTCCTTGTTTTTTTTTTTTTTTTTTTGGGGGGGGGGGGTGGTC
>Ga0307518_10001166_pt1 | contig 19768 bp, 9 predicted proteins | sample 25_EM_MG_FD_203889 | JGI IMG/M metagenome (GOLD analysis project Ga0307518, IMG submission 203889) | Populus trichocarpa ectomycorrhiza microbial communities from riparian zone in the Pacific Northwest, United States - 25_EM | ecosystem: Host-associated > Plants > Roots > Unclassified | place...
TTTTAATGAAAATCACCTTATAACACAATACCACAAATTAAAATTAAAAGATACAAAGGACATCTCTGAAATTTTTGCTTACCACAGATTGCTCTCAAAGCAAGCTTTAAAATTCTTACTTCTAAGAGTAAAATTGATATTTTACTGTATTTTAAAAAATAAAAATAAAAAAGACCGTCGCTCGCATGCGAGCTTTAAAATTTGTATCTTCAATGGTAGTGCAGCCATATCACTATACTTTAAAAGCAGGAAAATACAAATCTATCCCCTATTAATTTTTTAATGATTAATAAGCCTGCGAAAAGATTTAGACAGGTCTCTGGTAGGAACCCAAGAAGAAAAAGATGTCGTCAAGCTGCTGTTTGACAATTGCACTTCATATATTTAATGTTGTTTCTTTACCTAAGCTCAGGCAACCCCATGCATCCAGCTTGTCTGGGCTACTTTGGTAAAATCATTATCCACCAATGCTAGTTTGTTCAGATAGTTCGATACTTATTTTTTTTAAATAAAATTTTTAATTTTTTTAATTTTTATTTGGGTATCTTCATATCTTTTTAAAGGGTAAGACTAGTCATGTTCATGGTTTATGATTGCCCCTCCCAATAATTACGTTTCCTAAGAATTGAACTTGTATTCTTATTCTTACAAGGATATAGCGGACCCTTAATCGTTAGACTAACACTTTATTGGTAATAAAACTTTTAATTTTAGCCTTATATATATAGCATATTATAGCTAAAAAAGTTTTATTTCTTAATAAATTGATTTAGCTTGATTGGATTAGCTGGAGTCCAGTTGATTTTTAGGTTCAGGGTTGAGATAAAATTAAATTAAAATAAAATTATTATTTGAATAAAATTATTAAAAAAATAATAAAGTTATTAGGTAAATGCTCGGTATAAATTCTTTGCTGCACGAGCACAAGTCTTTGTTAAAAATCACGGAGTGCCTTTTTCTCCTTTACCAACACGTGAGATTTTGTTTTTTTGACTTTCCAAATATTTTCAGACGAATAAAAATGAATTCGCTCTCGACATGATTTCTGGGCGTGATATTTTATTAAATCCGATTAATTTGCATGTGTAAACACCACCTTTCTTTTCCACGTGGGTCACCACTATCCTATCCAGTCTTGACACGTAGGCATAGCAAATGGAATAGTAAAACCTTAACTGAGAAAGGATGACGATACTTGACCCAGACCAGCAGTTCTAAGACCTCTATTTTCTCTGTCGCCGTGTGTTATCCTTCTTCGAACGTGCTTTAGCTTCGTGTTTGAACGCTGTTCGTTAACAAATTGATTTTTTTTTATTTAAAATTATTATTTTATTCTTAAAAACAAAAAAATATTATTTTAATATATTAAAAAAAACAACCCTTACTGAAATATTCATAAAAACAGTCGATAAGAATGACAAGCTTGGTTCCAGAGTTGAGAAAAACGCGTTTGTGGTATTGGAAGCAAAGTCAAAAGTCAAAACTACTGGTAACCCTCCTGCAGCTAGTTACTGGAAATGAAAATATATTACTCTTTTTCCAGAAAGAAAATACGAAGCAGTGACACACCATAATTTAATTCGCGACTGGCAAATAATGAGCAATGCTTTTTATATTTTGGTTTCCTTTTTTTTTTTTTTTTAATTCATGAGATTATACAAGGTAAAATTGCATTCAAAAAACAAAGAAGACACCTGTCATGCGTGGGAAAGAGGTTACCTGTTATCTTAAATAATAAAAAATAAAAACATAACATTATTAATTAATTCTTATAGAATATATTATTTCTCAATGACATAAAAATAATAATAATAAAAAAAAACACCGCCAAACAAATAAACAGAAAGGCTATCTCCCTCTCCTAACCCAGTCTCCTTCTATTGTATGATAAAATTGCCAGTATTGTTGCTATTCTTTTTTATTTATTGTTACCCCCCCCCCTCCCTCTCTCTCTCGACAGGGAAGCTTCAAGATCCTTACCCCCCACTATATTTTCTCTTCTGATTCGTACATCTTGTCCTTTTATTTTTCTTTTCTTACTTCTTGTCCAGTGGGGTTTTTGCGTTTTCTCTTTAATTGCCTTAAATCTGGGTAATCAAGGCTTCTTGTTAATGATTGTTACTGTTTTCTTGTTGGGGTTTAAGGTTGATGCGGGGTTTTTATCTACTTATATATAATTTAACTGTTTTTGGTTCTTGTTCCCTTGATCCATTTGGGTCAAATTGGGTTTTGTTTGATGATTTTGATACACCATGATTGTGTTGAGATTGCCATGAGATTTTTGTTTTCTCTTCGAGTTTTAATGGGTTTTGATGGAGAATCTAAGTCCTGGGCTATTCAATTTGTGATAATTTGCTGTTTTGTATTCGATCATGTGCTTATATATGTCACAAGTCAATTGTATCACTTCAATTTCGTGTTTCATGAATGATGTTTCTTGATATTATTTTTGTACGGTTTTTGAATTTCGCAACTGATTATTTAGTTGATTATTGTGATTTGTAGGGTAATAAGGGTAGCGAGCTTAAATCAAAGTACCATCTAGTGATTATCTATAATCATGGCTAATACTGCTGCGGCTTGTGCGGAGAGGGCTACCAATGATATGTTGATTGGTCCTGACTGGGCTGTAAACATTGAGCTATGTGATATCATCAACATGGATCCTGGGTATACGTTTCATCCTTTTCTAAATTCTTGTTTTGGTAGAGTTCATGCAGGTACTGTTCTCTCTGAGTTGTGCTTATTTTGCGTAGGAATGTTAGTATTGTTCAATACTTTGTTTGAATAGAGTATGTGCGCGCGTTGGGAGTTGTTCAGAGCTGGTATGAATGTATTACTTTTGTCAAGATCCTTATGTTAGAGCACTGAAATTTCGCTGAGATGCTTTCTGCTTGTGCATGTTTCTGGCCCATATGAGAACTGAGATGGACTGTCCAACATGACTGCATGTAGCTTTTGGATAGATTGGGTTTAGATAGCATTATGCTTGATGGAATGCAACTTCTATACTTGTTTGGATTGTGCGACCTCTCAGGCATAGTTGCTGATTGATTGCATATTTTAGCAGGCTCTTGATAAGCTGTAGCTTAAATCCTTACGTTTGCTCATATATCCCATTCCTTGAGAAATGGGCTTATCATTTTTTTTTGTTTTAGTATTGGAACTACCGTGTCATGTTTGTGATGTTAGAAAATGCCATAGGCAATTTTTTTCTTTTTCGTATTGTGACCTTTTTTTTTTTTTATCATGTATATCTAAAGTTTTCAATGTGATTCATTTCACTTTTATCCCTTTCCATTTCGAAAAGTCAAATTATGCTCATTTTGATTTTGCTCTTAAATTATGCTGATTTTGATTCCTCTCTGAATTTGATTTGTCTTGCAGGCAAGCAAAGGATGCCTTGAAAATACTCAAGAAGCGACTGGGCAGCAAAAATCCTAAAATCCAACTCCTAGCTCTTTTTGTTAGTATTTTCAAACTTTCTAGACTTGGCTCATTTTTTTAAATTAATTTTACATCATGAGCTGCACGCATCATGACATTGCTACATGATTGCTCTAACATTCTCTATATTGTCTCAATTGCCTTTAAATTTGTATGGTGTACATCTCTGAAATTGCGGTTGTTGATAGATGTTGAGTTGAATGGCTATGTTGCATGATACAGGCATTGGAGACACTAAGCAAAAATTGTGGTGACAGTGTGTTTCAGCAAATCATTGAACGTGATATCTTACATGATATGGTTAAAATAGTAAAAAAGAAGGTGGCTGCTTTCTCTTTTTACCAGTGCTATGAATTTCCCTTCTCCTGTTCCCATCTCATTTTTTCTTCTTGTGAAATTGAGCAGCCTGATTTAAATGTGCGAGAAAAGATACTTCTTCTGATAGATGCATGGCAAGAAGCTTTCGAGGGACCAAGAGGAAGGTATCCTCAATATCATGCTGCATATAATGAACTAAGGGTAATTGATTTCTCCACCTTTTAGAAGTTCTTCTCAGTTTCCTTTTATTTTGGAGCCAGCAGTTCTACTGAGAATTGTTATAATTAGAATTCCTATGAGTCTCATACCTTTTGGTTCATGTTTCCTTCCCAGATCAATACATTCTAGTGAATGATGGATGTAATTCCTGGTTTTAATGACTGGAAAGTTAAAAGGCTGTTCTCAATTGCCATAATGTGTCAATGATCTAAAATTTCCTTTTTTTACTCGTCATTCCATAACTCAAGAGTGTGTGAGTTTTGCCATCGATTTTAAACTCTATTCCTTTTGAAGCTGATCAGCTTTAGGTGGCTGATTTAAGATCAGAAATCATATTATCAACCTTCACTTCCTTTATGTGTTCATGAAGCTTTATTTCATTATGCTTAATGTTGGATACCTGGCAGTCTGCAGGGGTTGAATTTCCACCTCGAGCAGAGAACAGTGTACCATTCTTTACTCCTCCCCAAACACAGCCTATAGCTGATGTACCTTCAGCATATGAAGATGCTGCTATTCAAGCCTCTCTGCAGTCTGATGCTTCTGGCCTCAGGTAATGCTTCGACTGTTTGGACTTTCATTTCTTCAGCTCATTCCCCAGCTTAGGGTTAAATAGGTCTATTAATAAAGGTACTTATGGTTTTCCATTTATTGTGCCATAAATAGGCATTTGAGTACATTAGGATTCTTGCATAATGTTGACTGAGTACTACATCAGCTGTTATCTTCTTTCCCAATTAACGTTTTAATTTCTAGCTTGCTAATGTATCCCCATTTTTAAATGAAAACACTATGACTGGGTTGGAATTTAGTTCGTAATCAATCTTTTATGCAAGAATATATTGTAAGTGCACTTGCATGACCTATGCATAAGCGATAGGCACAAGTGGCAATAAGCATAAGGGAACTAATTTAAAACTGCTTAGTTGTAGGATGATTCTGATCGTGCAATTCAGTCCTAAATAATGGAAGTCTCATTAATGTTGCATTTCTTCATCTGCCTTTTGCTTTCTATCTCTTATTATACTGGTTGGTCCTGCTGGTGTAGGGATTAATGATTAATTAATAGTAGATCTTTTTACCTTGGTATTTTTTTTAATATATTTTGCAGCTTGCATGAGATTCAAAACGCTCGTGGACTAGCAGATGTGTTAATGGAAATGCTTAGTGCCATGGATCCCAAAAACCCTGAGGTAAAATATAGTTTTTGTCCCATGGAAATTTTGTTCTAGCAAAGCATGTTGCTAAGTTCAGAGGCTATGTGGTTGTTGAAATTTCCCTGGTTCTGAGCATGAGCGGGGTCTCTGTACTATGTCAGTGCTTCATGGATTGAGATATTAAACCTTAATGCACACCAATGTATATGAAGTTCTGAATTGAAAGAAAGGGGATGGAAAAACTCCATACTTGTCAAGATAGGAAGGATACACTTTCGATACTCAATAATCAATTGCCAAAGGATAAAAGTAATTTATGATCCCTCAAGTTCAGCATTCTGTCAAATTTACTCCCTACTTTATTTCTGATCAAATCAAACCCTTTCCTTCCAATTGACCAGTGGTTGTATAACGGTCTCCATTTTGTGGAGGTTTAATTTGACCAAAAATAAAATAGATGGGTTGATTTGACCAAATGTCTAAATTTGAGAGACCATAACTGTCAAAGCTGAAATCACTTTCACAATAATATGGAGCAGGCTGCACAGAGAACACTGATAAAACCCTAAAACACTTAGGAATGAGGATTCTTAAGAGGATGCATAACTACAATGTTAACAAAAGTTACTTTTACCAACTATATAAATAGGATAAAACTAAATTTCTAAATAGTAAAATAAATTAAACTCCGATCAATCAAATAAAAGTAAATAATCAAACAATAGATGTAGAAGTCTTGTCTTGTTCAGTTTTCTCTTGTGCTCTCTGTTTGAGGTGGAACTTGCACATATCAATGCTTCAACTTCTCATCTGGATAGCAACTTCAAAGAAACTGCATTTTTTTGCAACATTTGGATAATATTTCTGTATTGTTATTGTTGGATATTTTGGCAGGGTGTAAAGCAAGAAGTGGTTGTCGACCTTGTTGACCAGTGCCGTTCTTACCAAAAGCGTGTCATGCTTCTTGTTAACAATACAACGTGAGAATTAGGTCTTTATGTTGCTTTTCCAATTTCTGCTGCAGATAATTCTGACAAATATAGTGCTCTTTCAGAGACGAGGGGCTTCTATTTCAGGGACTAGCACTGAATGATGACCTGCAGCGGGTACTCCGTCAGCATGATGATTTTGCGAAAGGAATCCCTGGTGTGGGAGAAAGGGAAATGGAAACTCCAGTTGTGCCTCTTGCTAATATTAACCATGAGGATGATGAGTCGGAAGATGATTTTACGCAGCTGGCGCACAGGTAATGTACTGAAGATTTCTCTCCCCTGCCACTTACAGTATTTTCTTATGCCATGCTCATTGTTCTGTGTGGTTTGATGGAGGATTCTTACTGGGTTTACCCATGGAACATGCCTTGACAAATTTAAGATGCAAGTTCTCACCATTGGATGGTATAAACATTTCAGCAAGAGAGTGTTTTGGCGAAACAAAAAGTCATGGGGATACACATTTGCATGTGTGGATGTCCACTCCTTAGACTTCTTTTCTTTTACTACATGCCACTGCTTAGTCTTATTCAGCTGTTAAAAAGCTTTGGAAACCTGACTATCGTGTTGTTTCATGATGTTTTTGCCCCTCTCATTTTGGTTGGGAAGTATGTTTGAGGTTACTGAGCATGAATCATATTAATGAACCATCAGATTTCTGATCTTAAAACATAGTGACTGTCAAAGGAAAGGAGGGAAAAGTTGGTATAATCAAATTCTAATAAGCTGGTGTAATCATGCCACCACAGGTCATCAAGAGATAATTCACAAGGACTGGGCCAGAAACCAGTCAGTGTTAGGACTCAACCAGGACCAGTCAGCCCATTTCTTCCTCCTCCTCCCTTGTCAAAGAATCCAGTCAACAAGGAGACGGGCATGATTGATTATCTCAGTGGTGATGTCTACAAGTCTGAAGGATCCCCTCAAATATCAGAACCTACACCCTTTAAAGTCCCAATGCATTCCAACGTAAGCTCATCGCCACCATATTCTCCAACGGTATCGGCCTCATCTCCTCCCTCCAGTGCTGTGAACTCTTCTCCTGTGCTAACTGGACATCCTGTGTTTGACGAACCAGCTCCATTAAGCCAATCTGGTGAACGGCTGCCCCCAGCTCCTTGGGATGCACAGCCCGCTGGATCTCTTCCACCACCGCCTTCCAGGTATAATCAAAGACAGCAGTTCTTTGAGCATAATATCGGTGTTGTAGGTGGTGCTTCTCATTCAAGCAGCGGATCTGGTTCTTCTTATGACAGCTTAGCTGTTCAAACCCAAAATCTCTCTCTTAATTCGTCTACCCCTCCAAAACAAGCAAAACCAGAAGATGCACTCTTCAAAGACCTGGTTGATTTTGCAAAATCCAAGTCATCTTCATCGTCCAAACCCAACAACAGGTCATTTTGAGGGAGTGAGTTTTTGGTATAGTTCATCCGTGTTGGTACAGTTTCTGATTGCTTTTGGATCATCAGGTTTGCATCAGACCATGGGATTGATTGCCTGTTTACTTAATAAAAGTCCGGTTTAAACTTTGGCTTATGTCATCTATGCTGTTTAGCAGAGGTTTATGTTGAGAGGAGATCATGAACTGCATGCTGAATTAATTTTAGTACACAAGTATTTAGAATGTGTTTGTATCATATTGTTGCGCTCACATCCCAGCAGCTTGTGTTTTTATTTTCAAAATTTTAACCCCATTCTTCGTTGTATTTTTCTTTATTTTTTTTTTGTCCACTCTCATATACAGTATATACTTCTCACGTAATATTAGCAGTTTTACATATCCAACGTTGTTATAATCCGTCGGTGAGAAGGGTGGGTGGTTCTGTGCGGTGGTTGCGTTGACTGGAGGCCTTGGCGCAATAATAATGTTTAATATTTTGTGATTTTAATTCGTGGATCAATTTGGTTGAAGTAAAATTCACTAGCGATCATGCAGTATCTCGAGAGCTACTCTTGATCTCTGCATCTCTCTCGAATACAATTTGCTCGGATGGTGGCTGAATATCATTAGCTCCAGCGCAGTGCCAAATGAAATGGCCGAGAAATCAGCCAGCAGCGCGCTAATTTCAGTAATTTGACACTGTTGGCTGCTTCTCTTTCCCTGCACGTTTCTACTTTTAGTGTAAATGATTGTGGTTATCAATGATTATTTTTCCATATCCTAAGTTTGTTACCATTATTTGATGCTTAAAGATTTTGGATTAAATATCATAGCCGAAGGCTTGATTATTGGTTATTCATTGGATATCTATTACCCAAACATTTAATGCTCAAAGAAGCCTAACTAATAAGGTTGAGAAAAACATCTCCGATTGGAAAACCAATAGCGTTTCCCCATTAAACTTATCTATTATATAATTCAAAATAATTAAAATAAATAATAAATGATAAAAATACAGTAAAAGATACCTTTTCAATTGCTTTTGACAGAGGATATGACGTAGATGAATCATAGGTATAACTAGTTTTTTTTTTTCGCACATTATGTCATGCAGGTTAGTTTTTTTTTTACATAAAAAAATATATCTAAGCAATAATAAAACTTAGGTTAACTTAACTAACATGCGACTTAAGATACTCCATGTAATGGAAAGTGAAAAAACATAAAGCTCTAAGGATGAAATTAAAAAAAATTTAATTTTTAAAAAGAAACGTCGAAGAAAAAACCCGAGTCAACACAGGTTCACTCTACTAACCCATCACCCACAACATGAGATCGTAATAAAAAAATATTGATTTTTTAAAAATAACCTAGAAATAAATAAATAAAACATTGAAAAAAAAAACAGAATCAACCAACGTTAACTTGACTAACCTGAGACCTGGAATAACCTCAAAGAAAAAAAAGTGAAAAAAATAAAAAAGTTTAAGGCCCAATAGCCTAATGTTAAATGATAAAATTAAAAAAAAAATATTGAAAAAAAAATCCGAGTCAACTTGAGTTAAGTTAACCAACTTGTGACTTGAGATAACCCCATAAAAAAATCAGAAATTTCAGTGCCTAATAACTTAATGTCAAATGATGAAATTGAAAAAACATAATTTAAAAAATACCTAAAAAAATATATTGAAATTAAATAGGCCTAATATTTGAAACTAGTGACTTGTGTCATGAGACTGCATTGTAAAAGATATAAAAAAAATATGAACAAAATTATCCATCATTAAAAATTAAAAAAGAAAATAAATAGCAATCAAAACAATAAGGACTTCATCTAGTGTAAAAACTAATGAAATAAAATAATGATGAATTAAATTAAAAAATAAAAAAAAATAATTAAAAAAATAATGAGGATCAAAATTATATAAAAATTAAATAAAATAAAACACTGACATTTGTTTCAGAGACACGGGTTATAATGAAAAACTTTCGTAACTTTCTCATGTTTATCTGCATTGTAGAAATCTGGTCAATAGAATTCATTTTATGGTCAAACAAAAACATAAGTTTTAGATAGATAGAAGTGTTTTTTAGTTTAAAAAATTTAAAAACATTTTTCATAAAGGATCTAAAAACTAAAGTAATATAATACTTCATTATTCTTATACATATATATATAAACAATAATATATTAATAAATAATTTAAAATATAATATTATTAGAAAATAATACATTACTAATATAATTATATAGAAAATAATATATTAGGATATATTAATATACAATATTATAATATATTAATTTGATATATTAGTGCATATAATACTTTAATTTAGATAATATTGTTAGAAAATACATTTGAATACAAAATATGTTATATCATACAATAATTATACATTTTAAATCATATAAATTACGTATAAAATTAGGATACGATAGAAAAAAAATTATTTTCAATTTTCTCCAAACACCAAAAAATAGTTATATGTCTATAATATTATATGTATAGGTACATTTTATAAAATAAACTATATATAAATATATTATATAGTAAATTCTTTTTTTCTACCATTACACTTTTTATATCTCATTCTTTTCTTGTAAATGAGCAAATAATTACATTTAATGTTCTATATATGTTAGATAAACCTAAAAAAATTTAAAATATTAACAAGTGATTTTTTAGCTCATTTTCATGGCATAACTAAATATTAAAAAATATTTTTTAATTTATTTTTCATGACATTGCAAAAAAAAAGAAATTCACTTTTTTAAAAAATATTTTCTATTAAAATAATTTTTTTAAAAAAACTATTTTTCAATAAATAAACAAGTCCTAAAAATATATTTTATCCAACAAACACAAACTTATTAAAATCACACGAAAAAACAAAACACTAACTTGATATTTTTTCAATTCAAAAACACTTTTAAAAAAAATAAAAATACATCACCAAAAAACACACCTCTTTCTCTCACCATGACAAGCATTCATAAACATGACGATAATTAACAAAGTAAACCTGCATGTTGGATTCAAAATGAAGCAATAATGTTTTCCTATTTTTTACAACCGAAGGCTTCACCAAATCAAGTTCAGTACTGCATAATAAAGCAAACCCTGTAGGTTGGATTCAAAATCATTGCTATCACTTCTTAGATTTACTCATAATTTGTTTATGAATATGTCTCTTACGCCTCGACCAACTTTCAGATCGAGAGAGAACTGTTATGATAAATATTCCAACTAAACCTGAGAGAGGGTAAAATTAAGGCACAACGAAGACTGGCAAGAAACCTTAGATTTAATGCTCACGCATATCTGTAGATGTTAGATGCATTGATCATGAGATTTTGTGAGTGCAATGCCCTAATTAAATTGACAGCATTAAGCAATCAAAGGACTAGCTGATGATCAAATAATTAAACATAGGAAACTAAATTATTTTTCACTAATTATTTTTTTCTTCATATATAGTTTACATTCCTTTATAATTTTATATATCACACACACACACACACCAATATTCTTCACTAGTTCATGACCATATCGAGACTTGCATTATATTAAATTACGTCACCGAGAAATATCATTACCAAGTAAAGAACAAATTTTAAGGCTTTGCTATGTTATTTTCCTCACTTTGAGGTGTAGTTTGGTGTTAATTACGAGATTTTTAATCCATGATGATAAAGGATGCTTTGTTTTTGGGTTTATTATCACGCCGGTCGACTGTCTATCTAGAATAAGTCTTCCTTTGTTCATGCACGAAGAAATATATATATTTTGATTCTAGATAGTTGTGTTAGAGATTAAATTTTGTTTGATGAAATCATGCTCTAATACTATGTTTAAACAATTTAAATTAAACAAAATAAATAAAAAATAAATAAATAAACTAGGATTTCATTAATATTGCACAATCAATTTATTCTAAAAAAAATTGTGTTAGTCTAAATATAAAGATTATATATAGATTAAAATAAAAATATTATTCTATTCTTAATAAATAAAACAAAATAAAATATATTTCATAACAGCAATAATAAATCTCTCAGTTGAGGTTTCCACAGAGATCTAAACCGTCCTTCAGGTATTAATCTGACACATGCTAAGACATAAGCATAAACCTATCAGTTTCAGTGGTTTATGTAATTAGATGGAGCTTTATTTCTTGGAGTAACAAGAAACTAAAAGATTCGTCAAACGTTTTACAGAAAGAAATTAATTAGAGAAATTGACTCCTTCCCCATGATTAATCATCCACTTCATACTGAAATTTTTCATAAAACCCTTCATTTCTACACCATAATTTCACAGAGGAAGAAACAATAAATATGAAGAGTTACGGAAACGTTACGGGAATGAAAGATGCATGGCTAACTCTAGCTGCAGGTCTTGAGAAGGTAAGGAGAAGCACTATGGCCTGCAAGCTTCAATTTTTTGTAAAGAAGGTTAAAAATTTTGCGTTTAATGCTTCCTCTGACTGGCGGCAAAAGGATTCTCTTCTTGTCATTCCTTCTGGCAACTACTGCTCTTTGGGATAGATTTGTTAATCCCATGATCTCAGATATTATTATCCTTCTGTCCATTTCGAGGGAGGGAGGGAGAGGGAGAGAGTTTGCGTGAGTTATTTATTTAGTTATCTCAAGGCCCTGTGTGGCAATATGCTACACATGCTAGCTAGGGTAGGAACCTTCCTCCCTCTTTCACACTTTAACTTCATAAACAGTTCAGATATATAGCTGCCAAAACACTTTTTTCTTGTCACAGTAGGTGATTGTTATTTGGTACGGATGATGTGTCTAAGGCAACAAACGAAGCTTGAGTGTGCATGATTCTCAAATTGGAAGATGTCGGTCGTTAATTAGTATGGTCTCAGGCAGACGGTACGTAGTGCACTTCTCAAACCCAAGAACAAATTCGATATTTAGGACCACATCAATCCGCAATATGCATGGTTTGGATGAGCAATGAAATTTCATAAAAATTCTAGCTAGCCCATAAAAAACATGCAGCTATGAATAAATTAACATTGCTATTAAGCATATATGCATGTGGACTATAAAATAAGAGGCAAATTATGTGTGTCGGTGTGTGTGTGTGTGAGTGAGTGAGTGAGAGAGAGAGAGAGAGAGCACTCTTCTCTCGTTGTAGTAGATAGCTATCTAAGTACTCAAGTCCAGGGTTCACGCATACACATATAGGAATGGAGATGGAGTTTAATTAATTCAAAGACTATATATAGTACTGTTCTGGAAACAAATTACTGATATAAAGGATTAATTGAGAATTAATTGGTGGGAGGAGATTGGAAGCTTGCTAATCCTTTTCTCGAACGGAATAGCACAAGTTTCAAGGCACGCTCGTCACCAAACCAAAACCAAACTTATTTGGGAAGGAACTGATCAGAGGGCGAATGCATATATCATGCGTCATGCTTCCATCATAATGAGTAGCTAGAACCCTCTCCAGAATATTTGCAAAGAAGATGACGACTTATTCCTCTTGCTGTAACTTTCAGAGCTTGGAAGAGACTGCTAAAAATCCCACGCTTGATGCATCCTCTGGCAGGTGGCAGTAGGACCATTCTCTTTATGCCAGTACTCCTCTTCCTAAGCTCTGTATTAATGTTATTGCACTTAATCATCATTTCATTCTCCATGTATCTAATCTATATCCACGTCTCTACGTTTAAACTTTAGATGGGTGCCAAAAGGGTAAGTGTAAAGGAGATGAACGTGCAGGGGACAACTGGAGAGTCCGAGGAAGCAGATTTATAGTCTTCGTATAATGTCTTATTTCTTGTATGTATGATGTTTTTCTGATTATTGTAATATCTAATGAGATATAATTAGTTGGAGGATCTCCATCAACGCGTCCAAGTCATAAATTAATAGTCATCATTTATGATTCCAATTGACGTAGAATTTGTAACAATTTTCATAGATTCTCCCTCGATCTAGCTATTTCCAGCATTGGTTTCATCAAAGTCGTGTGAAGAGGATGTGACTTAAATTGGAACATTCCAATACATGATCACAGATGTGGTATTTTGCCAAGGGGAAAACACCAAAATCGCAGATCTTTTTCTTTCATTCAAATTAATTCCGGTCGTGATCAGCTAAATTATTTGGAAAAGAATTAACCTTGTCTTAATTATAATATAGACAGTCTCAAGACCTTCACGTGATACACGCAAGAAATACGTGTTGATGGTAATGCAGATAACATATTCTATTTTGTAGGATGTCCATTGTGTCACAGTCTCAGCCGGCGACAAGACATTTCTGTTATTCCAATATCTATGAATGTACTTACAATCAAAACAGTTAATTAACAAGAAATTGACTTGATGATTTTGATTATTTAATGTTATTTTGATTACCTCGAGATAATTTAATATATATATATATATATGATCGATTGTCTGGGTCCTTGAGAGAATTTTAAGTTTTAAACTTTGTATACAATATAAGCTCTTTAATATTATATGGTCTTAACGATCAAACAGTTTGCAATCTCGAACTCTTGCAAGATTTTTCGTGGAAGAACATAAATAGTGAAAGCTAGCCAATGGAATAGGTACAGGTAGGTAATGATTGAGAGTGCGGTAACAATTATTTTTCAAAGTGTTTTTCTCTTGAAAATACATAAAAATAATATTTTTTTATTTGTTAAAAATTATTTTTTATATCAACACATCAAAACGATTTAAAAACACAAAAAAAATTTAAGCAAAATAAAAATTTCAAAAATCACAAAACACGATTTCATCCATAAAAACAAACGACCCTTGTTTATTCAATTTTTTGGGAGTGGATGCCAACATTATCCTCGACATTCATGGCAAGCAAACATATGATGAGACAATCTACGTTCAAATATGGCAGTGACCCGTTAATATCATCCTCGTGATTTAGAGACTGTTTGAGAGTATGATAGTTGTTACTTTTCAAAATATTTTTTGTTTAGAAATGCATCAAAATAATATATTTTTTATTTTTTAAAAATTATTTTTGACACTAACACATCAAAACGATATGGAAACATAAAAAAATTAAATTTAAACCAAATTTGTTTTTTGAAATTTTATGGAACGTGGTTTGCATCGTGTTCCCAAACGGTGCCTTAACCATGACCCTCCTCGAAATGTTCACAAATTCTAAATAAGGCCTGAGTTTTAAGGATTATTTTCAAATAGCTCCTCAAAGTTTCAAACACCTACCCCCAAGTTTAATGTATATCTGGAAAGAATACAGAGCAGCCTCGTCAAATTTATCTCTACTTTTTGTTTTGTACCCCTCATTTTATTTTGGTTTTCATTTATATCCTTCATCACATTGTCAGTCCCTAAGGGGCCAAAATATTAAAAGGTCCAAGTAATTCTGAACTATCTATGTTAACCACTCACGATGTATACTAATCACTCCTCTCCAGCATTGTTATGACAGAGCATGCAGGACCAGGACCTTACTGGGAGAGAGCGATGATCAGAGAGGACCGAATAGGACTCCAATTTTAGTGTTTTAATCACGAAGCGACTAAGACTTCACCCAGCCTTAGCCAAATTAACAAATGTTATGAGCAGCACAAGAATATTGTCAATTAATATTTCCAATGAAAGAAATGAGTTACTTGCAAAAGAATCAACCGTCCCTCAAACAATCATTGTTCTACTGCAACTTCAACTTTGGTGTCTGTATGTTATGTAAGCAGAGTCCTTTCAACTCTGGCCATGGAAATTCGCCTTTGAGATTATGCTGCTTATGGAGAGAGCACATCAAAGAAGGAAGGCAAAAAGAGTTTGGAAAATGGACTTTGGTCATCCCGACTTTCTTGAAATACGTGAACTAGCCTTGCTCGCCACAGAAAAACCTCGCTGATCCCGTGGTCGCCCCTGATAAGTCGATCAGTAAATTATCACTTTCACTTGCGTGTACAATTCAAGTACAATCTATAATTTCCAATAATCCCAAAAAAACAAAAATAGCCTGGATTAGATCAAATGCGTTTTTAAGATTTTCGGTGCTACTTGAGGGGATTGTTGTTCGTTAAAGGTCATGCAAGTAAGGGCATTTCTCGTTTTCAAGCAGAATGAGGGTAATATTAATTGGTCATTGATGTAAAACTGCTCCTGCAGCCCATGGGTGGCTAGTTTAGATTTTACCTGAGCAGCATCCTTCAATGGCCCCCAACACTCCAATCGGTTGTACTTGGGTAATCTAGAATGGAAATATACCCAAACTAAAGAATCCTTTAGCTCAGGATGTTTTGTGAAAAGTGCCGCATCTCCATCTAACACAGCTTCAAGTACCTGACTTGAACATACCTTAGAAATGGTGGAGAAGACTAGTGTATGCAATAGCCCAAAGATTTGTCCAAATAATTCTGAAGTACACAAGGAATTGCACACGAGAACACTTACCAAAGGCATTTCCTTTGAGAATATGTGGTATCTGAACTCAGCGGCAAGGTCTAACAAGAGATTGGGACCGCTCACATAGCAATGGGCATGCAGAGCCAATTGTCCTTCTAGTTTCTTCCATTCAACAACCACATCATCCTTGCTATACCAACCTCTTAGCTGAATATACACGATGGGCAGCCCACAATCACCGCCAGTTAGATAGTCAAACTAAGTGAGCAATTTCATTTTCTTACACAAGAGTCCCAAACACAATTTTTCTAGTCCAAAAATAAGGAAAGGAAAATCATATGAACCCACCTGATCTAGGTTGATGACATTGGAGATGATTAAGGTTAGGTCTGCTGTGAAGTCACAATGAGACAAGATATAGGTTCGAGGGATGATCGCAGAGTATTGATTCATCTCTTCGCCCATCAAGACAACTTTCAGCTTTGAAGCTTCAAATTTTGCTGGAGGACCCAAAAGTCTAACTGCCTGATGACACCAAATAGGCAGTTAGTCAACACCAACGATTGGTAGAACGAGCCATTGTAACCTCTAGCAAAAGAAATCTTGCCTTGTAAACAGAAAATGAAAACATGACTTGAAATGAAGTAACTGTTGTATAGACTCAATCTAAGTAGACCAAACCAATCAGATTATTTAGGCTCATAGCACTAATCAGTGGTAAGAAGAGGGGCTAGCTGCTTCACTTGGCAATCTGATCAGTCTGCTCGTGACAATGTTTCCTTCGAAATGAATTGAAAACTACTGTAAATTTTAAAGTACTTGATTTGCTCGTCTTGCATCATCAGAGTGAGACAGAACTGAATGGCTCTGCTTGGCGGGGAACAAGTGAATCATTTTTCTTACACAAGTGAATTCACGAGATGAAGAAAAGGCGAAATCATGAAAATCTAGCCAGTAATGCCAGTATATCTAAACCAATTATACATTATATGACAACGCCACTACACATACTGCACATAGACCTAGTGAAGAGACGGAGGAAAGGAGAAACCTCGGAGACCAATGTGTTATAGGAAGCCCTGCTGTTGTCAATGGAGGAAAGAACGGTAGGTTTGGTCACTTTAGATGATAGCTTGGTGATGTTGTTGATGGAGAAATATCGCATGTGTGGTGATGGTGAGAAGGCGTAGTGAGCACAATGACAGGCCATGGGACATGCATAACAAGTTCTTTCTTTTCTTCATCTTTCACTTCTCACCATTGTCTTCTCTCCAAACTTACCTTGAAAGAGCGAAAAGGATAGAGAGACTAGTTTTGGTCATGTGGACTGGGATTCTCAGACCCCACGTCCAGAAATCTTTATCAAGCTATGCTTGAACTCAATACTTCTCGAAATAAATAAATAAATAAATAAAAATGCTAGTAATTGGAATCTTTTTGGTGAACTGTAATTAGTAGTGGTATAGGGACTTCACAATTAAAAAGAAACGGTGATCGGTGATGGAATGGGATGTGGTGACAAGTCAGCATCACTGATTGAACATTTGAGTAGTTTTGTGGTAATGCTATAACGTTGCATCATTAGTCCTGTTTGTTATTTTGCTGTAAATAGAGGTTGAGGAAATTATTTATTTAAAATTAATTTTTTTATCATTTTGATATTAAAAGTATTATTTTAATATATTTTCAAATAAAATATAATTTAAAAAACAACTATGAACACTGTTTATTACGCTTCACTTGATAAGTCATACCCAACGACCTAACATATGGCCACGCTCTCAAACCTGAATTTTATCTTTTAGCCCATTGGGCTTAACATGAACTTTATTGATCTCTCCAGTTAAGCCCATTATCTATTCGCCAGGTAACAGCCTAGAGAATTTAAGGCTTATTTTCGTCACACGTGGAGAAGCAGAAGCTTTCGTATACTTCGAACCTGAGTCCAGAAAGCTTAAAGCCCAAATCCAGAGTGAAATGATCAAGATATAATTTTCTTTCCCAATAACAACGACACGCCACAGGGCCGCAGTAGTCTTTTTGTTTTGGGCCTAAACCCAACAAACTAAAAAATACATAGAACTCGTACGGGTAGTGCTACCCTCCTACATCAGCTACTGATGGATCATGGAGCCCTTTTTAGTTTTTACCGCTCGAAAGTCTTTCTTTCGTTCTTTCTTTTCCGAGGTCTGAATTTATAATTACGCAGGTCTGAATTTCCTTGCTCATTTAAAATATTTTTCACTAGATTCTCGTAACAAATCGCGCCAGGGAAAAAAAATAATCAGGAAATAAAGATTTAAGAGAACCAATGATATCCTTTTCTTCTCGTGGAAAATAAGCTATTTAAATATATTAATAAACATCGTTTTTTTAAGGCAAAAGTGATGGTTTTCTTTTCAAGGATTAAATTGTTTTTTCCTTTTTTTTTTTTAAGAGAGGAGACCGAGTGTTTCATTTTTCAAAAAAGTAAAGGGAAACTTTATATTCTTGGAGGGCCAAGCACATGCAAGTAAGAAATTTTGAGCAACGAACGAATTGTTTAACATTTTCCAGGGGATCAAATTGAAACACTTTAGAAAAGGAACCGAATATTTAAATATTATCAAGGTGGAGGACAAGATAACTTTGACTCTGTTGCCCTCTTTAATCAGTCCTCCTCGGAGATGGAATATCTTATCTTGCTCGAACTAACCCTTTAAAATTAAATAATATAAATAATAATAAGTTAAAAAATTATTTTTGATATTAACACATTAAAATAATATAAAAATATTAAAAATATATAATTTAAATTAAAAAAATTTTAAATTTTTTAAAAATATTTTTAAAACGAAAAAAAAACCCTTTAATCAGTCTCCTCGGAGGTTGAATGTCTTATCTTGCTCGAACTAACCCCTTAAAATTAAATAATATAAATAATAATGAGTTAAAAAATAAAAAAAAGACAATTATCACGCGTTAAGATTTTTAAAAAATAGTCAACTTAACCCAACCAATATACTCTATAGTCAACTTGATATAACTACTCTCTTTCTTTCTGTCTTTTCATTATTTTTTTCTGTCTTGTCGCTTTGCCTCTCTCGTTCCTTCATCTCCTTATCAACCCGTATGCCTCAACGTAAGCATCGATTCCTTCCTCTCATCTTATAAATAAAAACCTCAACTTGATTTTAAGAAACCTCCACCATACTCATGTCAATTCAACCTAAGAAAAAAATAATTGAAAACCCTGTAAACTCTCTCTCAGGTCAACTGTGTCCCTCTCCCCCTTCCGATTTTTGATTTTGACACAGCATCTGATCACCTTGTTATTTCTCTTTTGAATCTCTGTGCTGTTTTTCTTTGTTATAACTTTCTTTGATATTCGATTGCCGATTTTAAGCTCAGTTTTTTTGTGGTTTCGCTTTATTTTTTCACTCATTGTTTCTTGTAATTAGTTATTATTAAATTTTTTTTTGAGTTTTTATTATTAAGTAATTATTATAAAATTAGGATTATACATGACAACGTTTTGGCTGCTGAGACGTGTTGTTGGAGGTGCTGTTCTACCGTCCGCTATTACTCAAAGTTGTCAATTCCATTTCGGTAGATGTTTTGTTTTTTCAATTGGAATGGAATGTTTCAGTTTTGGAGTGTTTCGGCGTGCCGTTTCGGGGTTGTACTGTTCATATATATATATTCAACAAACATAATTCAAATTCAAGATAAATTAATTATAAATTATGCAATACAAACACAATGTCAAACAAATATAATTTTAAAATTTAAAATATTTCTAAATAGTCAAGATTAAATAGATCTTTAACTTAAAGTAATTCAACTTAAACAAAATATCAAAATATTATGAAAGTAAAATGTTTTAACACAAA
>Ga0307518_10001167_pt1 | contig 19767 bp, 8 predicted proteins | sample 25_EM_MG_FD_203889 | JGI IMG/M metagenome (GOLD analysis project Ga0307518, IMG submission 203889) | Populus trichocarpa ectomycorrhiza microbial communities from riparian zone in the Pacific Northwest, United States - 25_EM | ecosystem: Host-associated > Plants > Roots > Unclassified | place...
ATATAAAGCAGAAAGAAGGGTGAAGTTTCTATATATATATATTTTTTTTTTTTCTGGTCTATAGGTTTTTGAATCTGAAACTTCACCCTTCTTTCTGCTTTATATATATATATGTTAGAAACGGGATGAACTAGCAAAGTTTGCTATTGATCTCCTCTAATCCTGTTTTGAATTTGAAACTTCACCCTTCTTTCTCAAACCCATATACCATTTTTTGTGTTTTTCAATTTTTGTTCATTGAAATGATTTAATTTAGACTATACAAGTCATTTTTATTCCATTTACAATAAAATAAATCAAGTCATAAAAACTCAAGCTTAATTACACCTAATAATTAAATCACACCAACGCATATAATTTATCATTTTGATTGACATTTAATGGGCTCCACTATTATGTGTACTTTTCTGGACCCTTTTATAGTCGTTTTCAAATTAATGGATGAAAATCATGCATGTTCCATCAAGATTCAATATCTCGTTAAATTAATCGATTTACTTTCCTTTTTAGTGTTTGAGCTTTTTATTTCCTACCCTACAATGGAATGAATCGCTCCATCCAACTGCCCGTGAGAAGTTGTTTGGAATTGTGTTTATCCCTGCATTTAGTTGCCTTTTAAAAATATGTTTATAATAATAAAAATATTAAATTAATGTTTTTTTAATATTTTAAGTTGTTTTGATTTGTTGATATTAAAAACAAAAAAAATATATGAGAAAAAAATATTTTAATATATTTTTAAATAAAAAATATTTTAAAAAGTATTTTATATTATAATACCAAACATATTAAAAATTATTGTGTGTTACCTGGTGTATCCATTGTAAACATGGTGAGAAGACTCCAGTCAATCCATTTTTATATATAAAAACAAAAAAAACAAAGTTTAATATGATTAAAAAAAACATGAGGAAGCAGATTTACTAATTCGACCAAATATGCTAAAACTTTAGGAACCACTCATGAGAAGTTAATTTGTAAACAAACATATATCAGAATTCGCCTGAAAAAAACAGAAGAAGAAGAGTTGAGCTTAAGCGTCCATTTGCAACATTCGTTTTGCAGAAAATGTTTTTCTTCATGTGAGAATTCTTGAAAAATATTTACCTTATTAATTATTTTTTTATTATTAAATGCATTGAGAAGAATATTTTTTCTATAAAATAAATTATTTTTCATGAATGATTTTTAAATCATAAAATGAGAAAATTATGACGTCAATTATGGAAGTATTAATGATGGTTGTGGTTAATGGTTATGGTGATAGTATTTATGTTAGTGATTATAATAATGTTGATAGTAGTAGCTATTGTCGTAGAATGATGATTGTTGTCATATACGACATCTCGGCAAACTAAACATAAAAATAAAAAATAAAAGTTGTCACTTTATTTTATGGTAACTAAGAATCCTAAATAATTTTTAGTGTAATGGGCAAGGGGATGGTTATGTAATAGAAAAGATAAATATCATTATATACATCTTAATATCACCATATACATCTTACCTAAAATAAGTTGCATTGTGTTTGTTTTTAATGATAAAAATACTTGTTGTGCTATTATAAAGTTTGTCTAAACTAGTAATTATTATAAGATAATTATTTGAAATTTAAACCTGACAATAAGATTCAATCCTCACTTTTAAAATACAAGCATTAAACTTAAGATTGATGAATGATAAATAGACTTTGCACCTACTTTCCTTGATTATATCCAAAATGATCCTAAAGGCCTCTACTTAGTAAAATCACATTGATCCAACCCAAATCCACTCACAACATGAGGAGAAGTATATTGAAACCTAGAAAAAATGACCAAGTATATTTACAAGAAAGCAAAGTTTCTACTCTACAAGTACAAAACCTTTTAAAGGATTTTACCATACTCTGACCAATTCTTCAATTAAAAAAAACAAAACTTTATATTTTTTTAAAAACCATGAAGTTTCAACTCCTTGTGAATATAACCATTTTAGGGATTATACCATCCACGGGTTGATTTTTTGTTAAAAGGAGAAAAACTTTTTTTTTAATTTTCTAAAGAAACCACTAAAGTTTCAACTTCTCGTGAACAAAATACTTTTAAGGATTATACCATCTAAGGGTTGATCCGAGTTGATTAGATAATATTTTTTATTTATTTGTTTTTCAATGTTTATTTATATTAAAAAATAAAAAAAATATGTTTCTATAAAACAAACATACCTTAAACCTTATGTCTTAGGCCTATCATGCACACAAAGCACAAACCAAACTTGAACCATGATTAAATTTGATGACATTAGGTTTAACAATCAAATTTAGACTATGCCGAGGTTACTTCTCAAGTTACATTGCAGGTCGAACCTAATATTTTTAATGTAAAACAAATGCCAAGGTTTTGGGCTTTTTAGTCCAGGCTCAAGAGCCTGGGCCTTGCTTTTTGAAAAAAATAATATGTTGACGACAGATTGTCTACTACAATAGATTACATGTCATTTTTTTTCTAGAATCTATTCATCAAATCAAGGATGTGATTTTTGAACCCAAAAACTCTTTTTTCAACCATTATTTTTAGTTAAAACACCTAAAACATTACTCTAAAGGCCTACATAAACTCACTTATGGCATCAAATAGCCCAAAATGATTTGAAAAAATAAAAAACAACCCGAATTGATAAAACTTTATAAGCTCAAATCTATCATTTTAAACCGGATAAAGGTCAAAGAACACTTAAATAGAACTTAATTTGACAACTACTTTAGAAATGATGTAAATGACCGTAAGCTTGGCATGTATGATTCTAGGAAGTCATTCGGATAAGTAGTTAAGTACTAAAGTTGGTGGAAGTGAACAAATAATTAAGCCAAATATTAATCAGTAATATAGCTTGGTAGTTTGTCGTTGTCAAACAAAAGAAACGGATGTAAAATGCATGTTATTGGTTGAGTTCTAACTATATTTAATTTGTCCATGATGTATAATTTTGATTATATATTTAATTAGTCCATTATGTATAATTGGATTATTAACATAGATGAGTTTCAATAATGCAAACTATGTTATAGAGAGATTAATAGTAAAGATGAATATATTGGGAGAATATAGACGTTAAAGGTAAAAGCAATACTAGACATTAAGGGAAAAACTATGAAAATAGATATCAATTATTAGATTAGTGAGATCCATCACTGAATTTCTTCATTTATATGGTTCATAATCTTCATAAAGGTTTTTCTTTTTTTTTCTTAATATTTGATATTTGTGTAAAAAAAATGATCTATTTAAATCTTTTATCGTAGTTTTGGCTTAATTTGAAGGTCAAATAATAAATTGTTATGGTTTCATGTCGGCAAGTAAGATTCAGATTTGTTATAAATTTTTCCGTATTTGTTTTAGGAAAAAAATTTCCAAAAACTTTTGTTTTGTATTTGTTTTTCGTAAAATATTTTATAGGAAAATTGGTCATTGAAAAATATTTTACAATCAACCTTCAAACTTAGTTCATTTACTGTAAAATATTTTCAGCTTATGAAGTTTTGTAAAATATTTTATAAATAGTAATCCACTTATAATATTATCTAACTATTCAATCACCACCTCCATCTCACCACCGCCACCTCCTCCATCACTACCTCCTCCACTACCATTGTCATCGCACCACCACGACCACCATCATCTCACCACCACCTCCTCCTTCACCACCAATATTAAAAAATATTTTACATGTTAAATATATTACAAATATTAACTCATTTACAAATAGTAATTTACTTACAATATCATCCAATTATTTCAACCATCATCTTCATCTCACCACCACCACTTCCTCTACCATCACCACGATCACATCACAACCACCACCTCCTCCTCCTCCTCCTCCATTACCACCATTTTCTTCTCCGCCACCGCCATTGCCACCGCCATTGAAGAATATTGTAAACCCCTAGATAAAATCAATGAAATTAATAAAGAAAAGTGATGTTATGGGATATAATTTAATGAAATTTGATGTAGTCTGCTTAAATTTGATATTAAAAACGCATCTAAATATGGGAAATATGGCTTGGCGAATGAAAAGGATATAGACCCATAACTTGAAAATTTATAAATTAATGATAAATATGGAAAACGTTTTATAATTTTGGGGTGAAAATATTTAGAAAAGTATTTTAGAATTTTCAAATGAATTAATGCATAGTTATGCTCATAAATGATTTTGACTGCTAGTAAAAGCATGTGTGCAATCACGTAGTTTTTAACCTATAAATGAATGAAATTTGAGGAAAATTTGTATTATTAATAGGGATGGGAGTTCTCAATAAATTAATTTAAAATGTGGATGATTTAAGTAGATAAAACAGTACAAAAAATTGGATTTTGGCGTAAAAAATTACCTGCTGGCCAATTTTATGCTATCAAGCATAAATCCTAACTCGACCAATGGATCAGACTGAAATTTTACGAGCAACCTTCTGACACGTCACTCTACTTTGGGTTATAATTTCAGATCAATTTGGTCAATCCAAAGGCAACTTGGCCAACTAATAAAAAAAATCTAAGGACAAAAATGAGAGGAAAAAAAAGATAAAATTGATAGGAAAAAAAAACATCTTGATCCAACTCCTTGCCTAGCTCAGGTTTAAAATTAAAATGTATGGGGGTTGTCACAATCTGATCTAGTTGACTTGGTAACTCCAAAGACAACCCGGACAAATTGAGGAAACAAAAGTATGAAGCTGAAAGGAAAAAAAGAAAATGAGAAAAAAAGGGTTGGGTTGAAAAACAAAAGCTTCATTATTATGAACAATAAAGCTCGATGATGTTTTCCAAGTCTTTTAGTTTTATTAGGCAATTATCTCTGATACTGATAGAATTTAGGTAAAACCCCAACTCCTTCACTTGTTCATATGAACAATGAAGGAGCTACAACTTTAAAAAACAAATATGTTACATCTTTCATTTTTCTTTTTTTGATTGAATCTTTTTTTGACTTTTTTTTTAATTTTATTTTTTAAAGTTTTGTTAACTTTGAATTGATCTTCATAATTTGTTTTGAATTGTTTTATATTAGGTTACTATAGTTTCAAATAAACATCTTAATATTTGATTAGTGTTTAATTTTATGAACACATATTTTTGTTTCATGTCATTAAGTAAAAATGGTTTAAAAAACAAAGTTGTTTAACCCAATGGAGTCTACAATCTAGATCATGGGTGAAGCAGCAAAGTTTAGGTTGATTAAATATATCATCGTCTTAATATTAAAAAAAAAAGATGTTATCTTGAAACTTTTTTAAAGTCAAACCGCACTTCTTACCGGTCATTTATGTTGCCTTTGAACCCACCAAGTTTATTGTATCATGTTAGGGTAACTTTCATACTAGTTAATTTTCAACACATGTTGGGCAAGGAGTTGAATCAAGAGATTTCAAGGTTTACTCGATGAGTCGGGTCCTTTTTTGGCTGTTTTTTTTTTATAAATTCCATCTTCCTTTTTTTTATTGAATCTTTTTTACTCTTTTTTTTTCATTTTCACCTTTCAACATTTGGTTGATTTTGAACTAGTCTTCATAATTTATTTTGGTTTGCTTTTGATGAGGTTATCGCAATCTCAAACAAATACCCAATATTTGATTGGTGCTCAAGTTTTCGAGTGTCTATTTTTGTTATCATATCAGTAAGTAAAAACTTGTTTAAGAAAACAAAGTTATTAAACTCAATAAAGTTCATGATCCGGATCATGGGTTAAACTGTGAAACTCATGTCGATCTAACATATCATCGTCTCAATATTAAAAAAAATATATCATCTTGATTTTTTTAAAAGCCAAATCAATTTTTTTATCTATCATTCGGGTTGCTTTTAGATCCATCAAGTTGTCAAGGTCATGTCAAGGCAACTCCCACACAGGTTAAATTTAAACTTGGGCTAGGTAATGAGACAAGTCGGAAGGTTTCAAGATTGACCTACTGGGTCGGGTTTAATAACAATGTCAAATAATTGCTTACGGCCTAAACTTTTTTTTGTTAAAGCTGCAACTTTAATAAAAAAAAACTAACATAAAAAAAGTTCATATCACAGGGAACTATTTGGTATTATTATTAAACTCGTCCCAACATGTCAACCTTAAAACCTCTCAACCCGTCCCAACATTTCAACCTTAAAACCTCTCAACCCGACTTCTTGCCTAGCACCGGTTTAACATTAAATATTGAAACAGTAACATATTGGATCGACTTAGTCTTTACAGTTTAATCTATCAAGTTTACGATCCGGGTGATGGACTCTACTGGGTTTAAGAAATTTTTTATAAAAAAAAACTATTTTTTACTTAATTATATGATAACAAAAATATACATTCGGAAAATCAAGCACAAACCAAACACAAACAAATATCGAAACGTTTGTTTAAGATTGCGATAATCTCATATAAAATAAATTGAAATAATTTATCAAAATAAATTTAAAATTAACAAAATATTAAATGATAAAATTAAAAAAAATGATGAAAATGAAAGGGAAAAAAAAGAGAATTAAAAAAAAAAAAAAAAAAAAGGAAGCCACCTCCTTCACTGTTAAGGTAATTCTATTCCAAAGTTTTTCTCAATTTAATTTAGATACCAAATTTATTTTAAAACTGGATTCTTTTGGTGATATTTATTAATAAATATTGAAGATATGATATCGATGCATGATTCAACTAACGTCCAACAGGAATGGTTCAACTAATTGAAGCCGAAGATCGATGCATGATTCAACTAACGTCCAACAGGAATGGTTCGACTAATTGAAGCAGAAGCAAAGCAAGTAATTGATCCACTCGTTAAAATGGGCAACAATCCCATCTGTTTATACAACAAATATATTAGATTGTGTTTGTTTACTATAAATACAAGAAATGTTGGGAGCACTTTATGTTAACGAAAAAAATTAAAGGAGCCATTATCGTCCATTTATTCCTCCAATCCTTCCTCCTTTGAATACAAGTGAGAATAAAATGATTTGAACCATATTATTTCCTTGACCAATTAAATAACGATTTCGGTGTCCTCCAACATTCAAGTGATCTAAGAACAGCGTTACTTTCTTTGAAGTTCAAAATCTAATTTTGAAATAAATTAGCTGCTAAATTAATTGGAAAGTGAAACTAGAGATCATTTTCTTTGAAGGGTGGTGAAAACGAAAATAAAGAAACTATGTGAAACTAGAGATCACTTAGCATATATCGATTTTGGAGTTGTAAATGTTTTAGGATGGAATTAGGAGAGAAAGGCAAAGGAAATGGTTGATGATCAGCTGTCATAAAAAATGGCGGCTGAGACGTAAGATCTGAGCAAGAATATACATTAGTGTGAGGGAATATCATATTTTGTTCTTGTTCTTGTTGATAATGATGCTGTTGTAACCTTTGTTGTTCCATTCTTTGTTGCTTCGGAACATTAAGCTTCTCTCCTTCAATCTCTCTATATTTGCTGAGCTAAAATTTAAGTGGAGCGATAAAGTCTTCAAACCCTAGGGTTGTGACGGCCCAAATAATATCATCACCATTAATAGTCTCTCTTCTCTCTTTGGCATTTATCAGATGCTTCTCCGGTAACAAAGCTGATGACGCACTCTTGAACTGTTTCTTTCGCGTCTTTCATATTGGAATCGCTTTATTCATAACTCTGCCAACATTTGCTATAGGAAGGAAGTGTTCTTGCTCTTTACTGTTGTGATTGTTGCTGCTGCAACTCTTTAAACATGGGTTTTCTGGGCTTCCTCCACCGTGGCCATCCGTTCTATTTCCATGGTTTTCATCTTCCGTTTCTCTCCCATGCACACACACGCCCTCTCCGAAGTGTAACAGATTGGTTTTAACTTTGATAGTAATGTTAAGGCTTGTTTTGTGGACTGAAATAACTGGAAAGAAGAACAGGAAAATAGGCATGTGAAGAGGGAAAATAAAAGACTTGGCTGATTTTTTAATAGATAAAGCTGCTTTTGTGGAGAAGTAGATTACTTCCATGACCTAATCTAACTTGTGTTCAAAGTATTGATCGGTTTGGGCTTTGATATATGCCTCCATGGTGACAAGCTTTGGTTTAATTGTTGGGGTTAAGATAAGAAGATGGTTTCACATAGTTTCTTCTGAACCTCTTCCATTGAATCTGGGAAACTTGACAAGCAGTCAATTTTGTTGTAACTTACGTCGTGATTGAAAGAATCTCTCATCTTAGGTTAATTTAATGCTCGTCACTCTAGCAAAGCTATACATATTAAGATAATATAAATTAGGGTTTTATGAACAAAGGCGAATGTTTGTTCATGCAAATTGCAAACTGTATCATTTATCAGATGAGATCCAAACTAGATAGAAATAATGTGCCAGTTGCGCATCATTTTCCTTGTAGAGAACATACATGAGGTTCGGTTTTTGACAAATATATTTCAGGACAAAGGAAAATGGAGTAAAATAGACAGTCTGCAAAAATCAATTACAGAACTGCAAAACCATTGTTAAGACAGTGAGGAAACAAAAATTGAATCTCCAATAGGAGCAAGTAAAAAAGGGTCATCATGTTCTTTTCAAGTGCCGTACAAAATGTAGCTGTCCACAATCAACTTTTCTTTCATTGAGATGCAATAGAGACAAATTCAGCATTACACAATTCCATATGATATTCAAAAAATTTGATGTTCGTCCAAACCTATAACAATTGGACTTTACACTTAAAGAATGCATTGTCCTCTTTTTAACAATAATATTAACTGAAACTGTGACACAAATCTTGGGATGAAGAAATCATAAAACTAAAAGATACGAAAAACATCTGGCAATGACAATCCTAATTATCATGGTAGATAAGCTAACATGGAGATACTGTTACATGAATTGTAATTAGCAACCAGAGCAAAAAGAATACCTAATCTCACTTGCAATAGAGCACCGAGAATGGAAGTGCCAATGACTGGGCTGGAATCATGCTTAAGCAATAGCATAAGTGAGTGTCTCTGACTCTCTGGGTCGCCACTTGGATTTCTGGACACACAGCAATCCTTCCTTGTCCTTAGAGTAGGTCATACGAACCTCCCACTGCATAGACCTTGCCATGTTCTCCAGCTCATTCATGGTCTCAACATTGTCCCGGACAATGAGCTTCCCTTCCGGCCTCAGAATTCTATCAACTTCCGCAAATACAGCCACCATACTGCACCTGTAAGACTCACAAACCATTGCAAGGTTAGACACAGAAAGCAGAGAAACAGTGAGGTTTATCAAGTGAAACTTTCAGCGGTAAGAAATGCACTTTAGATTATTATTATATACCTCTTTTTAACCTTGGAGAATAGATGGTCCGCATGGAGAAGATCATAAGATCTAGGATAAGTGCTAAATGATTCACACCAATCATGATAAATTCCAAACAGCCCACGTTCATAAATTATAGGTAGAGTATCTGGCGAGTCTACCGTGATCACATTCATGACCCACACGTTCAACTCCTTCAGAGCTGCAGCAAAACTGCCAACACAACAAGAATATCAGACCAAATAAAAAAGGCAATATTTACATTTTATTATGTAGCTTTGCAAAAGCACCAAACCCTGCTAAAAGGGAAGGTGGGGAAGTAGATTATTCTCCATGCCAGCATAACAAATTTTTACATTATAAAAAATCATGGCAAGAAAGATAAAAAGTTGTTAGGTGTGGTATTTTGCCAGAGAAATAAACAGGAGCATTAATCATCTAACACTTTCAACAAGAAACAACAAAAATTGTGCTTACCCTCCATAAACAGATCTCATGTCCATGGCATTTCTCACAGATGACCAGTTTATTCCAATTCCATTTAGATATGAATTGGAGACCACCCGCTTCCAGTGCTCATAATCTGCAGTGAAATCTTCTGGTGCTGGTTTACCATAAACTCCAACTTGGGAACTCAACATCCAATAAGGTGTTTTACCCAACCTTGCCGGCCATTGCTCTGGCCATTGAGACCCACGTTCCAGTGAATCTACAGGCACCTTATGCATACATGCTTGCAGTGGCACATTCCTAAGCACAAGAACGAAATTAAATTATAGAAGTTATGCACCTTGTGATGCATGCTAGCTATTCCTACGCACGGAAATTTGTTCTAAGAAAAATTATGGCACCTCCTTCAAATTCAATGCATGTTCTCCAGATTCACATGCAACTTTTCTTTGTGTGTATGTGTGTGAATAGAAATGTAAAAGAGCAGAAAGATTTCATGAGATACACATGCATGGAGCAATGGTTGAAAGACACATATCCACAGAGAATTTTAGCAGTAAAACATTGATTATTACTATATTCCTCGCCTTAACAGTAAAATTACCAGGCTGCGTTTGGATCATCAGATGCTTCACAAAGTGGAGGCTCTTGTTTTGATCTTTTCTCATAGCAGTCATTGGAAGTAGGCTTCCTGTATGTAGCTACACCCACTCCATTAATTGTGTCCTTGTTAATAGACACAAGTTCCCAGCACATAGCTTTTGTTAGTTCGGTCATGGCTGCAAGCAATTCCCATGAAAAGCACATGTTAGAATCCATCAACTCTCTCAAAAATCAGTTCATGTTTGGTTAAGAAATCACCAACCTTGCCAAATTTCAACATCTTCAGCTAGCTTCTGATAAACAGGAGTAGCAGACCACACAAACAAACCACCAGGTCGCAACACACGATTCAGCTCCAGAAGAAGTTTACCACCTGCATATGTCAATTGCTCAATTAAGATAAAACAAAATTAAATTTTATATTCCTCTCTATATTTTGTTAAATAAAACTAAGAAATCCCATTTTATATAGTATTGATCAGAAGAGATCAGCACATGGAGCAAATCAAAGAACACGGCCCAAAAAGGTATATAATATAAGTTTGGATGAGCTTTAAACCTATCTGAGGAAATGCAAATTAAGTGCCCACCTTCAATATGCCACGGTACTCTACAGCGCGCACAATGAACAGCATCAAAAACTCTGCCAGGGTAGGGAAGCCTCTTTGTTCCCATCACAGCTGATATAGCTGGGATTCCTCTTTCAAGAGCAAATTGTACTTGAGCTTCATGCTCATCTTTAGGGGCAAATGACATTGTTAGAACATCTCTGTCAAAGAGATATCCTCCAAAGCTAGCAACTCCACATCCAACATCCAATATCACACGGGTTTGTTTTCCCCATGCAATGTCAGGCACAGACTGCACCATACAAGTCTCAACATTCAGAATCTCACAGGAAAATGGAACATAAAATTCAAGTAAAAGCAATTGAAAGCTTATGCATCTTGTTATATATATTAAAAAAAAAACAGTAAATATGTAAGGGATTGATAAATAAGCTTTTCATGAAAAGGCAATTTTGCTGGATTTTGGAAAAGTTGGGATGCTGTATTATCAAAGATTTCAAGATTTAATGTACACAGGAGAATTGGAACAGTGTATCTAAGTACAAATAATCATTCAACACACATGACAATAAATGAAAAGCTGACTGAATAATTTCCCCCTTCACGAGTGTCTATGCTACCCCACTCAGTTTCTCAGCATTTTCCAAATCAACTCCCACACTGCAGCTCTATCTTTCTTCCAACCTAAAAATAACTTCTGCACCTCCCTTTGAATTATTTTTCCAATCTTTCAAGTTTTTCAAACCACATCCTAAAGCCTCCAATACCATGCTTATTTAGTGATGACTTAAGAATTTGGATATACCATGCATCCAATTTTATATCCAAGATGCAGGCCATCAAGTGCAGGGGTAACCTAGATCCAGCCAAACTAGAACTTTATTGATTAGAATAACCACCAATAGGGGGGGTCAAAATTATTCATGAGGCAAAGATCTTAAGACAGCTTACCACTCAACCACAATCTTAAGTTTACTTTCAGAAAACTAAAGACAACAATATTTGTAATGATAACACACAGCCAGGTATGCACAATCACATTAGTAACTCCAGAATGCTTGCAACCCAAAGGGAGGAGAGTAGCAAAGTAGCAACCATAAATAAACTCATAAAACACACAAAAACAGGGCATTAAAATAACATATAACGCAGTTCACCTCATTTATGAAGTCAATGTAATGAAGAGCGCCATGCTTAAACTGGGTTCCACCACCAGGGAAAGTGAGGAATTCACCAGTAACTTTCACCCAGTTTTGATGCCCCTTAATTTGTGCAAGCTTGGTGTGGGGAACATTATGGTACCATATCTGCAACAACACAGAGTATTAATCCAACATTGCAAGAAAATGGCAGGCAGTCAATGAACTTGCATAAACTTATTGAACGTACCTTTTCCCTGCTTGTAGACCACTCAATTGGGCGTTTATATCCTTCAGGAAGAGGAACAAGACAGGTTGGGGGTTCTTCAGGACAGTGCCTCTCTCGATGTTCATAGTGCTTTGTAGAATGAAGACTCCTAATTTTTTGCCAATTGTCAAGACATGGGATGTAATCAGGCCCAGCAGTGACATTGCACAGTTTCCAATTGTACCCCCCTTGTTGATTAGAAGACTTTTGAGTTTCCTTCTCATTCTTTGACTCTGCTGCCTGAGTTGACCACGAACCGCTCTGAGTGGTCGTTTCATTCAAAAGCTCTGACTGAGCCCCTGAAGGAAGTAACTCGCCTGAACTCTGGTTGTTGGCCTGCCCATCAGAACTTTTATCCGCCTCCTTACTATCTTTCTGATCCACCTTCTCATCTATCTTATCATTCCCTGTTTCCCCATCCTCACCTTCACCAGTATTCTCGACCAATTTTGTTTCAGTCTCATCAGTACCAGGTTTCTTCTCCGTTGAATTCTCCTCGGAATCTCCTTGTCCAGCTGCATTACTTTCACCATCATCTGGCTTTGTCCCTCCATCTTTTGTGTTTGTTTCTCCATTGTTGATTTTAGTGTCACCATCCTCTGCATTAGTTCCTCCATTTTGTGTCTCAGTAGTTGACCCATCATCGGACTTGGTATCTTCATTAGATTTTTCCTCAGGCTTCTCTTCTGGCTTCTCCTCAGGCTGCTCTTCTTGCTTGTCCTCCGGCTTCTCTTCTGGTTTCTCCTCCGGCTTCTCTTCCGGCTTCTCATCGGGCTTCTCTTCAGGAATCTCATCGGGCTTCTCTTCAGGAATCTCATTGGGCTTCTCTTCGGGCTTCTCTTCAGGTGTACTGCTGTCTCCTTGTGTTGCATCCTCAGGCAAATCACCTGGGCTGTCCTCAGGTTGCTTAGGATTGATTTCATTGCTCTCAGGAACTTGTTGCTTCACCTCATTCTTGTTTTCCTGAGCAGGAGCATCAACACTTTGTCCAGGAACCACAGAAGACGATGTCATCATCCATACCCCAACCAAGCAGAGACCCACAAACACCGTGATTGTCACTGTCGAGCAGTAACTCGAATTTTGTCTTCTATTGTCTACCCTGCTATATTTTCCTAACGCCATGTTCTCCTATAGCCAATCAATTCTCAAAATTTTGAACACCTGCATATCAAAGTTCAAACCATGACAAATCTCACAGCGACACAGCCTACAAAGCATACATTTTGACACATCGGTCAAAATTTTCAGATCGCATTTCATCATATATTTTACACACATAAAGTAGCATAGCTCCCAAAATATACAAGAAATTCATCCCGATTTGTCAAGTCCAACCTTAAAACAGCAATATATCCACATTCGTAAGGTTGTAAGCGTAATTGGAAAACATAAAATCTTTTTATCTTATGAAATTGAATTGGCATCGAACACAGGTAGCACAAAACAAATATTAATGCTTAGATCGAGAATGGATCAAATCAACTAACCTTCAAGAAAAAGTAACAGACTTTTAGCATACATAATGACAAACTTAAACAAAAAGATAAAAACTACTACCACAAAAAAGCAAGAGATTCAAACTTGATAAAAGGTTGTCGTAAAAATCCCATTACAAATAACCACAAAACACAACATTACAAGCAAAAATAATAAAGATGTAACAAGAAAACAATGCAGATCTATATAATTGAGCCTTATAATGACAACCTTTTGCTAAAACCAAGTATTATAAAGGGATCACATCAAGATCACATAAGATCCATTAAGACTTAGTCATGTCTCACATGATTTGCAAAAAGTAAAGAAGCCCAGATGATGTAAAACAAATCCAAGATACAATGATGAATGAGCTGAAGATTACAGGCACTGAAAAATAACATTCTGGCATACCTTGTGTTGATAATATGAAGAGAAGCAGATCTAGGGTGTGAAAGATGCAAGCTTTTATAGCCTTATCTGTTCATATTTCTAAGTTGGCAAAGAGAGAGGGAGAGGGAGATTGATCCAAAGCTACTAATTGACAAGAAAAGGGAAAGACAAGGATAAAGAAATAGAAGTAGGAGAAGAATACGAAGAGATGGGTTAAATAAGAAGGATCCGTGTTCACTTTGGTTTTGTTAGTACAGAACTCCTATAATCTACGTGAGAAGGAAGAGGAAAAGGGACGGTCGAACAAGACAAGGAGAGTGAAAGCCACAAGAATTGCCGTGAAATCAGCTGCTCTTGAGAGAGACTTTCTTGATAGAATACTACCGCTTATAATAGAGTGGAGAAGAGGACCAATTTTTTTTTGCAATGTTTTTAGGTGCAATGATCATTTTGGTGCCTGAACTTGTGTACATTATTCAATTTCATCTTTAATTACTGTCTCTATTGTTATCACATTTTTATCATTTACAAAATTAACATCCACACAAATAAATATGAGGTAGTCAGGGTTGCCTGTGATCTAAGTACTTGTGTTGTTGAGAAATATATTAAAATATTATTTTTTATTTTTAAAATATTAATTTAATATTAATATATCAAGATATTTTAAAAAAATTAATTTAAAATAAAAAAATCATTCTTTTAAATAAAAATATTATTTTAATATATTTTCAAACAAAAATTAATTTAAAAAGCAAGTTCTACCGTAACTCCAAACACGTTAATAATATCCTCCACTTTAGTTAAAGGTGTTTGAAATAGTAATACCGGTTATTTTTAAAAGTGTTTTTTAGTTGGAAATATATCAAAATAATTTTTTATATTTTTAAAAAAATTATTTTTAATATTAACATATTAAAATTAAAAAAACATCAAATTAAATCAAAACTTTTAAAAACTTTCGTAGAACATACTCTTATTAAAATTGGCATTTCATTGACGAACGACTAACAATAATATTATTTATCATTTATTATTATTATCTCAAGTCTCAGCCACGTAGGAGCGTTTGGCAAATTGCCTAGATTGTCCTTTTTCTCCTTTTCCCTAATAAAATAAAATATAATTACAATTATGGTTTAATGCTTAAAGTTTAAGCAAAGGCCATCTTTATTATTAAAAGATTATGGATGGAGGCTTGAAATTGCTGATGGTTTGCTAGTCTTAGGACTTACTCAATGGAAGATTGTTGCGTGGTTTTCAACGCTTTCCGGATCTTAACTAAAAAAAATCACGTCAAGAAAAATTATATCAATCTCTAGTATTTTATGAGAAAAATTTCAATGTTTTTCTTATATAATTTAGTTTTATTTATAATTATAATTCTTAATCAGTTTAATATTTAAAAAATAAAATTGACAAAGATAATTTTAGGAAAAAACATAACAAAACAGAAAAAAACCATGTGGAAAAAAACATTGTAGCAATCCACAGTAATTTACGATGAAAGTTACAATGTTTTCCTCATATATTGTAACTGTAATTTTTAACTAGCTTAATATTAAAAAATAAAATCAAAAAAGATAATTTCAAAAAAAATCATAAAAAAACAAAAACAAAAAAAACCATGCGGAGAAACATTGTAGCAATCAACAATGTTTTAAAGAAAAAAATTAAAAAATTAAATTCTCAATCAGCTCAATATTAAAAAAATAAAATCGACAAATATAATTTTAAAAAATAAAAAAATAAAATAGAAAAACCATGTGGAAAACATCGTAGCAATCTACAGTATTTTAAAGAAAAAAATTACAAAGGGAAATTTTTAACCAGCTTAATATTAAAAAAAGTAAAATCAACAAAGATAATTTTATAAAAAATAAACAAAAAAAAAAAAGAAAGAAGGGGAGAGTTGAAAAAAAATTTAAAAAGTGACAAAAAAAATTAAAAAAAATACATTGTGAATTACTATTGTAATCCACATGATATGGGTGAATAATAAATTCTCTACATCCTTTAAGTTATTACTTAATTATTTTGGGTGATTTTTTATTTTGTTCCCATTAACGATACAATCAACGTTACATTAAATTTATTTGAACTACCATTTTATTTTTCTTTTAACAATAAAATTGTAGTTTGAATAAATTTAATTTTATCTACTAAATTGTTGTTCTTTGATCGAATCTTATACTTTGCCGTTTTATGAGGTTTCTTTTAGTATTCAAATCTTTTTATTATTATTATTAACGTGGATATCCGGGTCAGCTTGCGCTCACCTCAACTAATCTCACAAGCCATGAACTTAACGATCATGTAAGCCTCTAGTGACCCTGAAGTTTGTGAGACTCGAACTGATGATCTCTATGGAATAAACCTAAAATCTGATCAGTTAAACTACACCCCTCAGGATTATAGTATTCAAATCTTGAATAATAACATTGGGGCGTACCATTTCACATCCATTAGTTAGGGTTTAGTTTTATTGTCTTGAAATAAATAAATAAAATAACATAATAAATATAAAAATAAAATGTTTCTCTGTAATTTTTGTTTTGAAAATAAAAAATTAATTTTAATATCATCTCGGAAACATATTTATTTTATATTTTTATCTAAATCTCTTCAACAAAACATGATTTTTTTTTATTTTAATATCAATCTTGATTTTTATTGTAGCCAAGAATACAATTGAAACAAGCCTGACTTCTGTTATTCCAAGTTAAAGAAGGTTGCTTGAATCGGCATACAATCTCAATTGTATGAAACCCTAGAAAGTTCAGTAAAAAAACATTACTCCTACACTTGGTAACAAGTCATGAAAAGATCTGTAAAAAAAGCATAGAACACAACTTAATTTCAAAAATATTTGTAATTTTTTTTATAATCCGGGGTGTCCGAGCCAGCTTACGTGCACCACGACTAATCCCCGGATTCACTGAACACCCTACAAGTCCAGTAAACATACACAGAAAGAATCAAACCTGGATGCAGAGGAAAAGAACAAGGCCCTTCCCCCGATAGACCACTGATAAGTGCAAATATTTGTATTATTAGACAGTTAAGATATCTAGCTACTTTGAATGGAATTGATCGTGGCCATATTTTGCTTTTCCACCTTACAAAATAATGCCTTGTTACCTGTCGAGAGAGCCGTGGAGATTTACCAAAGAAAAGATTGGTGACAATGGCACTGACTGTTTCTGTGTTCGGCAAAACCATTGATAAAAATAGGAGGCTGTAGGGGCCAAGGCTTCGGGAACATCTTGCCAATTGATGAGATTACATCGCATGTTCCAAATCATTTGATGTGAGGTAACACATCCATGTTTTATTGTCTCATCATAAATAATAGCTTCATTCCTTTTGTGCTTTAAAAGAGTTTTCAAAAAAAATTTAAATTTTTATTATTTTTTTTTGCTTCAAATTAATTTATTTTTTTATGTTTTAAGAACATTTTTATGTATTGATATCAAAAATAATTTTAATATATTTTTAAATTAAAAACACTTTCAAAAATAATTACTACTACACTTTCAAATACACCGTAAACTAAGCATTGATACACATCTTCTCCTCGACAAAATATTCAATGCCTTTTTCTTTAACAAAATATTTAACATAGTTTGAGCTTATTTGGCTCCTTTCAGGCTAGGGTGTGTTTGTTTTTTAGATATCTTTTATGGTTATGATTTGAAAAAAATAAGTTTAGAAAAGGTATTTTTAATTATAGCTAGTTGGATTTAAATAAGTATTTGGTAAAAATTATAGTTGAAGTTTATATATAGCAAAAAACATGTGTAAAGTATTTAGATAAAACTTTTTTGACTTTCTTACCAACAGTAAAAGGGAGACTAGTGAGGATTTTTTGGTAATTTTGGACAAACATATTAGGAATATTTATGAAATTCGGTTAAAAAAACATGTAGAAACTGCTTCATAATAACTATATTTTGAATTTAATTTTTTAGTGAGCCTCACAGTATAAAACTCATTTCTTTTAAAAACCAAACATGTTATTAAATGTAATTCATTAACGTGAAATCTATTGAAAAACAAACAGAGTCTTAGTTTTAATATGATATAGAAGAAGAAAATTCCGCCTTTTAAATTATAAGAAGATGGCTAGGACTATTTAATATATCTTTTCACATTAAAAATAATTAAATTAACTGATTTAATCACATGAAAAAGATTCCCTTTAAATATAACTTATTATGAATATGGAGAAACATTCCTAATAAAAACTTAGCCCATCATTTAATTTTAATGACTGAGATTAGCACCAACTTAAAAAGAGCCAAATCTACGTTATAATGAGAGTAGATCTTCCCTTCCTAAATCCCTTTTCATCTTTTTGTATGCTTTAAACATGATATTAATTTCCCAACGACGATCTTAAATCACACCCGTTGAGATATCTTTTTGAGACACTGTATGAATCGCATTACGCCATAAGAACAATGATCGATTAAGATTTGGAATATAACATGATTTTTGTCATATAATATATAGTATTGTAATATAACATGACCTGATTATCCTTTTCCCTGAAACTAATGACAATATTTCAGATATTTAAATTTAAATTACTAACTAATATCATTCATTATTCTTATAATTATTCATTTTACAGCCCACGTACGTAGTCTAGAGTTGAATCCGAAGGTTCCACTTAAAGAAATTGAATAATATAAGATACACAAAACATTTACTAACTAATAAATTACAACTAGCTTGTGTTTATACTAAAATATTAAATTAATTAATTAATTAACAATGATATTTGATTAGATGAGTTAATAATCATTCTGCCATAACTTTAACAACTCTCTCTGCACAACAAATACCATATTAGTTCGAGTAGAGTAACTATTAGGAACACGTTAGCATTTCTTATATTGCTTGAAAAAAATATAGAAATATATTGAACATGAGCTTGCATTCGCATCAGCTGGTTTGCCCGAGAGGTTAAGGGGGAAGACTTAAGATCTTCTGTACATAAGTACGCATGGGTTCGAACCCCATAGCCAGCACCACCTTCTTTTTTTTTTTAAGAATGTATTTTTCATGTGAATTAAATGTGTTTAGAAGAAGTAAATTCTTCTCCAAACATTGATTTTAAAATTCAAACTCGGAGATCTAGTGTGTGTTTAGTATTGCGGTAGCTGTTGTGGTTGTGATTTGAAAAAAGTTGTTTTATAAAAAGTACTTCTAATTAAGGTTGGTTTGAAAAAATAGGTGTTTGGTTAAAACTGTGGTTGAAATTGAGGTTGAAATAGTTTAATATGTTTGGTTAAGAATGCTTTTGAAATTAAGGTTATAAAATAATTTAAAAATATATATTAATATTGATGGTTTACATTTAAATATTGTAGAATTAATTATTCCTATTACATCATGAAATAAATAATACTTTATATAAAATATTTTTTATTATTCTATTAAATAATTTATAATTCCATTACGTACAAAATTCATTCGATAAGAACTATAGTTTTTATACGTGTAATAAAATTAGATAAAATATTATCTGGTATAAAATTGATATTACAGTGCGAGTAAATTTAATTCACTTTACACTAATTTT